>Ga0302320_10011655_pt1 | contig 18563 bp, 18 predicted proteins | sample Bog_T0_3_FD_202130 | JGI IMG/M metagenome (GOLD analysis project Ga0302320, IMG submission 202130) | Peat permafrost microbial communities from Stordalen Mire near Abisko, Sweden - Bog_T0_3 | ecosystem: Environmental > Terrestrial > Soil > Wetlands > Peat | place: Sweden: Abisko, Stordalen Mire...
GGGGTCCCGCACTCCCGTAGAACCCCCATGCGCAGCGAGTTCAAGGTCGTGCGCGATCACCGCGTCTACAACCTCCATCCAAAGTGGCGCCTGCATCACTCAGCCAGCTTCCGAAGAGCGTCACGGTACTTTCGCATCACTCGCTCGGTAGCCTGCAGCTTACGCATGAACTGATCATCATACGGAGTCAAGTGCGCACCGAAAGGAGTCTCGGAAAGGCAAATCGCATCGCCCTTTTCGACCTTTAGGCGGGCCAGGATCTCCTTGGGCAGAATGATGCCGGCGGAGTTGCCGATTGCAATGATCTTTGTTGTTGTGGCCATGAGGGACCTCCTCGCTGGTCGGAGTATAACATTAGTTATAACGAAACACTACCGCCAGTCGTCCCGCGCGTTGGCCAGTCCATCATTCATTACACTCTCGAAGCCGATGTGCTTCTTGATGAAGATCTCGCTGAAGGCGCGATCCTGGCGGAGCAGTATGGCCTGAAGGCGCACCAATTCGAGCAGGGCCAGGAACATGGCGATCAGGGCGCGCTCCGAGCGGGTGTGGCTAAGCAGGCGGCGCAGGGCCACGGGCTTGTCTTCCATGGTGAGGCGGCGCGCCAGGAACTGGATCATCTGGCCCACCGTCACCGAATCCTCCTCCACGTTGATGACCGGCCTGTTGCGTGCGCGTTCGAGAATGTCGCGGAATATGCGAACCAGGTCCACCGTGTCGGCGGCAATCTCCGGCTCGGCAGAGGTGTCGTCCTGGAACTCGCGCAGGCCGGGGTTGGTCCAGGTGGCTGCCTCGAGCATCTGCTTTTGTTGCAGCATCTGGGCGGCGTTCTTGAAGCGCTCGTGCTCCAGCAACCGCTCGACAAGCTCGCGGCGCGGGTCCTCGGCGGCATCTTCGGGGCCGGCGGGCGCGCGCGGCAGCAGCATCTTGCTCTTGATGTGGATGAGCAGCGACGCTGTGTAAATGAACTCGCCAGCCACGTCCACGTCGGTTGCCTTCAGTTGATTTACATAGGCCAGGAACTGCGCCGTGATTCTGGCGATGGGAATGTCGTAGATGTCGATGTCCTGCTTGCGAATCAGGTCCAGCAGCAGGTCCAGCGGGCCGTCGTACACCTGGGCCACGATGACTGAGAACGGGGACAGATCGGCTTCGTTGTCGCGGGTCTCAAGCTTGATGAGCTGCTTCTGAATCGGTTGCTGCGGCGGAGCCGGCTCCTGGACCGGTTCGGCTGCCGGCAGCGCGATTGGGATGCCTGCCGGCTCGGCGGCGGGTTCAGGCGCAACCGCAACAACCGGCTGGTCGGATGGCTGGGAAGACTCAGAGGAAGCCTCGATGGTTGACTCCTCGTCGGAAGCAGCTTCTTCCACCGGTGCTTCTGGAACGGACACTCCGTCGCTCGGCTCGCTTGGATCGCAAAGCTCGGCTGGATGCTTCGGGGCGGGCTCAGGCAGGTCCACAGGCGAGGCGGCTAGCTCAGAAGTGGGTTCATCGGCGAGAATTGGCTCGCCTGTCGTGATTGGCGCGGTCGGATCGGCAGGCTCTGAGAGGGCTTCAGTCTCGGAAAGAAGCTCATCGCAGCTTCCGTCCGAAACCCGAGGTCTTTCCGCAGCCTCTTCAGGCGCACCGATCGGTTCCTCCGACTCAATCGGATCGACAACCGGAACCGGCGCGGGAACGGCCTCTCCGTGAGCGGTGAGCCCGGTCGAGGTTTCGGCCTCAGCGTGAGGCGCTTCGAGAGTTTCGATCGGAGCGGGGTTTCCACCTGCGGTCTCCTCAGCCTCGGTCTCTGAAGGCGTTTCCATATGCGCTGCCGTTTCGGGCGCAGCTTCACCTGCGGTCTCAGGCGCGGGGACAGGCTCAGCGTCGTTTAGAGCTTCGGCAATCGGTTCCAAGTTTGGGGAATGTGCGTTCAAATCTATATCTTCTTCCGGATTTTGTTTCTGTCCGGAGACAATCTCCGGCAAATCGGCAGCTTTGTTCTTTTGGGGCCGCGAGAAAAGTGCGAATCCCGAGCGAATTCCACCCAGAGCGTAGCTGAGAACCTTGCGCCACCACGGGATTGTCTTTTCTTCCATCTGCATTTCCCCGTCGGCTCAAGTCGCGGTTACCGGATGCCCTCGGCCGTCAACGTCAAATGCATTGCGGAGTACACCTCGCGCATGGTCTGTTCGGCGCGGACGGTGGCGCGCCGTGAGCCGTCCTTGAGGATTTCCTCAACCTGTGCCTCGGAGAAGCTGGCTCGCCGCCCCTGAATCGGTTGCAGAATCTGTACCAGCGCATCCGCAGCCCAGCTCTTGCACTCGATGCAGCCAATCCCCGCCGAGCGGCAACCTTCATACACCTTGGCCAGCGTCTCTGGCGTCGAGAATACCTTGTGCAAATCGCCCACGGGACATTTGTCTGGGTCGCCTTTATCGGTGCGGCGAACGCGCGCCGGGTCGGTAACCATTGTTTTCAGCTTCTGGCGCACCACCGGCTCCGTGTCGGTCATCTGGATGGTGTTGCCGTAGCTCTTGGACATCTTGCGGCCGTCGGTGCCGGGCAGCTTGGGTGAGGGCGTGAGAAGCACCTTGGGCTCGGGTAGGACCTCCCGGTCATCGACCTTAGCTGCCGCGGGGAGCTTGTAGAACTGGTTGAATCGCCGCGCAATCTCGCGGGTCAACTCCACGTGCGCCTGCTGGTCCTGGCCCACGGGAACAAACTGCGGCTGGTAGAGCAGAATGTCGGAGGCCATCAGCACCGGGTAGCCCAGAAATCCGAAAGTGGTCAGGTCCTTGCTGGCAAGGTTCTCCTGCATCTCCTTGTAGCTCGGTACACGCTCCAGCCAGCCTAGCGGCGTAATCATTCCGAGAAGCAGGGGCAGCTCGAAGTGTGGTTTCACCTTGCTCTGCAAAAAGATGGTTGAGCGCGCCGGGTCGAGGCCGGCGGCAAGAAAGTCCAGCGCTACTTCAAGGGTATTGGGCGCAATTCCCGAAGTATCGGTGTAGTCGGTGGTCAGCGCGTGCAGGTCGGCGATAAAAAAATAACACTCGTACTGATCCTGCAACTTGACCCAGTTGGCCAGCGCGCCCATGTAGTTGCCCAGGTGTAGTTTGCCGGTGGGGCGCATGCCGCTGAGGACGCGGGGACGGGTCGATGAGATTGCGTTTTCAGGCATTGTGGGTATCGGTTCCGGGGCGTGCCAAAACAGGGTCGCCAGCTTTCAGAAAAATCGCCGCAAGGCTCATTCCATTGTAGCGGGATGCGAACGGACGCTCTAAATGTGGATAAGCGCGGTGTAGACCAGCCCCAGCGCCGGGCGCAGCAGCGCCATCAAAATGGAGCCGCCCACGAAGATCATGAGCAGATAGCTGACCCAGATGGGAATCCGGTCGAAGACCTGAACGGCGTTGTAGGGCAGCAGATTGCGCAGGACGCGGCTGCCGTCGAGGGGCGGAATCGGGAGCAGGTTGAAGAAGAACAGCATCAGATTAATCAAAATGGCGAGAAAACAGATCAGCACGATTGGTTGTGTGGCCGAAACACTGCCGGTCGTCAGGTAAATGACGAAGGGCGCCAGAATTGTCATGCGCTGATCGGGAACCGCCTTGGCGTAGACGGCCAGAACTACAAAGGCGATCAGGACGAGAAGCGCGTTTGAGACCGGTCCGGCCAGGGTGGTGAGGTTGTCGTCGCGCACAATCTTGCGGAAGTTGCGGGTAATGACCGGCGTGGGCTTGGCCCAGCCCACCAGGAAGCCGCTAAAGAAGCTGAATCCGATGAAGGGGCCGAAGATGATCAAAGCTGGAAAGAGCAGGGTGCCGACGGGGTCGATGTGGTACATGGGATTGAGGGTGATGCGGCCCTGCAAACGAGCAGTTTGGTCGCCCAGGCGCGAGGCCATCCAGGCATGGGCGCACTCATGAAAGCTGAGCGAGAACAGCAGCATAACAAACTCAAAAACGGCAATGAGGAAACGGGTTTCTAGCAAACGAACACTCCACACGATGGAAAGCTCAGGGTAGCACGGAGGGTCCTGGGGATTCGACCGGGCCTGGGAACAAAGTGGCGGGCGGCGCTCTTGGCCTCAGGCGATTACTTCCAGCCCCTTCTTCTCGACCAGCGAAAGTAGTTTGAGAGAAGTTCCCTGTGGATTCTTCTCCCCGCGTTCCCACTTGCTAACCAAACTTGGGGTCACATTCAGATAGGCCGCAAAGACCGCCTGACTGGCCTTTTCGCGGGTACGGATGGCACGAATCTTCTTCGGCGTCATCTTCTGAATCTGCGTGAGGCACAGCACGTCGAACTTGCGCATGGTTTTCCGATCCATCCCACCAACCGAATACAAGTCGGTCGCGGTTTCATGAATTGCCTCCATTGCGCCGCTAAGGTACTTCTTCGGCATTTTTCCTCTCTTCCCCTGGCCTCAGTTCAATCAGCGCTCCGTCCGCCACTCGCAATGCGATCTCCGCATCACTATAGCCAAGGACCACATCTGCCAGTTCCCTGAAGGCTTCCAGTTCGTTCGCTTTGATATTGCCGAGATATTTCTTCTCAAAACCGAATACAAACACTGCCCGCCCCTTGAAACGGAAGAGAACGATGGACCGCGACCCTCCCGACTTGCCTTGACCTGCACGAGCAATGCGCTGCTTGATGACCCCGCCTCCCAAATTGGCATCGATCATTCCGGCATTGATCTGGCTGGGGGTTTCCCACAACTCCATTTCACTGATGCGCGCCTTGCGCGCAAATCGTGCAAATGGCTTTGTCATATACGCGGCCAATCCCGGCTGAACCGGAGAGGACACAGGAAAAGTATAGCACCTGGTACCAGATCTTATGGTGATGCTGAATTGGAATACAGATCGGTTATAAAGGTGTCGCCGGCCACTGCCAGCACGCCCTCAGAGCGCCCGAAGGTTGAAAACGGCCGGGTAGCGGCGGCCTCTTTCCGGTGATGCGCAGGCTTCCACCGATTTGCCTGGAAGCCCTACATGCGGTCGGCGGGGAAGCTGCCTACGGCCTCGCCTTCGGCGACGTTGTGCCCGGCCAGGACGATGGCATGGCTGGCGATGCGGGCACGGGGACCGATGACGGTAGGGACCAGCGTCACCTTCTCGAAATCTTCAGGATGGTGGGTGTGCGAGAAGATTCGCGAGAAGGAGCCGATCACGGCGCCCTGGCCGATGGTGAGGCCGCCACGGTCGTTTAGCAGGGCGCCCTGGCGGATGTTCACGCCATCGCCGATGGAAAGGTTATAGCCGAAGGTAAGGTCGACACCGTGGTAGATTTTCACGCCCGCGCCCAGGTGTTCGAAGATGTGACGGCCCAACATGCAGCGGAACCGCAGTCCCAGCCAGTGATTGAGGCCGATGGGCGAGCGGTCGAACATCTTCCAGAACCAAAGCAGAGGCTTGCGCCGGGCGTAGCGCTCGCGATCAGTGTCGGCAAAGTACTCCGCCTCCATGGTCACGTTGGCGGGGTCGAGCGAGAGCGCAAGAATCGTTCCGGGCAGCTCTGAGGTAAGGGTGATGCTCGACTTAGTTCCGTGGGGACGACCGAGGTAAAGCTGGTGGAGCTGGTCGCGCACGATCTCTGAACGCCGCTCCGGAGAACTGTGGCGAATGAACTCGTCATCCAGAAACTGGAGCCAGCGGCGATAAATCTCTTCTGCTTCGGGCGCGGGATGCGGGATGCTGTTCGGAGACTCCATACGGTAGGACGATACACCACCAGAGCGGATTGGATCGAGTGTGGAGGTTTTGACGGGGTGGCTGCGAGGCAGATAGGCGCCGTCAAAGAGGCCGTCGAGCCTTGCGGCTTCCCAGGCGCCAAATCGAGATCTGAGGCAGCCTTACCTGCGCCCCTGAATGGTCTTCGGGTTCCCGCCGGCTTTCTTCAGGGCTCGCTTGGCGGCGATCTCGTGCATCTCCTTGCCAATGTGGGATTGGTTGATACCGATCTGAATGGCCAGGTTGATCAGGTTGCTGGTGCCCCAGTAGAGCGCCAGGCCCGAGGCGTATTGCCACAACATGAAGCCGAAGATGATCGGCATCATGAAGGCCATCATGCGCCGTTGCGCCGGGTCCATGCCGGGCGAGGGGGTGATGTACTGGGTGAGAAACATGGTGATGATGATGAGGATGGGCAGAATGTGGAGCGGGTCGGGGTTGGACAGGTCGGTAAGCCAGTACCAATGCGCCTGGCGCAGCTCCACCGCGTTCTGCAGCACGCGGAAATAAGCGAAGAACAGCGGCATCTGTATCAGCAGGGGCAGGCAGCCGCCATACATGTTGACGTTTTCGGTTTTGTAAAGCGCCATCATCTCCGTATTCATCTCCGACCGCTTGGGGTCGTTGACCTTGAGATGGGAGTAGCGCTTCTTGATGGCGTCGACCTTGGGCTGAATGCGCATCATCTTCAGCGAGGACTTCATCATCATGAAGCGGGTGGGGAGCATGACCAGGCTGAAGACCACAGTGAAGACGATGATGGCCCAACCCCAGTTGCTGATGCCGTGCAGAACCAGGAAGCGCAGGACGATGTAGAGAGGCTTGGCGATGAAGGTCCAAAAGCCGAACTGGATGAGCGGTTCGAGCGACTGGCCGGTGGGCTTGCCGTCGGGACCGATGGCGTGGATCGATGCCAGAAGGTCGGTCGCCTTGGGACCCGCAAAGAGGCGCAGGTGCGTCACGCCGCTGGTGTCTCCCATTGCCAGCCCGATGACGTCCGCGGGAGTCTTTGTGCTGTTGGGATCGCTGAGGGTGCCGGGCAGTTCGATGGAGTTGTGCAGCGTGACCACGGTTGCCCGCTCGGGATTGTCAGGCAGGAAGGCGGCCGCAAAGTAAAGATCCATGACCGCCGCATAGCTGTAGGGCAGGTCGAGAGTAGCATTGCCGCTTATCTTTTTGGCGGCGGTCGAATTCTCTTTTCCGTTGAGCGACCATGCAATATAAGAGGACACGGATGTGCGCACCTGCGACCGTGAGGACGATGAGGGCAGGAACTCCTCCATGTCGCCGAGGCCCGCGGGCCACTCGACCAGGGCGCGGACCGGCACGCCGTTGCGCTTCACCTCGTTGTCGACCGTGACCACATAACTGGAATCGAATCGGAACGTCTTCACCACGTCGAGCCCATTGGCCGCGTAGTGGTAGGTCAGCGTGTTGGGAGCCAGCACCAGGCCTGTGGCAGAAGGCTGCGCACCTTCCACCGTCACCTGATAGAGCGCATCGTTTACCTGCGCGGTCAGGGCCGTGTCATAGGTGTAGAGCGAGAGCGGATAGCCGAAGTGCTCCGCGGCCTGCGGCTGCACCAAATCCAGAGGCTTGCCGGCGGTATCGGTGTAGTGCTTCAGAATCCATTGCTTCACTCGTGCGCCGCGATTGGTGAAGACGATCTTGTACAGGTCGTTCTCGACCGTGGTATCGGTTACGACGGTGGCGCCGAAGGCGGGAACCGTTGCAGCGGCCTGGGCGGATGCCGCGGGCAATTGAGCTTGTCCCGGTGCAGGCTGCTGTGGGGCCGGCTGCACTGCCTGCTGTCCGCCTTGTTGCCCTGCCTGCTGCGCCGCCTGCGATTGTGTGGCGGGCGGAGGCGTGGGCTTGTACAGATACTGGTAGCCGAGCAAAACGACGAGAACCAGCACCGTGACGGCGATCATGGAGCGCATATCGCCGCCGCCGCCACCGCCGCCGGAACCCTGCGTCTGCAAATTGGGATTGTGAATTTCGGGCAAAGGATACGTCCTATCGGTTCGAACAGGCAGCCAGCGAGGCCGCCGCTCTTCCTATGGTAATGGTTCGTGGTGAAAAGGTCTTGTCTTTGCGTTTTGCCGAGCTGGCGGAACAAGGTCCAGTCCGCCGCGAGTGAATGGGTGACAGCGCAGCAGCCTCCAGATTGCCAGCCCCAAGCCGCGCAGCGGGCCGTGGGTTGAAATTGCGACCACGGCATACTCCGAGCAAGTGGGCAGATAACGGCAACCGCCCGTGCCGAGCGAGTGCAGCGCCGGCGAGAGCCAGCGGCGATAGAAGGCGAGCAGGGTGAGCAGGATGCGCGTCATCATGCGGGCTTGGCGGCAATCGTTGCCGGGGCGGCGTGCAGGCCGGGCCTTTGCGCGCCGCGCGCGGACTCGGCCTTTGCCTGTTCAAGAATACGCACAATCTCTGCCTCAAGTTTCTTGAATTCCATCGTGAGTACCGGGTGGCGGGGATGGAAGATGAGATCGAATCCCCTGGGCAGAAGGTCTACATGGCGGCGCAAGGCCTCGCGCATGCGGCGCTTGATGCGATTGCGCTCATGAGCCTTTCCCAGCACCTTGCCCGTGGTGAGCCCGATGCGTGGACCCGCTGTGCAAGTGCCGGCAAGTGATTGCGGCGCCAAAAACCAGCTCATCGATGCAGATTGCCGCTTGCGGCCGGCGGTGTAGGCGCGTTGGTAGTCGGCGTGTTTGCGCAGCCTGGCCGCCGCCAGTGATTGGCGCGCGACAGGCTCGGCAGGCTTGACGGGGGAATTCATGACATTGCCGGTAATGGCTCGATCCGGAGCGGCCGCGACAGACAGCGCATTCCGGAGCAAAGAAGGAAGGTGTCAGGAAAAGCGGGCTGAACGGCAGGGAAGAGCTAATCGCGGAAACCGGCGCTGACTGCAACGCGCTTGCGGCCGATGGCACGGCGGCGGCTCAACACGGCAGCGCCGGCCTTGGTCTTCATGCGCGCCCGGAACCCGTGTGTTTTCACGCGGTGGCGGCGGTTGGGTTGAAATGTGCGCTTGGGCATAAAAATGCGCTCCTGTTTCCTTGAAAGAGTCTGCTCTTTGACAGCAACTCTGAGTATATCGCAAGCTGATCCAGGAATCCAGCGCGACCTTTGCGAAGCCCAGAGCCGCGCTCTAGAATCGGCCAATAAGCTCTGACCGGAGTGAGGCAACCGATGTGCCGTTTCAAGTCAAAGCGTGGAGCAAGGAGCGTGCCACATTGTCTCAATATGCGCTGTCTTGCTGCCTTTGCCAGTGACTCTGGTAACATGCGCGTCAAGTTTCACCATCAATGGTGCAACTCATTCTAAGCGCAGAAAAGTTCTGTTAAAGAGTGATTGAAACGACCGCTGGATGTGCTACTATCGGGACCGTTCACGAAAGTTTAATGCGTCTCCCGGAACGGCTTTTTTTGTTCACCGCCCCGAGGTCAAATCTTCAGGGGCATACCAGCAGCAGACAGGTACTCGGACATCGGCAGCAAGACGGAATGCCAAATTTTTCCGCCATAAGAGAGCCGTTGCCAGAATTGCCTGGATGAACCAGCCGGATGTTCCCCTGGCGGCGCGAGTAAGGATTTGTACGATGGCATTTGCGACTTCTCCAACTTCTGTGCTCAATCCCTGGCTCCAGATTCTCGCAGCCTTAGAGAAAAAGGTGATCCGTCAGTCTTTCGAGACCTGGCTCAAGCCTACGCGCTACAGTCACGCAACAGGGCGAACGCTGTATGTGCGCGTGCCTTCGCCGGAGTTTCAGCACATCGGCGACAAGTACGGCGACCTGATTCAGGAGGCCATCGATCTGCAGTCGCTCGAGTTTGACGACGTCAGCTTTGTCACCGCCGAGGAAGACCCCTCGATTCCGCCTCAACGCAGAGACGGCGGCTTCGGACCCGTGCCGGCTCATGCGCAATCGGCGCCTCCCTCTGTTCCGCTGCGCGCGCCCGAGCAGGGGCGCTTCGACTGGTCCACAGCCGCACAGCTCAACTCCCGCTATACCTTCGATGCCTTTGTTATCGGCAACGGCAATCAGTTTGCCCGCGCGGCCTCGCTCGCCGTCGCCGAACGGCCCTCGCGCGCCTACAATCCGCTCTTTCTCTATGGCGGAGTCGGGATGGGCAAGACTCACCTGATGCACGCCATTGGTCACGAGGTGAAGCGCCGCCAGCCCTCGGCAAGCATCTGCTACGTCTCAGCGGAGAAGTTCACCAACGAGATGATTACCTCTCTACGCAACGACCGCATGACCAGCTTCCGCGATCGTTTCCGCTCCGTTGACGTGCTGCTCATCGACGATATCCAGTTCATCGCCCAGAAAGAGCGCACTCAGGAGGAGTTCTTCCACACCTTCAACGCGCTGCACGAAAGCATGAAGCAGATCGTAATCGCCTCAGACCGCCCGCCCAAGGAACTGGCTGAGATTGAGGACCGTCTTCGCTCGCGCTTCGAGTGGGGCCTGATCGCGGACATCCAGCCGCCCGATCTTGAAACCAAGGTTGCCATCCTGCTGAAGAAGGCCGAAAGCGAGCAGGTGCAGTTGCCCACCGACGTGGCTCTGTTCGTCGCATCCAATGTGCGCACCAACGTGCGTGAGCTGGAAGGCGCGCTGGTGCGCCTCATCGCCTGGTGCCACCACAATCACATGGAGATCACGCTGGCTTCCACGCAGCAGTGCCTCAAGCAGTTCATCGACATGCAGGTGCGCAAGATCTCCATCGAGGCCATTCAGCGGGCCGTCGCCGAGAACTTCGGCATGAGAGTCAGCGACCTGAAGCAGAAGAACAACTCGCGCAACGTCGTGGTGCCGCGGCAGATTGCCATGTACCTGGCCAAGCAGATGACCGAGGCCAGTCTTCCGGAGATCGGGCGCCAGTTCGGCAACAAGCACCACACCACCGTGATGCACTCGATCGGCAAAATCGACGAGCAGCGCCGCACCGACAAGGATCTGCACCGGACGCTGAACAAGCTGCAGGATTTGTTGAACGGGTAGGTGGCGGGGAAATCAGCGGAAGAATATAAGCCAACGCATCGAGCTACGATGTGTTGGCTTTGTTGTTTCAGCATGTTTCAAAGACGCGCCTCAGCAGCGCGGGATTGAATCTCTCTGGTCGCTACTGGCTTGGTTCCATGTTGTAAAGGAAGTAGGCGCGCAGCTCCAGGTAGGGGCCGTGGAATTCTCTGGGCAGGGGCGGATAGTTGGAGCCGATGAGCGCGCCCCAGGCGGCCCGATCCAGAGCTGTATCGCCGGATTGGCCCACCAGGTGCACGCTGTTATCCATCAGCCGGCCATTGGGCAGCACCTTGAATTCGATGGCAACCATGCCGGACTTGTTGATGGGAGGATTGACCTCATCGGGAATCAAGGGGTCCCAGGTGTGTTCGGTCTCCCAATGCCAGCGCTGCAACCAGTTGCTGAAGTCAACGCCTTCCGTAGGAGACAGGACCTGAACGCCGCCAGAGCCTGCGCCGGGATGCCGGGCCAGTCCGCTGGATCCCAGGTTGCCTGTTTCTCCGGCGCCGTGGCTGCGCGCGGCATTTCTCATTGCCTCGCGAAGCTGATCGGCCGGATTCAGCGAGTTCATGGCAAAGCTAGGGCGCACGGGCACGTCCGGCGGGCGCGGCGCCTCAACCTGGGACTGCGGGTTGGTGGGCAGGGGCTGCGTGAGCTGAGGCTTGACCGGGGCCTGCTCCGCGGGCTTGGATTCAGGCGCAGGCGGCGGCGCCTGGTTCATCTCATCGAGTGTCTTCTTGTCGATCGCTGGCGGCTTGAACGCGGGCTTCGGCTCGATCTTCGGCCGAAACCTCGGCGTGTCCATATACGTGAACTCGTCCTTGTCGATAGTCGAGCTCTTGTCCACTACCGGCGGAACTTTAAAAACATACTTGGGCAACAGAAACAGAGCCGCCAAGAGCCCGACGTGCAGCAGAACCGCCCACAGCATGCCTTCGCGGAGGCGTGCCCAGCGTCGCTCGTCCTCGAGCTCGCCGATCATCTCGAGCAGTTCGTGGGTGTCGTAATCGACCCAGCGATTGCCGCGAAGGGCTTGGGGAGCAGGTTCGCGATCCTCGTCCGCAATCGAGACAGGGCTTCCCTGCTCGGAGCTGCCTGATTCCGGATTCGCTGCTGGGCTCGTCTGGGGCGGCTCGTTGGGCTCGTTCACGTCTGCTGGCGCTTCGCTGGTGGGCATTCGTTCCTGAAAAACCTCGGGGAGGAAATTAACCTTGCCGGCTCGGTTCGAGTCCTTTCTATCTATTCTCTCATCCCTCTGAAACCGCGATCCATAACCCCCTTTTACCAGAGGCGCAAAACTGCCCGAATCATGCCGGACGACTCGCCTCGTACAATGGTCTTTACTGAATGGACGGATGAGCAGGCGGAAAGGGAACCTGGTTGAAGCAGTTTTTTGTGCGAATTATGGCCCGGTGGAAGCTGGTGCTGATCTTTCTGGCCAAACTTGGCCCCTGGGGCGTGGGCGCGGGTGCTCTGCTGGACTCCTCCACAATCCCAATTCCCATGGACGCCCTTCTGGCCGTATATGTCTGGAACGACAAGAGCCACTTCTGGCTCTACTGCCTGCTGGCGGCCACGGGATCGGCAATAGGGGGGCTACTTCCCTTCGGGTTGGGTCGTGCCGGGGGTGAATTATTCCTGCTCAAGCATGTCAATCGCAAGCATTTCGAAAAGATGCGCGACCGGTTTGAACGGCAGGAATTCCTGGCCGTCATGATCCCTTCGATGCTGCCCCCGCCCGCGCCGTGGAAAATCTGCGTGTTCGCCTCGGGCGTCTTTGAGATGCGGGTGGCGCCATTTCTGCTCGCCGTCTTTTCCGGAAGGATGGTGCGCTGGCTGATTCTGTCGCTGCTGGTGCTGAAACTGGGCCCCGGCGCGGCGGGCTTGGTGGCACACCACTCGCTGCCTACGATTGCCACGGTTTGCGGCCTGGCGATGCTCGGATTTGGCTGGTGGTGGATAAGGAAAAAGCGCGCCGGCAAGCTGCTGGAGGATTAGCTCTCGCTCCCCATCCTTCGCAAAGGTGCGAAGGACGGGGCACCCTGCCGATGTTTCCACGGCCAGGGTGGGAAACAGCCTACTTGCCAGCCAGCGCAGCCTGCACGGGCGCCTCATTCATGCGCCGCAGCAGCACGGGAACTCCGAAGGCGACGCCGAGAACGATCGCCGTGGAGGCCAGATCATTACGGTAGAAGGGGATGGCCGCGGCAAAGCAGGTGGCCAGTCCGGCCAGTGTGCGCGGATACATCTCGCCGGTCGTCCAGAAGGCAAAATTCGAGACCACAAAAAACGAGGTCGGACCCAGGAGCGCTCCGGCGGCCACGCGTACAAAGGTGGTTCGCGCGCTGAGTAGAATCTGCCCCAGCGCCATCGCCATCAGATACCACGACCAGGTAGTTCCGTAGTCCATCCAGCGGAAGGCATAGTGATAGGAATAGACGGTGAGGAAGTAGTCGGTGGCCATGAAAACGGCCAGCGGGACCAGCATTTCACGCCAGGGACGGCGAGCTCCAAAGTAGAGCAGAGCGCCGGTTACCGCGGTAAAGTTCAGCAGCCCGGCGTGGGGCAGAACACGGGTCAAAACGGCAACCAGCAAGAGCAGATAAGCGATCATTAGAACCTCATTCTTTTAGTTTCCGGGAAGATCTCCCGGTGTCAGGGAAGAACATTCCTGTAGCAAAACTCTTCTCATTCATTTTGCGGTCCAGGGGTCATTGGGTCAACCGAACTGTTCCACTGGGCCAACAAATATTTCTATCCAGGGCAAAACGGACTACCGCTGCTTGCGCCCACCCATGGCCTCGCCTGCGTCTTCGCGGTCGTCCACGATATAAACCCATCCACTGAGCGGCGAGCGGCCGGCAGCGCTCTGCGTGGCCAGGAGAGAATAGGCAAAGCGCAGATCGGTGAACTCGACCGTGGTCCACTGGCGGTTGGGAGGCAGGCTTGGAGGGTCTATGCCTGCGATGGGCTCCTGTCCCACGTCGCGGACAACCGCCCATTGGCCCCAGTCCATGTAGACCTGACCCAGAGGCGTCCTTTTGGCGGCCTCGACGGCGGGGGTGTCGGCGGGTTTGTAGAGGATGTCGCGGTGCGGGTCGCTCACGATCTCACCGGTCCAGGTGTTGATTTCGGCTTTCTGGTAGTAGTCGGGTGTCTCGAGGATGGCGTGCCAGCGGAAGGGATTCACCATATACGGCTCAAGAGCGAGGCGTGTCACGGGAGCCGAGGCTACCTGGACGTTTTCAAGGATCGCCCGGGCCTGTGCCTGCTCGGCCCAGCGCCAGCACCAGAGCAGGACCATTCCGCTGAGCGCAAAGATTGCCCAGCCGCGTCCGCGAAAAGGCTTGCGGCGGACTCCGATCTCCGCGTCGGCAAGGCCGAAGAGCCAGGGCGCGACCATGGCCAGCAAGAGCAACGCCCAGAGGACGGGTTCGGCGATAAAGACAAAGCTGCCTGCATACCAGCGCGGGTTGAAGGGGAAGAAGGGCCGCAGGCCGTAGTTGTTGGTCCAGTCGAGCAGCAGGTGGCTGAGCGCGGCAATCAGCGCGGTCAGATAGAGCCAGCCCCACTGTATCGGCTGCGTAGCCGGCGCCGCAGCCGTGGGCTCTCTTGTGTTTTGGTTAAGTTTGTTGGCTCCGCGAAACCGCCGCCGTTCTCTCCACAGATGCCAAAGCCAGACCAAGCCCACCACGGCGCCGGCGACGAGTGGCGCGGCAAGAAACGTGTGCGTGATGCCGCGGTGGTGCTTGAGCATTTCGACCGGACCAGCGAAGGACCACAGGGCATCGATATCGGCAGCCTCGGCGGCCAGCACGGCGGCCAGGGTTGCGTAGCCCGTCTTGCGGTTCAGCCCCGCGCGGCCGATGCAGGCTCCGGTAAGAAAATGAGTGATCGGTTCCATCGTCTCTTCCAACCATCCTAAACCGCGCTGCTCGACGGATATGTTAACCAGCCCTGTCGCCTCCTATAATTCACCCCATGGCCGAACCAAGCAGCACGAGCTTAGCCAGCCCGGACCCAAACCGGAAAGCAGCCGAGCGCGCGGAGCAGCTACGCGCGGAGCTGCGCCGTCACGAGCACCTGTATTACGTCCTGGATGCGCCGGAGATATCCGACGCCGAGTACGACTCGCTGATGAACGAGCTGAAGCGGATTGAGGCCGCGCGCCCAGAGTTGCTCACGCCCGACTCACCCACCCAACGCGTGGGCGGCAAGCCTGCCGAGGGCTTCAAGAAGGTGCGCCACTCGCGACCGATGCTCAGCCTGGACAATGCCTACTCGGCTGAGGAGCTTGCAGACTGGGACCGGCGCGTGCGCGAGCTGGCCGGAAACCTGCCAGTAGAATACATCGCGGAACTGAAGCTCGATGGCCTGAGCGTGGCGCTGCGCTATGAGCCGGCAACAGACGGAGGCGCGCGCCTGGGCACCGGCGTCACGCGCGGCGATGGACAGACCGGCGAGGACGTGACATCCAACATCCGCACCATCCGCAGCGTGCCTCTGACCATTTCCAGCGAAAAACTGAAGAGGCTTGGATTACCACCAGGCATCGAGGTTCGAGGCGAGGCGGTGATGCCGGAGGCAGCCTTCCAGCGCCTGAACGAAGAACGCGAGCGGGAGGAACTGCCACCGGCCGTAAATCCGCGCAACGCCGCAGCAGGCACGCTGCGTACGCTGGAACCCGGCGTAGTGGCCAATCGCCGCCTGGATTTCTATGCCTACTTCCTGCTCGTGGAGGGAGAATATTGGCCGCAGGGGCAGCGGGCAACCCTCGATGCGTTGGCGGCGCTTGGCTTCCGCGTCAATCCAAACCGCAAACTCGTCAGCTCGGTCGAGGAGATGTCGCGGTTTATCGATCAGGCCGAGTCTATTCGCGCCACGCTGGGCTACGAGATCGACGGAGTGGTTCTGAAGGTGGATTCTCACTCGACGCAGCAGCGTCTTGGCTATACGGGACGAGCGCCGCGCTGGGCCATAGCTTACAAGTTCACGGCCAAATCGGGAGTAACACAGGTGACGGCCATTACGGTGCAGGTGGGGCGCACCGGCAAGCTGACGCCGGTGGCCGAGTTGACGTCGGTCTTCATCGGGGGGACAACAGTAAGCCGCGCCACACTCCACAACGCGGACTTCATCGATCGGCTGGGGTTGAAGCTGGGAGATTCGGTCAAAGTGGAGCGCGGCGGCGACGTAATTCCAAAGGTTGTGGAAGTGATCGAGGACGCGGAGCATCCTCGCGGGAAGCTCGACTTCGTTTTCCCATCGGTTTGCCCTGAGTGCGGGAGCGAGGTGGTTCGTGCAGAGGGAGAGGTGGACTACCGGTGCGTGAACGCCGATTGTCCGGCCAAACTGCGCGAAAGCCTGCTCCACTTCGGCCGGCGCGAGGTGATGAACATCGAGGGGCTGGGCGAGGCGGTGGTGCAACAGCTGCTTGATCGGGGCCTGGTGCGCAGCGTGGCGGATCTCTACTCACTGAGCGAGGAAAAGTTGGCCGGGCTGGATCGCTTTGCGGAAAAATCCGCGCGCGCACTGATGGCCGAGATTGAAGGATCGAAGCGCGCGGGACTGGCGCGTACGCTGATGGGGCTGGGCATCCGCTTTGTGGGTGAGCGAACCGCGGAGTTGCTGGCCCAGGAGTTTGGGTCGATCGAGGCGCTGGAGGCCGCGACGGCCGACGAGCTGGAGCGCGTGGAAGAGGTAGGTCCGCGCATTTCGCAAGCGATTCTGGAGTTCTTTGCGCAACCGGCGAACTTGGCGCTGGTGGAAAGCCTTAGAAAAGCCGGCGTGGACATGACGGCAGAGAAGAAGCAGCGCTCGACTCAGTTGGCGGGATTGACATTTGTGTTGACCGGAGTGCTGCCCACGCTGACGCGCGACGAAGCCAAGAAGAGCATCGAGGACGCAGGTGGCAAGACCGCGGGCTCGGTGAGCAAGAAGACCAGCTACGTGGTGGCGGGCGAAGAGGCGGGCTCCAAGCTGGACAAGGCCCTCGAACTCAAGGTTCCCGTTATCGACGAGGCCGGTCTGCTGGCGCTGCTGGAAGGCGGACCGACGACAGGATAGACGGCTGTTCAAGCGGTCGAGCGGCGGCGTGAAAGGTCGGGGCGGCGCTCGATGGCGCGCAACTCGCGCTCGCGCTCCCGTTCCCATGCTTCGGCGCGCCAGTTGCGCGAGGCAAAGCGAGGCGACTCGTCGAGCGGCGGGAATTCTCCAGTGTGAGGCCTTCCCGGCATGGTAACGAGCTCAGCCGGGGGTCTTAGCGGGGCTGCGGGCACGGCCGGCGAAGGCGGCGTGATCAGTCGCGCGGAGGATTCCAATTCAACACACTCCGGGTTCGACGCCGGGCTGGTATCGGTGCTCAGTTCCGCTTCCTGAAGCTCGGCGACTTCCGTGGCTGCGGCATGCGGGCGCACGGCAATCGCCTTTGCCATAAAGTCGTCGACCAGCTTGTGAAGGCAGGTTTGTCCGCACAGGTGCTTCGATCCCGGACGCAGCCGATTGCGTGAGTGCCACCCGCTCACGCGCAGTTCTCCTGCTTGTTCATAGGCCACAAACCAATGGTTCGTCTGCTTCTTCTCGGTTGCGCAGATGTCGCACGATATCGCCTGCCGGATCACCGAAATGCCTCCAGTCCGCACAGTCTTTCCGCGGCTTCGCCGATTCCGGACTTCACTTCAGGAGCTTGCGTGGCAATCCGAATCGAGATTCCGGCAGCCACGCAGGCACCTTGATTGGAGCAGTTTCGGAATCGTCTTCCTTTAATTCATCGCGCGTGCAAAAGAATAGGTGAGGCAGGTGGAAAGGGAATCTCGTCAAGCGTCAAAATGGAACAAATAGCGCAGAAGCATTCCAAAACGGAACGCGAAAACATCCTGCATGAGGATCGCCAGTGGACAAAACTGGCCTATGAAGGAGCGGTTTGAAAGCGTGGCCCTTCAGGGCAGAACCTGTTATATCAATCAGGATGTTGTCGAACGCTCACGCATCACTGGCGGGGAGCGAAGTAGCCCTTTTTGGCCCGCACCTGATAGCGGCGGTCAATGCAATAGAGATAGATGGTGCGGAAGGCGCCGTCATCCTTGAAGTCGGCAGGCGTATAGGTGAGCGCGTATTGGCTGCGCAGCTCTTCCTCGATGTCGTGGAAGCTGGTCGAGACTTCTTCCACCGAGGGCGGGAAGAAGACCTGACCGCCGGTATCCTCGGCCATCTGCGCCATCACTTTATCGCCTTCGCCGCGGCTGGGTGTCCAATTGGTGCTAATGGAGTAGATGATGGTTTCCGCGCGCTGACACTCTTTGATGGCTTCGCTCAGGTAGACGCGGCTCTGGTTGTCGGCGCCATCGGAGAGCAGGATCATGGCCTTGCGCACCGGTTCCTGTCCGCGGGACTCGTCCAGAAGCTTGTTGCGGCAGGCAGTGTAAACGGCGTCGAAGAGTGCGGTGCCGCCGCCCGGGCTGAGCCGATTGACCCCCGTCTCCAGTGCGTCGAGGTCGTTGGTCCAGTCCTGGGTCACGGTGGGGGTTACATCGAACCCCATGATGAAGGCGCGGTCGCTGTGGGGCTTGAGGATCTGGAGCAGGAACTCGTTAGCGGCCTGCTGCTCGAACTGAAAGCGAGAGTGAATCGAGGTACTGGTGTCGATGACAATGCCCACGCGCAGGGGCAGATTGATCTGCTGGTGGAAGGAGTTCACCCTGGACGGCGCTTTCTGGTCGTCGAGCAGGGCGAAGTCGTGCTGCCCCAGGTTGGGGATGTAGTGGCCGTGCCGGTCGGTGACGGTAAAGATGAGGTTGACCTCATTGACGGTC
>Ga0302320_10011658_pt1 | contig 18561 bp, 14 predicted proteins | sample Bog_T0_3_FD_202130 | JGI IMG/M metagenome (GOLD analysis project Ga0302320, IMG submission 202130) | Peat permafrost microbial communities from Stordalen Mire near Abisko, Sweden - Bog_T0_3 | ecosystem: Environmental > Terrestrial > Soil > Wetlands > Peat | place: Sweden: Abisko, Stordalen Mire...
AGTGTTGCTCTGAGTGTTTTGATCACCTTTAAGGAAGAGACTGCCATAGAGTCTGTCAATCCTGTGAGTGCTCCAGATGCTTTTCTAATTCCTTTGGTTCGATAAAATTTATGAAGTGCTTCTTTGTAGGTATACAGTTCTCTTATCTCTTCATGTCCAGGTTGATCTAGCCACTGCTGAACTATTTTTCTCTTCCAATACTCTAGTTGATAACCATTCTTTAAAAGGAGTCTGCCAATAGGGTTCTTTCTACGATCACCGGCCAATTCTTTCCTTTTTTTATTGATGTGTGGAGTTAATAAGCGGAGAACATGGAATTTATCAGCCACCAGGCGGGCATTTGGAAAAAAGTCTACAGCAAAGGTTTTAAACGAATCGCACATATCGAGGATGACGTTTTTTACATTTTCTCTTCCAGGGATATGCTGAACTGAATTTAATAAACATGCAGATGTTTTGCCTTCAACTAGCTCAAAAACTTTTTTCTTATCGTAATTTACAATGAGCGATGCAAATTCGGTGTATCCTCGCTTTTTGTTACGCTTCCAGGAGTGCTCATCTAGGACTGATGGTAGAGGCGGAACAATACAACCCTACTTATTTTTGATCAAGTGTTTAAGAAGGCAAACCTATTAGGATCCAGCCGATACTAGGCTGCGCTTTTTAATTTTTCATAGATTGCTTCAAGCTTTTCCTTGAGTGCGGCGGTATCAAACGGCTTGATAACGTAGTTGCTAACACCAGCCGTAATTGCTTCCACCACTTGAGCTCGATCGCCTTCAGCTGTAACCATCAGGAAGGGCATTTCTTTGAAGCGGCTATCGGCTCTCACTTGTTTTAGCAAGTCTATTCCTGTTAGCTTGGGCATGTTCCAGTCTGACACGATGAGTTGAAATGGAGGGTTTGCTTCAGTAAGGGCTTGCCAGCCTGCAGCGCCATCTCCTGCTTCGGTCATATCTGTAAATCCAAGTTCTTTAAATGATTTCACAACAAGCTTTCTCATTGCGAACATGTCATCAATAATCAATATTTTTGTTTTAGAGTCAAACATATAGACCTTCTCCTCTATTTCATTCCAGCGTCTTCAGTGGAAACTTCAATATGAAAATGGCCTCCAGCAGCTGCAAAAGGCAGAACCATTACTGTCCCAGTCCCTAGATGGGTGGTTTGAATAGAGTCTCCTTTGATTACGGTAGGGATTGCTTTTTGTATCGTATGGCCTTGTTCATTTAAAACTGCTTTTGCGCTTCCAAAAATAATATTTAAGAGCTCGGCTGCACCGCTTTGAAGGTCGTCTGTAATGTCAGTGAAAGTTTCACCGAGCATATTGCTCATTAATGTAAGAAATACTTGCTTTGGAAAACATAATGTAATGGTTCCATTAAATGCAGAGCTTGTTATTCCAATTACTCCAGCTAGTTCAAATCGAGGTTGGGGTTTAGTGCCTTTCACAAAAGGCTCCTCAGGCTTAGTGTCAGCGTGGCATTGGAGATTAAGTGTTTTGATCGCCCCATCCACAAAAGGTTTATAAAATTCTGTGTCTAACTTTACCATACACGAGTTAACCAACCTTTCCTATTGAGTTACGTATCGGAAGGTTTATAAAATAACTTCAGTACTTTTTTCTGTCCCTTTATGTTTGTGAATATAAAGTGGAATATTTTTTCCTCATGTTTAGAGTTTATTTATCCGATAAAAAACTAAATCTGTCTTATAATATTGTGGAGACCTTTGATTATGTCAGTTGAACGACGAGTTTTAGATCGAAGACTTTCTAAAAAAATGAACCTAAATGCTACTCAACAAGTCATTCTTCTTTCCGCATTATTAGGAACACTCTTAGTTATTGTGGGAGTGTCAGGAATCTACGTGGCAAAGAAATCATCTACCCAAGTTACCCAACTCAATGATACAGCTCTAGGTCCTACCATAGCTTTTAGTGAAATTGTAGAGCCTCTCAATCAACTCTCACAAAACCTTCTCAAATTGAATCAGATAGGAGTAACAAAGTCTGATGCTGAATCTATCATTAAGAAAAGCAAAAGTTTAATGAAGGGGATTCGTCAAAAAACTCAAACTCAGGTCAATTCAAGCCATGGACTGAACTACGAAAACTACCTTAATAAATGGCAGGCTGAATGGAGTACTTTTGAAGAGGAATTGAATACTCAATTAGATACACCTAAGCAGCATAAAGTAAAATTAGCAAGTTTTTATACGAGATGCACACAGCTAACAGAAAATATGGGTAACATCAGCGATTTTATTCAAACTGATGTAAAGGATATGTTAGATCAAGCTCGGAAATTTTCAACCAAGATGACGGTGGTTTTAAGTATTTTTCTTTTTATGGGGTTTCTCATTGGAATGAGTCTCAGCGTTGTAATTATTAGAAGTATCCAAAGCCTTTTTGGGATTATTGCTCAAGGCAAAAAGAACATGCAGACGCTCTTGGATAATTTAGATCAAGGTTTCTTTGTCTTGGATCGATCAGGCATTGTTCAGCAAGAAGTTTCAAAAGCAGCGAAAACCTTTTTGGGAAATGATCCTACAGGAAAAACATTTTATGAGAGTCTTCCAGTTGATGAAAAATCAAAAGAAGATGCTAAAGGGTGGCATAAATTGATCTATGAAGGGGCCCTTGGATTTAAGGATTTCAAACCTTTGGCACCTAAGGATTTTTGGAGAAACGAAAAGTATATCGAACTGGACTTCAGACCTATTTATCATGATGGTTCTCGTAAATTAGATAAGGTGATTTGCATTGCTTCAGATAAAACGGAAGAAGTGAGGCTTAAAGAAAAAGCACAGGCGGAAACAGCCTTAGTGAAACTAGTGATGGCCGTTCTCTCTGATCGAGGGACATTTGTTGATTTTGTGCTAGAAACACGAAAGGTATTTGTCATCCTTGAGAAAGAATTGAAAAAGAAAAATCCAGATCTGGATGTCCTGTTTCGAGGCATGCATTCTCTCAAGGGGGGAGCTGCTGCCTACAACTTGATTAAAATTAGTCATGAGGCCCATAAGTTTGAAAACATTCTGGCTGAGATGAAGGTAGAAGGCGGTAAGCAGCTAGCTGAGTTTATTCCGGAGCTTGAATCGGGAGTGATTTCAATTAAAAATTATTTTGAGGGGTTTCTAAAAGAACACGAGGCCATCTTAGGGAAAATTGACGACAATTCAGACCGCACTAAGGTAGTTCCTGTAGGTAGCATTTACCATGTATGCCAGATGATTTTTCATCACATTGGCAAAGAATCTCCTGTTTTCTCTGAATTTTTAGAGAAGTTCGTTCAGGAAGATGTGGCTGAGCCCTTTAAGCGGTATGAGAGCGTTGTGACAGGGATTGCCCAAAGACAGATGAAGAAGGTGGAGTTTAAGCTCGATCAAGGGAAAATAAAAATATTCCTGGATCCTTATGTTCCTCTCTTTCAGACTCTTATCCATGCTTTTAGAAATGCTGTTGATCATGGTATTGAGGATGAAATTACCCGTGAGGAAAAGGGAAAGCCTGTAATGGGGTTTGTCGAGGTTAAATTCGAGAAAGTAAAGTTAAATGATTCAGAAAATCTATTGAGAATCAAGATTAGAGATGATGGTGCTGGAATAAATCCAGAGAAAATTAAGGAAATAGCGCTTAAAAAGAAATTACTTTCGGAATCAGATGCGAAGCGCCTGGATAAGAAAGGGATGATAGATCTGCTTTTTAAGAGCGGGTTTTCGACTCGGGAAGAAGTTTCGGATCTTTCCGGTAGGGGTGTAGGTCTTGATGCGATTAGACATGAGGCTACTCAGTTGGGTGGATCGACTTGGCTAGAGTCAGAAATAGGAAAAGGCTCAACTTTGATTGTAGAAGTCCCATTTCTGGAAAGTCCGTTTTTGCCAAATGTAATGAAACTGGATAAGTCTGCTCGGGCAGCCTAGATTATTGAACGTTCTCGGCTGTTGCCGAGTCCCAGCCCTTGATAGTCTGGCTTACTTTTCCTGCCTGATCTAGGATAAAAATCTTGTCGTCATGGAATATATGACCCATGTCGTCAAAAAATCGAAATCCGACTTTATCTGCAAGTTGACGAGTATCTCCAAGAGATCCGCGCAGAAAATGCCAGTTCTTATTGGAGAGTTCCCATGTCTGACGAAATTTTGAAAGACGTGAAACGGTATCCTTGACTGGGTCTATTGTTACGATCACGATTTCAGGAGCGTTGGGGTCAGTTGTCAAAGAGCTTTTAACGATCGACTTAAGATGACGAATGGTGAGCGGGCAGGTCACACGGCAAGATGTATAGGCAAAAGCTAGGACGACTTTGTGTCCACGCCATTGGGATAACTGAACTGAGCTTCCATCGTCATCTGTAAAGGAGAGCGATTCGCTATAGAGCGAATCGTCTTTTGCCAGTGCTTGAGTGTTTTCCCCCAAGGCAGGAACCATTGCCATGAAAAGGAGCATTAGGATTGAAGGAAGCAAGTTAAGGCGGAGCATAGGATCATCCTAAAAAAGATGCACAATAAGGTGGTCGGAATGTCCAGCTCTTATTGTGCATCGATTAATTACCATTATAGAATGCTTATTAATTTTGGACTTACTTTATTTCTAGTACTTTGGCAGAGCCTAACTTGGTTCCTTTAGGAACAGCAGCGATTGCACCTGGAGTACTGGCTACTTTTTCAGCCACTTCGTCTGCAGTATCTGCCAGAGGTGGCTGGCCATGCAGGACGTTATTGAATACCTTGGTGAGCCAAAACTTCTTGGCTTGAAGCGCTGTCATTCCCATGTACTCCTTGTCAACATCATCAGCCTGGGGCGCGTCTGGGCTCATGGCAACGATTTTGACATCGGATTTATCACTCCAGACGAGTTTATTGGTCAAAAAGATTTGCTTAATTTCGTCTTTGGTGAGGGACAGATCTTTTACGCTTGAGTTGACAATGACCTCGAAGTCTCCAGCGATCACACCTTGGGACTGAAGGGCGGGAAGAGTGATGAGAACTAATGCAGCAAAAAGTATTGAATTTTTTTTCATTTTTCTACTCCTCACCATGCAAGTGACCAGTTGAGATTGGTAATCCAATCGGTAGTGCTTGTGGGCGGTGAATTATTGGACATGTTTGCCAAGAAAATTGGTGCACCGGAACTGATATAAGTTGCTTCAAACTTCAGGGCGCTTGCAGCAGACAGCTCGTATCGAGCTCCTGCGACATAATAGCGAGTGGTTGCCCAAAGGCCTTGCATCTTATATCCAGGACTTGCATTCAAATATCCATCTGCAGTGCTGGTTGCATCCATTTCATACCGAATATAAGGAGTAAAAAGTCCGATATGGTATCCAAGCTGGGAATACACGAGATCAATCGAGGTTGACAAGGAGCCATCAGGATTGGAATTAGCAAAGCCCGTCAAAGTATCTGAGCCGCCTACGTAAGAATGAGTCATATGTTCGTACTCGGTGAGCCATTCGATATCAGCCGAGTTGTAGATGATGTGAGCGCCTAAGATTACCTCTGAGCCTTTAGGGCCAGCAATGTAAGGGCTACTGCCGGGAGCATAAACGTTTGTTGCCAAGCCAGAGGAACTATTTAAGTTATTGGTAGAGGGAGTAGAGTCTCCACTTAGTGTAGCTCCTCCTGGTAGATCGCTTGCCCAGAAATTTCCACCAACTCTCAATCCATTCTCAAACTCGTAGTAGGCGACTGCGCTCACTGACTTTGACTTAGAGTACGAAAAGAAAAAGGAAGTTGGATCTTTTACAGGTCCACGTCCGTTGCCGATATTAAAAATATAACCAAGGTTGCCCGAGCCAACCGCGCCGTTGCCTCGAATTTCAATCCCGGTATTATGTACAGGAAGTAGTCCTCCAGCATCCTCAAATCTTTGATACATAGGTCGTGTAGCTGCCGTGGCTAGGTAACTTCCATGGTGGTAAGTATCATTCCAAAATCCGAGTGCGGTATGCACACGGCCCATGGCAATTTTAAACCAAGAGCTTACCGTATATTGGGCATAGGTTCGCTCAAGATCAATAGAAACGCCGTCAAAGCCAGGCTGAAAATTAATTTCAGCCAAATAGCTCACGTGCTTGTCGATCGATCCCGCTGTGAATACGTCCAAATCATGAATTTGAAAATAATTAGTAGAAGTGGAATTATCCCAAATATAGCTAAAGTCGGTGAAGCCGCGAAAAGGCACGTCTGCTCCTGCTGAAAGGCAGAAAATTCCAATAATACTTTCGCAGAGTACCAACAGCGGTAAGCGTGGTGTCCATTTAAAATTTTGGTTAAATTTGTCGATTTTCAACTGATCCATCCTCCCTGAGTAGGTGTCATTATATGTTTGATCGTGCGAGAAGTGTGATAAGCTGTCAATATTTGTTTAGATTTTATTTGAATAATATTGACTCAATTAAAAATTCGATGAGAATATAATTGGGGTAATGCTCATGTCAAAATATACTAAATCAGGGTTCTTGATATTGTCTATACTGCTGGCGTTGTTTTTGACGACTCAGCGCGTTTTTAGAGCGTTTAATGTAACGTCTGCTCATGCTGCAGAGTCTAAATCAAGCAATTGTGCTGAAAGTACAGACGCGCCAGCCGAGGATGTTTTTCTAAAAACTAAGACAAATAAAGGGATTAAAGTACAGTACGATTGCGGAGTTAATACTGCAAAATCCGACTACTGCCTTATTCACGTGAATGACGAAGATTCAGGCGTCAAATGCTATGGTCTTGTTTCTAACGCAAAGGTGATCAATCCAGCGCTATCGTGTGTATCGATTAGCAAAGCGAAAAAGTAAAAATTCAAAATCTTCCAGCCCGAAAGGGAACGACATCAAAAATAGGTTGGGCTTGAGTCAATAGATCTGCGGCCAGGCGTGCACTTCCAGGTGCCGATTGTAAGCCCAGCATTTGATGCCCAGCTGAAATGAGCAAATTGGAGTAGTGTTTTGAAAATCCGATGATGGGGACGCCATCTGGGGTGCAGGGCCTTAAACCTCGCCAAAGTTCTTTTACTTCCAAATGAGTGGGAACGTTCATACATTGCTGGGATCCTTGAATGATTGCGTCCACTCTGCGTGGGTTAATTGAGAAGTCTTGATTAACCAGTTCAAGGGTCCCGGCAAGACGCACTGAGTCTTTTCTAGGAGTGACCGCAATTTTCTTATCCACAATCATCATTGGAATTTTCGGTTTAGGTGAGAAGTCTTTTACGATGAGAGCATAACCCTTGCCGCCAAGGATCGGGATATTGATTTTTAGATTTCTAGTGATTTCGTGAGACCAAGATCCGGTAGCAAGAACAAACTGATCTGCTTCAAACCAGCCTTGAGTGGTCCTCACTGCCTTAAGTTTTTTCTGATCCTGGGAGAATTGAAAATCAAATACTTCAGCTGAGGAGTGAATTCGAACCCCATTTCGAGTGGCACCCTGGACATAGGCCTTTACTACCTGCAAAGGCTCTGCATGAGCTTCTTCTGGAAAGTAGACGCCTCCAAGGATGGATCCCGTCAAGGCAGGTTCAAGTTCCTTTGCATCTGCTTCAGAGAGAAACTTGCCCGGAATTCCATTTTCAGCAACCAGATTCATTTCTTGAACGGCGGACTGAATGCCTTCCTGGGAAAGTCCCACCATGAGCAGACCCTTTTGTTCAAATCCAAAGTCAGCCCCAATTTCTGCGCTGAGGTTTGCATATTCTTTTAAACTGTACTTAGAAATGTCTGTAAGTACAGAAATCGATCGGCTTGCAGTTTGGGTATTCATGGACCGAAGAAATCGGAATAACCACCGGAGTAAAAGGAGATGGGGTTCCGGCTTGATATGAAGGGGGCTCATAGGATCTAAAAGCCATTTAAAAGATTTTAAAAGCATTCCTGGTAGAGGCAATGGCATCGCAAAACAAGGAGTAATCCACCCAGCATTACCGTAAGAACACCCATATCCTGGCTCCGACTTGTCAATGACTGTTACTTTTAGTCCTCGTTTGCTGAGCTCATAGGCGCAAGATATTCCAATAACTCCAGATCCAATAACCAAAACGTCACTTCTTTGTGTGGTCATAAACGTTGAAATCTAATTGCCGATGGCCGTGACAACTTGATAGGTGATGTAAAAACCCATGGCGATACTAGGAATACTGATGAGAGCTCCAAGAATCGCTCCAATCACTTTTTTTGAATATTCAGCCATCTTTCATTCCTCCTAAAGGACAATATTAGTTGTAAGAAATTTTGAATGATCACCCGTTAAGACATCTTGAACTACTCTTTTGCCTAAAGGATCTTGTTTAGCAGCCACCATAGAACGGATGCTAAAGGAACGAAGAGCATCTGTTACGCTTAAAGTGCCTTCGGCCGAACTCTTTCTTCCTGTAAAGGGAAAAACATCAGGACCTCGTTGGCATTGGGTATTGAGGTTAATGCGGCAAACTTGATTCGATAAGCAATCAATGACTCGACCCAGAGTCTGGGGATTTTTTCCAAAAAGACTTGCTTGCATGCCGTAGGACGACTCAACGATATAATCTTCAAACTCTTCTAAAGAGTCGTACTGAACGATCGGAACAATGGGGCCAAATTGTTCCTCTTTTGCTAGACGTGAATGAAGCGGGACATCACATACCACTGCTGGAAAAAATAAGGATCCAATGGCGCGACCACCCTGTTTAGGATTACAGAGCCGTGCTCCTTTGTCGGTGGCTTCTTTTACGTACTCAGTCAATTGGAGGTGTTTGTTGCGATCAGGCAAGGGGGTAATCATCACATCCTTTTCCCATGGCAACCCAGAAACTAGGTTTTCAACTTTTTGCGTAAAAAGTTCTATGAAATCTTTAGAAATGGATCGATGAACGAAAAGAATTTTAAGCGCGGTGCAGCGTTGCCCATTAAAAGAAAGGCTTCCTTTGATACACTCGGAAACTGTTACTTCCAGATCCGCATCAGGCAATATGAGTCCTGGATTTTTAGCATCTAAACCTAAAATACTTCGGAACCGATGGGGGTGGGGATGGGACTGTTTGATTTGGTTTGCGACTTGACTTGATCCAATAAAAGCAAGAACGTCAATTTTTCCAGATCGAATAGAAGGCGCAATTACGTCCTTTCCAGCTCCATTTATCACTTGAATTACGCCTGGAGGCAGGCTTTCCTGAAAAGGTTCGAGCAATGAGTCCCAAAGGAGTTGTCCAAAACGAGGAAGTTTTACAACCACAACATTGCCCATAATTAATGCTGGAATGAGAGTGGTAAAAGTTTCATTGAGAGGGTAGTTGAAGGGCCCCATACAGAGAGTCACTCCTAGGGGAGTTCTTCTGATTTGGCTCATAATGTCGCCTGCAAATTGAATTCGGCTGCAATCTCGATCCAGCTGCTTGGTCGCTTCAATCGTGTCATTCATGTAGACGATGGTCCGGTCAAACTCAGACTGGGCATCTTTCCAAGTTTTAGCTATCTCCCACATGAGCAGCTGACAAATTTTTTCTCTTTTAGAAAGGATCTTGTCTCGAAGATGGACGATCGCATTGACTCGTTCTTCCATTCGTGCACTAGGCCATTCACCCCTGCCTTTGGCCCATGCTTGGGAGGCACCCTCGACTGCATGAAGAAAACCGTCTGCATCTAACTGAGGGGTGACTCCAATTTCGGGGAAAATCAACGAATCATCTTTGGGATTTCGTAAGGAGCAAGGGCTATGGATGGTCTTAGTTCTAAATCCAGAATTGATAATTTTTCCGTTGACGAGAATTCGAGCCGGAACTTTTGGAATTTCGAAGGATTTAGATATTTCGAGGGTTGTCGGAAAAGTAAAGTTTGGAGGTGTCATATTGGAGAAGCATCATCGCCTAAAAATCAAAGATTATCTAGTGGTTAAGAAAATGATTTTTGTTCAAAAAAAATCGGCCACTCCTAAAACATTTTCTTGACCTCATGCCTCTCATCGAGGAAAGGAACAAGTATGCAAAATGGGTTCAAGAGAGTTTTACTGATGCTGGTCTTACTTCTTTCGACCGGAGGCGCTATGGGGCTTGAAATCATAAAATCGGAGTATCAAACGGGTGAATTGACGCGGCTCTGTGATGAAGCGATTCGGAACACCACTCAGCAGTTAGATGAACTTGCTCATTTGCCCATGGAAAAACGAAATATCCAGAATACGTTGCTTGCTTTTGAAAAAATAACAGCGGATTTTGGAGAAAAGGTAACCCCACTGACTTTTCAAGCCTATGTTTCAACCCATGAAAAAGTCAGTCAGGAAGCATCGGCTTGTGAAGAAAAAGTGAGTCAGTTTTCCGTTTCTATTTTCACTCGTAAGGACCTTTATTTATTGATTCTGGGGCAGAAGACCGAAAATCCTGAGCAGGCTCGTTTGTATGCTGAAACCATCGAAGGTTTTGAAGATAGTGGACTTAAATTGTCTGATCCAGAATTAGAGAAAGTAAAGAAATTAAAGCAGACTTTAGCTTCTTTAGAAGCCCAGTTCAGTACTCATCTCAATCAGGATAAGTCCTTTGTTGATTTTTCAAGTACGGAATTAACAGGGGTGCCCAGTGATTTCATCAAGAGCCTAGAGAAGACTTCTGATGGAAATTATCGAGTGATCGTTAAAGAGCCCCAATATGTGCGTATTATGGAAAATGCAACGAATTCCGAAACGCGACGTAAAATGCTCGCTGCTTACGAAAATCGAGCTGCAAAAGAAAATACCAAATTATTGGAAGAAGCGATTCAAGTTCGCGCTGAAATTGCACAACACATGGGATACCGGACTTGGGTGGATTATCGAGTCCATCGTCGCATGGCCAAGGATTCTCGATCGGTGGTGGCTTTTTTACAGGATTTAAAGGACAAGCTTTCCAAAAGAAATCAAGAAGACTTAAAGGAGCTTCTCAAGTTTAAGCAAGAACAGGATTCTTCATCTAAGGACCTCAAGGCATGGGATCTTAGATACCTAGCTTACCAATTAAAAAAGAGAGACTACCAGTTGGATGAAGAAAAAGTACGAGAGTATTTTCCAGCGGAAGGGGTAATTCAAGGCTTGCTTCAAGTTTATTCTCAGTTATTAGGAGTGGATTTTGCAGAAGTGCCAAACGCAAAAGTCTGGGCTGAAGGGGTGAAGCTTTTTGAAATTAAAAATCACAGGGATAAAAAACGGGTGGGTTATTTCTATACAGACTTTTATCCGAGAAGCGGAAAGTACGGACATGCGGCTGCATTTTCCTTGGTTTCAGGCAGGCGCCTCGATGTTGGTCAATATAGTCATCCTACCTCGGCAATTGTTGCAAACTTTACACCAGCAGAAGGGGGTCGTCCTGTTTTGCTCAGTCATGATGAAGTGGAAACTTTATTTCACGAATTTGGGCATATCATGCACCAGACTTTGACAAAAGCACCCTATGCGAGTTTGTCTGGTTCAAGTGTGGATCAAGATTTTGTGGAAGCCCCCTCGCAAATGCTTGAAAATTGGGTGTATTCTCCGGAAATTCTTAAGATACTTTCTGGCCATTATCAGGACCAAAAGAAAAAACTTCCGGACGAATTAATTCAAAAAATCATCAAAGCTAGGGATTTTAATCAAGGTTATTTCTATACCCGCCAACTACTTTTTGGATTTTTTGATCTCTTTTGTCATACTTCTGATAAAAAAGTGGACACTTCAGAACTTTATCAGAAGCTCCATCTGGAATTTGTTGGAATTCCAGCGATTGAAAATAGTCATTCGCCAGCTTCCTTTGGTCATCTTATGGGGGGCTATGATGCAGGCTATTATGGCTACCTTTGGTCGAAAGTTTATGCAGAAGATCTGTTTACTCGATTTGAAAAGGAGGGGTTACTCAATTCTAAAGTCGGGCATGACTATCGAAAGTGGATCCTTGAAAGTGGGAAGATGGTCGATGGTTTTGAACTGTTGGAGAGATTTTTAGGACGCAAACCAAATTCGGATGCATTTTACCGGAAGTTGCACGTCCAATAGCTCGATGTTTCAGGTCTTCACACCAATCACATAAGCGACCCAAGCAAAAGCGTTGTCCCCTTTTTTCATGCGTACGTATTCACCGGTTCCTTCGCCTTGATGCTCTGTTTCCCAAAAGACATAGGACCTTTGAAATCCCACTTCTTCTAGTAGGTCCCTCACTTCAGGGATGGTCCAAAGTCTCCAGTCATAAGTAAATGCATTTTTTATCCATTTACTGTTAGGCATTTTAAAATGAATACTATAATGGGCTTCATGGGTGATAGGATCAAATGATTTTTGATCCCACAAGTAGGTAAACTTTTTTTTGGGGGTGAGGTACAGAGTTTTCTGTTCCTTTGATTCGGTAATCATCCCAGGGCCGCCTGCCATTTCTAAAAGAAAAAGGCCATGTGAAGGAAGTGACTGTAAAACACTTCGAAAATAATGTCCCAGAAGAGGTCTAGTTTTGAACGTATTGAAGGAAAAATTGCAAGCCACCACAAGATCAATCGGAAAAGAAGTTGGTTTAAGAACATCCCTTTGAAGAATAATGAGTCTTTTCCTTTGTTGGGCGGAAAGCTGAGAGCTGTTTCTTTTTTTCCCGTAGGCGAGCGGTTCCGGATCGATATCCAAGCCAAAAGCGGTTCTCTCATTTTTTTGTTGTACCCAAGTGCTTGAGAGTAAAAAGGTGCCACAAAAATCTTCTCTCAAATGCAAAGGAGGTTTTCCTCGAATTTCCTCAAACATAGACGAAAACATCTTGCAATGAAGCACAGGGGTTTGAACGGAATGTTCATAAAGTAGGTACTTCATTTTCAACTTCTTGGGTGCCGGGAATTGCTGATAGTTCATGAACGTGGTTTGAGATTGTTTCGAAGGGCTGCCAATCCAGCAAATGGATTATTGAATGCTTCTTTAGGTTTCTTTGGCGGTTTTCTAGGCGACTGTGCCGGCTGAATAGGCCGTTTTTCAATACGTCGCTGCTGACTGTCGTGCGGAGCTCTTGGCTTAACCACAACGGGGTTGAGTACCTCTTTTGGGACTGGTTTTATTTTTTCAACCACATTTTTCATAGAGAGTGAAATCTGATTCTTTTCTGCATTCATTTCAAGAACTCGGATTTTCACACGGTCTCCCGGACTAACGACCTCTCGGGGGTCCTTAATAAATTTATCGCTTAGCTGGGAAATATGAACTAAGCCATCTTGATGGACGCCAATGTCTACGAATGCACCAAAATTAGTAACGTTCGTAACTATGCCAGGGCAAATCATTCCTGGCTTTAAGTCCTTCACTTCATGAATATCTTCTCGAAATTGAAAATGAATAAATTCTTCACGAGGATCTCGCCCAGGTTTTTCTAATTCTTTAACAATATCGTCAAATGTGAAAGGCCCAATTTCTTCTCGAAAATGGGAATCGTTTTTCAAAAGTGCTACACCAGTTGCAGTCAAATCTTTTACCGACTTTCCATGTTTTGACGCAAAAGATTCTAATTTAGAATAATTCTCAGGGTGAACACCCGTATTATCGAGAGGATGCGAACTATTTGGGATTCGCAAAAATCCAGCAGCTTGTTCAAAAGCTTTTTTGGAAAATTTACCTATTTTGATTAGTTCCTCGCGACTTTGGAATAATCCTTTTTGTTCGCGGTGTTCCACTAGCGTTTTTGCAAGGGAAGGACCTATTCCGGATACATAAGCTAGTAAATGGTAAGAAGCGGTATTTAGATTTACTCCGACCTGATTCACGCAGGATTCAACAACGTGAGTGAGGCTTCGTTTGAGGGCGTGTGGGGATACATCATGCTGGTACTGTCCCACTCCAATGCTCTTTGGATCAATTTTGACAAGTTCTGCTAAAGGGTCTTGCAGCCTTCTTGCAATGGATATTGCTCCTCGAACTGTTACATCCAAGTCAGGAAATTCATCACGAGCTGCTTCGCTAGCACTATAGACACTTGCACCTGCTTCGCTGACCATCACTACAGGCATAGAGATTTCAGCCTCTTTCATCGCTGCGCGGATGAAAGACTCCGTTTCACGTCCTGCAGTTCCATTGCCTACAGCGATGGCAGATAGATTTCCAGTTTTGACGACTTCTGTCAAAAGAGTTTTTGCTTTTGTTTTATCGCTTTCTGAATTGAGGTGAATGACAGTACTAGCGATGTATTTCCCGGAATCATCCACAACAGCAAGTTTACATCCCGTGCGTAAACCAGGGTCTACCCCAAGAACTGCCTTGGGTCCAAAAGGAGAGGCGAGCAGAAGCTTTCTTACATTTTCAGCGAAAACCTTGATGGCAGCCTCATCGGCACTTTCCCTGAGTGCTTTATGGGCTTCGTTTTCAATGCTTGAAAAAACATGAGCTTTGAAAGCAAGTCTTGCTGCTTTTTTTAAAATCTCCGCACCCGGAGAGTCTAAAACAGTACAAGCAACATTTTCGAATGTTTGAATAAAGCGGGTTTCAAATTCAGGGTCTTCCACCGGCCCTTCCATACTGAGAATCAGCTCTTCTTCTGTCCATCCTCTGCGAACTGCTAGGTATCGATGAGAGTTTTGTGGATTCAAAAGCGACTGAATGGATTCCCGATAATCAAAGTAGTTTTCAAATTTGCTATTAGGCTTTGCTTTTTTCCCTTTTTCTGTGCGAATAACCGCTTTTTCAAAAACTTGAGTACGAACCATTTGGCGAAGTTCTTGGGTTTCTGCTAGGCGCTCAATTAAAATATCTTGGGCGCCAGCAATGGCAGCGGAGGCATCCTTAATTTCTTTCGCTTCATTTCTAAAAGTAAAAGCCCAGAGTTCGAGTGTTTGGCCTGGATGAGGGGTTTCAGTGCCATGGCCGCAATTCCAGATCCAGTCAGCCAGAGGTTCAAGTCCCGCTTCTTTTGCTAAAGCCGCCTTAGTTTTTCTTTTTTGTTTATAAGGAAGGTATAAATCCTCAAGAAGCTCCAACTTAAAAGTAGCGAGAAGTTTTTCTTTGAGTTCAGGAGTGAGTTTTTTTTGATGATCGATCTCACCAATGATGAACTCTTGCCGCTTGAGAATTTGATCCCAGCGTTCTTTTCCATCAATCACTGCTTGAATTGCGACTTCATCTAAACTTCCCGTTTGCTCCTTACGATAACGCGCCATAAAGGGAACAGTGGCGCCCTCACCGGCAAGCTTGAGCACAGCCGCAATAGACGGCGTTAGAATTTCAGGATGAGTTGACTGAAGCCAAGTTTCAAAATTCACGTTTCACACCTCCAGTAGCACACCTGCAACCATTCAATCTTCTGGAATCGGGGTACTATAGACTAAGTCAAGGATCGCGCCTATTTAAATCTAGCCTGATACCTGTGATACCTGCTAAATTGCTGAGATGGCAATTCTTATCAGTGCGGCTGGGATCCGAAAGTCTTTTGCTGCCCGTCCTTTATTTGAAAATATTTCTTTTACAATAGAATCAGGTGAGAGAATAGGGCTCATTGGTCCTAATGGCGCTGGAAAATCAACTCTTTTACGAATTTTGGCTTCTCAGACGGCCGTGGATGAGGGAAAGCTTTCGTTTCAAAGAGGGCTAAGAGTGGGATATCTCGAACAGGTCCCTATTTTTTCAAAGGGTGCCACAGTTCTTTCGTCGGTTTTGGAGGGGACTCAAGGACCCACTGATGATCCAATCCAGGGTGATGGTGACTGGGAAAGCTTGGCAAAGGCTCAGGAACTGATTTCAAAACTTTCTCTGGGGGATGCTGACCAGGTGGTACAGAACTTATCCGGGGGATGGAAAAAAAGAGTGGCTTTGGCTCGCGAATTGGCTCGAACTCCGGATTTGCTTCTTCTGGATGAACCTACCAATCACTTGGATGTGGAGAGCATTCTTTGGTTGGAAGAATTTATATCGAAGGCACCTTTTGCAACACTTACCATTACTCACGATCGTCTTTTTTTGCAGAGAATTGCCAATCGTATTTTGGAGTTGGATCGAAGAAATCCAGGAGGCCTATTGTCTGTTGCGGGTGATTATGCCTCCTATCTTGAGGTGAAAGAGCAAATGATGGCATCTCAAGAGCGCCGTGAGATAGTTCTTAAAAATACTTTGCGTCGGGAAACACAGTGGCTGCGGCGTGGGGCAAAAGCAAGGACCACCAAACAACAAGCTCGAATTCAGCGAGCAGGCGATTTGAAGCAGGAAGTGGATGAGTTGACCTATCGGAATCAAAACAAGACGGCCCGATTGGATTTCCAAGGTTCCGAAAGAAATCCGAAAAAACTGATTGAGGTCAAAGAAGTTTCTAAATCTTATGGGGATCAGCCGATTTTTTCTCATCTCAACCTTTTAGTGACTCCTGGCAAACGTGTTGGAATTTTGGGACCCAATGGATGTGGCAAATCCACATTGGTGCGTGTTCTTTTGGGGCTTGAGAAAGCAGATTCTGGGTCTGTATTTCACTCAGAAAATCTTACCTTTTCCTACTTTGAGCAAAACCGAGAATCGTTGGATCCTTCGCTCTCGGTAGCTAAAACGTTATGCCCCCACGGCGAGTTTGTCGATTATCGGGGAAACCGAACTCATATTCGCAGTTACTTGGATCGATTCTTATTTACATCAGGACAAATGGAGATGGCAGTGGGGAAGTTATCTGGAGGAGAACAAAGCCGACTGCTTTTAGCGAGGCTGATGCTCCATGAATCCAATCTTTTGGTACTGGACGAGCCAACCAATGATTTGGACATGATGACTCTTAACGTATTGGAAGAGTGCTTGACTCAGTTTGGGGGAGCTGTTCTTTTGGTCACTCATGATCGCTATTTTTTGGATCAAGTAGCCAATCAAATTCTGGCTATTGGGACTCAGGGGGATCAGAAAGGAAAAATTACATCGTTTGCAAGCCTGGAGCAATGGGAGTCTTGGCATGAAGAGCAATTCCAAGATTCATCGAAAGTGAAAATGGCAGTAGGAGGTTCAGTTCAAAGTCAGGTGAAAAAGAGAAAGCTAGGGTTTAATGAACAGCGGGAACTGAATTCCATGGAGTCAACAATTCATGAGGCGGAAGAAGCCTTAGCAAAATTGACCACCGAGAGTTTGTTGCCTGAAAACACCAGTAATTCAATTCGTCTTGTTGAGATTTCTAAAGAGATGACTCGTCTTCAGAAGGAAATTGAGCGACTTTATGCCAGATGGGCGGAGTTAGAAGCATGAAAAGATTATCTCAATTAAAAAAAAGAATCGATGCAGCGCAAGGCAGAATTCCATGTGATGTCATCCTAAAAAATGGATTCTATTTAGACGTTTTTTCATGTGAATGGCGACCAGGCGAAATTGCTATTATTGACGGTACCATTGTGGCATTGGAATCAGGTTTGAAAGCTAAACAAACCATCGATTTGAAGGGAAAATGGATAGTTCCTGGATTTATCGATGCCCATGTTCATGTGGAGAGTTCCATGATGACTCCGCGCTATTTTCAAGATGCGGTTTTGCCTTGTGGAACGACAACTGCAATGTGCGATCCTCATGAACTAGCCAATGTTTTAGGAATTTCTGGTATTCAATATTTTTTAAAAAATTCAGAACTATTAGATCTCGACTTATGGGTGATGATGAGCTCTTGTGTGCCTGCAACTTCCATGGAAACTAACGGTGGAGGTGAGATCCAATCGCAGGAACTTGTGGAATTGGCGACTCACTCTCGTGCTTTGGGACTTGCAGAAATGATGAATGTTCCAGGATTACTTCACGCCGATCCAAGTGTTTTGAGTAAGATCGAGGCATTTCTAGGAAGACCGATGGATGGGCATTGTCCATTAGTTCGGGGGAAAGATCTATCTACCTGTGCAGTGGCTGGAATTTCTAGTTGCCATGAGTCGTCTGAATTGGATGAAGCCCAGGAGAAGTTAGTAAAAGGAATTGCAGTTTGGATTCGTGAAGGGAGTGTTGCCAAAGATCTCAGAAGGTTAGCTCCCTTGCTTACGCTCGCGACCTCTTCTTCTTTAGGGTTTTGCACCGACGACAGAAATCCACTTGATATTTCTTTGGAAGGGCATATCGACCATTTAGTTCGAAGTTCAATTCGTTATGGAGTAGATGCGGAAGTCGCGTATCGTACTGCTTCTTGGAGTGTTGCCAGGCATTATGGGTTGGATCAACGGTGGAACCGGGTAGGTGCTGTTGCTCCAGGATGGCAAGCTGATTTAATTATCCTTGAAGATGCTCAGTCCTGTTCCATCTCAAAGGTTTTAAAAAAGGGAAACTGGGCTCATGAATTGGAAAGTGCTTCGGAGTTCAAAATGGAAGTTGAAAATTCCATTCGGGCTGTAATACCAGAAGACATTGATTTAGTGGCTCCTTCAGGGATGGCTCATGTGATTGGGCTTATTGAGGGAAAAATCATTACTCATCATTTCATCAAGCCTAGCGACAGTATTGGTGTAGCTCGCCTTTCTGTTTTAGAACGGTATGGAAAAGGAACAAAGCCTTCCAATGCATACGTGGAAGGCTTTGGCCCTGATCTTAGAGGAGCGATTGCCTCGAGTGTGGGACACGATAGTCATAATTTAATTGTTGTAGGTCAGAAAACATCAGATATGAGGGTCGCGTTAGCAGCTCTTTCTCAAATGGGAGGAGGCT
>Ga0302320_10011661_pt1 | contig 18560 bp, 14 predicted proteins | sample Bog_T0_3_FD_202130 | JGI IMG/M metagenome (GOLD analysis project Ga0302320, IMG submission 202130) | Peat permafrost microbial communities from Stordalen Mire near Abisko, Sweden - Bog_T0_3 | ecosystem: Environmental > Terrestrial > Soil > Wetlands > Peat | place: Sweden: Abisko, Stordalen Mire...
GGCCAGGTTGCGCAGCCGTTGTTGCATCGCTTCATTCGCGGACGGGACGCCCTGCGCCTCCAGCACGGTCGCCGCCGTCACCAACCGGTCCACGACGATGAACTGCGCGCGCAGTTCGGTCCCGTAATTTTTAAGCCAGGGCTCAACGGCGGCGGCCGCCTTGAGCAGACGGAGGGGTTCCACCACGCCTGCCAGTGCGAGCGGGGTCAGGGACGAAGGGTGCGCCGGCGGCGCGCCAGCGGCCAGCCGCCGCAGCAGACTTTCAACCGCATCGAGACGGTGGGTCAATCCGCGCAGCAGCACCGACCGCGAGGTTTCCGGGTTCAGCAGAAATTGCACCGCCAGATTGACCAGGAGTCCCAGCGTCCACGCCCACCAATAATAGAACGGAGTGCGGTTCAGGATTTCGATGGAGGAAACGGTGTCGGGAATCGTCACACCAAAGCCGATGACGATGGCCACGCCCAAACCGATGATGCTGGGATTCACGGCCCGGATCATGAACAACCCCAAGGCGATGAACGCAGGCACACACAGCACCCGGAGCCACGTCAGGTCGAGCACACACATGTAGTAAAGGAGCAGCAATCCGCAAGTGAGGGTGGCGGCCAGGATGGCCAGAATCGTTCCCAGCAGCGTGGTCGAAACGTCCTCCCGGGCGATCATGAAAATTCCAATGATCAGCATGAGCGGCTGGTGCAAATGAAACACCATGATGGGAACGGTGCAGGCCAGGCAGGCCAGGGTGACCCGCAGCGTGGCGCGCCAGCGGCCGGGCGTGGGGGCCATTTCGCGGCGCACAAACTCCACGAATTGATCGGTCATCGGCCGGGCAATGGCGGAGGTGGCGGTCACGGCGTTCCTGTTATTACGGATGGGCCGGCTGCGGGGCCCGGCCGGTGATTGTCACCACGGCCGACGCCCCGACCCGGAAGCTTTCATCCGGGTCTTCCACCTGCACCCGCACGGGAAAGCGTTGCGCCAGCCGCACCCAGTCCAGGTTGCGCGGCACGTTGGGCAAGCCCATCACGGTGGTGCCGTCTTCGGGAAGCACGGCCCACGCCAAACCAACGACTTTGCCCTTGAAGCGTTTCCCGCCTTTGAATTGCAGATAGATTTCCGCCGGGGATCCTTCCTCGATGTGCTTGAGCTGGGTTTCGCGAAAATTGGCGACCACATACCAGGTGCGCGTGTCCACCAGGGTGAACAAATCCACGCCGGCCCGGGCAAACTCGCCCGGGGAGAGATTGAAATTCACCACCTTGCCGCTGAACGGCGCGGTCACGCGGCAGTATTCAAGATTCAACTCGGCTTCATGAAGCTGCGCCTCGGCGGCGGCAATGCGGGCGTTCACGTCGCCTTCCTGACCGATGGCATCTTCGGCACGGAGCCGCTGCAGTTTGGCCTCATCCACGGCGGCACTCGCCGCCAAAAGCAGTTTCTGAGCCTCGCGGACTCCGGTGTCGGCCACCTGGCGGTGCGTGCGCGCGGCTTCGAGTTGATCGGCGGTGGCGAATTCCTTGAGCAACAACGGTTCCAGCCGTTTGACGTGGTCGTCCGCCTCCTGGAACTCCGCCTGGGCGCGTTCCACCGAGGCCTCGGCGGCCAACCGCTGCGCCTCCGCCCGCACAATCGCGGCGTCGGCCACGGACAAGGCTTCTTTCAAGGCGGCCACCTCCTTGCGCGTGAGGCTCAAACCGGCTTTGGCCCCGGCCACCGCCAGTTCGTAGGGCCGCGGATCAATCTCCAACAACAAATCCCCCGCCTGGACATATTGATTGTCACGGACATGAAACTCGACAATGTGGCCGCTGGCGTGCGGCGCCACCCCGATGAAGTTCGCCCGGAGCGTGGCATCGTCCGTCTGGGGTCGTTCGTCATGCGACCAGGCCGCGATGAGGGCGACCACCCCGAAGGCGAGGATGATGGCCAGACTGATTCGTCGGCCAATGATCTTTAAATTCGGTTGCGTGGATGCGGGATTTTCTTCGGACATAATTTTAACTCCTGAAAAAGCACAGCCAGACCAGCAGGGTGATCATTCCCCACAGGCACAAATAAACCAGCAGGCGCGGCCGCAAATGCGGCTCAATGCCGGTCCGGAGGCAAACCGCTCGAACCGCGAAGGCCCCCGCCACGCCCAGGATCATGCACAGCATCCACCCCGGGAAAAAAGAGCCCAGCAGGTTGATGGAGGGCGCCGCCCGGCAGCCGGTGAGAAAAACCAGGCTTAGTCCGGCGGCGTCCCGCCACCACCGCCTGCCGGTGAAGCCAGAGCGGGAGGCCCCGCGATTTTCGTTGGATTTGATCAAATTCATGGTTCCGTTGGCACGTTTCCGAAGGTTCGTTTTTGCAATTGCGGGCCGAGGTCGCCGGAAGCAAACGCCAGCGCGGCGGTGGATTCCAGCAGCGTCGCCCGCGTGTCGAGTTGCGTGTAACGCGCCTGGCTTAATTCACGGCGCGCCGTCAACACGTCCACCAGGCTGCTCAATCCGTTTTGGTAAGCCTCGAAGGTTTGCGCGTAGGATTTTTCGGAGGCGGCGACCAGCGCCGCCGCCACCTCCAACCGGCGGATCGCCAGCTTGGTGTCCGTGTAAGCCTGCCACACCTGCGCAATGGCCCGGTCGCGGGAATCTTCCAGTTGATGTTGCGCCGCCTCGCGTTCCGAACGGGCGATTTCCAATTTGTGCTTGCGCACGCCGCCATCAAACCAGGACCAGGTTAGTTCAAGCCCCACGCCCCAGGTTGGCTGTTCCGTTGACGCCCCGGGAAGCGTGTCGCCGGCCAGTCTGATCTGCGAGCGGTCAAAGGATCCGCCGGCTTCCCCTTGAAACGAAAGCGTCGGATACCAGGCGGTGCGCGCCCGCCGTATGTCCGCCTCTTTCTCGCGCAGGATGGCCACTTGCGCGAGCAGGTCGGGGCGCTGCTTCAAACTCCGGTCAATCACCTGTTCAACCGTGTCCTCCAGATTCGTGGGCACGGACAATTTGGAAAAGTCCACCACGCGCAGCGGCACGGTGGGAGTGATGCCGATGCTTTCAGCCAGGTTCACCTGCGCGTCTCGTTCCCGGGCCGTGACATCTTCCAGGTCAAACTCGGCCGAAACCGCCTGCTGCCGCGCCAGCGACACATCGGGCGCGGTGGCCAGCCCCTGCTTGAACCGCGTTTCCGCCGCCTCCTGCACTTTCAAGGCCGAGGCGAGCGCCGCTTGCGCCACGTCAATGCGCCCGCGAACTTTGGACAATTCGTAGAAGGCGCTTTGCACCTTGAAGACAATGGCTTGGTGCCGCGCATTGAAGCCCAGATTGGCCGCGAGCAACTGGTTTTTCGCGGCGACCACGCCGGACTTGCGCCGGCCAAAATCGAGCAGCACCCATTCGAGCGCGGCAACCGGCCGGGCCTCCTGAGCTTCCAGATCCATGTAGCCTCCGGTCATGGGCGACAACGGCAACGGAACTGGTTCGCGCGCGTAATCGGCGGAAGCGCGCAACGCGAGCTTGGGCAAATACTCGCTCTCCGCCAGTCCGACCGCCGAAGCCGCCTCCCGGGCGCGTTCCCAGGCGACTTTCGTTTCCGGGTGTAGGCGCTCGGCCAGGTCAATCAGCCCGGCCAGTTCGTAATCTTCCCCGGCATCCGCCGCCGGTTCGGCCTGGATCTTGAGCACGCTGGCATAATCCACCAGGTCCGGTGGCGACCATGGGCTTTCAGGCGAGGCGGGGGCTTTGAGATTCTTGAGCGTATCGGCGGGGCTGGCGGATGACAGGTCCACCCCCGGGGCATTCCAAGCGCCCAACCCGATGAACCCGGCAACGGCAATGCCAGCGATATGGGCCCCCTTGGTATTCATCTTCGTCAACTGACCGCGATCAGCGAGATCCGTTCGTTGCGTTCGTTGCGAACAATGCCGCTGGCGTTCGGATCCAGCCGGGGGTTGCCATCCACCAGAAACAGGTATTGGTGGTGACCGTGAGGGAGTTCCAAGCCGGTCATCCAGGTGCCATCCGGCATCCGTCGCATCGGGGTCGCCGTCAAATCCCAATCATTGAAATCGCCGACCAGGCAAACGTGCTCCGCGTTGGGCGCGTTGCAGAAGAAGTCCACATGATGGCGCGGCCGGTTGGCGCAGCAACCGCCCGGTGCGACCGCCGGATGGGAGTTGGGTTCAGAGGTGAAATTCATGGTATTTTGCCCGTCCGTAACAATACCGGCCGGTGCTCTATTGATTTCCGTGCTTTTTCCGTGTTCATGTTGGCACTCATTCTCAAGCTCCACACTGCCTTGCACGTCCCATGCCAGCCGTAAATTCCAAATGCAACTCTTTCATTCCTAATAACTTGAGTCATTTTGATCCTGGCTCCGGCGGACACCGAAATTTCGCAACTTACGAAGGTTCGCAGTTTGACTTGCGAAACTGCAATGAAGCCATAAGCTAAGCCAATGAATCTGCCGGAGAACTATCAACCCGAGTACGAGTCATTAAAGTACCGCCTCCTGGAACTCGCCCAAATCCATTCGGTGGATGCTTTGTTGCAGTATGTGGTCAAGGGCGCGCTGAACCGGCCGCACACGGCGCTGACGCAAATTTGGCTGGTGGACCCGTGTGGCCAGCACGAGGCGTGCCCCGGCGGTCGGAGTGTTCGCACCAGACGAGCTGTCTGCATCTGGTGGCCCAGGCGGGGCGGTCACCGGACGAATGCGACAGGGGCGGATTGGACGGGAAGCAGGGCTTTCAACGCCTTCCCATCGGCTGTTTAACCATTGGTGAGATTGCCGCCAGCGGACAACAGGTGGTGGTCAGCGATGCCGGACCGGACGACGCCTGCCTGGCCCATTTGGATCCCCTCCAACGCAAGGATATTTGCGGTTTCAATGGCCAGCCCATCCTCATTCGCGATCAGGTGCTTGGCGTTTTTGTCTCGTACGCCTTCGTTGCGCTGCCCGAAGAATCAACGGTTTGGGGGCGGCTGGTGGCGGACCATATCGCGGTGGCGCTGGTCAATGCGCGGGCGTTCGAGGAAATGAACCAGCTCAAGGGTCAACTGGAACTGGAAAACAGGTATCTGCGCGAGGAAGTGCGGGAGGCCCGGTCCTTTGGCAGCATTGTGGGCGACAGCAACGCCCTGCGCCAGGTGGAGATGGTCGCACCCACCGACGGGACCGTCCTGATTCTTGGAGAATCCGGGACCGGCAAGGAACTGGTGGCGCGGGAGATTCATCAGCACAGCCACCGCGCGGAAAGGCCGTTGATCCGGGTCAATTGCGCCTCCATTCCCAAGGATTTGTACGAAAGCGAGTTTTTCGGCCACGCCAAAGGCGCGTTCACCGGCGCGCTCAAGGACCGCGCCGGCCGGTTTGAAGCCGCCGATGGCGGCACGTTGTTGCTGGACGAGGTCGCCGAAATTCCGCCGGAGTTGCAAAGCAAATTTTTGCGCGTCCTGCAGGAGAAACAGTACGAACGCGTCGGGGAGGAAAAAACCCGCTCGGTCAATGTGCGGATCATCGCGGCCACCAACCGAAATCTCCAGCAGGAGGTGGCGGAAGGCCGTTTCCGGCAGGATCTCTTCTACCGGTTGAACGTCTTCCCGATTGAAGTGGGCCCCCTCCGCCAGCGCCCGGGCGACATTCCGCTGCTGGCGGCGCACTTTCTGGAACAGGCGGCCCGGCGGCTTAAACTGCGGCTGCCGCGGCTGACCGCGGCGCATGTGGCGGAACTGCAACGTTATGACTGGCCGGGCAGCGTCCGGGAACCGCAGAATGTGATCGAACGCGCGGTGATTCTCGCCCAAAGCGGGGGCCTGCATTTCGACCTGCCGGTGACCGGAAGGGCCGTGACCCTGCCGGCCCCGGCGTCGGCGCCGGAGGCGGCGGTCCCGGCGGCAGCGGACCCCATTCTCACGGAGGCGGAAGTGCGGCGGCGCGAGCAAACCAACGTCCTCGCGGCCCTCACCCAGGCGGGGTGGAAGATTCATGGCCCCGGCGGTGCCGCCGAGTTGCTGGGTCTCAAACCCACCACGCTCATTTCGCGGATCAAAAAGCTGGGTCTGAAGCGGGATTAAGGTCAGATACCAATCGTCTGAATTCCACGCTGTCGGCCAACTGGCGGGCGGCCAACTGGCGCAAAGAAATCAAGCCCGGCCTTGTGGGCGGCACCTTCCAGAAACTGCCAACGCGGCGAATCCGCTCCGTCCATGGCTTGCTCGGGGCCGAGCAGGGCCACGACGGCGGCGCGGTTGCCGCGCTTGCGTGGCAGGCAGGAGTTTATCAGGTCTTGGACTGAAATATTCAGGCCGTCGGTTGAGCTGGTCGCGATGAGGATGATGTCCGCCTCGAGGGCATCGGCCAACGCCAGGGTGAAGCAGCCGGTGTCTTCCAGAAAATCGAACCGCCAAAGCCGGGGGACCAACTGCAGCCGGTCCGTCGGTTCCGGGAAAAGGTTCGTCAGCGTGCGCATGGCCTGCTGTCCGGCGGGTGCGTCGTCGTAAACCACCACGACCTTTGGGAAGGGAAAGACCCCCGTTTCTTCCGCCGCGGGCGCGGGTGCCAGCGAGCGCCGGCTTTGCCCGGGCGCAAGCCGGCCCGGTCCTTCGCTCCGGGGAAGAAGGTTGGTTTTGACCACGGTTGGCGGCTTATCACTGCCCGGTTGGCTGGCAATGTTGATTGTCTGGCATTGGTGTTGCACGATGCTCTTTCCCTTCACGTGGGGTTTCGCCTGTCCATGCTTGGACGTCAGAAAATTGTGACATAATCAGCGGCCGTCTATTCTGCTGCAACCCAGCCGCCGCGCACATCCGCGACCAGCCGGCGAAATTCCGGGTTGTTCTCCAATTCCGTTTTTGCTAGGTCTTCCAGGCGGTTCACCGTCGGGGACGGAAGTTGCAGGCTGGTGGGCACGGTATTAAAAAAATGGCGGTCGGAGGCGGCGGCCATCTGGCTGAAATGCAGTTCCACGATGTAGGATTCAATTTTGACGGCCGACGCATCACCGGTCTGGGCGCGGGCGGCCTCCCGTTCACGATCCAGGCGCGCGGTCACTTCCCGGAACAGTTCAATGGTTTCAAATGAATAGCGGTCCCCGATGGCCTGCACCACGGAGCCCATGACGCTTCCCCGTCCGAGCGCCCGGTCTTTCGCATCCCAGCCGTAGTCCCGCTCGGTGCTCGCGTCCACCACGATGATGGCCAGCCGGCGCGGAATTTTGACGGGGGCCGGCGGGGTCAGGCCCCGTTCTTCGAGCTTGATGGCCCGTTCCACGGGTCCGCGCAGGCCCAGATTATCGGCGATGCCGCCGTCCACCAGGTGGATGAATTTACGCCGGTCGCCGTCCACGTAGGAGCGTTCCTGCAAGGCGAGGTCTTTCAGCCGGCTGGAGGCCATGGGATCGGATAACACGGAGGTGACAAACTCCGGCTCCGGCGCGGGATGCTCCGCCGAGTAATTCTTCAGAATCACCGGCCCCAAATAGGGCGGGAACGCCGCCGAAGCCGCCACGGCGCGCGCGACGGGGAACTTGGACAAATCGGACTGGAGCAGGTCGAATTGATCCTGAGTGAATTCAAAGCGCGCGCCAATCGCCAGATCCGTGGCGTTGACGATGAGAAACGGCCGGCCGGGGCGCGACGTCAAATCGCCAAAAGTGGCGCCTTGGAACAGCAAATGATCGTAGTATTTCGCGGCCAGGTCGCTGCTGCTGTACCGGGGCGAAGCCACGCGGGCCAGGTTCCACGGGGCCAGGAGCCGCAACAGCAGGTCGTTTTGGACGGACTTTTTGAGGAAGCGCGACTCGTAATCCTGGAAGATGCGGTCGCCCCAGAGCGTGTAATAGGCCGCGGTGACGCTGCCCCCGGACACGGCGGAAACCATGCTGACATCGTCCAACAGGCGGTGCTGCTGGCCGGGTCGTCCCACGTCCGTTTTCGCCAGTTCCTCCAGCACGCCGTAACTCAAGGCCGCCGCGCGGGTGCCGCCGCCGGAAAAGGCGAGCACCAGCAGCAGATCGTCGGAGTTGGTCCGGGCCACGGCAGTTTCGAAGCGGTAGCCGGCGGCGGGATTCACCGCCGTCAACCGCGCATTGACGGGATAGTGCGCACAGCCGCTGACCAGCAGCAAAACGGCGAGGGAAAATGGAACGTGTTTTAAGTGCATGGCAGGAGAATTTCAGGAATTCATCCGCCGTTGATTCCGCCAGTCTGGCGATTTGGAATCCCCAAACGAAATGTCCAGGGTGCGCGCGGTCATCACGCCATAGTCGTCCGCGGCAACGAGCTTGAGTTTGGCCGTCGCCACCTTCAGCGGAACGTAATCAATTCGCGGCGGGTTGAGGGCGACCATTACGCCGTCATGACCTTCAACCAAAGCGCGCACCGCCGCCGAACCGAAGACCAATCCAAGCGAGCGGTCGAGGGACGTTGGCTGGCCGCCGCGCAATAGATGACCGAGCACCACCGCGCGCGTTTCCTTGCCGGTCATTTCCCGCAACTGGCCGGCCACGATCTGGCCCACGCCACCGAGCCGTTCGACCTGGCCGGCACTGGCCGCTTCTTTCAAGGTGACGCCGCCCCCGACCGGCATCGCGCCCTCGGCCACAACGACGATGGCGTAATGCCGGTCGCGGCCAGCGGTCTTGCGTTTGACATGCGCGGCCACTTTGGCGAGGTCATAGGGGATTTCCGGAATGAGAATCGCATCCGCCCGGCCGGCGATGCCGGCATGCAGCGCAATCCACCCCGCATACCGGCCCATCACTTCCACCACCATCACCCGCCGGTGCGATTCGGCGGTGAAATGCAGACGGTCAATGCACTCGGTCGCAAACGACACCGCGCTGTCGAAACCGAACGTCGTCATCGTCGATTCAAGGTCGTTGTCAATCGTCTTGGGCACGCCGATGACGCGCAGCCCCTTTTTGTTCAGGTCGCGCGCGATGGTGAGGGACCCGTCGCCGCCGATGGAAATGAGCGCGTCGAGCCGTTGTTCCCGGAAACCGCGCAGCAGTTCGTCGCTGCGGTCAATTTCCTTGAAAGAACCATCTGGCCGCGGCACGCGCAGTTTGAATGGATTCCCGTAATTGCTCGTGCCCAAAATGGTGCCGCCGAGGTGCGCGATGTTGTGAACCAGCCGGCGCGTCAGTTTTATCACCCCGCCATCGGGATAGCTTTCGGGATGGAGCAAGCCATCGAATCCGTCGCGGATGCCGAGAATATCCCAACCGTGATTGTGCGCGGCATGGACGGCCGCATGGATGACCGCATTCAGTCCGGGCGCGTCACCGCCGCCGGTATTGATGGCGATTCGTTTAATGTCGTTCATAGCCTCGTTTTTCCGATCAGGGTTCAGGTTGCAAATATCAATTTACGGTCTTGGCCTGCGCGAGCTGCGGCGACCGGTCAGGTGTTTCCCAGCCGCCGCCGAGCGCCTTGTACAGCGCGATCAGATTGGCTGAAATGGTGCGGTCGCTTTGCACCAGCGCGTCCTGCGCCTGATACAGCGAGCGTTCGGCGTCGAGCACGTTGAGGAAGTTCGACAGGCCGTTGGCATAAAGCTGGTTCGCCAGGCGCAAGGATTCCTCACTGGACCGGACCGCGGCCGCCAACTGCTGCCGGCGGATTTGTTCCTTGGCGTAGGCCGTCAGCGCATTCTCCACGTCTTCAAACGCGCCCAACGCCGTGTTCTCATAATTCGCCAGCGCCTGTTCCTGCCGGGCAGTTTGCACTTTGATGTTGGCGCGAATGCGACCGGCATCAAAAATATTCCATTGCACGGTGGGGCCCGCCGACCAGAACCGGCTGCCGGAGTTAAACCAGTCGCTCCCGCTGACGCCCTCAAAACCGGCGGCCCCGGTGAGAAAGAATTTCGGGAACAAATCCGCGGTGGCCACGCCGATGTTGGCGGTGGCGGCGGCCAGTCGGCGTTCGGCCAGCCGCACGTCGGGGCGGCGCAGGAGCAGATCGGAAGGCAGGCCGACGGGCACGACCGGCGGCGCCGCGGGGATGGGCGCCACGGCGGCCAGTTCCGTCCGCAACGCTTCGGGTGTTTGGCCGAGCAAAACGCCGAGCCGGTGAATGGCGGCCTGGAGCGCCGTTTCCAGCGTGGGCACGCTCGCGCGCGTGGTGGCCAGAATGGTGTTGGCTTGTTGCACGTCCAGGTCGCTGGTCAGTCCGTTGGTGAAACGGTCCTGCGTGAGGGCCAGCGATTGCTCCTGCGCGCGGATGTTGTCGCGGGCAATTTCCAGGCGCCGCTGATAACCGCGCGCTTCCACATAGTTGCGCGCGACTTCCCCGCACAGCGTGACGAGCACTTCGCGCTCGCCGAATTGGGTGGCGGCGACCTGGGCCCCGGCGGCCTCCGTGGCGCGGCGTTTGCCGCCGAACACGTCAATTTCCCAGGCGGCGTCGAAACCGGATTGATAGACATTGTTCTCAAAGGCGCTGGAAGGCAGCGGCGGAAACGCGTGGATCACCGGTTGGTTCTGGCTTTGCCGCTGGCGCGCGTAAGAGCCGGACGCGTCCACTGTCGGCCAGAGATCGGCGGCGGTCAGGCGATATTGCGCGCGCGCTTCCCGCACGCGCGCCTGGGCGATGCGCAAGTCCAGGTTCGAGCCGGCCGCGCGTTCAATCAAGGAGTCCAGCTCCGCATCGTGAAAGTTTTTCCACCACGCGGCGACCGGGGCCGCCGCATTGGTTTCGCCGCCGGCCAGCGCGTTCCACTGCGCCGGTGCGGGGACGTTTGGCTGGTGATAATTTGGTCCGACGGCGCAGCCGCCCAGGCCGATGGTCAGCGAGGCAAATATCAAGAGGTGATTGGTTTTCATTTTTTTAAGGGGTTTAGTTTTTCAGGTTTTTCACGGGCGAAGGCTCGGTATCAGATCCGCCTGCAACGCCGTCTCGGAGACTCCCTTGAGCGGCGGCGACACCGTCACCCGGCCGATTTTCGGGGGATTGATAAAACCGACTCCCCCCGCCAGCAGGCGGAACGGAATCACCGGCAGGTCGGTAAAATGAGCCAAGAACTGGCGTTCTTCCCGGATCGTTGCCGCCATCGCCAGCTCCACCCGCAGGCGAACCATCCAACCACCGAGCGTGTGAATCTCCACCACCGATTTCGTTTGGTCCCGGGTTTCAGGTGATGCTTCGAGGCCGGCTTCTTCGATGATCGTCTCGCAGTTGACTTCGGCAATGTCCAGCCACTGGGGCGGCAGCGGGAATGCCGGCGGTGAGGCGGTGAGCGCGAGCAGCAGATCAATGGTCCGGGTGGGAATGGCGCTGACGCTGTGTTGGGAAGCGAGCGTGAGCAACGGCTGGTTGAACAACCGGGGCGAGACCAACTGCCGCAGCGTTTTCTCGCCGATTTGTTCGTCAGGCTGGTAGAACCGGGTGCGCGTTCCGTCTTCCGCGCAAATGTCCAGGGTCAGGTCAAAGTGGGTGGTATTCATAAATTTTTCCGGTTAATGCATCATCACTTCTCGTTTGCCATCGCCCTTTTTGAGCAGGAGCACGAGCGGGACGGATAAAAAGCACACCAGCGCCAGCCAGCGGTATTCGTCGGCGAAGGCAAACATGTTGGATTGCTGCAGCACGGATTGGTAGATCACGCCCAAGGTGCCGGGGGCCGCCTGGGCCCCCAGCGCCGGGGTCAACGCGGCTTGGCCCATTTGCACCGCGTTCTGATAAGGCATGTCAAACGGCGTCAAATGAGCGGTCAGATAGGCTTGGTGCCGCAGCGCGCCGCGCGAAACCATGGCGATGGCCACGGCGATGCCGATGCTGCCCGCCAGGTTGCGCGCCAGGGCGAACAATCCGGTGGCGTTGCCCATTTGTTGATTGCTGATGGTGGCCAGGGCCACGGTCATCAGCGGAATCGTCGTCAGCGCCATGCCCATGCCTTGAATGAAGTTGGGCCAGAAAAAGTCGTGGCTGCAAATGGCGAGGTTGAACTCCCCCATCATCAGGGAGGCGGCCGCGATCAATATCATTCCGGGGCCAATCAGAAGCCGGTCGTCCACTTTTCCGGTCAGCATCCCCACCAGCGGCGTCAGCACCAACATGCCCAGCCCGCGCGGCGCTTGCGCCACGCCGCTGAGATAGGCCGTGTAGCCCATGAGATTGCCGGCCATGAGCGGCTGCAGATTCATGATGCCATACAAGAGGAGAAAGACCATGGAGATAAGAATGGTGCTGAACAAAAAGTTCCGGTCGGCAAAGACTCGCAAGTTGGCCAGCGGCTCGCGCGCCCAAAATTCCCGCACGACAAACGCGACCAACGCGAGGACGGAAATCACCGAGAGCGTGCAAATGAAGCGGGAGTTGAACCAGTCGTCATCCTGTCCCTTGTTCAGGACCGTTTGCAGGGTGCCCAGCCAGATCGCCAGGACGAGGAAGCCGAAAGCGTCAATGGGACCGCGTTTGGCGTTGCGGATATATTCCGGGTCGAAGACGAATTGCTGGATCATCCACAAGGCGACCAAACCGCAGGGGATGTTGATGTAAAAGATCCAGCGCCAGGAATAATTATCGGTGAGCCAGCCGCCCAGCACCGGGCCGACCACGGGCGCCAGGACGACGCCCACCACGTAGGCCGCCATGGCCAGGCCCCGCTTGGCGGGCGGAAAACTCTCCATCAAAATGGCCTGCGAGATGGGCTGCAACGCCCCGCCGCCCGCGCCTTGCACAATGGAGGCGATGATCAGAAAGGTGAGATTAGGAGCTTCGCCGCACGCGAAGGAAGCCAGCGTGAAGATGCCGATGCAGATCATGAGAAAGCGCTTGCGGCCACACAAGGCGGAAAACCACGCGGTGGCGGGCAGGACGACCGCATTCGAAATCAGATAGCCCGTCTGGATCCACGTCGCCTGGGAGATCGTGGCCGAGAGGTTGCCCGCAATGTTTTCCAGCGCGACACTCACGACGGTGGTGTCGAGCATTTCGATGAAGGTCGGCAAAATCACCGCGACGGCAATGAGCCACGGGTTGATTTTGGGCTGGTTCAAATCGCCATTCATAAGTTGCGGGCCAAAGAGGGTTGCTGGCGCCGGGTGGTTATTTCACGCGCACGGTGGGAACCACGGACATGCCGGGGCCCAGCGCCAGGTCGTTGCCGGGCAGATCATCCAGCAGGATTTTCACCGGCACACGCTGCACCACCTTGATATAATTGCCGGTGGCGTTCTCCGGCGGGAACAGGCTGAAGCGCGCCCCGGCGCCGCTTTGAATGCTCTCCACATGGCCCTTGAAGGTGCGGCCCGGATAGGCGTCCACCCCGACCTCGACAGGCTGGCCGGGGCGCATGTGCGTCAGTTGGATTTCCTTGAAGTTGGCGATGACCCAATAGCGGCGCGGCACAATCGCCATGAGCGCCTGACCGGGCTGGATATACGCGCCCTGTTCCACGACGCGGCGTGTGACCCGGCCGTCTTCAGGCGCGGCGACCTGGGTGTAAGACAAGTTCAATTCGGCCTGGCGGAGTTTGGCTTCGGCCTGTTGCACGGTGGCGCCTGCGGTCACCACGCCCGCCTGGCTCAACGCCACGTCCGCTTCGGCGGCCTGGGCCTGGCTGCGGGCGGCGTCCCAGTTGGCGGCGGCCGCACGCGCCTGGGATTGCGCCGCGTCAAACGCGCTCTTGGAAACCGCCCGGCTTTCGACCGATTCGTAACGCTTGAGATCGTCCGCGGCGCGTTGATTTTCCGCGTCGGCGGCCACCACGGCCGCCTGCGCCTGCGCGACTTTGGCCTGGCTGGCATTCACCTGCGCCTGCGCCTGTTCCACCCGGCTGTGGGCTGCGGCCAGATCAGCGCGCGCCTGCGCCAGACTGGCCTCGTAGTCCCGCGGGTCAATTTTCAGGATTACCTCGCCGGATTGGACCGCCTGGTTGTCCTTGACCAACAATTCGGCGACGCGGCCCGGCACTTGTGAGGCCAGCGGGATGACGTTGCCTTCGATAAACGCGTTGTCAGTGGATTCATACGGCGCGACGAACTGGAAATAATACGCGCCCACCGCCAGCCCCACGATCAGCACCCCCGCGCCGGCCAATGCCCGGTGAAGGAACCGGTTTTTTTTGGGGGTGCCGCCGGTTGAAATGTTTCCATCCCCGGCCGGCGCCTCCTCCCGCGGAGTGGCGGGCGGCACGACCACGGTCTGGTCGTCACGCAGGTTGGTGTTGGTCCCGGAGAGGGGCGGGTGCGAGTGTTTATTATCCAAAGCAGTGTTCATATATTCTGGTGGTTGATTGCAGTTGTGAGGTTGGTTTTTTGACGGGTGAGCAACTCCAATTGGGTGAGGATCGCCGCCTTGCTGGCTGTGCCGACGATCCGCGCCCGCTCCCGGCCATTGATGAAGTAAAGCAAAGCAGGGATGGACTGAATCCAATACGAAATACCGAGCTGGGGATTGGCATCCGCGTTGACTTTGACGACCTTGGCCCGGCCATTGCACGCGGCGGCAACCTCCATCAGCACCGGTTCGAGTCTCTGGCAAGGCTGGCTCCAGTCCGCCCAGAAGTTCACCACAACAGGTTGCTGGGATTGGAGCACTTCACGCTCAAACTCCGGCTCTTTTATTTCCTGGATCGGATTCATGTTCGTTCGTCTTTTCGTATTGGTTTCAACTCACAGGGCTCCTTAAACAGTTTCCATGCCAACCCATTAGATTCGTTGTAACATCCTCATCCATAACGCGAAACAATCATTTTATCTGGGCTCCAAACGGTTACGGAATTTTGAACGTTCGGATTTCCGTCTGGAATGAGGTTGCCAATCCATGATGGTTCAGGTATTAATCAATTCGTGGAAGCCAACGCTGACAGCCGGTCTGACATGCGCTTCGATCCTAATTTCGCCGCGCAAATTCTCACCGAAATGGCGAATGAACGGTCTTTGGAGCAGCTCCTGCAAAAACTCCGCGACCGCACGATGGAGCGGTCCCACTTCGCTTGTGTTCAAATTTGGCTGATCAAGCCGGGTGACCGGTGCGCCACCTGCCCAAAACGCCCCGAATGCCCCGACCAATCCCGCTGCCTGCACTTGGTGGTGGCAGCCGGGAAATCCATGCTGGAGTGGGGGAAAGAATTTGGGCGGCTGGACCCTGAGACCGCCCGCGAGCCGCTGGGCATACCGCCGATCGGAAGCGTGGTGGTCAGCGATCAACCGCGGACGGTTCCAGACCTGTACCAACTGCCGGTCTCTCCGCTCGATCCCGATTGGATGCGCGAAGAGGGCATCCGTGGTTATGCCATCAATCCAATCCGCTACCAAGGGGAGGCCTTGGGCGCGATGGTGTCCGCCACCCGCGAGCCATTTATGGAGGAACTCCGGCCGTGGGGACGTGTTTTCGCCGATCACCTTGGGGCCGCCATGGCCAATGTGCGGGCCTTCGAGGAACTCGGCGTCGCCGGCCAGCGCCTCGGGCAAGCCAACCAAAGGCTGGAGCGGGAACTCGCCGAGCGCAAAGCGGGGGAGGAAAAACTCAGGCAAAGCGAACAACGCTACCGCCGGCTCGTAGATACGGCGTCCGAGGGCATTTGGGAACTCGATGAGCACTACACAACCACGTATGTGAACCGGCGCATGGCGGAAATGCTTGGACACGAACCCCAGGAGATGGTGGGCCGGCGGCTGGGTGAGTTTCTGTTTGAGGACGACGTGGCCTCGCTGCCCGGGAGGATCGCCGCGCGCCGCCAAGAACTGACCGAACGCTATGAGCAGAGATACCGCCACCAGGATGGCAGCGCGGTGTGGATGTATGTTTCGGCGACGTCGGTTCAGGACGCCGACCATCATTTCATGGGATCCTTCGCCATGCTGATGGACATCACCGAGCGCAAGCTGGCCGAGGAAGCCCTGCGACGGACCGCAGGTTACCTGGCCGAAACCCAACGGCTGACCCATACAGGCACGTTTGTAAACGATGGGACGATCAAGCCTTTGTTCTGGTCGGAAGAACACTTCCGGATTTTTGGATTCGATCCGCGACAGGGGGTGCCGACGCGGGACCAGGTGCTGCAGCGAATACACCCGGATGACGTTGGGAAGGTCATGCAGGCTTTCGACCGGGTCATCCACGGGAAAGTGGATTCCGATGTCGAATGCCGGGTCGTGTTGCCCGATGGAACGGTTAAACACATCTATGGCCAAGGCCATCCCGTTTTGAACGCGAATGGTGAGCTGGTTGAAATCGTGGGAACGACGGTGGACATCACGGAACGCAAGCGGGCCGAGGACGAATTGCGCAAACACCGGGAGCATCTTGAGGACTTGGTGAAGCAACGCACGGAAGAGTTGGCGGAAGCCAAAGCCCGGGCCGAAGCCGCCAATCGCGCGAAGAGCACGTTCCTGGCCAACATGAGCCATGAGCTGCGCACCCCCCTCAACGCCGTGCTCGGCTTTTCCCGGCTGCTCAAGAACGATCCGGAGGTGACCCCGCGCCAGCAAGAGACGTTGGATATCATTGCCCGCAGCGGCGAGCACCTGTTGATCCTGATCAACAATGTCCTCGACATGGCGAAGATTGAATCCGGTCGGGTGGTGTTGGAGGAGTCCGAGGTTGATTTACCCCGCTTACTGAGCGAAATCCAGTCACTGATGGGGGTGGGGGCCGTGGAAAAGGGTCTTCGTTTCGCCTTGGAGCATGATCCCGATCTGCCCCGGTTTGTGGCCGTGGACGCGGGCAAGCTGCGCCAGGTGCTGCTGAACCTGGTTGGCAATGCCATCAAGTATACGCACTCCGGCGGGGTGAAACTCCAGGCCAGGCTCACCCGCCAGGCGGAGGCCGAAACGGCGCGGGTGCGCTTTGAGGTTGCGGATTCCGGGCCCGGCATCAGCCCGGAGGATTGCCAGCGCATCTTCTTTCCCTTCGTGCAATTGGGCGCCCAGGCTCCCGCAGAGACCGGAACCGGATTGGGGTTGGCCATCTGCAAGCAATATGTCGAGCTCATGGGAGGCCAGATTGGCGTTACCAGCGAGCCCGGCAAGGGATCGGTGTTTCACTTCAATATTCCCGTGAAGGTTCTGCCGTCGGTGGCGGAGCCGGAAGAACCGAAGCACGGGCGCATTTTGGGATTGGCCGGGGGGCAGCCTTGTTGCCGGCTCCTGATTGTCGAAGACCAGCCGGAGAACCGTCTCCTACTGCGAAGGCTCCTGGACCCGCTCGGTTTTGAGGTGCGCGAGGCCGCCAACGGTCAGCAGGCCGTGGCCCTGTTCGAGCAATGGCATCCAGACCTGATCTGGATGGATATCCGCATGCCGATCATGGATGGGATGGAAGCCGTCCGACGGATTCGGGCGACCCCGGCGGGCGCCGTGACCAAAATCATCGCCCTCACGGCGCACGCCCTGGAGGAAGAGCGAAGACCCATCATGGCGGCGGGCTGCGATGACCTGGTGCGCAAGCCCTTTCGCGAACAAGAGATCATCGACGCCTTGGCCCGGCACCTGCGCCTGAAATTCATCTATGAAAAGGGGCCGCCGCAGGAAAGCACGCCGGGAGCGCCGGGGCCGGCCCTGCGTCCGGAGCAGTTGGCGGAGCTGCCGGCGGAACTGTTGCAGGATTTGCGTCAGGCCGTCCTTGAACTGGACACGGCTCGCACGCTTGCCCTGCTCGGGCAGGTGACCGGGCGAAATGCTTCCTTGGGCCGCGCGTTGAACACGCTGGCCACGCAGCTTGACTACGCCGGGCTTTTGAAAATACTGTCCCAGGAGCATGCGCAAACGGGACCGACATTATGAGCGAAGACCATAGCCCGGCTTCCGCGCCGGAAGAGATTCTGGTGGTGGATGACACGCCTGCCAGCCTGCGTCTCTTGAACGAAATTCTGACCCAGCAAGGCTATCACGTCCGACCGGCCTCCAACGGCCCGCTGGCGCTGAAATCGGTGGCCGCCAAGATTCCCGACTTGATCCTGCTCGACGTAAACATGCCGGACCTGGATGGCTATGAGGTGTGCCGTCGCTTGAAGGCGGACGAGGAGAGCCGCCGCATCCCCGTCATTTTTATCAGCGCCTTTGGCGATACGCGCCAACAAGTCACGGGTTTTGAGGCCGGCGGCCTGGATTACATCACCAAGCCCTTTGAGGCCGAGGAAGTGCTGGCGCGGGTCAGAACGCATTTGCGGCTGCGCCAGGCGGAGGCAGCCCTGCGCCACGCCCAGAACTCCCTGGAACTCCGGGTGCAGGAACGCACCGCCGAACTCCAGGCCTCCAATCAAGCCCTGCGGGAGAGCGAAGAAGCAGCCCGCCGGGCCTTTGCGGAAATCCAACGGCTCAAGGCCCAGCTCGAAGAGCAAAACACCTATTTGCAGGAAGAGGTGGTGGAGGCCAAAGCCTTTGGCGAACTGGTCGGCCAGAGCTCGGCGTTGCGGAACCTCATCAGCCAGATTGACCTCGTCGCCTCCACCGAGGCGTCGGTGCTCATCTCGGGCGAAACGGGCACGGGCAAGGAACTGGTGGCCCATGAAATCCACCACCGCAGTCCGCGCCGGGACAAGCCGCTGGTGCGGGTCAACTGCGCTTCCATTCCCAAGGACCTGTTTGAGAGCGAGTTTTTCGGTCATGCGCGCGGCGCTTTTACGGGCGC
>Ga0302320_10011663_pt1 | contig 18559 bp, 13 predicted proteins | sample Bog_T0_3_FD_202130 | JGI IMG/M metagenome (GOLD analysis project Ga0302320, IMG submission 202130) | Peat permafrost microbial communities from Stordalen Mire near Abisko, Sweden - Bog_T0_3 | ecosystem: Environmental > Terrestrial > Soil > Wetlands > Peat | place: Sweden: Abisko, Stordalen Mire...
GCGGTTCGCGACCTGACCAGCGGCCACGCGGTTCGCGATCTTGAAGTTGCAGTGCATGGAAATGCGCTCAAGCTCAAGAAAACAGTCGAGAAGCTAGGCGGGCATGTGTGGGGTGAAGACGAGGCCTCCCGCAGCCTCTACCTGTGTTTTCCCGGCACGGTTCGTGTGGATGTGGTGAGCACGCATCGCGTGGAATATCCCAAGCCGGGCAAGGCGGTGATTCACACAGCATCCATTCAAGAAGACCTGCGCCGCCGCGATTTTACGGTGAACGCGATGGCTATTTCGCTGAACGAGGGTTCGTTTGGCTTGTTGATGGACCCAATGAACGGTGCTGCGGACATCGAGGCGCGGAGCCTTCGGCTGGTGTCAAATTATGGATTTCTGGAGGAGCCGTCTCTGCTGATTCGCGCCACGCGGTACATGGCGAGGCTGGGTTGGGAACTGGACCCCAAGAGCCTGACGCGCTATGAGAATGCCAAGGGCGAAGGAGTGATTGAACACCTCTCCGACCTGGCACGCAGCAAGGAACTGGAGCAGATTGGCCACGAAGAAGAGGGGCTGAAGGTGCTGCGGGCACTGGAGGCCGAGGGCTGGATGAAGGTGTTGTTCCCGGCGTGGACCTCGGCAAAGGCCGACGAAGAGAAGCTGAACCTGCTGCACGACCAGGCGGTGGAACTGCTTCTGCAAGGGGTTCATCCGGATATGTCGGCAGCGCAGATGCAACTGCTGACTGCCAAACTTGCACCCAAGGACCTGTCGGCTCTGAAGAAGCTCATGTTGCGGCCCGGGTTTGTGGAGGAGTGGAACAGCCTCGACGCCCTGGCTGCCGGGTTTGCCAAGGTGCTATTGGCCAAGGAGAACCAGACGCCCTCCAGGAGTTTCAAGCTGTTTACCAGTTATGACCCGGAAGCGATTCTATGGCTGGGATTTACCAGCAAGAGCGCCGCGGTGCATGAGCGCTACAACCTGTTCCTGAAGGTATGGCCTGAGGCACGGCAGCGGATTCCTCACGCCCTGATGCAAGAGATGCGGATAACTCCGGAGCTGGCTTCTTACAAGGAGATCGTGCATTCCATCTTCCTGGAGTTGATTGACGGGCGGTTGACGACACCAGAAGAGGCGCGCGCCTTCCTTGAGCCGCACTCACCGCCGGCGCCTCCGCCTCAGATCACGATCAAGCGGCCGCGGGCCAAGCGGGGCGCAGAAGCGAAGGTGAAGGAGAGTTCGTACGGCGACGACGACGAGCCGGAAGACGCGCTGGAGGAAGACGAGGATCTGGACGATATCGGTGGGGACGAGGACGACATCGACCTGGGCCTGAGCCTTCCGAAGATTGCCCTGGATGGCGATATGGCGGAAGATGAGGAGGTTGGGGAGGATGAGGCTGAGGATGGAGAAGATGAGCCGACTCCAGCGAAACGGCCAATCAAGGCGGGCGCCGGACCCAAGCCGGGCAAGGTAGCTGCTGCGCCGGCGGCTGCTTCTCAAACGAAGGCGGAGAAGCCGGTGGCAGGAAAGCCTGCGAAGGTGGAAGCGCCCAAGGCCGCGCCGAAGGTGGAGCCCAAGGCGGCAGCAAAACCTGCGGCACCTGTAGCCAAGTCGAAGGCGGAACCTGCTGCGCCGGTGAAGAAGGCGGCGGTTGTTGCGGCTCCTGCCAAGGGTGGAAAGTCCGTGGCTCCGGCCAAGAAGACTCCGGTCAAGGCTCCAGTCAAGCCTCCAGTGAAAGCAGCCAAGAAGCCGGCTGTGAAGGCGCCGGTGAAGGCGCTCGTTAAAGCGAAGGTGAAGGTTGCTGCCAAGGCTTCGGTGAAGGCAGCTTCTGCAAAAGGAAAGCCGGCGGCAGCGGTAAAGGCAAAGGCGGGAAGGCCCGCGCCGAAGAAGGCTGCTCCGAAGTCTGCGGCCAAGCCGGCGAAGAAGCGGTAGAAGTTCGAACTTCCGAATCCTCCGTGATATCTTCAGGGAATTCCGGAGGATTCCCGATGGTTAGCTCGCGCTCCCGCGCCCTTCCTGTCTGCTTTATCGCCGCTCTCCTGTTTGTTGCTTCCAGACCGGTGTGTGCCGGCGACGGACCGGCCCCTCAGGCCGCATCGCAGACGCGCTCCAAGACCGACAACGTTGCTTCGCGCTCCTACCGCTTTGAAAGAGGCGGCTGGACGTATGTGCACCTTGAAGGGACTCCGAGCGAGATCGGTTATGAGCATGGGCGGCTGTTGTCTGCAGAGATTGCCGATATGGTCAAGGTGATCAAGCTGGAGGATACGCACGAGACGCGGAGAGACTGGGAGTTTTTCCGGCAGGCAAGCAGGAAGATGCTGTGGCCGCATATCGATGCCGAGTATCAGCAGGAGCTGGAGGGCATCGCGCGCGGAGTGCAATCCAAGGGCGTGAAGCTGGACGTGTGGGACATTGTGGCACTGAACGGAGGGATCGAGCTGCCGCAGTACTACGTGCCATGGCTGAACAAGCGGGAGCGGGCGGCCCATGCGCCGGCGATCAAGCCGGAGGGGCATTGCTCGGCCTTTATTGCCACGGGGAGTTACACGGTGGGCGGCAAGATTGTGATTGCTCACAACAACTGGTCGAGCTATGCGGATGGGGCGCGGTGGACCGTGATCTTTGACATCGAGCCGGCGCATGGGCACCGCATCCTGATGGATGGCGAGCCCGGAGTGATTACCAGCCAGGACGATTTTGGGGTGAACGATGCGGGGCTGATGATCACCGAGACGACGATTACCCAATTTGTTGGCTGGGACCCCGAAGAAAAGCCGGAGTTTGTGCGGTCGCGGAAGGCGCTGCAGTATGGCGGTTCAATTGATGAGTACGCACAGATCATGAAGGACGGGAATAATGGCGGCTATGCGAACGATTGGCTGATTGGCGACCGGAAGACGGGCGAGATTGCCTACCTGGAGCTGGGGCTGAAGAATACGCCGATGTGGCGGTCGAAAGACGGGTACTTCGTCAGCTCGAACTTCGCGCGGGACAAGGAACTGATCGAGACCGAGACCGATGGCTACGATCTAAACAACCTGGCCAATTCGCCCAATGCGCGGCGGGTGACCTGGGAGAAGAAGATGGCCGGAGCGCGGGGGCGGATCGACATGGAGATGGCCGAGCAGTTCATGGCCGACCACGACGACAGCTTTACAGGGAAGAACGAAGCGGATGAGCGGTCGCTGTGCGGACACGTGGACAAGGTGAAGGGCGGGGTTCCGGAGTTTGACTGGGCTCCGTACTATCCGGGCGGCTCAGTGACGGGCAAAGTGACAGACTCGGACCTGGCGGGGAAGATGGGGTTGATTGCCCATGCAGGGCACCCCTGCGGGGAGGACTTCCTGGCTGCGCCGTTCCTGGCGGCTCACCCGGAGTACGAGTATCTGAAGCCGATTCTGAAGGACATGAAGTCGGGGCCGTGGACGGCCTTTGCTGCCGAGGAGACGAGATAGCGCTTCAGTTGCTTATCCGGTGGCGGCAATCGGCTCAGCTGCTGCCGCAGCGACCATCTCGCGGATGGAGTCGATGACCAGATCGGGCTCGTCCAGATGGATCCAATGGGCGCTGGCCGGCGCGATGATCTGCTGCACGTTGTCGCCGATACGAGCCAACTGTTCGTCACTCAGCGGGGTGGATTTCCCTGGGGTGAGTACCAGCACGGGAGTCTGGCGAATGGGCTCGGCGTCCTGCATTTCCCGGACCGAATCGGGAACCGCTTCAACGTGACTGCGCATGCCTGCGTAGTAGCCGGGCCGGGACCAGTGCGCGGCGACGACGGGCCAGACCTCGCGCGGCATCTTGCCAACCTCTTCCGTGACGCGGTCAAGTACGTGGCGGCCACCGGCTCCGGCGGCGCCGGCGAGCTGGCCTGAGATGCGGCCGGAGCGGCAAAGCAGCGAAGTAACGGCAAGGCGTGCGAGGCCCAGGCGGGCGATGGGAATGGCATAACTGGAGAGCCTGCGGCCGCGGTCGACCTCGGATTGCCGCTTCGGGTTCAAGGGGGGCCACTCTTCGCAGCGCATGGGATCGACCAGCAGGATGCTTGTGACTTCTTCCGGATAGAGCAGGGCGAAACGGCGCATGACAAGGCCGCCGAAGGAGTGGCCGACGAGGATGTACGGAGGCTTGATCTTGGCGCCTTGCAAGAGGGAGTGCAACTCGACGGCGATGTTTGCCGGAGTGCGCGGGGTGCGGCAGGGGCTGCTCCAGCCGAGGCCGCAGCGATCGTAGGAAGCTGTGTAAGTGAACTGAGAGACAGTCTCCTGGATGTGAAACCAATTGAGATTGGTGGCGGCGATGCCGGCCTCAAAGAGTACGGTGGGGCCGCCCGACCCCTTTTCAAGCAGGTAGAGCGAGCATCTGGGGCCAATCTTGATCCAGCGTCCGTCTCCGGCAAAGCGGAGCCGGTCGCGATGGGAACCGATCAACTGATAGAGGAACCCTGCGGTGGCAAGAGTTGCTGCAACGCAGAGCAGCATGGTCAGCAGAAACATGGACCGTCCTGGAGAAGGGAGATGTTTGTGGCAGTCAGCGACCTTCGGATGCAGCAAGGTCCCTTCAGGGGTGAGGGGCGCCCGTGCTTCATGTTTCCCAGGGGAGGCGAATTGAGCGACGATTGAAGGGCCATTCCCTTTGATTGCATCCTTATTGGTTTGGACTAGAGGAAAGGCCTAGTTTAACGAGTGACAAGCTCTATGTCTATGCAAGATTTATGTCTCGCCGGGGGCAAGTGGGAAGGCGCCTTCACATCAGCAAACAGGGATTCAGCGGTCAGAGTTCGCACCGTGCGGGCCGAGGCAAGTTAGCCGATGCTGTGGAACTCTGCTGGCGATGGTTGAGTGGGTGTACGGTCCGCTGCTCACAAGGGAACACCGGACCGTTCAACAACGAACTAACGGCCGCGGCCGCGGGAACTTCCACCGCCGCCACCGCCGCTGCCCTTGCGGGCCTGGTAGCAATCCCGGCAGAAGACCGGACGATCACCGCGCGGTTCAAAGGGCACAGTTGTAGGCTGTCCGCAACCCGAACAAATCACAGGTGTTCCCTGTGCCGGAGCCGAACGGTAGCCGGAGCCCCCCTGGTCGTTCTTCTTTGCCATACGGCAATTCTTGCAACGCTTTGGGGTCGAGTAACCACGTTCCTGAAAGAACGCCTGATCAGCAGCGGTGAAGGTGAAGTCCTGCCCGCAATCGCTGCACGTAAGTTGAATATCTCCGGCCATGGGTCTCCTCGTGGAGATTGTACAGCCCAGTGTGACATTTGGGTACAAGGATTCTTTTGATTTGAAAAAACTTGTTCCGCGGCTGGTACTCGACGGTGGAGGCCGCGCGGCCGTTGCGGACGCAAGGCTAAAGTTCGTTGTAAAGTCAGCGTAGGCGGCAGGCGGACTTCCGGGGAGCACCATGGCAGTGTCCAATCCAGAGTTCGAGGCGGATTGCATTCGCCGCATACTTGCGGGCGAAAAGCATCTCTTCCACGACCTGATCCGCCCCTGCGAGCGGTCGATCTACTTTCTGCTGCTCTCTTTGTTGCGCAACGAAGCGGAGGCCGAGGATGCGGCGCAGGAGACTGCGATTAAGGTCTACCAGAACCTGCACCTGTTTCGGGGGGAGTCGCAGTTCAAGACCTGGGTACTGTCCATTGCGCGAAACGAAGGGCTGGGGCGGTTGCGGAAGCAGACTACCCGGCGCGAGGATTCGCTGGAAGCGATGACCGAAGATCAGCCGGGAGACTACACGCCGGCGGTGTTGACCAGTTGGCGCGAAGTGCCGCTGGAGGCCCTGGAGCGCAAGGAACTAGGCGCCACTCTGCGCAAGGCGATTGAGGGGCTTCCGGCAATTTACCGTAACGTTGTGTTGCTGAGGGACATCGAAGAGATGGACGTGCGTGAAACCGCGACCGCGCTGGGAGTTACGGAAGGGGCGGTCAAGGTGAGGCTGCACCGGGCGCGCGCCCTGCTGCAGCGGGACCTTGCGCCGAAGCTGAAAGGCTTTGCGCCGAAGAGCAAGGGGTTGTTTGGGTGGGGTAAATGAGGATCGACTGCAAACACGTCTGGGAACATGTCTCGGGTTACATTGACGGCGAGCTTGACGCGGCAGTGCGCGCGGAGATCGACCGACATCTGGAGACGTGCGAGGTCTGCTCTGCGGTGCTGGACTCGACCCGCAACGTGGTGGTGCTCGTGGCGGACGATCGCGTATTTGAGCTGCCGGCTGGATTCAGCGAGCGGCTGCATGGGCGCCTGGAGAGGGAACTGGAACTGACGCAGAACTAGACCTGGCTTGCTAGCCGCTTTCCGGGCGACAGCTAAAAGGTGCGCGCTTGAGGCCTGGACCGAAGACTCTGACTCAAGCCGGCGGGCCACACGCAGCAAATCCGCACGGCGGCGCGGGTCGGCAAGTCGCTCGTTAATGTCTGGGAGTATCCAGCCTGGGCCCTCGATTCCGATAACCTCAGCCTCGGGGAAACCAGCAGAGAGCACCTCGGTGAGAAGGTCCTGAGGCCGGTGGAAGTAAGCAGTGGTGAAAAAGTCCAGCTTGGCGGTTGGGTTCCGGTGCTGGCCGTCGCGGAGATCCAGCTCAACAATTGCGGCGAAGGCGGGGTCTGAGAAGAGATCGCGCGCCAGCCCATCCAGGGCGGAACCGCAGCGCGAGATGGCGGCTGCAAAGAGGCGTCCGCCCGGCTTGAGGACGCGGGCCGCTTCTCTCAATGCGCGGGCGCGGTCGTTGGCGTCGGTCAGGTGATAGAGCGGACCGAGGAGGAGCACAACCTCCGCCATGCGACTTGGGCAGGGCAGTTTGCGTGCGTCTCCGATTTGGCAGGAGGCGAGTGGCCGCGGGTTCAGAGCGCTGCGGCGTTGAGCCTCCGCGACGTGACGCTGGATAGGGTCGAGCCGGTGAATGCCGAATCCGGCTTCGGCCAGCCACAGGGCGTAGGCACCCCGCTGCGCCGCCGATGTCGAGGATGGTGGCAGGAGGCCCGGGTAGATAACGCTGGATCAGCTCACGGGTGCGCAAGGCTTCCAGAAGAAATGCGCCTTGCTCCAGACGGCTTGCCTCCTCAGCATTGGAGTAAATACCGGCAATGGACGAATCGAACTCAGGCGTTTGTGCGTTCATGCGGCAAATTCCCTGACGAAGAGATGGATGGCGAAGCCGGGGGCGATCCTGTGCGATGGACGATAGGGTGGGTCCAGACTTCGAGGCCGACCAGAAGCAGAGTGAGGATGGCCAGCGCGATCTGGAGGCGCTCAGAGCGCTTTTCCTTTGTGCCGATCGCGCGGCGGCGCCATTGTGCGGAGGGTTGAGCACGGAGGCGCCAGATCCAGGCCAACACGGCGAGGTTAAGGATTGCGCCGGATGCAGCCAGCCAGAGCATGGGAATGCGGATGGCGTCCTGATGGAAGCCACGGGCCGGCGCATAGATGCCGCTGGCTGCGGCCAGGGCGGTGAGCCCGATGGCGACGCGGATGCCGCTTATGGTGAGCACCGCGGTGCAGGCGCTTTGGAGCAGCGCCAGGAACAGGCTGGCACCGGTCACGACGCGCATTGCCTTGGGGTTGTCCAATCGGCCTCCGGATTCCGGAGCAGATCCCTGGCTGCACTCCGGGCAGGTTCAGGTTAGCGCAAGCGGTTGCAGGCAGCCAACTCAACTCCCTGGGAAGCCGAGAGGATGAGCACACACGAGAAATTCATCTTAAGGGGTTGCACTTTCCCTGTAACCTTTGCGACATTCGCACAGTCCTAAGGTGCGTAACACGAAAAACGCGGGTTGGAATCCCAAGCCAGCCTGCAAGGATGCAACCGGCGGATCCCCTCCGCCCCAACCCCAAACGAGGTCAAAAGCACATGAAGAATCAATTGAATGCACTGCTGTTGACAGCGGCGCTCTCCGGCCTGGCGGGCGGAACTGCTGTAGCGGCCCACGCGGCAACCAGCAACACGAAGGCCCCCGTAGCCAAGGCTGGGCTGCGCTACACTGCCCAGGACAAGGACACCTCGAAGCACTCCTGTAAAGGCAAGAACAGCTGCAAGGGAACGGGCGGCTGCTCGACCGGAGACAATGGGTGCAAGGGCAAGAACAGTTGCAAGGGCAAAGGCGGCTGCGCGACCGACGGCTCGAAGCCGCCTTCGGCTGCCTAGGACCAACCTCGACCGGTGTGAGGCAGGGAGCGACAACCAACGATCTCTGCCTTTCAACCGTCCTCTCAATTTCCCCCATCTGAATTACGACCTTCCGACTGACCAAACTTGTGCAAGGACAGGTATGCCAGGCAATCGCTTCAACGCGTTTCAGGACCACGGGATCGGCATTGGGTTGCGGATTCCGCACTACGAGCACATTTTTTCGCGGAAGCCGGTGGTGGACTGGTTCGAGATCATCTCAGAGAACTTCATGATCGATGGCGGACGGCCGCTGGCGATGCTGGATCGGATTCTGGAGCAGTATCGAGTGGTGCAGCACGGCGTGTCGATGTACTTCGGCTCAGTGACCGCGCCGGACCCCGAGCACCTGCGAAGGCTGAAGCAACTGATGCGGCGGACGAAGACTCCGTGGCTGAGCGACCACCTTTGCTGGGGCAGCGTGGACGGAACCTATACCCACGACCTGCTGCCATTGCCTTACACATGGGAGGCCGTTGAGCGGACCGTGGAGCGGGTGCGGATGGTGCAGGACTTCCTGGAGATTCCGGTGGCTGTCGAGAACGTGAGCAGTTACGCCGCCTTCACGGGATCGGAGATGACGGAATGGGAGTTCCTGACCGAGGTGGTGGAGCGGGCCGATTGCGGCATTCTGCTGGACGTGAACAACATCTATGTTTCGGCGATGAACCACGAGTTTGCGCCGTTGGACTACGTGAACGCTGTGCCGGCTCATCGCGTGGCGCAGATTCATATCGCCGGGCACTCGAAGTATGAGAAGTACATTCTGGACACGCACGACCATCCGGTCATCGAGCCGGTGTGGGAGCTTTATGCGCGGGCGATCGAACGCTGTGGGCCGACGCCGACGCTGCTGGAGTGGGATGACCGGATTCCCAGTTTCGACGAGGTTCATGCGGAGGCGAAGAAGGCGGGGCGCTACCTTGAGCTTCATGCGGGCACGGTGGCGGGGGTGGCGCAATGAATCTGGAGACGCTGCAAAGGGAGATGGCGGCGGCCATCCTGCTGCCGTTGACGCCGGATGAGGCGATGCGCGAGAAGGCTCCGGACGGGCGGCGCATGGCGGACGTGGCGGAGAGGTTCATTGCACCGAACAGCCGGCTCTCGGCCTTTGAGCGCCTGGAGATTTACAACCGGCAGTACTGGTTCAGGGTGCTGGGCGCGCTGGCGGAGGACTTTCCTGCGCTGGAGGCTGTGGTGGGTGGGCGCGCGTTTGAGGAAATGAGTGTGGCCTACCTTGCGGCGCACCCGAGCCGGTCATTCACGCAGCGCAACCTGGGGTGGAGGTTGCCGGAGTGGCTGGAGGAGAACCCGAGATGGGCGGGGAGGCGGCAGCGGCTGGCCGTGGATGTGGCGCGGATCGAGTGGGCGTTTGTGGAAGCGTTTGACGGCGCGGCGCTGATGCCGTTGAGGCTGGAAGAAGTTGCGACGCTGGATTCCGGCTCTGGCCTGGCGCTGCAACCGCATCTGCGATTGGTGGAGCTGGAGTACCCGGCAGACGATCTGGTGTTGTCGCTGCACGAGGGGCAGAAAAGCGAGGCAAGCGAGGCCGGTCAGAAGCATGAGCAAGGGGCTAGCGCGCCAGCTAAGTTGCCGAGGCTGAGGCGACGGCCGACGTGGGTAGCAGCGCATCGCGTGGAGTTGTCTGTGTATTACCGGCGGCTGGAGCGGGAGGAGTTTCTAACGCTTGCGGCGATTCGCCGGGGTCTGCCGCTGGGTAAGGCGCTGGAGGCGGGGTTTGAGGGCTCGCAGATGCAGGAAGCGCGGCGGGCAAAGCGGGTGGGGGCATGGTTTGCACACTGGGCAGAGTTGGGATGGATTTGCGCTGCTGCGTCGGAGCAGTCGCTTTAGAGACGAAGAGGAGTGAAGATGAAGAAGATTTTGGACCTTTCGGTCTTGTTGTACCGGGGATTCGTCTCGGTTGCGAATCGCGCACAGAGCCCGCTGCTGCTTTCGATTCGGGTTTATTGGGGCTGGCAATTTGCGCAGGATGGGTGGGGCAAGCTGACGCATCTTGACCGCGTGACGCAGTTCTTCGCCGGTTTGAATCTGCCAGCGCCGGGAATTACGGCGCCGATGGTTGGGCTGGTGGAATTGCTGGGCGGCATCTTGTTTGCATTCGGGTTGGGGAGCCGGCTGGTCTCCCTGGTGCTCTTCCTGAACATGACCGTGGCTTACCTGAGCGTGCCGGACGACCGGGTGAGTTTCTTCCATTTGCTGAGCAAGCCGGAGGACTTCTATGGCGCGACTCCTTACACATATTGGTTTGCGGCGCTGCTGGTGCTGGTGCTGGGGCCGGGGCGGATTGCTTTGGATAGCTTGATTGGCCGCAGGCTTGATGCGAGGGGCCAGGCCTGACGGCACGCGGTATCATCATCCCACCGGAAAAAGGCTTGAATGCAGGTGGGTATGCGCATCGTATATGTGCTGACTTCGCTGGGAATGGGCGGGGCGGAGCGGCTGGCTTTGGGTTTGGGCAAACGGATGGCGGACCGCGGTCATGCGGTGGCGACGATGGTGCTGCGGCCGCGTGTGGCCGAAGAATGGGCAACGCGGCTGGATGTCATTCATCTGGAGATGCGCAGGACTCCGCTAAGCGTGGTTGCCGCATTGGTCAAGGGACGGCGCTTTCTGCGGGAGTTCAAGCCGGATGTGGTGCATAGCCATAGCTTTCACGGCAACTTGATTGCGCGGATACTGAAGTTGCTGGTTCCTGGGGTCTCGGTTGTCTCTACGGTTCATAACGTATATGAGGGCGGGTGGCGGCGGATGCTTGCCTACCGGCTGACCGACGGGCTGAGCTGGCGGACGGTGGCTGTGAGCCAGGCGGCGGCGGAGCGTTTTGTGCGGCTGAATGCTGTGCGGCGGGCAAAGTGCGCGGTCGTGCCGAACGGGATCGATACCGGGGAGTTTGCACCTTCCGCAGAGCGCCGGACGGCCACGAGAGCCGTCATGGGCGCGAACGAGGTGTTTGTCTGGCTGACGGCCGGACGGGTTGTTCCAGCCAAAGACTATCCGAATCTGCTGAGGGCGTTTGCGAAGGTGTTGGCTTTGCGTGCGGATGCACGCCTTTGGGTAGCAGGGGAGGCTGTTGGCGCTGAAGGCGATCGGGTTCGAGCATTGGCAGTGGAGCTGGGGGCCGGGAACGCGGTGGAGTGGCTTGGGCTGCGACGGGACATGCCTGCTCTGCTGGATGCAGCCGATGGATTTGTGCTGGCTTCAGCGTGGGAGGGAATGCCGCTGGCGTTGGGCGAAGCGATGGCGATGGAAAAGCCTGTGGTGGCGACCGACGTGGGTGGAGTGCGCGAGCTGGTTGGGGAGACGGGCACTGTAGTGGCCTGCAGAGATTCCGATGCGCTGGCGCGGGCGATGGCGGAGGAGATGGAGCGCAGCGCGGAAGAGCGGAATGGTTTAGGTCGGTTGGAGCGGTCGCGGGTATTGAGCCAGTTCAGCATGGATGCGAGAGCCGACGAGTGGGAGCGATTGTACCGGTCGGCGATCAAGCCAGGGGTTTAAGCCTTCCAATCCTGGAATGATAACCTTATCAGCGGATTTTGTATGGGCCGCTCCGAGCGGCAAATGTGGAGTTGCGGAAGGAACCGGAGGGTTGGAAATGCACGGACTGATTGGCTGGGGAGTGGTCTGCGGGGTGCTGGCAGGGAGTGGACTGGCGATGGCGGGAACAGGCGCACTGGCGCCAGGGAAGCCGGCCCAGAATGTGGTGGTGGTGCTGGACCACGGGTGGCAATTCCGACAGGTTGTACCGGGCGCGCAGGAGGCAGAAAGTGGCTGGCTTCCGGCTACGGTTCCGGGCGACGTTCACCTGGATCTGTTGGCCAACAAGAAGATCGCCGATCCGTTTTTCCGCGACAATGAGCCGAAGCTGCAGTGGATTCAGAATGAGAGCTGGGAGTACCGGCTGAACGTTGAGGTGACGGCGGCGCTGCTGACGCGGTCGAATGTTGACCTGGTGTTCGATGGGTTGGATGCAGTGAGCGAGGTGTATGTGAACGGCACGAAGGTGCTGGACGCGGACAACATGTTCCGCGTGTGGCGCGTGCCGGTGAAGGGCCATCTGCATGAAGGGAAGAACACGCTTCGGGTGGTGATCCCTTCGCCCATCAAGGCGGCGGCGGTGGTGGCTGCGGGCGACCCGTGGCAGCCGAAGACCAAGACGGAAGCCAAGACGTATGTTCGCAAGGCGGCTTACGAATATGGCTGGGACTGGGGTCCGACGTTTGTGACCAGTGGAATCTGGCGGCCTGTACGGCTGGAGGCCTGGGACAAGGTGCGGATCGCGGACTTTGCGATCCGGCAGCGGGACGTGAGCAAGGAAGTGGCGCACCTGAATGCCGAGGTGGAAGTTGAGGCTGCAAGCGGCGGGCCGGCGAAGGTGAAGGTGCAGTACACGGACGACGGCAAGCCCCAGACGCTGACCAGCAATGTGACTCTGCATGTGGGGCGGAATGTGATCGACGTGCCTGTGGAGATACGGGAGCCGAAGTTGTGGTACCCGGCGGGTTATGGCGAGCAGCCCCTGTATGAGTTCACGGCGCAGGTGGGTACCGGTGTGCAGCCGGAGGAGGTGCGCAAGACGAAGGCAGGGCTGCGGTCGATTGTGCTGCACAGGGAGCTGGACAAGTGGGGACGGTCGTTCGAGCTGGTGGTAAACGGGATTCCGGTGTTTGCCAAGGGCGCGGATGTGATTCCCTTCGACAGCTTTCCGAATCGCGTGAGGACGGCGGACTACCACCGGATTCTGGAGTCGGCGCGCGACGCGAATATGAACATGATTCGCCACTGGGGTGGCGGCTATTACGAGACGGACGAGTTCTACTCGATTTGCGATGAGTTGGGGATCATGGTGTGGCAGGACTTCATGTTCGGCAACGACTGGCAGCCGGGGACGTATGCCTTCAAACTGAATATTGAGGCCGAGGCAGAGGACCAGGTGCGGCGGTTGCGCAATCACCCCAGCATTGCGGTGTGGAGCGGGAACAACGAGACCGAAGGCGCGCTGAATTGGAACGGCAGGGACAAGCTGCCCCCGGATGTGCGTTTCCAAATGTGGCAGGACTACCTGACGGAGTTCAGCGGGATTCTGAACCGGGTGGTGGCGCGGCTGAATGCGGAGACGCCGTACTGGCCGAGCTCGCCGAGTTCGGACTACGAGGCGTCGAGCGACCACTACCAGAGCGGGGATGCGCACATCTGGGATGTGTGGCACGGGCGGGTTCCGTTTGCAACTTACGAGACGCATCATGCGCGCTTCGTGACCGAGTATGGGTTCCAATCGTTCCCGGAGATGAGGACGATTGAGTCCTTTACGCAGCCGGAGGACCGGACGGGGATCTTTACGCCGGTGATGCTGGGCCACCAGAAGAACAACGAAGGCAACTCGATCATTCACGACTATCTGCTGAAGGATTATGAAGAGCCGAAGGACTTTGCGAGTTTCCTTTACGTGAGCCAGGTGCTGCAGGCGGAGGGAATCAAGATTGGCGCGGAGCACTTCAGGCGGAGCAGGCCGGAGACGATGGGGTCGATCTTCTGGCAGTTGAACGATTGCTGGCCGGTGGCTTCGTGGTCGAGCATCGACTACTACGGGCGGTGGAAGGCGCTGCAGTACTATGCGAAGCGGTTCTATGCGCCGATTCTTGTATCGCCGCACGTGGAGGACGGGGCCGTGAAAGTGTACATTGTCTCCGACAAGACGGAGGCAAAGGCGGCTACGCTTCGGGTGCGGCTGATGGACTTTGACGGCAAGGTTCTGCTGGAGGATTCGCGTGCGGTGGAGGTTGCGCCGCTGACCAGCAAGGTGTATTTGGACTGGCCGTTGAAGAAGCTGGCCGATGCGGGCGCGCGAGACACGTCGCGGGTGTTTGTGGTGGCGGATCTGACGGCCGGCAAGGCGGAGATCTCGCGGAACCTGGCGTACCTTGCTCCTGTGAAGGAGATTCATCTGAAGCCTGCCGCGCTGAAGGTGGAGACAAGCGGCGCGAATGGAAGCTACAAGGTGCGCATTACTTCGCCGGTGCTGGCGCGCAGTGTGTATCTTGCGTTTGGGAATCTGGACGTGAAGGTGTCAGACAACTACTTCGATCTCATGCCGGGCGAGGCGGTCGAGATCTCGGTTACAAGCGCGGCTCCACTGAACGACTTGAAGGCGCAGTTGAAGGTGATTTCACTGACAGATGCGTTTAGCTCGGGGGGCGAGGCGGCTGTGGTGGGTGCTTCAAGGTAGGCCGTTTGGAAGCAACAAGGGCCGGAGCATTGCGCACCGGCCCTTGTTGTCTTATCCCGCCCGGAATGGCTGGGTTTCCTACGATGGTTAGAACGAAAAGACGGCTTGCACGAAGACTCGTCTTGCGGCTGAACCTGTAGAGAAGATACCGCCGGCGAGGCTTGTGGAGCGGTTGAAGTTGGGCGTGCCGAGCGCGCCGCCTGGCTGGCCGTAGTCGATGTCGTTAAAGAGGTTGAGGGCCTGTACGCTGAAATTGAGCGTGTACTTGCGGTTCGAGGCGTTTCCGCCGCCCATTCCGCCGGGGCCACCGCGTCCACCACCACCCATGCCAAAGCCGCCGAAGCCGCCACCGGGTCCACCACCGCCAGGGCCTCTGCCGCCGCCGCCGGGACCACCGCCTCCGGGGGGCGGGCCTCCGGGAGGCGGACCACCTGCATTGTCCTGTGTGGTGGCAGATACCAGCTTGGGCCCGATGCCGAATCCGCGGCTGATGCGCAGGTTGACTGCCACCGCTGCCGGGCCGTTGCCGAGATTGACCGGGATGGTTGCTTCGCCGGGGAGCGCGGCAATGTCAAAGTCCCCGTATGGCGTGGAGACTAGGTCGCCTGGCGGGGTGGAGCCGGTTGCGTAGGTGGGGCGCTGGTTGAAGAGGTTATTGAGCGGGTCAGTAGGCAGGGTGATGTTGAACGGGCGGCCGGCCTGCGCGATGAGGAAGGGGTTGAAGCGAATGCCCCATGGCCCTGTGTAGTTGGCCATCATGAAGACGTTGTTCCGGGTGACGAAGCCGGCCCGGCCGTAGTCCTTTTTGATGTCGTAGGCGTCAGAGGCGCTGCCCACGTTGCCGTTGGCAAAGGAGAGCGTGTAGAAGCCCATCACATTGAGATTCTTGCCGAGTTTTGCATTGATGTTGGCGATGAACTGATCCTGCTTGAAGATGGCTTCAGGAAAGTATTCGTAGATGTAGCCGCCGGAGCTGTCCTGGGGAGTTCCGCCTGTGGCCTGATTGGCATTGCGGGTGACCATCTGATGGACACCGAAGGAGTGGAGGTAGGTAAGCGTCAGGCTGGCGCCGGCATTGAGCTGGCGTTCGAGACTGGAGCCGGCCTGCCCGGTGTAGGGCGCGTGAAAACCTGGGTCGACTTCGTATCTGACCGGCACGGAGGTGCTGCTGGTGCCGCCGCCGGTGCTGGAGCAGGTGGACATGTCAATGGTGTTCAGAGACGTCGCCGTCGAAGTGCAAGTGGGGTCAGTGAGCACAATCTGGTGCTGGAGGTTCGCGCGGTTGATGGTGAGCAAGTTGCCAGAGCCGAAGCGGTCATAGAAAAGTCCGTAACCTGCGCGCAGCACAGTCTTGGCCTTCTTGGTCTTGCTGCCATCTAGGGCATAAGCGAGCGAGACGCGCGGGGCCCAGTCGTCGTGATCGGCAACATGGTTCTGCGCTTCCCAGCGAATCCCGCCGGAGAGGGTGAGGCGGGGATTGAACTTCCAGTCGTCCTGGGCGAAGAGTGCGACGTCAAAGACATTGGCAAGGGCGGAGTTCTGGCCGGTGGCGTAGCTGGCTGAGGTTGGCCCATAGCCCTGGGTCACGAGGTCCTGAAACGTGTCAGTCGTGAGGCCGTTGGCCATCGCCAGGTACTTCTTGTAGGAGTCAAAGGTGAACGCGCCGTTGAAGTTGGAGTTGGTGAAGTTGGCGTCGCGCGTGTCGCGCATGCGAGTCCCGAACTTGATGGCGTGCGCACCGTGGCTCATGGTGGTCAGGTTCTGGAATTCAAGGCGCGTTGCATGATCGCGGCTCTCCTGCCCGGCGAAGCCGCCTCCGGTGAAATCTCCCTGCACGCTGATGGTGCGGTCGGTCGAGTCGGGATAGTGATTCTCATTCTGCCGCTCGAACTGAAAGCGCGACTCGTTGACGGTGTGATCGTTGACGATGATTGCGTCGCTGATCTGGACGGTATGGTCGGTGTTTGACTCGTGGGTTGAGGCGCTGGCCAGCGAGTTGTTATTCAAGTCGCCGTGTTCGGACTCGGCCCAGAAGCCGTAACGCATGGTGACGGTATTCTTGGCGCCGAGTTGCCAATCGATGCGGGCGGATGCGTTGTCGCGGATGCGGCGATTGAGGAGGCTCACGCCGTAGGCGGAGTTGTCCTGGTAGACGCCGGAACCGTTTTCGAAGACTGCGTCGGGAATGAGCCAGGCATTCACGTTTTCAGCATTGCGCTGCTCGGCGCTCACGAAGAAGGAAGCTGTCTTGGAGAGGGACCCGTTCAGGGTGCCGTTGAACTGGTAGCTGTAATAGGACGGGATCGTAGAGGTGAACGGATTACCTGTGTTGAAGGTTTTGTCGTTGCCCTGGAGGAAGAACTGGCCGTGGAGCTTGTCGGTGCCGGGCTTGGTGAGAATCTCGATGCGGCCGTATCCGAGGCGGTCGTATTCTGCGGAGAAGGGATTCTGGTTGACGCGGATTTCGCGGATGGCGGATTTGGGCGGCAGTTGTCCGCCGCTGAAGCCGTCGATGTAAATCTGTCCGCCGTTGGGGCCGGCGGAGGGGCCGGCGAGAGCGGCGAGTTCGTTGGACAGTTCGTCGGGATCGTCGGAGAGGGCATCGAGGTCCTTTCCCTTGAGGACGATGGCGTTGGCGTTTTCGCTGGCTTCTATGCCGACGGCGGGGGACTCGTCGGTGACGACCACGCTCTGCTGCTCGACTTCCATGGCCATGGCGATGTCAACGCGCTTGACCTGTCCGGCAGCGACGGTGATGGCTGGGGAAGCAAAGGGAGCGAAGCCCTCGACGGAGGCGCTGACGACGTAGCTGCCGGGCGCGAGTCCGGGGACGACATACGAACCGGCGGCGTCGGCGACGGCAGAGGACACTGGGGCTCCGGCTGCGGTGGCGATGGTGACCTTGGCCGCGGGGATCAAAGCGCCAGTGGGGTCAGTAAGATGCCCGCGGATGGTAGCGGTAGTGGGCGGGGCCGCTGGGGCCGGGGTCTGTGCCTGGGCCGCAAAGAAGCTGGCCGCTGCCAACGCCACGGCGATGGCGAATTGAACGATGCAATGCAATTTTGGATACACGAGTCCCTCGCTTTGGTCCATTGAATGTGTGTGCGTCACTACTGGGCGGCTGCTTCGGCCGCACCGGAGCCCAGGCTCCAGTTGTTGAGCATGCTTTGGCTGGCCGCAGGCGCCTCGAGCAAGGGCTCGACGCCGGCCAGTAATGTGATGGCGGTGACTTCAGTTGTGCCGTCCGTCGAGACCAGCATCACGGCTTCACCTTTTTTAAGATCTGCGAATGGAATGGCGGGCAGTCTGCTGAGCATCTGTTGGGGGTCGCCGCCTGAACCGCCAAACTGACCTCCGCCACCAGCCTGTGCGTTGCCCTGGCCGGTCCATTGTCCTGCACCGCCCTGGCTCGCTCCAGCACTGTATTGGCCTGTGCCGCCGCGCTGCGGTCCTGCGGAAGTGGCATTTTGCCCTTGGGCCCCACCGCTCCAGGCGCTGCCAGAACCGTTTGTGGTTCCTTTCAGGCGGACCGCGAGCATGAGCGCCATGCGATCGGGCAGGCGGCGCATCTGCGCGTCGGCAGGGATGTGGATGGTGACCAGCTTCTTGGTGGCGAGATCTTTGACAACCAGCGTGGAGCCGGTGGGATCAATCGACGCGATGGTCCCGGAGATGTTGCGAAAGGTGCCGGAGACCAACTCTTCCGCGGCGATCTCGGTTCCGTCCGGGTTCTTTGCGCCGCGAGCGCGCAACTGGTCGCCGGCGTGGATGGCATCGATGGGCGCGGGCAGAGCCGCATCAAAGCGGACGGAGGCCGGCGCATAGCGCTTGAGGATGGTGGTCCGGGAGGTGTGCACGGTGACGGTCTTGGCTGTTGCGCCCGATCCGCTGCTAAGCACGATCACGCCGGAGGGCGCGTCGACGCTCTTGACCAAGCCTCCCACACCGCGCTTTTGCCAGTCTTCGCGGTCCTTCTGCTGCTTGGCCGCGAGGTCTGTCTGCTTCACGGCGACGATCTGTAATGCCTGGGGGTTCGTGCCGGTCGCTTCCGGGTCGAGCTTTACAAGCACGCGGTCTCCAGGAGCCAGTTCGCTGAACTGAATGGTCTCGGCAGTGGAGAGGTCCTTTTGGCCGGGGGCGATCCGCTTGACGGCAG
>Ga0302320_10011666_pt1 | contig 18558 bp, 18 predicted proteins | sample Bog_T0_3_FD_202130 | JGI IMG/M metagenome (GOLD analysis project Ga0302320, IMG submission 202130) | Peat permafrost microbial communities from Stordalen Mire near Abisko, Sweden - Bog_T0_3 | ecosystem: Environmental > Terrestrial > Soil > Wetlands > Peat | place: Sweden: Abisko, Stordalen Mire...
GCGCTGCGCGGGCCGGCGACGCGAATTCGCGCGCCGGCGATATCGCGCAGGCGCTGATGGATTTGGGTTCCTCGATCTGCACGCCGAAGAAACCGGCCTGTGCGCTGTGTCCGCTCAACGCCGATTGTGTGAGCCGCGCGCGAGGCGACCAGGAGACCTATCCGCGCAAGGCGCCGAAGAAGGCCGGGGCGCTGCGCCGCGGCGCGGCGTTCGTCGTCACCCGCGGCGATGAGCTCCTGGTCCGCACCCGTGCCGAAAAAGGCCTGCTCGGCGGCATGACCGAGGTGCCGGGTTCGGACTGGCTCGCTGCGCAGGACGACAAGTCGGCACTGCAACAGGCGCCACCGCTGAAAGGCGTCGCGCGCTGGCATCGCAAGGCAGGCGCAGTCACCCACGTGTTCACGCATTTTCCGCTTGAACTCGTGGTCTACACCGCAAAGCTCCCGGCACGCGCCCGCGCGCCCGAAGGCATGCGCTTTGTACCGATCGCGACGCTCAAGGACGAGGCGCTGCCGAACGTCATGCGCAAGGCAATCGCCCACGGGCTCGGGCAATAAAACCACACGCACTCGAAAATGGAGAGGACCATGTCGAAGCCATCGAAGGAATTCATCAATCCCAAGGCGCTGCTGTCGCCGCCGGGCTATTCGCACGTCGCCAAGGTCAACAAGGGGACGATGGTCTACCTCGCCGGCCAGGTCGCCTGCGACGCGTCGGGCAGACTGGTTGGCGAGGGCAATTTCGAAGCGCAGGTCGAGCAGGTCTATGCCAATCTCAAGATTGCGCTCGAGGCTGCCGGCGGCACCATGGCGGATATCGTCAAGCTGACGACCTTTCTCGTCGCCGAAGTGGATCCGGCCAGCGTGCCGAAGCTGCGGACGATCCGGGGTCGCTACCTCAATGCCGAAAATCCGCCGGCCAGCACGCTCGTCTACGTCACCCGGCTGGCGCAGCCGGGCTGGCTGGTCGAGATCGAGGCGGTTGCGGCGATCGAGGGGTAACGGCCTGACGTCATTTTCGGGCCGCGCGTTAGCGCGAACCCGGAATCTCGATCAAATCACGTCTGGATTCCGGGTCCACGCGAAGACGCGTGTCCCGGAATGACAGCAGACGTCACGCCGCCTTGGTCTTGAGGTGGCGGAACATGAAGTTGCGCGCCTCGTCGTCCATTTCGGTCTTGAAGGTGAACTTGTCCTTCAGCGCGATCGCCCGCGTTGCCGCCGGTCTTGCCGAAATCTCGTCGACCAGACGTTTGACGTTGGGGAATTTTGCAAAGGCTTCCTCGCCGAGCACGAATGCCCCCAGCCGCGCCCAGCCCCAAAGCGCCATGTCGACGATGGTGTAGGTATCGCCGACCATATAGTGGCTGCCCGCGAGATGATCGTTGAGAATGGCGTAATGACGCTCCGCTTCGAACTGGTAGCGGTTGCGCGCATATTCCAGGTCCTTGTCCTTCGGCGCGGCTTGCTTGAAATGCACCGCCTGGCCGGAATAGGGGCCGAGGCCGCTGGCGACGAACATCAGCCATGACAGCAATTGCGCGCGGTTTTTCGGCGTGTTGGAGGGGAGGAATTTGCCGGTCTTTTCGGCGAGGTAAAGCAGGATCGCGTTTGAGTCGAACACGAACACACCATCATCGTCGATCGCCGGCACCTTGCCGTTCGGGTTCACTTTGAGGAATTCCGGCTTGAACTGTTCGCCCTTGCGGGTGTCGACCGGCACCAGCTCGTATGGCAGGCCGGATTCTTCCAGAAACAGCGAGACCTTGGTCGGGTTCGGCGCGCCGTTGAAGTAAAACTTCAGCATCTAAAATCTCCCTTTGCTATTGTTGGCCCGAGAATAATCGGACGCGGTGTCAATGCCGCAGGCGCCATGTCCATGCTCAAATTTTTGCAAAATAGGCAAGCGACGAGTTCGTGAAAGGCCGCGCCCGGTCAGAAGGCGCATCCTTCATGTTACAGCAGATTCAGCCGCTCCCCGTTCTCGCTAGAAATTTCGGCACTTTATCAGCACCATATAGTCGGGGTAACTGCTCGTTATTCCCCAAATTTCGGTGATGACCTTGTCATCTCCAACGATTGCTCCCGCCTGGCACTGGCCCCTCAAGGTTTGCAGCGCCATTCGATCGCGGTCTCGTTTCACAAGAGGATTGTAACCGATGGCAGGAACATTTCGGACGTGAACCACGTAGTCGTAGGGCTCTCCTGCAGGCGCCTGCTCCACGCCGGCCGCTTCGCGAACCATGTCGCGCGCCTCGGCGAAGCCAGTCAGGATTGCCAAAAAGACCATTGAACCGACGATGTGCTTCATGATGCTTATGCCCTCAATGGAATGCGGCGGCCGGCCTGCTGCGCGTTGCCCGAGACGCGAGCGTCTCGCGCCGACCATGAGATCGCACGGCCTTGTTTGGAGTCTTCTCTGCCATCTCTTAGAATATCCAAAAAGGCCCAGCGCGAAAATGAAAAAAGAGGCCGGGCCGGCCTTGATCGTTGCTCGATCATTACAGTCAACCCGTCCCCGACTTCCGCGCGCCGAGCTTGATGCCCATGATCGCGCGGGCTTCCGCCGGCGTTGCGATTTCGCGGCCGAGTTCGTTGGCAACCGCGATGACCTTTCGCACGGCCTGGGCGGTTGACTGAATTTTTTCTTCGCGGTGCGGGTAAAGATATACGGTGTCTTCCATTCCGACGCGCACCATGTCGAAACCAAGCATCATGGCCATCGTGCAAAACGGCATCCAGTTGCGACCGCCTGCGCAGACGCCCTTGACGGCATGCGGCGCCAGCGTCTGCTGCATTGTCATCATATAGATGTAGTTCCATGGGTCCGGTCCAAGCGGCGAGCCGTGGCTGAAGCCGTGAAAGCCCATCATGATATTCATCAGCGGCGGGTCTTTGGAGATACCCTTGTCCACCAGCCAGTCGAGCACGTCCTTGATGCCTTGATAGCTCTGGCCCTGATATTCCGGGCGCACGCCGTGATCCTCGAGATATTTTACCTGCTCGGACAAGGTCTTCTCGGTGACGATATAGGTGAATTTCTCGGAAAAGCCGACGGTCTGAATCAGCAGCACGGCGCTCTGGAAATATTCCGGGCCGGCCGCGGTCAAAACGTCAACCGTTCGCTTGAGCAGGCCTGCTCCCTGTTGGTCGTAGTCGGCGTAAGGCACGACCGACGTGATGATGTCGGGGCATTTTTCGAGTACGCGCGAAATTGTCTCTTTCAGAACATGAGGATCCTTGCTCGGCGTGCCGTCCCTGGTGCGGGCGTGCACATGCCACACCGCGGCGCCGGCCTTGTAGGCCTCGACGGCGGCGGCGACGTTTTCGTCCATCGTATAGGGCTGGCCCGGATTCTGCTGCCTGTTCATGAACGAGCCGGTAGGGGCTGCGTTGATGATCAGTTTCCTGTTCATCGTCTTGAGCGGCGGTTCCTGATGAACATTGCTGAGAATGCCCGCATACAGATCGTGAATATCCACCATCGTTAACTCCTATTGCGGCGCGTCCTGCGGGGTGACGCCGATGCTTTTGAACACCCTGGCCGCGGCTGAGCGGTCGGCCCGTGCAAACGCGGCGAACTGCTCCGGGGTATTTGGCTCCCAGACAAGCGTCGATGCCTTGTAGAATTCCTGCACTTTCGGCGAGATCATAGCCTTGGTGAACTCAGCGTTGAGGCGCTCGACGATGGGCTTCGGCGTATCGCTGGGCGCGAACATGCCGAAATACCCGGACAGGCCGGGGTCGGCGCCCACTTCGCCGAGTGACGGCAGGTCCGGCATGAACTGAGACCGCTTTTCTCCGACGGTGACCAGCGGCTTGATCGTGCCCGCCGCGATCTGCGAACCCGCGACACCGAAGCCCATATAAGTGATATCGACTTCGCCGGAATACACCGCGAGGTTTGCCTTCGAGGCCCCGCCATAATGTATCGCCAGGATGTCGACGCCGGCATGCGACGCGATCCATCGCAGATAAAGGTCGGGCAACGTAGCCGGTCCCCAGGTGCCCCAGTTCAGCTTGCCAGGGTTGGCTTTCGCATAAGCGATCAATTCGTCGTAACTGCTGAAAGGGGCCTTGCCGTTTGCGACCAGCAGATTGTTGGTCCAGGCAAGACGGATGATCGGTGCAAAGCTTTTGTCCGGATCGTAGGGCAGCCTGGCGAATAACTGCGGATTGTACGAAAGACTGTCCGCGACGGTCAGGCAAAGGGTCTGGCCATCCGGCTTCGCGTGCGCACACACATTCATGCCAATGATCGAACTGGCGCCGGGTCTGTCCTCGACAATGACCGGCTGTCCGATCGAGTCCGAAACAACAAGGCCAACGACGCGCGCCAGTGCGTCGGCGAGGCCGCCGGCGGAATATGGCACGATGATTCGAACGGGACCGTTCGGATATGTTTGCGCCGCGACGGGCCTGGCGGTCCATTCGCAAACAGACGCAATCAGGAGCGAGGTCGCGAGTACGGAATTTATTTTTGGCTTGTTCAAGCGCCGGTTTTCCTCCGTCAGCGCTACCTAACACTCGGACACAAAGCGCAACAGCGAAATTTCCCTGGATTGAGGAAATCAGTTGGCCAATGACACAACCGGCAGTATTATTGGCCTGCAGGCGCGCGGCTACCGATGTTGGTTAGCGGGTCGGGCAGGGCTGGCATTCCCGAGCTGTCCCGCGTCATCTCTTCTCGAAACAGCAAGAACTCTCGAAACAGCAAGAACGCGACAGAACCAGCATTGAAAGGTCAATAGCGCTTGGACGCCAAACGCGGGAGCGAGTCATGAAGAGAACTGCATTCTCGGCGATTTTGATAATTGTAGCGGTGGTCGCCGTCCTGGGCGGCAGGGCCATTTCCGCGCAAGACAAGTACACGCTGCAAGTCCCGGGCGGGCTCGCGTTCGCCGATTTCAGGGGATACGAAAGCTGGCCGGTGATTGCCATCAGTGAGAACGGCGGCAAGATCGCCGTGATCATGGGGAATTCCGTCATGATCGACGCCTTCAGGGAGGGCGTGCCCGACAACGGCAAGCCTTTCCCTGATGGCGCCAGGATGGCGAAAATCCACTGGACCCCGAAAAAACAGGAAGCCTATCCAGGTCAGCCCATGGTGCCGGGGGCCCAGCATGACGTCGATTTCATGGTGAAGGACAGCAAGCGGTTCGCCGACGGCCACGGATGGGGATATGCCGAGTTCGAGTACGACGCCGCATCCGATACGTTCAGGCCCGGCACATTGGCTGACTCGCCGCCACAGGCCAACGATGCCAAATGCGGGGTCGCGTGCCACACGGTAGCGCAGAAAAGAGATTACGTTTTCACCGAATACGGGCACCGGTGAGCGGCGAACAGAATTGTCATCGTCCGCCCGATGCCGCCGCCACCACAGTCATCGACCTCTGCGAAAGCGAAATCCCGATGGGAGGCGATCATGAATAATAACGGCAACGATTGTCGACGCATCTCGCGCCGTGTGGCGCTCTCCGGCGCCGCACTTGCCCTCGGCGCGGCGGCGATCGCCACGATGGCCTCGCCGGCGGCAGCGCAGCAGAAGATCGGCCAGGCCGACGCCAATTATCAGGGCACGCCGAAGGGCGATCAGCGCTGCGGCAGCTGCGTCAATTTCCAATCGCCGAACGCGTGCAAATTCGTTCAAGGCGATATCAGCCCGAGTGGCTGGTGCCAGCTGTTTACCCCGAAGAGTTAGTGTTGGCCGCCTCCGGCGGCGGACGCGGTGCATGGAAATAGCGATGCACCGCGCCCGTGATGGCCATAACACCGCGTGCTCTGGGTCATTCCGTTGCAGTTTCAGATCGCATGGCGGAGCGACGCCAGGCCGGCGCGAACCTCCTCGACAAACAGCTTCGGCTGTTCCCAGGCCGCAAAGTGGCCGCCCTTGTCGAGCTTGTTGTAGTGGATCAGCTTGGGATAGGCTCGCTCCGCCCAGCTGCGCGGAGTCTGGTAGAGTTCGTCAGGGAACGCGCTCACGGCGACCGGGATCGAGACGCCTTTAACACCAAAAAAGTCGAACGCACCGGTCTGGAGCTGTTCCCAGTAGAGACGGGCCGAAGAAATCCCGGTGTTCGTCAACCAGGTCAGCGTGATGTTGTCGAGGACATCGTCTCGTGTGAGGCCTTCGGCGTGCCCGTCAAATGCGCGGGAGATGAGCTCCAGACTCCGCGCGTCGTGGTCGAGCAGGTAGGCTGCCAGGCCGACCGGGGAATCTGCAATCCCGTAAAGCGTCTGCGGACGCAGCCCCATCTGGTATCCGTAGCCGACGCCCTTGGCGTACACGAATTTCAGGTGCTCGTAGGCGAGCCGCTCGTCAGCTGAAAGTCCCGATGGCGTCGGGGCGCCAGCCTGCGCGGCCTTGTCAATGTCGGGTGGAATCACGCCTGGCATGTTGGAGTGAATGCCGAGCAGTCCTGCCGGCGCCTGTGTCGCCAGAACGTCCGTGATAATCGCACCCCAGTCGCCGCCTTGCGCGACGAACTCGGTGTAGCCAAGACGCTTCATCAGCACGGTCCAGGCACGCGCGATACGAGCGGGGTTCCAGCCGGTCGTGGCCGGCTTGCCGGAAAATCCATAGCCCGGGATCGAGGGGATCACGACGTGGAAGGCATCCGATGCGCTGCCGCCATGGGCGGTCGGATTGACCAGCGGATCGATGATCTTGAGCTGCTCGATGATCGAGCCGGGCCATCCGTGCGTGACGATGACTGGCAATGCATTCTCGTGCCTGGAGCGGACGTGAATGAAGTGAATGTCGAGCCCGTCGATCTCGGTGATGAAGTTCGGATAGGCATTCAGCTTGGCTTCGACCTTGCGCCAGTCGTATTCGGTCGTCCAGTAGCGGACCAGCCTCTGAACCGTTGCGAGCCGCACGCCCTGCGAATTGTCGCTGACGGTCTCCTGCTCGGGCAGGCGGGTCGCCGCCAGGCGATTTCGCAGATCGACCAGGGCTTCTTCGGGAATGTCGACGCGGAAGGGCCGGATGGCGTCGCGCCCGCTGTTTGCCGCCACAGTGACCTGGGCGGGGGTGGCGAGAAGGGTTTTTGGCTTCACGATGGCATTCATTGCAGGTCTCCTTGGTTGGGTTGGTTGCCAGGTTTATTTCGTGCGATTAGATCGCGCGATAAGTAATTGCATGACGGTCTTGCTAAATCAATCGCGCGCGATTATATCTCTCATCAACTATTTGTGAGACAGTCAGGGCCGGCGATTCGCCGCCCGTTGGAGACACCCATGGCCCTGGCCCAGCAAAATCCCGCCGCTGACCCCAGCGAGGCCCAAAACCTCAGCGATTTCCTGTGCTTCGCGATCTATTCGACCAACCTGGCGGTCAACCGGCTGAACAAGTCCGTGCTCGACGAACTCGGGCTGACCTATCTGCAATACATCGTGCTGGTCGCGCTATACGAGCAGGACGATCAGACCGTCAGCGGACTCGGTGACAAGCTGTTCCTCGACTCCAGCACGCTGACGCCGCTGTTGAAGCGGCTGGACGGCATGGGACATCTGACCCGGCAACGCGATCCCAAGGACGAGCGGCAGGTGCGCCTGCGCCTGACACCTCAGGGCCGAACCATGCGCGAGCGGGCCCTGGCGTTTCGCGGCGACCTTGTGCAGGCGATGGGGCTCAGCGCGACTGAGTTCCAGCAACTTCGCGAGCAGCTGGTGAAACTGCGCGCCAACCTGTCGGGCGAGGTGCGCGAGAAGGCGTAGCCGCATGCGTCATCGCATCGGCGCGAAGGTGCGCCGATGGCAAGTGGTCAGTTCGACTTGCGGACTGTCTTTCCCAAGCTGATTTCTGGCCTGCGCAGACCCATCGCGATCCAGGCGGCGATAAGCCTCAACATGAACTTGCCGGAGTAACCATCATAATTCGGTAAGTCATCAGCAAGCGCGACACCATCTCGTCGGGCTTGTGTCATGATCCGCATTTCAAGCGGCGGAGCACCTGCCGGAAAGCGGTTGCGGTACATCGTCAGCCAATGTCCCTTGGTAAAGTCGAGGAACATGCCCGAATTGCAACATGTGGCAATGACGCGTCGGGTCGGAGAATCGGGCTTGAGCCGGTGCTCTCTGAGATATTCCTGCCCGGTCACACATTGCACCCGATCCTTTCGATACAGGACGTAGTCTGTTCCACCGTCGGGATTGAGGACGGGTGGCGCGGAAGCCAGTTGCTCGAAGTGGCTTCCGGCTTCCTGGCAACTCGCGCAATAGCAGGAGGCGGTGAGGATCGGCCGGCCGACTGCCTCCAGTTTCACCTTGCCGCATCGGCATATCTCGGAGAGGCGTTTTGGCTGTTTCTGTTTCACTGCAACCACCCGGGGGCCCGGCTACGAAGTCATTTTGGCGTTAGCGAGCAATGTCCGCAATGGATCGATCGCGTCGGGACTGGATGCGACCGACGCTAATTGTGGATCCGCGAGTCAAGCCCGCATATGACACTGTGGGCGTCGCGTGCGTTCATTCCAGATCGATAAATCGATCGGCGCAGGCGGGCGGTGGCGCGCTCTGCCGGATTTGCCGAGCTGTCGTCCGGATTTCGAAATGAAAAACTAGCCGGCCGCCATCTCGGAGCGGATTTCGGCGCGCAACTCGTCGATCAGCCTGAGGCCCTTCTTGGTCTCGATGTGCCAGAAGGTCCAGCCGTTGCAGGCCTCCGATCCCTGCGCCATCGCGCCGATGCGGTGGATCGAGCCGACCTTGTCGCCGAGCATGATGGCGCCATCGGCGCGGACCAGGGCGCCATGGCGCTTCTTGGAATCGACCAGTTTGGTGCCGGGCGGGATCATGCCGCGCTCGATCAGTTCGGAGAACGCCACGCGAGGCGCGTCGCGCGCGGTCATGAACGGCGCCAGGGTCGCTTCCGGCAGCGGTTCGATGGCGGCGATGCGTGCTTCCGCCGCGGTGGCATAGGTCTGGTCGCGTTCGAAGCCGATGTAGCGGCGGCCGAGGCGTTTTGCCACAGCACCCGTGGTGCCGGTGCCGTTGAAGGGGTCGATCACGAGGTCGCCGGGTTTCGAGGACGACAGCAATACGCGCGCCAGCAGACCTTCCGGCTTCTGCGTCGGGTGTACCTTCTTGCCGTCAGCGCCTTTGAGGCGTTCGTCACCCGTGCACAGCGGGATCAGCCAGTCGGAGCGGGCCTGCACGTCCTCATTGGCCGCCTTCAGCGCTTCGTAGTTGAAGGTATAGCCCTTGGCCTTCTCGTCGCGCGCCGCCCAGATCATGGTTTCGTGGGCGTTGGTGAAGCGGCGGCCGCGGAAATTCGGCATCGGGTTGGTCTTGCGCCACACAATGTCGTTGAGAACCCAGAAGCCGAGGTCCTGCATGATCGAGCCGACGCGGAAAATATTGTGGTAGGAGCCGATCACCCACAGCGTCGCCGACGGTTTCATGACGCGGCGGCAGGCCAAGAGCCAGGCGCGGGTGAAATCGTCATAGACCGCGAAGGATGAAAACTTGTCCCAGTCATTGTTGACGGCATCGACATGGGATTCGTCGGGACGCTTGAGATCGCCCTTGAGCTGCAGGTTGTAGGGCGGATCCGCGAATACCAGATCGACCGAACCGGCCGGAAGCTTCGACATCTCGGCGACGCAATCGCCAACGACGATACGAGCACTCGGATGAGACTCAAATTGAGTGCGGGGCGCCTTTGCAGACGCCCCGCGACGCGACACAACCATGACTCAAATACTCTGACTCAGGCGACGCAGCCGGCGACGCGGGACTAAACAACCGACTGGCTGTACATTGACGAGGCAAAGTAAAAATCGGCTTAACCGGGCAATTCTTTCACGCTAGGCAATTTTTGCCTGCCGGGTTATTGATTAACGCGATGGAAATTTTTACGTCACTGCACGTTGGCTCTGCGAGGCAGCGGGCCACACGTTGGAATGAGGAAAGCCGCCATGCAATACGATGATTTCCGCCGCAGTGCCGACATCGAAGACCGTCGCGATGACAGTGGCGGCGGGGGTGGCGGCGGCTTTGGCATTCCGATGGGCGGCGGCGGGCTCGGCATCGGCACCATCATCGTGCTCGGCCTTGTCGGCTATGCCTTCGGCATCGATCCGCGGATCCTGATCGGCGGCGCAGAGATTTTGACCGGCGGCGGCAGCCAGGCGCCGACTTATCAGACCGATCGCACGTCCACCGCCAAATCCGGCGCGCCCACGGACCAGATGGGCAACATGATCGCCGGCATCCTCGGCGAGATCGATGATCGCTGGACCGAAATCTTCCAGGCCAGCGGACAAACCTACACCGGTCCGAAAATCGTGCTGTTTCGCAACGCCACCAATGGCGGGCGCTGCGGCATGGCGCAGTCGGCGATGGGGCCGTTCTACTGCCCGCCGGAACAGAAGATTTTTCTCGACACCGGTTTTTTCCGCGAGGTCGAGACCCGGTTTCACGGCTGCTCCGGCAGTGCCTGCAACTTTACGGCCGCTTATATCATTGCCCACGAGGCCGGCCATCACGTCCAGAACCTGCTCGGTATCCTGCCGCGGGTGACGGCGCAGCAGCAGCAGGCCGGCAGCAAGGCGCAATCCAACGCGCTGCAGGTGAGGGTGGAGTTGCAGGCCGATTGTCTGTCAGGTGTCTGGACCAACCGGGAGGCGAAGAAGCGTCCGAACTTCCTCGAGGCTGGCGATATCGACGCGGCGCTGACGACGGCGTCAGCGATCGGCGACGATACATTGCAGCGGCAGGCCACCGGGCGGGTGGTGCCGGATTCATTCACCCACGGCTCGGCGGAACAGCGCAAGCGCTGGTTCATGAACGGCTATCAACAGGGTACGGTGAAGGCCTGCGATACCTTCGGGGCTGCGACGTTGTGACGGCGTGGCGCGTGCCCCGGATGCTGCGCAGCGCGCCGCACTTCGCGGCGTGGTGCGCTGCTGATCCGGGGCCCATCGTGCGAGCATCGAATAAATTGTGGGTCCCGGCTCTGCGGATCAGCGCTAAGAGGCGCTGCACCGCGTCCGGGACACGAGGAAGAGTCGCAAATGTCCTCCATCGATGAATCAAGACAATTCATCCCGCTCAATATCGCGGTGCTGACGATTTCCGATACCCGCACGCTCGCCGATGACAAATCGGGGACCACGTTGTCGGATCGGCTCACCGCGGCCGGTCACACCCTCGCGGCGCGCGAGATCATCGTCGACGACGTCGACGCCATCCGCGTCATCGTCAAACGATGGATCGACGACGCGAGCATCGATGTCGTCATCACCACCGGCGGCACCGGCTTCACCGGCCGCGACGTGACGCCGGAGGCGATCGAGCCGCTGTTCGAAAAGCGGATGGATGGTTTCTCCATCGCCTTCCACGTGCTGAGCCACGCCAAGATCGGCACCTCGACGATCCAGAGCCGCGCCACCGCCGGCACAGCCGGCGCCACCTTCATCTTCTGCCTGCCGGGTTCGCCGGGCGCCTGCCGCGACGGCTGGGACGGTATTCTGGCGGCGCAACTCGACTACCGGACGCGACCCTGCAATTTCGTCGAGATCATGCCGCGGCTGGACGAGCATCTGCGGCGGCCAAAGGCCAAGGGCGCTTCTGCGTGATCCGCACATGTCATTCCGGGGCGCGCGTTAGCGCGAACCCGGAATCTGAGGTTCGCTGCGCGCCCCGGAATGACGACGAAAATGAATTGCGCGTCAACGCCGCCGCAACATCCGCGTCAGCCAGGCCCACAGCGCCCGCCCCGGTTTCCGATAGGCCTCGGCGCGCAGCTCATGTGCCCGCCTCTTGTAAAAGACCATCAGCTCCGGCGTGATGCGGCGCGGCACATCACAGCGCCTTGTCACAATTCGCGCTCCCAGGTCTCGCCGATCAGGCTCTGGCCGAAACTGCGATGCGGCTCGGTGGCCACGCGCACGAAGCCTGCATCCTGGTAGATCTTGCGCGCGGCAACCAGAATGCTCTGGGTCCACAGCGTGATCTTGCGATAGCCGCAGGCCCGCGCAAACGCGATGGATTCGGCAACCAGCCGCTGGCCCAGTCCCTGTCCGCGCCCGGCCGGGTCGACCAACAGCAATCGCAGCTTGGCGACATCGTCGCTATGCCGGACCAGAAATACCGAGCCGACCTGGGTGCCGTCGATATCGGCGATCCAGCAGCGTTCCCGCGAAGCATCGAACGAGGCGAGGAATTTTGCCGCGATCTCCGCCACCAGCGCTTCGAAGCCGGAATCGAAGCCGTATTCGCTGGCGTAGAGCGAGCCGTGGCTCTGCACCACCCAGCCCATGTCGCCGGGACGGGGATCGCGCAGCACCGCGCGCGCGGGTTCGACCGTCGAGCCGCCCAGCAGCCGTTCGATCGTGGCCATCGCCTCGGTCAGCCGCTGGCCGCCGCCGTGGGGCAGCGCCGCGAGCATGGCGGCGACATCGTCTTGGGAGCTGCGATCGAGCTTCGCGAATGCCTGACGTCCCTTTGCCGTCAGGCTGAGCCGGTACTGCCGGCGGTCGGAAGCCAGCGGCTTGCGGATGATCAATCCGTCTTCGTCGAATTTCTGCACAATCCGGCTGAGGTAGCCGGGATCGAGGCCAAGCTCGATCCCGATCTCCTTGGCGGCGAGATTTTCCCGATGGGCGAGCTCATACAACACCCGCGCCTCGCTCAGCGAGAACGGGCTCTTCAGCAGGTGCTGGTCGAGCACGCCGAGCTTGCTGGTGTAGAAGCGGTTGAAGGCTCGCACCGCCGCGATCTGGTCTTCGGAATCCTGCCGGAACATCACACACCTCGATAGTTGCCATTGTCAAATAATTATTTGACTTTGGCAAGTATCTCGGGTGGAATCAGGCCACGATGATCCGGCTGCGCAGCAGCGTGCGCGAGGAGCGGCCGAGCCGCCGCAGCAGCCTGATTTCGGAGCGGCGGGCGTCCGGCGCGTAGCCCCCGAGCCGGTCGTAATGGTCGCGCGCGATCAGCAGGCCCTGTTCGGCCGACGGCCCTGCGATCATTCGCGCGACGAATTTCAGGCCATCGCGCAGACCCGGCTCGGCATAAGGCGAACGGGCGTAGCGGAAGATGCCGGCACGCGGTCGTCCGCTGCTTGCGACGCGCTCGATGAACTGCGCGGTCTCGTCGATCCAGCCGCTCTCCAGCACCGCGCCGGCATGCAGGAACATCAGCCATGGCGAGCGGGCCTGGCCGGCGCCGGCCGCCAGCGCCGCCGCATGCGATCCCTCGAAGGCGAGATAGCGGCAGCCGGCAACGTCCGCGACCCGCTCGATCACGCCGGTGCCGGATCGGTCCACCAGCACTACCTCGCGCACCACGCCGGCCGCGGCGCCCGGAACCAGCGAGGCAAGCGTGGCGACGGCGGGTTGTTCGAGACCTTCGGTAGGGATAATGACGCTCAACATTGACGGCTCTTCGGCGCCTCGAGGGGCTTTGAAAACGCCGCACTGTTATCACCTTGTCACATTCAAATCAGCCCGCCGATTGCAGCTTTTTGCGGCAATTAACGGTCAACATCGCTTAACCCGGACTATCCGCCGGTTGATTCCCGTGAACTCGATGCTGCGGGGAGGATTTTGGCCTGCGATGGTTGAGGGCGCTGCCAGTGGCCTGGGTTCGCCAGCTCGCGACTTCGGCCAGATCCGCCTCGGGCCGCGTCACCATCGTTTCACGACGTCCCAGATAGATGTTGCCGGTGTCGCCGTCGATGGTGATCCAATCGCTACCGGAGATTGTGGTTGCTGCGAGCCGTGCCTGGTCGGCGGCAACGTCGACCGCCATGCTGCCGCATCCAACGACGCAGGGCTTTCCCATCTGGCGCGCGACCAGCGCGGCATGGGCGGTGCGGGCGCCGACGGACGTCACGATGCCCGCCGCGACGGCGAAGCCCGCGACATCGGCCGTGCTGGTATCGGGACGCATCAGGATCACCGGATCACCGGAGGCCGCCAGCCGTTGAGCGCTGGCGGAGTCGAACGCGGCGCGTCCAACGGCGATGCCGCCCGACGCGCCGATGCCGGCGATGACCGGCGGGTCGGCCGCGACCAGGGAAACCTGGACCAGGGAAGCAAGATCGATATCGGCCAGGCGCCGCAGCGCTTCCTGAGGCGTGATCAGCTGCTCATGGACGAGGTCGATCGCGATCCGCAATGCAGCGCGCGGCGTCCGTTTTGCCGAGCGCGTCTGCAGCAGCCACAACTTGCCGTCCTCGATCGTGAACTCGACATCCTGGACGTCGCCGAATTCCTTTTCGAGCCGCTTGAGAATGTCGCCGAGCTCAGTGGCGAGGTTTGGCAGCGAACGGGCGATGGTCTGCTCGGTATCAGGCGTCCGGCGGCCGGAAACGACGTCTTCGCCCTGGGCGTCGAGCACGAGGTCGATCATCGGCTGCGGCAGCCCGGTCGAGGGATCCCGCGAAAACGCGACGCCGGCGCCGGAGCAAAGCCCGCCATTGCCGAAAACCATGGCCTGGACCGTGACCGCGGTGCCCGCGAGATCATCAAGTCTCTCGAGCCGGCGGTAGGCCTGCGCCCGCTCGCTCATCCACGAGCGATAGACAGCCCTTGCCGCGCGATCGAGCTGGGCTGTGGCGTCCTCAAGCCAGCTGTCATCGTCGTGATCCTCGATCAGCGCCTGCTCATCCGCGGCGAGGCGTTCGAGCGCTTCGCTGTCCAGTTCCCGGTCGCTGCCGACGCCCTCGCTCGCGGTCAGTTCCGCGACACGCGCCGCGAACGGTCCGGGGTCGAGTCCCAGCACCGCCTCGGTGAAGCTCTCGAGAAAACGCCGCCGGCAATCCCACGCCAATCGCGGCCGACCGAGGCTTCGGATCAGACCCTGGACGGCACCCGACGTGCAGCCGACATTGAGCACCGTGTCCAGCATGCCCGGCATCGAGCGCGCTGCTCCTGAGCGCACCGATACCAGCAGCGGTTGGCGTCGGTCGCCAAAACCCTTTCCGGTCACGCCTTCCAGGAACTCGATGCCTTCCTTCAGTCCGTCGCGCAGATGGCGCTCGGCGCGTCCGTCGTGATCGATGATCGCAGCGCAGAGCGTGACCGGGAGCACAAAGGCCGGCGGCACCGGCAAACCGAGCGCCGCCATCCGTGCCAGGTTGGCGGCTTTGGCGCCGACGGCGTCGGCGGAATGCTGTTCGGTCGACACGCCGCCGATACGCACGATTTGCATTGGCTTGATCCTTACTGGGTCGACAGGTCGGTCATGATGTGCCGCCGCAACAGATGCCCGAATGAGGCCAGCCGGTCGGTTGCGCGCTCGATGGCGCGCGCAAGTTCGAGAACGCAGAGTGACGTTGCCACGTCGTAACCGCCGGCAAACACCCGCGCGGTGACGTCGCGTTCACGCGAGTCCGCGGCGTGCTCGGCATCGATCAGACGGACGACGGAGGCGAGTGCGTCTTCGGAGTCGGCACGGCGTCCCTCCGGCACTTCGACGGCGGCGGCGAGTCCGGAAGCCGCGGCTTCGATCGCCGTCGTTGCGACCGCGCACAATTCGGCGAGCGCCGACAGCAGCGCCGGATCGATTCCCGCCGGCGCCAGCGAGGCGATGAAGGCGGCCTGCTCCAGTTCGTCTACGGATTCCTCGACCCGGTCGACCATCAGTTGGATGATCGCGCCGGCGTTGAGACGGGTGGATTCCGTGCGGGCCTCGAGCGCAATCCGATCCGCCTTGCGTTCGATCTGACCGGCCCGGGCGGCGAGCAGCTTGCCGTCGACCGGGCGGGCGGCCTGCAACGCGGCGATATGTTGGGCGATTGTCGCGGTCAGGTCGTGTGCCAATCCGACCTGGCGCAGAACGATGGCGAGCAGCGCGCTGTCGACGCGTTCCAGATGCCTGACGAGGTCGGCTTCAATCTGGTCGCGGACCAGCCTGACCGATCTTCCCGCACCCAGCGCTTCGGTCGAAACGCGCATCGCGGTTTTGAGGAAATCGATGGCGGCATTGCGTCCTAGCGCCTGATCGAGCCGCTCACCGAAGCCTATCCGCGTCGGCGCCGCGTTGCGCACCGCCGCGCCGATCAATTCATTGCCGCCGAGTTCGAGAAAGGCGCGGTGGCCAACCCGCTGGCGGGCGGCCCATTCGAGAATGCGCGCCGCATCGTCTTTGGCGACCCAGCTTCGCAGCAGTTTGCGCGCCTTGTTCCAGTCGATCAGGAACACCAGCGCGGCGCCAAGGGAGCTCAGGAAGGCATTGCGATCCCCGGCGCTTTCGGCCTGATACTGTCCGGTGACAAGAAAGAAGGCGTTGTCATCGCCGAGGCCGGCGGCGACATGACGATCGAGCCCGCTCCACTTCGCCTGAAATTTATCGAACAAGGCGACGAAGAATTTCGCGCGTGCCCGGTGCACGTCGGAATAGGTCACCGTCACGGAATTTTTCTCGACCGCGATCACCACTACGTGGGCGTCGGTGGTCCCGATATCGTTCTGAATCAACAGCCGGCTGCCCGAGCGCATCGCCATGGTATCGAGGCCGGGGTGGTTGAACTTCAGGGCGCGGGTCTCGTTGAGCCCCTGCATGAAGCCTTCGACCGCCGTGCGGTCTTCGGGGTGCAAACCGAAGACGTGAGCGCCGGCCAAAATCTCCTCTGAACAGTTCGCGGCCAGTCGGTTCAGCGCCTTGTGCAGATCCATCACCAGCCGGTGCAGGCTGTCGGCGCCGCCCTCGGCCACACCGGTCAGCCTGGCGACGCGCGCGATTTCGATTTCGTTCGAGGCCTCGAGCGAGCCGGTGGCGCGGATCGTGGCGAGCCGCGCCGTTGCTGTTTCGCCCTCCGATGGCTTGCCGGCGCTCACGGCCCGGATCATGGTCGCCACGTCGTCGTGGATTTCCTTGATCATCCGGGCAAGATTGGGCGCGGCCATTCGGCCGTCGCCGGCAAGATGGGCGCCGCCGATCAGCATCGCCAGCGAGGCAGGCGCAATTCCGGCGGCGCGACATTCGACGTGCAAATCAGTCGCCGGGCGATCGGGCCGCTGGGCGTGTTGGGCGGCGGCCTGCAGCGCGCTCAGGCGCACCTTGATCCGATCATTGGCGGCCAGCCCCTCCGCAACCAGCGATGGCAACAGAATGTCAGCCTGTCCGAGCTGCTCGATGATTTGAGATTTCATGACCTGCCAATCAAAACCGGTGAGCCCCATATGCCCGGCATTGGCGACAGTTTCATTGCGCTATGTCATTCATGAAACTGTCATATTTTGCAGGCGGTGCCGCGGCTTGGTCAGCCATACCGCGCGATCCCCCGGGCGGCAGCCGTCTATTCATGTTCTTGATTTGTTCTCAAGGCATGCTATGTTCTGGCCATGAGTCGAGCATCCTCTCATGCCCTCAAGCACCCGCCGGTCACGGCGCCCTCCGAACCGGCGGGTGCAGCTTCGCCTTTTCCCGAGCTGGCGGTCGCGATCGAGCGCGAACGGCGGCGCGGCCGCGGCGCGCAATCCAATGACAGCGGCCGCTTCGAGGCTGAAGCCCGCATAGCCTTCGACGACGGCTGGCAGAGCCTCGATGAATTGCCGCCATTCAAGACCACCGTCGCGCTCGATACCGCGCGAAAGGTCATCACCCGCAACGACTCTCCCGACATCGGTTTCGACCGTTCGATCAATCCCTACCGCGGATGCGAGCACGGCTGCGTCTACTGCTTTGCGCGGCCGACCCACGCCTATCTCGGGCTGTCGCCGGGGCTCGACTTCGAATCCAAACTGTTCGCCAAGCCCGATGCGCCGCAGCTTCTGGAAAAGGAACTGGCGGCGCAGGATTACGAGCCGCGGATGATCGCGATCGGCACCAACACCGACCCCTATCAGCCGATCGAGCGCGAGCGGAAGATCATGCGCGGCATCCTGGAGGTTCTCGAGCGTGCCGGCCATCCGGTCGGCATCGTGACAAAATCGGCGCTGGTGACCCGCGATATCGACATTCTGGCGCGAATGGCGAAGCGCAACCTCGCCAAGGTGGCGCTGTCGGTGACGACGCTCGATGCCAAGCTCGCGCGCACCATGGAGCCGCGCGCATCGACGCCTTCGCGGCGGCTGGAGGCGCTGCGGCAACTGTCGCAGGCGGGGATTCCGACCACCGTGATGGTGGCGCCGGTGATCCCGGCGCTGAACGATTCCGAGATCGAGCGCATTCTCGATGCCGCAGCCCACGCCGGCGTCAGGGAGGCGAGCTATGTGCTGTTGCGGCTGCCGCTGGAGGTGCGCGACCTGTTCCGGGAATGGCTGATGGCGAATTATCCTGACCGCTATCGCCACGTCTTCACGCTGATCCGCGACATGCGCGGCGGGCGCGACTACGACTCGCAGTGGGGAACGCGGATGAAAGGCACCGGGCCGATGGCCTGGATGATCGGTCGCCGGTTCGAGATCGCCTGCGAGAAGCTCGGGCTCAACAAGCGGCGCTCGAAACTGACCACCGAGCATTTCGCGCGGCCCAGGCGCAGCGGCCAGCAGCTGAGTTTGTTCTAGCGGCACGTCGTCCCGGCCACCGAGCCGGGACCCATACGCCGCGGCTCCTCGGTTAGGATTCGGTGTCGGACGGCTTCCTTCAATTGCAAACG
>Ga0302320_10011667_pt1 | contig 18557 bp, 17 predicted proteins | sample Bog_T0_3_FD_202130 | JGI IMG/M metagenome (GOLD analysis project Ga0302320, IMG submission 202130) | Peat permafrost microbial communities from Stordalen Mire near Abisko, Sweden - Bog_T0_3 | ecosystem: Environmental > Terrestrial > Soil > Wetlands > Peat | place: Sweden: Abisko, Stordalen Mire...
CCCCCTTGCCAGCGGCCGCCAGCCCCCCCAAACATACCTCCAAGCGGCGTCGCAGGTATCCATCCTGATTGTCGCTGGCAACCATCCTGATTGTCGCGCTACAATCGCTGGCACGCCTTACAAGGCGGGGACATTCAGCTTCACGGTCAGTGTCACCGACACCACGGCAAACACGGCATCGGCGGAGGTCAGCCAGGTCGTCAACGGCACCGTCGGCTACTCGCTTCCGCCGTCGCTCGCGGCCGGACAGACCTACGCCTCCGCCGCTCCGTCGCTGTGCGGGATGTCCGCCGTCACGTCCTACACGGTCGCAAGCGGAAACCTGCCTCCCGGCATGTCAGTCTCACCGGCAGGCATAATCGGCGGGACGCCAACTGCTGCCGGGACCTACACCTTCTCCATTGCCGGGACGAATGCGTCGCAGGCAGCCTACTCGCCGGAATACGCCATTTCGGTGGTGGACGGAACGCCTTCGGTCACCTATCCGGCGGCTCTGGCCAGCCTGGCTTACGGGGCCTGGTTCTACGGATTGGCGCCCTCCACGGCCGGGCTGGCAGCCCCGGTGACCTACGCTGTCACTGGCGGCACGCTGCCGCCCGGGCTCTCCATCGCGAGGGGTGACGGCAGCATTGGCGGAACGCCGTCAACGGTCGGTGTGTACCCGTATACAATCCAGGCAACGGACAGGAACGGGGCCACCGCAACGGCTGCCGCCGTCACCACTGTGAATGGCACGCTTGCCTATACGCTGCCAGCGGGGCTGGATATGCCGCAGGGCTACACATCCGCGGCTCCCGTGTCCGGCGGCATGTCGGCCATCACGTCCTATGCGGTCTCAAGCGGCGCGCTGCCGCCCGGCCTGGCGCTGCTGCCGTCCGGCGCCATTTCGGGAACGCCCGCGGCCACCGGCACCTACAGCTTCGCCATCAGCGGCGCGAATTCCACCCAGACGGCCTTCTCGCCCACGTACACCATGACCGTGCTTGACGGCACGGCGGCGGCCATTTCCTATCCGGCGGCGCTCGCCAGTCCGGCGCTCAACGTCGCCGCCAGCTTCCAGCCAGTGCTGACGGGACTGGGCGGGACCGCCGTATTCAGCATCACCGGCGGGACGCTGCCAACCGGCCTGCAGATGTCGTCTGACGGCTATATCTCGGGCACGCCGACCGCCGCCGGAAGCTATGCCTGCACCATCACGGCTGTGGACAGGAACAACGCCCAGGCCACGGCGACGGTCACGTCACAGATCAACGGGTCACTCGCCTATACGCTGCCGGTCACCCTGTCGGCGGCGCAGGCCTATGCCTCGGCCGCCCCGAAGTCAGCGGGCGTTTCGGCACTCACGTCCTTCAGCGTGTCAAGCGGGGCGCTGCCGCCTGGCATGGCGCTGTCCCCGTCCGGCGTCATTTCCGGCACCCCCGCTGCCGCCGGGAGCTACAGTTTCGCCATAAGCGGAACCAACGGGTCCCAGACGGCATTCTCGCCGTCCTACAGCCTTTCCGTGGTCACTCCATACTCGACATCGCTGGACTATCCCACCATGCCGGTCACGCTTGCGGTCGGGGCTTGGCTCCCCATCCAGGCCCCGATGCTGTCCGGCCTGAACGAGATCGTCAGCTACCGGCTGGTTGGCGGCACGATGCCGCCAGGGGCCAGCCTCTCGGCGACGCTTGGGGAAATCGGCGGCAGGCTGACAAAGGCGGGAACCTACACCTATGTCATCCAGGTGACCGACTCGGAGAACAACACGGCCATGGCAACGATAACGAACATTGTCACCCCATGACCTGATGGCGGTGTCCCGGCTCCGGGCACCGCCCGCGGATTGCCGCGTGGCGCCCGCCGTGCCAGAGCGGAACCTTTCCAGCGGCTGACAGGACCCGGAGCCGGTAATGCACGACACGGCCGAGATCCGCATCCGCGTCGACCAGGACGGCGTCCTTGCCAACTTCGCAAAGGCTGTCCTGCTCAAGCTCGGCTTCCATCCGGATGCGCCGGATGCCGACCGCAACGCGATGTGGCGGGAGATCTCGGCGGATCCGGAATTCTGGACGGCCCTGGAAGAGATGGACGGGCGCTGACGCAAGGCGTGAAGACGGTCCGCCGCAGGGGTGATTCCGATACCACGACCTACGACGTGCTGCTGCCTGGGGGCGGCCGGAAGAAGCATTCGGAGGACGGGCCTGCGATTGAGCGCCGCAACACCAGGACCGGGAAGGTGGAGTTCCAGGCATGGTACCTGGACGGCCAGCCGATTCCGGCGCCCCTGCCTGACGTGGCGGCGCGCCAGTGCATGGGCAGCCGCGCAGGCTGAGGCGGTCCGGAGGCGCTGGATGGCAGGCTGCCGGGCACGGCGCCGCAAGGACTGCCCGGGAAAGTCCCTTCCGGGATTTCAGACGCGCAGGACCGGATGGTCCTCTACGCGGAACACATTTTCTTGGCAGAATCCTTGCGTGCGTCTAGGATGGCCGCTTCTGGAAGGTTCCGTGATGCACCTGAACGGGCAGATCTCCATTTCCGCGGCGCATGGTTGCGGCATGCCACTTTCTCCGCAGCCAGGCACGGCCAGCGGCGCAGCCGGGACGACGGCTGCGCCGTGCAGGCCGTCCGGCAGCTTCTGAGGCGCCTGGAATGCGCGCCCGGCTCCTGCCTGCCGTCCTGGCGGCCATCGCCATCGCCCTGCCGCAAGGCGCCGCGGCAGGGCGATGCGTGGCGCCCGGCGACGAGGCGGCGTTCGCGGTCCAGGCGCTGAAGAGCGGCATGATGCTGGCTGCGGTCGGCTGTGGCGCCCAGGCGCGCTACAATGCCGCCGTGCGCCGCTTCCGGCCTGACATCGCCGCCCAGGAGCGCCGGGTCATGGCCTGGTTCGGCGCCGCCTACGGCGGCAGTGGCCGGAGCCATTACGACGATTACATCAGCGAGCTCGCCAACGTGCAGTCGCTGGCGGCCGTGCGGGAGCTGGGGGCCGGGTTCTGCGCCGAGGCCGTCGGCATTTTTCCCGAGATCATGAAGCTGAGGCGGGGTGCGGACCTGCCGGGTCTGGCAGCCAGGAAGGGCTACGCGCAGCCTGCGGAGCCGCAGCGCTGCGAAGGCGGGGCTGCGGCTCCGGCCGCCCCCGACGTTCCGGCAGCCCGGACGCCCCCGGCCAGGACGCCGGGAGCGCGGGCCGTTCCCGTCCGCGCGGACCGCACGGACGGGCTGCCCCCGACATCGATGCACAGGCCGTCCGCCGCGCGGTGAAGCGGGTGCCGGGCCGCGCCGTTGCCCGGGTGCGGACGCTGGCCTAAAAACGGCTCACGGGCTTGGGGCGGGGGTGGCGGGTGCTGCTGTGCGATCTTGTGATCAGACAGGGCGCCTTCCGCGCGCAGCCGGAAAGGCTTGGCTATCCGCGGGGCGCCGGGGGGGTTCCTGCCGTCAGGGCGCAGCTGGACGCGGCGGCCACGATGGCGGAGCGGATCGCGCTTGGCAGCCGCTTTGTGCTTGGCGACGACGTCATAGGGGCCGCTGTCCAGGCGCTGATGTCGCGTCCGCGGTCGCTGCGCGACTGCACCTCCGTGCTGCGGGTGCCGTGGCCGGCCGCATTCGTCGAATGGCGCGAGCCTGCCCGCGTGGAGGCGAGGCGCGCGCTTGGCGTCGCCCATGACAATGGCGAGGACGTGGCCCTGCGCTGCGGGTTCCTCGTCGAAGCCGACGCGCAGGGCAGGGCCGGCACGGTGCGTCCCTGCTGGTCGCACCGTGAAGCGGGCCTGGCCGGACTCGAGGTGGCCAGCATCTCCCCGGTGTTCTTCCGCTTCGACTTCGGCCGCATCGACGCGCCGCCCCGGCCCGGGGACACTGTCGTCACACCGGAAGAGCGCCGGGACAGCGACCTGTTCCAGCGCTGGTCGAACTCTCCCGCAGACGTGGCCGCGCTTGAGGACATGAACCGCGCCTTCGCCCAGGTGGGCATGGAGGACGCCAGGCGGCTGGCAGCGGCGCAGGCGGTCCGTGCGGCATCACCGGTCGCAGCCGCGCAGCGCATGTTCGACCGGATGCTGGCCGACGTGGCAGGCGAGGCGATGACCTTTGTCGCCGCCATCATTCTGCTGACGTCGCGCAACGGGACCGAGAGCGTGCCGGGGGAGGACCGCTCGAAGCTGAACCGGGCACGGGCCAGGCGCGGCGAGACGCCGCTGCAGGAACATGTCGTCGTCCACATGCGGCTGTCACGGTCCGAACGGCACGCGGAAGGCGGCCAGGCAAGCGGACATGGGACCAGGGCTTCGCCGCGCCTGCACACCGTGTCAGGCCACCCCGTGTGCCGTGGCGGCAGCATTTTCTGGCGCCGGGCGCACACGCGCGGGCTTGCGTCCGGTAGGCCGCAGGCTGGCACCCGCACAGTGCACGTCAGCCTTTAGCTGCCGCTGTCAGCCCCTGGATTTTGGCCAGGGCGGTTGCGCCGCGGGCTGGCATGCGCCAATTTGCACAAACGGGGAACGCGGAGGCAGATGTGGAAACCAGTTCCGGTTACGGTGAGGCGGCGTTGGTGAAGGCTTGGGATTTCCTGGAGGGCTGGATGGCCCGGCTGAGCGCGGCGGGAGCGGAACGGCTGCTGCCGGAGTTCCTCGAAGAGGCCGCGCGGCTGCGCGACGCCATGCCCGCCGCGGCGGCTGGCGGAGACCCGCAGCCGTCGCGGTGACGGTGGCCGTCAGCCCGGCGCTGTGCCGGGCGTGGCCCGCAGGAGAGCGGCTGCGACACGCTCCCTCACTCCGACCCAGATCCGCCAGTTGCTTTCCGCGTCGGGCAGCGCCCGGTGGTGCACCCGCGGCCGCCGCTGCTCCGCGTCCCGTGCGCCGTTGATGGCACCGGCGGCCATATTCCTTGCCAGGTTCACCGTCTCGATCCGCTTTGGCGAGCCCTCCGGGGCAAGCAGCGCGAGCAGCGGCCTGCACGCCTCGAGCTCGATGTCGGCAAGCGACGCCATGGAGGCCGGCGGCAGGCCCGCGGTTTCGAGCAGCATGTTGAACCAGGCGGCGTCCCACGCGGGCTGGTCCGCGACGATGGTGCAGCCCGCGAGCGCCTCCAACGCGCGCCTGGCGACCGCCTTCGGCGGCTTTCCCTCCCGTTTCAGCTTGCCCTGCGTGATGCCGTGGACGGCCTGGGACGCCATCGACCATTCGCGCCAGCCGGCCGCCGGGCGGATCAGGTGGCTCTCGCCGGTCCCGTCTTCGAACACCCAGCCCACCTCGATGGGGAAGCTGCGCCTGGTGAGCGAGCTTGCCTCGTGGTCGATGAAGGCCAGTGGCATCGGCATTCCCTGATGGCTGGAAGCGGCGCGTGCAAGGCAGCCCGCGGCGGACGGAAGGCCAATCTAGCAAGGCTTCACCAGAATGTCCAACCTGGCGCTGGTGGCCGTCCGGTGCGAAGGCGGGCTATCCTTGCTCGCATTGTCTCCGGTATAGTGGGAAGCGCGGCCCCTTCACGGCCGGGAAACCCGGGGAAGGCATTTGAAAGGATTTTGACGTGAGGCGCCGATTCGACCCTTACAAGGACTTCCCGGTGGCTGACGATGCCCATTCCGAGGCTGCGGCCATTGAATGCGGCGCCCGTCCGCGCGGGCGCGGCGGGCGCATTGTCCTGACGGTTACCCTTGGCACACTCGGTGCGGTGTTTGGTGTCATGCTCGGCGTCATGGGTGGATACACGCTGACGCATGGCGGAAGCCTCGGCGGGTTCCTCGAACAGTTCCCCGGCATGCCAGCGGATGCCACCATGCCCGCTGAAAAGGCTGTCCCGCAAACGCCCGCGGGACATGACAGCCAGGACGGAGCCGCTCCGGCGGCGGCGGGGGCAGACGTGCACCAGCACATTGAGACGCCTCCAGCCACACCAGGTCGGTGATGCCGGCGCTCTGGCCGGATGGCTGCCTTTGGGTGGGGGCGGACATCAAGCCCGGCGTGGAAGTCAGGAATTGTGCGTCGGCCGGGAAGTCCACTCGGATGCCTTCAGCCGGTAAAGGACATGCCGTCGCAGGGGATGGCCATCAGGGACATTCGGGTGGTCGAAATCTTCCTGTGCGTTGCGGCACATTCCAAGCCGTTCCATGACGCGGCGCGAGCGCCGGTTGCCTGCCGCGGTGAATGGCACGATCCCGTCCAGGACAAGGGATCCGAAGGCATGGTCAGTCACGGCCGCGGACGCTGCGATGGATGAAGAGATATCCACAGTAGCATTCGCCGACGCGGCGATCCCAGACTCTGAACTGTTTCCACCGTCACGCGCCAACAAGCACAGCCCATCACCGTCGCGATCAATCTGGAGCCGGTAGTCGCAATGGCCGCCAAAGCCGCCCCTGCCTGGTTGGACGAAGCGCTGTAATGGCTGGCTGTCATCACCTCCGCCGCGCGCCGGTCAGGCGGCCTCGACCAGCTCGCAGCCCAGGACAACCTCGCCCTCGCCGGGCTCTCCGGGATCGGCATCCGCTCCGCCGCCCGCGTGCACCGCCGCGAGGCGCCGGACCCGGTAGCTGGCCTGAAGGGCGTCGACGCCGGTGACTTCGCCTTCGGCGCTGACCGCCTCCCCGTTCTCGACTGCCTGGAAGCGGACCCTGTCGCCCGGTGACAGGGCCGGGCGGATGCCGTAGACGCGCACCCAGACAGCGACCAGTTCGCGGTGCACGCTGCGGGCCTCGCCGACCAGGCGATCCAGCAGCTCGACCAGGCCAGGACCGCAGGTCCACCGGCATCCGCGCTCCAGCTCGCGGGCCGCATCCAGCCCGCTGGCGGATTTTGCCGCCTCAATCAGGTCTTTCGCGACTCCCCTTGTGCTGCCGCCGTTCCTGCGCAGCCAGCGCGTCACCTCGGGCAGCAGTTTCCGGACGGCCGCGTCGAGCACGAGCGCCTCATGCCCGCTCGGCCGTTCGCCCGCGCGCACGGCGGCTGGGCCGTAGCGTTCGATGTCGCCGGGCGGCATCTGGAGGTGGAGCGGGAACAGTGTCGGCATGCACTCGGCGGAATCCTTGGCTGAGCGGCGGCTCATCGGTATCGGCCTCCAGGCTGGAAAGGGCGGACGGCGGGCACCCCCAATGGATTGGGTACCCTGCGGCGAGGCGCGCCGTCAACATCAATCCTTGGAAGTCGGCGGCGTGCGGTGGAGTCTCGTCGAGTTCTGCCAGAGGTCCTTTCTGCGCAAAGCTGGCGGACGGCGGGTGGCGGCGGTGCCGGCAGTATGGATGCCGCACCGGGCGCGCGGAATACGGTCCGCCGCCGCCATACATGCGCGGCGATGGCGTCTTCGGAGAGTGCGTGGCGGCCGACGTGCGGCGCACGCCATGCCCTCACCCCCGCCTGATTGCAAATCGGGTTCCGGCGGACTATTGCCCTGCGCCGGATCCGCGCTGTCGGCTTCCCGCCGCCGGGATGTCCGGCACCGTGTTATGTTGACAAGTTTGTGTGGGGAGGCCATGCTTCAGTTCACGCGGGAGGGTGCCGATGCTTCTGACAGTCACCACGACGGCGCCCCCGGCGACAGACCTGGGGCATCTGCTGCACAAGAACCCGGGGCGTCCGGACCCGCAGGAGGTGGAGCTGCCGTTTGGCCGCGGCTTCGTGTTCTGGCCTGAGGTATCGGATGCCCGGTGCACCGCCGCGCTGCACGTTGCGGTTGGGCCTGCCGGGGCGGCAGAGGAGCGCGGCCGCGGCGTGGCCCACGTCTCCGACCTGCCCCACGCGGCCGGGTCATACCTGCCCGCCGCCATCCAGCGCGCCTTCGGCACCGCCATCGCGGGCCGCTGCGCGAGCAGGCCCGATCTCGCGGCCTCGGCCATTCCGCTCGTGCTGGAGGCAACGCCGGTCGCGTGCCGGGGCGCGCTGTCCCCGTCAGCCCTGTTCGGGCCGCTCGGGTGGACGGTTGAGGACATCCCGGTGCCGCTCGACCCGGCCCACCCGGAATGGGGGGCAATCCACCACCGGATCCGCCTGGCCGGCGTGGCGCGGCTGTCCGACGCCCTCCGCCACGTGTGCGTGCTGCTGGCCGTGCTGGACGGGCGCCGACACTACTTCGTCGGCGATGCCGAGGTGGACAAGCTGCTGCGCCTGGGGGACGGATGGCTCATGGGCCATCCGGAGGCGCGCTACATCGCGCGCCGCTTCGTCGGGTTCCGCCGGCTTGCAAAGGCCGCCGGGCTCGCGCTGGACAGCGGCGGCGTGCCGGATGGCGATGGCCCCCCGCACGAGCGGCCGGGGCCACTGCAGGCGGCCAGGATTGCCTGTGTCGCCGGGCGGCTGGCCCGTGCCGGTGCCAGGCGGGTGGCCGACATCGGCTGCGGCGAGGGCGCGCTGGTGGCTGCCCTGCTTGCCGACGCGCGCTTTGACAGGGTGATCGGCGTGGATCCGTCGCCGGCGGCGCTTGCCCTGGCCGCATCGCGGCTGCGCACCGACCGCATGCAGGAGCTTGCCCGCGCACGGGTGGAGCTGATCCAGGGCGCCGCCACCTATCCTGACAGCCGGCTGTCAGGATGTGACGCCATCGCCCTGCTCGAGGTGATCGAACACGTCGACCCATGGCGGCTTGAGGCGCTCGAATCCGCGGTGTTCGGATCCGCCCGCCCGCGGACGGTGGTCGTGACGACACCGAACCGCGAGTTCAACGCCATCATCCCGGCGCTGGCGGACGGATCGCTCCGGCACCGGGACCACCGCTTCGAATGGACGCGCGACGAGTTCCGGGGCTGGGCAGCCTCGGTCTGCGCCCGCCACGGATACTCGTTCGAGTGGTTCGGCGTGGGCGCGGACGCCCCGGACGCCGGACCGCCCACGCAAGGCGCGGAATTCACCGCGCAGCAGGGAGCAGGACGGCCATGACCGCCATCGCAATCCCGGAATTCTGCCTCCTGCTGCTCGTCGGCCCGTCCGGCTCCGGAAAGACGACCTTTGCCCGGCGGCATTTCAGGCCGACGGAGATCCTGTCGTCGGATGCCTTCAGGGGGCTGGTCTCCGACGACGAGAACTCGGCCGACGCGACAGGCGACGCCTTCGCCGTCATCCGGGATGTCGCCGAGCGGCGGCTCCGCCGCCGCCTGCTGACCGTGATCGACGCGACCAACCTCAATCCGGCGTACCGCAGCGATTTCGTCGGGCTCGCGCGCCAGTGCTATGCGCCGGCGGTCGCGGTCATCCTCGATGTCGCGGAGCGCACGTGCAGGGAACGCAACAGCCTGCGTGCCGACAGGCGGCCGCGCGCCGTGATCAGGCGCCATGCCGAACAGGCGAAAGGGCTGCTCAAGACGGCGCGGCGGGAGGGCTTCGCTCATGTCCACAGGATCGGCGAGGCGGAGGCGGACGCCGCCGTCTTCGAGCGCCAGCCTCTATGGACCGACCGCCGCGGCGAGCTGGGGCCGTTCGATGTTGTCGGCGACGCGCACGGATGCCTCGCCGAGCTCCTGGCGCTGGTGCGCGGTCCGTTGGGCTACACAGTTCAACAGGTCACCAGGCCGTCGGGCCGTCGGGGCTTCGTGGTGTCGCATCCACAGAACCGCCGCCTGGTTTCGGTGGGAGACATGGCAGACCGCGGGCCGGACAGCCCGGGCGTGCTGGCTTTCTGGATGGATGCGTGCGCGGATGGCGCGGCGCTGTCCGTGAAGGGCAATCATGATCAGAAGCTGCTCAGGCACCTGCGCGGCCGCGCGGTCGGGACGGGCCACGGCTTCGACCGGACAGCCGCCCAGCTCGCGGGGTTGCCGCAGGAGGATCTGGCTGCAATCCGGGCTTTCCTGGACGGGCTGACAAGCCACCTCCTGCTCGACGGGGGCGCGCTGGCGGTTGCCCATGCCGGGGTCAAGGCTGCGATGCAGGGCAAGGCCGGCCGCCTGGTCAGCGACTTCTGCCTGTACGGTGAGACGACGGGGGAGACGGACGAGTTCGGCCTGCCGGTGCGGCACGACTGGGCGGCAGGCTATGCCGGTGCGGCCGCGGTCGTGTACGGCCACGTGCCTTCGCCCGAGGCGCAGTGGGCAGGCAATACCGTATGCATCGACACCGGGTGCGTCTTCGGCGGACGGCTGACGGCCCTGCGCTGGCCGGAGCGCGAGATTGTGTCGGTGCCGGCGCTGGCCGTGCACTACGAGCCCGTGCGCCCGCTGGCGCCGGCGCCGGCGGCCGGTCCGGGTCTGCTGCCTGACGCTGCGGCGCTCACGGGAAAGGTCACGGCCGCCACGCGCTTCGGCCGCCCGGTGGCAATCCAGGCGGAACAGGCGGCGGCGGCCTTCGAGACGCTCGCCCGCTTCGCGGCGGACCCCCGCTGGCTGATTCACATTCCGCCAACGACGGCAACCGTGGAGGCGGCGGCGGCGGACGGCTGGCTCGAGCGCCCGGAGGAGGCGTTCCGGCATTATGCCGATGCAGGCCTGGCTTCCGTCTGTGTCCAGGAGAAGCACATGGGCTCGCGGGCCATTGTGGCCGCCTGCCGCAGCGCCGCGGACGCCGCCGCGCGTTTCGGCGACAGCGCGCGTCTGGGCGCCGTGCTGTCCAAAGGCGGACGGCCGTTCTTCGACTCGGCTGACGACGAGGCGTTCCTGGTCGATGCGGTCAGGGATGCCATGGATGCCGCCGGACTTTGGGACAGGCTTGCCACCGGCTGGATCGTGCTGGATGGCGAGGCGCTTCCCTGGAACGCCAAGGCTGGCAGCCTGATCCGCGACACCTTTGCGGCGGCGGGCGCGGCCGGCTCCGAGGCCGCGCGGGCGGCCGCCGCGGCGTTCGGCATGGCGGCCGCCCGCGGCTCCGGACCTGCGGCGGCCCTTGCGGCCAGGGCGGCGGAACGGGGCAGCGCATTTGCCGCATTCCGGCGCGCCTACAATGCCTTTGTCGTTCCCTACGCGGGAACCGCCGACCTGCGGTTTGCGCCCTTCCATGTCCTGGCAGCGGAGACCGGCGTTTTCGCGGCCGAAAGCCACGCCTGGCACATGGGAATCGCCGGGCGGCTGGCCGCGGCATCCTCCGGCGCCATCGTGCCGACCGAATGGCGGGAGGTTTCCCTCACCGATGCCAGCCAGATGGAGTCCGCCACGCTGTGGTGGGAAGAACTGACCGCAGCCGGCCGCGAGGGCTTCATCGTCAAGGGGCCGCATCTCGCCCTGCTGCCGAACGGCACCGCTCCGGCCATCAAGGTGCGCGGCCGGGATTACCTGCGCATCATCTATGGCGCCGAATACGACCGGGCGGACATCCTGCCCGGGCTGAAAAAGCGGGCGACAGGCCGCAAGCGGACGCTTGCGCGGATCGGCACCAGCCTCGGGCTGGAGAGCCTTGCCCGGTTCGCCGAGCGCGCATCGCCCGCCCGCGTCCATGAGGCGGTGGCGGCGGCGCTGGCGGTGGCGTCCGAGCCAGTCGACAGCAGGCTGTGATGGCATCCGCGGGCGGGCGGCGCCGCCCGCCCGCGGGCACTCACATGCCGGGTGCGCAGGCGGCCGCAGGTTCGGGCACGAGTCCCTCGTAGGCGTTGCGAAGCGCAATGATATCGCCCTGCAGCGTCGCCGTGTCCTGTCCGAGGCACCAGTCCCGGAAGCAGTCGGCGAGCGGGGCGGTGAACCCGAGCCCGCGCGATTCCAGGAACTGGTGGTCGAGGCCGCGGGAAGGCCGGGCACCGGGAACCGTGCGTTCGCGCACGATCTGGTCCTTCATTCCGCGGCACAGTTTCCAGAGCGAGTAGAACGGCAGCTTGGTTTTGATCTGGTATCCGGCCGCGTCCTCGAAGACATAGCCCTCGAGGCGCCTGGACATGTCCTTGGATGCCTTGCGGTACCAGCCTTCGAAGGACTGCCAGTCTTTGAACGCAAGAGCGCGCTGCTTGACCTGCAGGCCGAACCGCGCGCCGACCTCCTGGAGCATGGCGTAGGGGACCTTTTCGAAATCTGTGGACCTGCGGATGTTGTCCAGCAGCACGATTCCAGGGTGCCCATACTCGATCATGTGCGGATCGCGCACCGGGTCGATGACCTCGAACGTCATGCAGCTCTCGGTGTCGCGCAGGTGGCGCTTCAGCGCCTCGCGGCGGCCCCGGTCAGGCATGCGGTCCCCGAAGATTTCGCGGAAAATCGCGGCGAACTCGCCGTCCGGAGTCGACTTGGACGCGATGAACAGGCTGTCCGTCTGCCGGTCGTAGCCCAGGTTGCCGAGGAACCCGTTTTCCTTCAGGTAGCCCGTGAGCGGAAACGCCAGACGCTGGCGGAGCGCGTCGAGGGTCATGTCCTCCCGTTCGTCGACGGTGAAGAATTTATCATAGCCTCTCGAAACGATCTCGCTGGTTGAGGCATTGATGAACAGCCCGCGTGCCTTCACCACGACATCGTCCCATGCCTTGTCATGGAACACGGCCTTGGTGAAGTTGAGCGAGACGACATGCGGGAACGCCTCTGATGGCTTGGCGCGGACGCCCTTGTGGGCGTCCATCGCGGCCCGCAGCCCGGGGGCCATGGAGGTGCCGTCCGCAGTCTCGCGGGCCATCCATGGCGGGATGATATCCATGCGGCGGTGACTCCTGAGGCGGAATGGGCGGAAAACCGGGTTCGCGGCCTCGGCCGGAAGGAAACTGCCGTCCTTGCCGAGCCGGACAGCGCGCAGGCTGCCGCCGGCCTCGACGGCCGCCTCCAGGTTGAAGGAACGCGGCGTGGCCTGCGTTTCCCGGAGCTGGCTGTTGCGGTGGCCATGGACCTGCGTCCAGCCATCCGGCGCGTTCCGTTCGAACTGCGAGTCGACGTCGTCCTCGTAGTGGCCGGTCCCATGGGCGCACTGGCGCGCGGGAACCATCCAAGGCTGGGACGGCACCGTCGACAGGCCGGCATGCGTCACCATCACCCGGCGGCGGGCGAAGGTGTACAGCACCATGTCATCAAGGCCGCCGCAGAACGTGTCCAGATCACCGGGCGTCACCCCCGCCGCCCGCAGCTGCGGCAGCGTGCGCAGCCGGAACTCCTCGCTGACCGGATCGAGGCCGATGGCCTCGCGGTGCAGGTGGTTCTCGTGGTTGCCCCAAAGGAAACGGGTGTTCCGGCGTCCGGCCGCGTGGTCGAGCAGCCAGCGCATGGCCTCGCCGTTCTCTTCGCCACGGTCGCAGAAGTCGCCGGTGAAGATGTAGAACGTGCCGTCCCGCAGCCCGTCGCCGAGCACGCGCATCAGCGCCGTGTGGCAGCCCTGGATGTCACCGATATGGACAACCTCGTCATAGCCGTCGAGGTCGAGCACGGGCACGTCCAGCCATGCCCGCGTTTCGGCAAGGTGCGAGCCGTTCGAACGGACGGTGATGCGGTGGACGCCATCCGGCACCGTCCCGGCGGCCATGCGTGCCGAAATGCGCTCCACCGCATGCGCCGGAACCTGGCGGTAATCGGCGCGGCCGTCGTTGTGCCACTGCGACACGTCGGCAGGGACACCGGAGAAGTCGATGCAGGCGATCCGGTACCGGTGGATCCGCGCCAGACGCAGGTATTCCTTGAAGTCGCTCGCGGCCGGGTGCGTCGCGTCCACGACCAGCGTCTCGCCGCGGGCCATCCGCTGGCCGGTGATCTCGTGAATCTTTGCCCAGACGCGGCGGTCGTTCTCTGCCGGGATCGCCATGCGGCCGCTTGGCAACAGCACGGGACTGGCGAGCAGCAGGCGGATGGCGTCCGCGCCAAGCGTCAGATCGGCCAGTCCGAGGCTGGCCAGCGTGTGGCTTTTTCCGGATCCGGGCAGCCCCCGGGTCACGATCAGGTTTCGCATGGCGGTTGTGGAATCCTTTGACGAGCCATCATATAAGGAATACCCACGACGGCGGCAAGGAAGACTGTGTCCCGCCGGCCGCGGCAAGCGGTGACGCCGGACTCTCATGGTTTGCTGCGGCGCCCCGCGTGAAGGCTGTCTTGCCATCGGCCATGCCAGAGTTTCCCGCGGCCTCTGCGGGAGAACAGCCATGACACGCGGAACCGATGGGAGCCTTGAAGCCGACGTGCCGGTATCGGGCCAGGCACTGCCGCCGCTAGCGGTCGCGCTCGCCATGCTGGAGCAGCATCTGAACATTCCGCTCGATCCAACGGCATGCGTGCTGACGGCCGCCGCTGGCTTATTGGGCACGCTCGCGCCGTTCGCCATTGCCCCGGCCTCGCCCCATGCGCACCGCAACGCCATTCTTGGCGGCTCGGCATCCGCGCTCGCGGTTATCGGCAGCATCGCCGCCTTCGGGCACCAGGCAGGTCTCGGTTCCATGCTGCCCGCCGAGGCAGCTGGCTCCGGACTTGTCGGCATCGGCTCGGTAGTCTGCGCCGTAACGGTGTCCTATGTTCTTGCGCGGATTGGCGTTGCGGTGAAGGCGAGGCAGGCGGCAGGGATTGGCGTCCCGGAACTCAGGGCCAGCGCGCTCCTGCCTGACCTTCGCAAGGTGTTCAGGGATGTTATCGTCGCCAGGGCCGGAGCCGATGGCTGGCTCGTGAAGGTGCGTCCGGACAAGGAACCGGTGGCGATGACCAGGGAGGAATTCGCCAGGTTTGAAGCGGCACTTGCGCCAGGCATGGGCGACCTGGTCCGAATCGAGCCGGTTGGCAGGCGCGGAGGCGTGCCTGTCTTTGCGATGACCTACCGGTCCCGGGGGGAGCTTGCCAACGGCCCCGGCGACTTCCCGGCGATGATGGCCTTCGATGCGGCAGGGCGCGTCGGAGAGAAATTCATGCTGCTGGACGTCCTTCGCACGGTGGGCCTTTTCTCCACGGAGTGTGGCCTCAATAGCAGCGTCGGACGGGACCTGGCTGCAGGGGGCGTGCTGGCGCGCGAGCAGGAGTCCTCATGGTATGTCTACGACCTGGCCGCTGGTGGCCGTGACTTGGCCACTGAGTCGCTCGCCGGGTTGGAGACTGCGTGCGCGCAGAACGGCGTGCCGTTTGTGAAACTGGAGACCGGCCGCATGGAAGGCGCATACCGGACGATCGAGGTAAGCCGGAACAACGGCGCCGGTGAGCCCGAGCCCTACGACTTCGGCGTTGGTGACTGCCTGCCAGCATGGGAGGCCGGAAGTCCTGTCTCCGTGAGGACCATGTCCGTCAGGCATGCCGAAGCCGAACCCGAACCCGCCTGCGCCATGTGAAGGTGGCCTGCCCGGCGGCGGCACGGACAGGCCATCGGCGGCCGCTTGTGCCCCATGAGCGGCGAAATCCTTTGACACCTTGCGTCGCAAGGATTAGCCGTGGACCGGCAAACCCGCCGGCAGTCGGCGTTGTCCGGCCGTGGCGGGCGGCCGCAGGATTTTTTGGCCAGGCGCCCGGGCCGACAATGGCCGGGGCCGCCGCCGCGAGGAGGCATCATATGGCCAAGAATGACTACTATGGCGAGCTTGGGCTGGACAGGGCCGACAGCGCCGCCGCCGTCAAGGCTGCGTACCGCAGGCTCGCGAAGGCCCTGCATCCTGACGTCAACCCGGGGAATCCGTTGGCGGAAGCCAGCTTCAAGAAGCTCGGCGAGGCTTACTGCACGTTGCACGACGAGGAGAAGCGGGCGGCCTATGACCGGATGCTTGACGTCGCAGCCGGCCAGGCATGGACGTCCGGGAGTGAATTGTTTGCCAGCGCCGTCTTCGCCTGGGCAGCGTGGCCCCTTGCCGCCGCGTGCATGCTGTCCGGTGCGGCGCAGGCATGGCGGCGCCCGGCCGCAGGCCCGCCTGGGCGTTAGGATGGAAATATGGCTGCAGGGCTGGCCGGTCCCGCCGGAAGCGGGTAATTTTGGTCTTTGTGGGCCAAGGTCTTCGGGTGGCCGCACCGGATGGGGTGAACCGTGAGCTGGAAGGATTACTACGCTGAGCTTGGGGTGCCAGACACCGCCGGCGCCGATGATATCAAGGGCGCATACCGGAAGAAGGCAGCCAAGCTGCACCCGGACAAGAATCCCGGCGACCCGCTTGCGGAAGAGCGCTTCAAAGAGCTCGGCGAGGCATACAGCACGTTGCGCGACGATGGGAAGCGGGCTGCCTATGACCTGGAGCGGCGGGCGCGTGCGCGCGCGCGCGCGGCCGCCCCGTCCGGTTTCCGGGGCGGCGTCCCCGCGGAGGGCGCGGGCGACGGGTGGTTTGGCGCCGGAGGTTCCCGGACGGGCGGCGATGGCGGCGGCCTTTGGGAGTTGCTCAACCGCGGGACGCGCCACAGCCGACAGCAGCCGCGCACGGAGCAGGGGGGCCGCGAGCCACTGGCCGTTTCCATTCCGATTGAGACGGCGTGGAGCGGCGGGGAAATCGGGGCATGGGCAGACGCCCGGCGGACATGCCGGGGATGCCACGGGACTGGTGTTCGCCCGGTGCGGCCGTGCCGGGTCTGCGGCGGCAGCGGCGCCGTGCGGACCGGACTCCTCTTCCATGGTGGCGCATGGGAGCGGATATGCCCGCGCTGCCACGGGGTGGGCAGCGCCAGCGGCCGCGCGGCGCCGGCGTGCCCTGACTGCCGCGGTACGGGCAGCACCGTGCAGCGGGTTGCCGGGGCGGTCACCGTCCGGCCAGGCACCGCCAGCGGGGACCAGGGGGTGTTCCGGGAGGCCGGGACCGGAACTGTCCACCCTGTGCTGTTCGCCGTGCTCAAGTCGCGCCGCTTTGAGCGGCGCGGAGACGACCTGATCATGCAGCGGACCGTTACGGCGCGGCGCGCTGGCAGGGGGACGACGCTGACGGCGGCTGGCATTGACGGCATCAAGCGCAGGATCAAGATTCCGCCGGGTACGGCGGACGGAACCATGCTGCGCCTGGCTGGCCTTGGGATGCCGCGCACCGGGGGTGGATGCGGGGACCTCATGGTGCAGGTGCGGCTGCGCTGACGAATCCATGGGCCGCCTGGCGCGGCGTGGCGGCGGACTAGGAAAGTCCGGGATGGCCCAGTGCCTCGGCGACGTGGGCGATATAGGTGTCCTTGCGGCGGATGGTGCCGCGCGCTGCCGGATGCACGATGGCGACGTGGCTGATCCCCTCGTCGGCGAGCACCCGGCACACCTTGCCGCCCATGCCGACGACGGTTGCGCGCTTCCCCAGCCTGCGAATCCGGGCCAGCCTGCGTGACCGCTCCGCGCTTGCGCCGAGCTCGGCGTCCGGACGGTCGCCAAACAGGTTGATGAACCCGCGTTCGCTCTCGGGAATCCGCAGATGGTCGAGCGCGTCGCCAAGGGTCTTGCCCGCAAGGCGCCCGTCGGCCCACGTGTAGCCGCGCGCGAACGCCGTCGCCGACGGGCGTTCGCCGACAAAGAGGTAAGTCGTCATGTTGAATCCCTGGAAAGTCAGGCAAAAGCGGCTGGCAGGCGGCCCGCTCAGCCGCGCGGCGCCATGACCATCACCATCTGCTTCATCTCGAAGCTGGGCGGCTGCTCCATCTTGACCGTGTCGCCCATGTCGGCGCGCAGGCGGTCGAACACGCGCACGCCGAGCTCCTGGTGGGTGATCTCGCGCCCGCGGAACCGGAGCGTGACCTTGACCTTGTCACCCTCGGCGATGAAGGACTTCATCGCGCGCAGCTTCACCTGGTAGTCGTTGTCGTCGATGTTCGGGCGGACCTTGATCTCCTTGATCTCGACGACCTTCTGCCGCTTCCGCGCTTCCGAAGACTTCTTCTGCTGCTCATACCTGAACTTGCCGTAGTCCAGGATCTTGCAGACAGGCGGGTCCGCATTGGGGCTGACCTCGACCAGGTCCAGGCCCAGTGCGGCGGCGCGGCGCAGCGCGTCCGCCGCACTGACAATCCCGGCCGTCTCGCCGTCCTGGTCCACCAGCCTCACCTGCGGAACGCGGATGTCGCCGTTCACGCGCGGGCCGTCGCGTGTCGGTGCGACGGGCATCTGCAACCTGGCTATGGCAGTCCTCCTCGGGTTGTGCCTATGGGCCTGTAAAGGACAGATGGCCTGTCTTAAGGAATCATGTCAAGCAAAACTTGCGGGCACCCCCGGAAGTCCTTGTGGTCCAGCGGTCGCGCCCCGGCAAGCCGGCCGGCGCGGGCGCGCCGCGCCTGCCGCCGTCGGCGTGTGTGTCGGCGCCGGGACTTGCCGCACATGCCGTGGCGGTGCAGTGTGCGCCCATGGAAGGGCTGCCGCTCGCCGGGCTGGTCTGCGCGTCCAGGGGAGGATCGTGGCCTGCTCGGCGCGGTCACGCGCTTTGCCGCCGATCTGGAGCGGGCGCCGAAGGTGTCTGTCGGAAAGCGCCTCGGAGCGCTCGCCGAGCAGGTCCGGACGACCGATCTGGGCGTGCTGGTCACGTCTTACGGGCAGGCACGCCTGCCGCTTGGCTGGTCATGGTTCGAGTGGGACGGTCGCCATCCGACCCGTCGCCCTGTCGGCGGCGGCGAGTCGCCAGTCGACAGGGTCGGCTGTCTCGCCCATGCGGGGGCAGGCGGCGTGAACGGCATCATGCATTTCGCGTGGTCCGGCCGGGTTGGCGGCGAGACCTACTTCGAGTTCTCCGCCCTGTCCGATCGGGATAGGGGGCAGCTTTCGCCGCGCCCCTCCCACACCACCCGGCATGCGGGTCCGCACCGGGCGGTTCGAGAAGTTGAGGTTACGTGAGCGTGGGGAATCCGAGTCTATCGAAGTAGGCGA
>Ga0302320_10011668_pt1 | contig 18557 bp, 16 predicted proteins | sample Bog_T0_3_FD_202130 | JGI IMG/M metagenome (GOLD analysis project Ga0302320, IMG submission 202130) | Peat permafrost microbial communities from Stordalen Mire near Abisko, Sweden - Bog_T0_3 | ecosystem: Environmental > Terrestrial > Soil > Wetlands > Peat | place: Sweden: Abisko, Stordalen Mire...
TTTTTCAGATGCGGCCGGAAATGGTGGAGCAGAACGTAGCTTCGTTCGAAGACGCGCGATGGGACCACCACATCGGCATCGACGGTCCAGTAGGGGATTTTGAGACGCTTTACGAGGACCTTGCGCCAGCGTTCGGGCTCGCGGCAGGGGTTTTCGTCGCCGATGAGCAAGGAGGCTTGGACTTCTTCGAGAAAGGCTTCGAGGGAGTTTTCAGGTGTGCGCCGCAGCACGAAGGCTACGCCGCGCTCGGCTGCATCTTCGGCTACGTCGCAGAGTCCCTGCTGGAGAAAGTGGTAGTGGCGCAGATTCGCGTTTGGGTAGTTGGGAATGACCTGGAAGTAGACGACTACAGGAAGGTCGAGAAGGTTGGCGGCTTCGACCGCCATGTCGAGTGCGGGGTTATCGACGATGCGCTGGGCGTGCTGCATCCAGTAGACAACGCAGCGGCCTGTCTTGAGCGGGGTGCCGGAGCGGCGGACCAGGATGCGTGGCTGCGTGGCGAGGCGAGCGAGTTCTTCAGGCATTGCGGATTCGTCGGACAAGGTCATCGCCTTGGAAGATTCTTTCGCCGCGAGGTTGGATTCTTATTCGGACTTGCGGAGGTTGAAGCGGAGAGCGGTCAGCTTGGCGGAGACGGAAGCTACCTTGGTGTCCATCATTCCGTTGGATCGGAGGAGCGTGCGGATTGCGGTTTCATTCAGCGGATGGCCTGGACCTTTGGCGTAGACGATCCAGATTGGAATGCCGGACATCAACTGTTTCATGGCCTGTTTGAGCACAGCTTGCAAAGACTCCGGCGTACCAACAAGAGCGACGATGATGTCGGCGTTCCTGGCTGTGTGCTGGGCTGCTTCGGCGAGGGCGGCGTTGAGGATTTCGTCGTCGATGTTGCCGATGGTTCGGACTCTTGTGGCACTGGTGATTCCGAGTTTTCGAGCAAGCGATGGAGGCGGACTGGCGATTGTGGCTGCCCACCTTTCGGCGGCGGGCGAGCCGAGAATAAGCTCGACTGGTTCGCGGCCCGCCTGGAAGCAGAGACGATCGGAAATGACTTTTACTTGCTGGAGTTCGTTGAACGGGATGCGCTTGCGAATGCCGCCGCGGAGGATGATTTCGCTGGTCTCGAGGAGCGCTTTGACCTCGGTGATTTCGCCGGCCCAGTCGCATGTGCAGATGGCTTCACGGCCCATTGTGGGGTCCTCAAATGAATTGTAGCGCGGAACAAAAAGAGCCGCCCGATAGGGAAGCCCTTGGCGGGTATTCGATCGGTTCCGCGGCCATTGCTTTACAACTTAGGCGGTGCGGCCCCGGAAAATCCCGCAGGGACTAAAGTCCACATTCACTTTAGGCTCTTTGCAGCACGACTAAAGTCATGCCTTTTCAAAGCTGAGGGTCTACCAGCGTCCCCAGGCGCGGCTGATGTAATCGGCCAGGGTCATGCCGATGAGTGCGAGGAAGGTGAACAGGCCGCAGAATACGGTGAGCTTTGTGAGTTTGGAGCTGTACTTCACGTGCATGAAGAAGAGCACTACGATGACCGCCTTCACGCAGGCAATCAGGATGGCCGCGATGGGATTGAAGATTCCCATTTCCACATAGGACGCACCGACGGTGAGCGCGGTGAAGACAAGCAACGCGAGAAAGATGACCACGTAGACAGTGGGACTGACAACGTGATGCTGCGCTTCTTCCATTTCTTTTTGATCGGTCATGCTGTTTGTCCTCTACGTATTTGCATGTCTGCTGATCAAATACAGCAGCGGGAACAGGAATATCCAGACGATGTCGACAAAGTGCCAGTACAAGCCGAAATTTTCGACGAAGGTGACGTGCCCGGCCGTGTATGCACCGGCCTGCGCGCGATAGATCATGAATCCAAGAATGGCGATGCCGATGATCATGTGCAGCGCGTGCATACCTGTCATGGCGAAGTAGAGGGAGAAGTAGACCTCGGTGTGGCGCGCCATGTCGAGTGGGAGGGGCTTGTCTCCCGCGGCCTTGGCTGCATCATCGGAGTCGGGGTTGAGAAAGGAATTCAGGCTGTAGTGAGCGCCCGGAATGTGATTCTTTTCGAACTTTTCCTTATATTCGATGGTCTTGATGCCCAAAAAGCCGATGCCGAGTATGAAGGTGAGAACCAGGCAGAGCACGAGGCCACTCTTCTTGCGCACTTCCGCACACCAGACGCCCATGGCCATGGTGAAGCTCGAACTGATGAGCAGCAGCGTATTCAGCGTGCCCCAGAAGATATTCAACTGGTGCGATGCGGCAACGAAGGCTGGGTAGTACCAATTGCGATAGATCAGGTAGGCGGTAAAAAGGCCGCCGAAGAACATGACTTCGGTGAGCAGGAAAAGCCACATGGCGAAGCCGGCGGCGTCGGCCTGCTGCTCCACATTCTCGAAGTGGTGGCGCAGATAGGGAGGGTGCGCTTCGTGGCCGTGTTCAGGCGCGTCGTGAGCGCCGTGGGCGATGGCTGTGCTATCCGACACTGGCTACCTCTTTTTCCTTTTGGTTTTCCAGCCACTCATAGTCGTAGGCTTCGTGGTCCATGATGGGGGTCTCAAGGAAGTTCTCAGTCAACGGCGGGGACTGGGTTTGCCATTCGAGGCCCGTCGCCTGCCAGGGATTGTTGCCGGCTATTTCACCGTACTTGAGCGACCAGGTGAGGTAGAGGACCGGAAGCAGATAGCCCACGCCGAGTATAGTTGCGCCTGCGGTCGAGAATACATTGAGCACCTGAAACTCTGGCGGGTAAGAAGCGTAGCGGCGGGGCATGCCGAGAGTGCCGAGAATGAATTGCGGGAAGAAAGTGAAGTTGAAGCCGATGAATGTGACGACGGCGGCTAGCTGCGAGATCTTCTCCGGATACATGCGGCCGGTCATTTTGGGCCACCAGAAGTGAATGCCTGCCAGGAACGCCATCAACATGCCTCCCACCATGACGAAGTGGAAGTGGGCAACAATGAAGTAGGTTTCCGTCAGATGGATGTCTGTCCCTGAAGTGCCGAGGAAGATGCCGGTGAGACCGCCAATGGTGAACAGGCCCATGAAGCCGAAGGTGTAAAGCATCGGCGTTTCAAAAGTGATGGAGCCTTTATAGAGGGTGAATGTCCAGTTGAATATCTTGATCGCTGAGGGCACCGCAACGAGCATGGTGAGCAGCGAGAAGACCAGCACGGAGTAGTTTGAAATGCCCATGATGAACATGTGATGGGCCCAGACGAAGAAGCCGAAGACGGCGATGGCAACGGAAGAGAATGCGACGGCTGTATATCCGAAGACTCGTTTGCGGCTGAAGGTCGAGATGGTCTCGGAGATGACGCCCATGCCGGGCAGAATCATGATGTAGACGGCGGGGTGCGAATAGAACCAGAAGAGATGCTGAAACAGGATTGGGTCGCCACCCTTGGTGGGATCGAAGACGCCGATGCCGATGGTGCGCTCGAGAGCAACGAGGACGATGGCGATGGCGACTACCGGAGTGCCGAGCACCATGAGGATACTGGCCGCATAGTGCGCCCACACGAAGAGAGGCATGCGGAACCAGGTCATTCCCGGGCAGCGCATCTTGTGAATGGTGACGATGAAGTTGAGGCCGGTAAAGATGGAACTGAATCCGGCGATGAAGACGGCGAGCCCTGTAGTGAGGACGTTGGTATTCACATAATGCGTTGAGAGAGGTGTGGTAAAAGTCCAACCGGTATCCACGCCGCCTGTTGCCATGGTGTAGATGGCGAGCAGGCCTCCTGCGATATAGAGATACCAACTAAGCAGGTTGATTTTGGGAAGCGCGAGATCTTTGGCGCCAATCATCAGCGGGATCAGGAAATTGCCCAGAGTGGCTGGAACCGACGGCACCAGGAAGAAGAAGATCATGATGACGCCGTGCATGGTGAACACCTTGTTATAGGTGTCGGTAGCCATCAAATCGGTTTGCGGGGTCAGCAGTTCGAGGCGGATGAGGCCCGCAAGCGCTCCGCCAATAAAGAAGAAGAAGCTCAACGAAATGAGATAGAGGACGGCAATCCGCTTGTGGTCGCCTGTCAACAGCCAGCTGAGAAGTCCGTTCTCCTTGGTGATGAAATTCACCTTGGGAATTCTGGCCGTGGATTGGTCGGGGAGACTGACGATTGTGTCGCTCATGGCTTCACCATTCCTTGTGGGGCGGCCTTCGGCGCGGCAACAGCGGCAGGCACAGGAGCGGCCTTGCCCTCGCCCTCCGGCAGCAGATCGGTGGTATTCAATGTTTGATCGATGCGGTAGTTGGAGTTGAGGTTCTTGATGTATTCAACGAGCGCGATGACACCCTCTTCACTGACCTGCCCCTGGTAAGTGGGCATGATGGGCGCGTAGCCCTGGGTGATGTGCTGAGACGGATTCAGGATCGACTCGCGCAGGTAAGCATCGTCGGCCAAAACGGTGCCGCCGCTGCTGAGCGCGAGCTTGGAGCCGTAGACATTGGCAAGGCTTGGGCCACGTGCATCGGGTTTGGCATTGTGGCAAGCATTGCAACTGAGGCTGGCAAAGAGACGCTCGCCGTTTTGTGCCAGAGACATGCCGCTTGTGGAACCGGCAAGCCACTTCTTGTAATCGTCTGGCGTAAGCACGACGATGTCGCCGATCATCTGAGAATGGTTGGTCCCGCAATATTGCGTGCAGAACAAGTGATAGGTTCCAGGCATGGTGGCCTCAAACCAGACTGAGGTGTACCGGCCCGGAATGGCCTCGCGCTTTACGCGGAATGCGGGGATCGAAAAGCTGTGAAACACATCTTGCGAGATGAGCGTTAACTGGATTGGTTTGCCGATGGGGATGTGCAGCGAGTTGATCTCATGCTGGCCGCCCGGATGTTCGGCCTTCCACATCCACTGTTTGCCGACAACGTAGATGTTCATGGCGTTGGCAGGCGGGGTGTAGACGCGGAAGTAGATGAGCGCGCCCCACACGAACATGACCAGGAAAAGGCCCAGCGGGATGATGGTCCATGTGGCCTCAAGGAGCGTGGAGCCTTCAATCTGCACAGCGACCGGGTGCCGACCTTTCCTATAGAGAATGCAGAAGGTCGTGACCAGCAGGATGACGATGACGAGCCCGATAAGGCTCACCAGCGCGATGAAGAAATAGAGCGCGTCCATCTGAGGCGCAATCTTCGACGCCTCCGGCGGAAACAGCGGGAAGTTCGTCATCCATTTGACGAGAAACTGCCAGAGTACTGGACTAATGTGATCCATTCCGTTATCCGTTCACCTTTGTTCCTGTCCCCGTTTTTCCTGCGACGGCTGTTCCGTTTTCTGTCCGGCTGTCGCGGCGGAACATGACGAACATGAATCCGCCCAGCGTGAATAAAGTAACCAGCCCACCCAACTGCACTACACGCGCAACGATGAGCGAGTGTTTGTTGGTCGTGGGATCGTAGTGGTAGCAGTAAGTGAGAATGTTATCCACCGGCGATCCGATGCGATTGGCTGAAGCTTCAACCAGTCCCAAACGAAGGTCCTTGGGGGAATACTCGACGCCCATGTAGTACTGCGCGAGTTTGCCCTCCGGAGTGACGATCTGAATCGAACTGGCGTGCGCGAACTGGGTCAACGTGCCGTTTGGCGCGGGAATCTTGACGTAGCCGAAGCCTACGACTTTGGTCAGAGTGTCGATGTTGGCTTGGGTTCCGGTGAGGAAGTGCCAACCTGCGGCCGTTTCCGGATGGCCGTAACGCTTGACGTAGCTGCGCTTTTTTGCGGCGGCCAGATCGGTGCCTTCGCTGGGATCGATGCTTACTACGATGACGTCGAAATCCTTGCCGGGAACAAAGTTGACCATCTGCAATGCGCCGGTAAGGCCGTTCAATTCTTCCGAGCAAAGCATGGGGCACTGGTAATAAACCAGCGCAAGAATCGCGGGGCGCTTGCCGAAATAATTGGCGAGTTGAACCTGTTGGCCTGCATCGTCAGTGAAGGTCAGCGCGAGCGGCAATTGCGCGTTGAGATTCTGCGCGATGCCCACGCCTTTCAGAATTGCGGGCGATTTGTCGCTGACCGGGTCCATTGTTTTTTCGTCATAGCGGGAGACCTGTGCCATGAGAGAAGGAACGGGCAATGCTGCGAGCAAGGCGACACAAAACGCGGCTGCGAAGGCAGCGGCTTTCAGCGCGCGTGGCCAGCTTTTCCGCATTGGATTTGTGCTCTGCATTTTTCCCGTTTCCTTCGTCTGCAAGTCGAAATTATTTCGTAGGCTCTATGCGTTTTGCTTCGGCGGCCTGAGCAAGTGCCTGGTCGTGCTCGTAACCTGTCCGTGCAAATCCATTGGTCAAGGGTGGTCCAACTGCCGGCTTCACATCGCCGGCGAGCAGCGGCGCCTGTTGAACTGAGGGTGCGACCGGCAGGCCGCGCTGAGCGATCAATTCGATGGCTTTGTCGATCGGAATCCTGATTTTTGCATGCGATTGGTCGACCCAGCTGTAGTTATTCAAGAGCAGGTCTTCTTTTGCGTGCATATCTGCAATTTCCTGGTAGCCGTCATCGAGTTGCAGGCGTGGTGTGGGAAATTGCTGGGCAAGTTCTGACACTTTGTTCTGCATGGCGGGGTTGTTGGGCAGATTGCCGAGTTGGCGAATATCGATTGCTTTGTCGGTTGACTGGTGCCACTTGTCGTTGGGCCCGTCATCCTTGTCCATGCCGTAGTTGATGACCTTGCCGATGCCGTAGCAAAGCACCGCGGTCACTACTACAAATATTCCCAGGGAGGCGAGAAAGACAACGATACCGGTGACGCGGACGTCGGTCTGCTCGTAGCCTGCGGAGGCGTCGATATCCTCCGGACCATGCGAGCCTAGCTGCATCTCGTTGCCGGGTTGATCCCCATCGTGATTATGCGTGGGCATGTTCGGGCTCCAGAATTTCCGCAAGGTGCGGATCGTTGGTTTGCACCAGCGGCCGCGACTTCAAGCGTGTGCAATAGAAGGCCACCCAGAAGGCGACCATGGCCACGGGTACGGCCACATATTCGAGGATCCCCCAACTGAAGTGGAGGTTGCGCGCGGCATCTTTGAAGTTCGGCTCGATGAGCCAGAACAGATCGAATGCCTTGGCAAAGATCATCCAGCCGCAGACCCACATCAGGCGCTTCTTGTTGCGTTTGATGTCGCGCGACAACAGCAGTGAGAAGGGAATGAGCCAGTGGAAGATGAAATCGAGCGTAATGATGATGCCCCAATGGCCGCGAATGCGATCGAGGTACCAGGGAATCTCCTCAGGGAGATTTCCGGACCAGATGATGAGGAACTGGCAGAAACCGAGGTAGATATTCAGCATGACGAAGGCGAAGGTGAACTTGCCCAGATCGTGCTGTTCGGTCTGGCGGAGGATGGTCTTGAATGGCTCGGCTTGTGACAACGAGAGAGCAACGATGATGGACAGCGCGAGCACCGAGTAGCCTTGGCCAACGAGGAAGAGCAGGCCGTAAACAGATGAGTACCAGGTGGGATCGAGCGACATGACCCAATAGATCACTGCTGCGGTCATGGTGAGCGAGTAGATGAGGATGCCGGGGCCGCTGATGTTTTCGAATTTCTTGATCCACAGTGGCGTGTTGGCGGGCGAATCTTTGTCGCGTTCGAGGCCGAGCCGGGTGAGGCGGAATGTATAAAAGGCCCAGACAGCAAAGCAGAAGAGGCTCACCAGCCAGAACATTTCTGGTTGCAGCATGGGTCGCTTGAAGGTGATTGCATGCGCTTGAACTTCGTTGATGAATCCTGACTTCAAGGCTGACGCAACATCGTTCGCATTTGAGCCGTCCACCTGTGCCCAGAGATAGAGTTTTTTCGAATAGACGGCAATGGCGATCACAAGCCAGTAAATGAAGACCAGCGGAAGGGTGCGGCTCATGGCTTCCAGGGGCCGGCGCAAGAGCAAGCCCCACTTGCCTCCGGTGACGTATTGGACCATAAGAAGGGCGAGGCCGCCGACGGCCCAGCCGAAGGTGAGCATCAGGCCGAGCAGCCACCCGCGCAGAAAATGGGTCCAGCCGAGACCGTCTTCGGTCTGACCAAGGAAGCCGAGCCCGGCGGCAATCACCGCGAAGACAATCGCGACGATCACTGCTCTTGTCTTCCAGACGTCGACAAATGCCGGAGCGCTTAGATCGGCGGGAAGCGTTTTGGCGTGTTGTAGATCGTGAGCCATTCGTCCTGAGTCCTTACTGCGCGGCCGCGGGGGCCGGTTTGCTTACGGGAATCTTGATTGCCGGGTCGCCAGGATTGGCCGGAGCCATGCCCGGTGTTCCTTCTTTGGCTACCGGTGGATAGGCCTGAACCGCTGTGGCCGGAAGTGCCCATGGAGCAGCGAATCCTTCGGGTAGATTCTTTTCCTTCGCGATGTCCTTGAGATCTTTCACTTGGGCGCCTGAGGGCACGTCACCCTGGGTCGCGGCCTGGCTTAACTGAAGTGCGCGAATGTAGGCGGCGACTGCCCAGCGATCCTCTGGAGTCAACTGCGCTGAGTAGTCAGGCATCGCGCCATAGCCGTGGGTCATGACATAGAAATAATGCGAAAGCGGCTGGGCCGTGCGCACTTGATCGTGCAGATTGGCAGCAGGCTTGTAGCCTCTGTCGACAATTGCGCCCAAGCCATTACCTACGCGCGAATGGCAGGGTGTGCAGTAAACATTGAACCGCTCCTGACCGCGCTTGAGGACTTCGAGGGTCGCGGGGAAAGGAAGCACATTCATTTCTTCGCGATAGCCGTTGGCTCCCTGCACTACGCCGGTGTAGAAATAGCTGTCTTCACGAAGCTGGCCGCGGGCTACGGTGTTGACGACCTGGGGACGCGCGCCGCGATGATCGGCGAACATCTCGGAACCGCGCTGTGGGATGAGTTTGGGCTGGTTCTGCATGTCCTGGCGGCAGCCGGCCGTGAACACAATCGCTGACAAGCCAAAGATCGCCGAGGCCATCCGCAGAGAAGGGGGCGAGAACTGAGAACTGGGAACTGAGAACTGTCGTCTCATCAGTACTCCACCTCCACGACGGACGTTGGCTGGAAGCTGGTGAGATAGGCGCGGGTTTCTACCAGGTCGAACTTGGGGTCGAGGGCTTCGAGACACAGAAAGAATTTGTCCGTGGTTGCGCCGTTGCGGAAGTTGGGCGCGTTAAAGAGCGGATGATAGAGCGACGGCAGGCCGTTGAGCGCAAGCATTCCGAATGCTGCCGAGAGGCCGGCCCACAGAATCGTCCACTCATAGGCGGGTACGATGAATGCCGGCCATGAGTAGGTGGGGCGGCCGGCAATGTTCAGCGGATACGCAAGGACTGAGATCCATGTCTCAAGCGAGAACATGGCAGCAAGGCCCATGAGACCGCCAACGAGGGTGATGAGCGGCACTTTGTTGCGATGAAAGCCGATGGCCTCCGCTGCTTCCTCGACGGGATAGGGCGTGTAGCAATCCATGCGGCGCCATCCGTCGCTGCGCGCTTGCTGCGCGGCGCGAACCAGGTCGCTGGGTGTATCGAATTCGGCAAGCATGCCGTACGTTCCTTCGCGTGGGGGCATATTAGTCAGCAGCCTCCGCCGCCTTCTTGGGGGTTATCTTAGCCCCGGGCAGCATCATGCGGATTTCAGACATGGGAATCATGGGCAGGAATCGGACGAAGAGCAGGAAGAGCGCTGTGAAAAGTCCGAGCGTGCCTACATAGATCGCGTAATCCCATTTGGTTGCGCGGTACGTTCCCCACGAGGAGGGCAGGAAGTCTCGATAGAGGCTGGTCACAACGATGACGAAGCGCTCAAACCACATGCCCGTGTTGACCACGATGGAGATGAAGAACATGAACGGGATCGATGTCCGCAGTTTTCTTGACCAGAGCGTCGTGAGCGGAATTGCCAGGTTGCAGGTGATCAGCACCCAGTAAGACCAGCCCATGGGCCCGAACATACGGTTCCACATCATGAAGGCTTCCCAGTGCGAAGCCGAGTACCAGGCCATGAAGACTTCCATGCCGTAGCCGTAGGCGACGATGAAGCCTGTCGCGAGCATGACCTTGCCCATGTTGTCGATGTGGCGATCAGTGACCAGGCCTTCGAGATGGTAGAAGTGGCGCAGAGGAATGGCCAGCGTAAGCACCATGGCAAAGCCTGAATAGATGGCGCCTGCAACAAAGTACGGGGGGAAAATTGTGGTGTGCCAGCCGGGGAGAACGGCCACCGCGAAGTCGAAGCTGATGACGGTGTGGACGGAGAGCACAAGCGGCGTGGCCAGACCGGCCAGCAGCAGCGATGCCGTCTCGTAGCGCATCCAGTGGCGAACGGAACCGCGCCAGCCGAGCGAAACCAGGCCGTAGGCGTATTGGGCAAATTTCGATTCGGCTCGATCGCGCATGGTGCCGAAGTCAGGGACCATGCCGATGTACCAGAAGACCACTGAGATGGTGGCGTATGTCGAGACCGCGAAGACGTCCCACAGCAGCGGCGAACGGAATTGAGGCCACACGTTCATGGTGCTGGGATAAGGCAGCAGCCAGTAGCCGAGCCAGGGGCGGCCTACGTGGATGAGTGGGAACATGCCAGCGCAGACGACTGCGAAGATCGTCATGGCCTCAGCGAAGCGGTTGATGGAGTTGCGCCAGCCTTGCTTGAAGAGCAGCAAGATAGCAGAAATGAGGGTGCCGGCGTGGCCGATGCCGATCCACCAAACAAAGTTGATAATGGCAAAGCCCCAGGCCACGGGCTGCGTAACGGCCCAGATGCCTGTGCCTTTGAGGAACAGCCAGGTGATAGCCACCAGGAGCAAAGTCGCGCCCGCGCCGCCTACGCTGAACAATGCGAACCAGCCAAGCGGCGTATCTGGCGTGAGCACAATGTCCGCGATCTTCGCGGTGACCGACTTGAAGGTCTGCCCCGGCGCAATGACCCTGTATTCTCCGGTGATCGGATCGAGTCCGGCCACGCGGGATGGGTCTTTCGGATTTTTCGGTTTCAGGTCCGTTGTCGCCATCGTCCCTCTTAACCCTTCGCCGGCGCGTGTTCAGCCGGTCCGTCTTGGAGTTCCTGGTTCATGTTCAACACCGCAGCTACATACTTTGTCCGCGGGCGCGTATTCAAGTCGGCCAGCACCTGGTAGCTGCGCTCATCGTCCTGCAGCTTGGCCACGCGGCTGTTTTTGTCGTTGATGTTGCCGAAAGTGATTGCCGAAGCAGGGCAGGCCTGCTGGCATGCAGTCTGAATCTCGCCATCGAGAATGGGCCGGTTATCCTTGTCCGACTCAATCTTGGCCGCAGAGATGCGCTGCACGCAGTAGCTGCACTTCTCCATGACGCCGCGGGTGCGGACTGAAACGTCGGGATTGCGCGATAACTTGAGGCTCTCGGTCTCGTAGTCGGAGAAGAGCAGGAAGTTGAAGCGGCGCACCTTGTAGGGGCAGTTGTTGGAGCAGTAACGGGTTCCCACGCAGCGGTTGTAGACCATGGTGTTGAGGCCTTCCGGCGTGTGCACCGTGGCGCCTACCGGGCAAACCTGCTCGCAAGGTGCATTCTCGCAATGCTGGCAGGCCATGGGCTGGAAGTGGGCGCGGGGAGCTGAGAGGTCGCCTTCGAAGTATGTGTCGATGCGCAGCCACTGCATGTTGCGGCCGATGCGGACCTGCTGCTTGCCCACGACGGCGATGTTGTTTTCGGCATAGCAACTGACGATGCAGGCGTTGCAGCCGGTGCAGCTGTTCATGTCGATCGACATGCCCCAGGCGTTGTCTTTGTATTCCCAGTTGGGGAACATCGTGTTGTCGCGGTCGGTCTTCTCGTGGCCTTCGCCTTCGTTCGCGAATCCGGGATTGGCCTTGTACTCATCGAGCGTGGCGTAGCGAATGATGCCGCGCTCGTTGATGGCCTCATCTGCTTCGAGCGAGTTATTGTCGTGGCCTTCAGGCTGTCCGAAACGCGTGCCGCGATGATCCTGGAAGTGGCTCTTGGTGATCGCGAGGCCCCAGGTGCCTTCCACCTTGGCAATCGTACCGGTTACGTAGAAGGGAGCGTCGGCGGTGCGAATCAGGTATGCATTGAAGCCTGCACCTGAACCTACGCGGCCGGCGGCTTGGCGTCCATAGCCGAGGTGCACTGTGACCGAGTTATCAGGATGGCCGGGGACGGCGATGACCGGGGCTTTGACCTTGCGGCCGGCGACGGTGAGCTCGATGATGTTGTCTTCTTCGAGGCCTAGCTTGGTGAGCGTCGCGCCGGAAACGAGCGCTGCGTTGTCCCAACTAAGGTTGGTTACCGGCTTGGGGAGTTCCTGGAGCCAGCCTACGTTGGACCAGCGGCCGTCATAGATGCTGGGGTCGGGGCGGAAGATGATTTCGACCGTACTTCCTGTTGCATCTTTTGGTGCAGGCGCGGGGACTGTGCCCTTGAAAGCCACATCGACACTGGTCTTCGCAGTCTTGTCGAATGCCGTGCCATCAACCCATCCTTGATGGAGAGCCTTGCGCCAGCCTGTTTCAAAGTCGCCCTTTATCAGGGGCTTCGTCGTCTCGCGCACCGCTTCATAAGCACTCAAGAATGGTTCGTTCAACAGCGCTTGCAGCACATCATGCGCAGTCTTGCCGCCATAAAGTGGATCGATCAAAGGCTGCACAATCGATACGGTTCCGTCATAGGCGCGGGTATCGGACCAGGATTCGAGGAAGTGAGCGGCGGGGATGTGCCAGTGCGCATTTTGACCCGTCTCGTCAAGATGCGAGCCGAGGTGCGCAACAATCTTGGCCTTGTCGAAGGCGGCGGCAAATTCAAGATCGGCGGGCGATGAGTAGATCGGGTTGGAATTCAAAATCACCAGCAAGTCCACTTTGCCCGCGTTGAGATCCGACACCAGAGCCTTCAAATCCATGATCTGGCTTTTGGCAGGATATGGATTCACCGGTTCGGATGCCACAAAAACCGTCTTGCCTAGATTACCCAGAGCGTTGTTGATCGCCAGCGCCAACGCTTCGACTGACCGGTCCTGAAAGAGCCCCGGAATCACGACGCTCTTTCCCGCGCTCGCCTTCAAGTCCTTGGCCAAGGCGGCTAGAAACTTCTGCTGCTCATCCGTCCAGTTATAGGATGGCGCCGAGATTCCTGCAACGCCGACTGCTTTGGCCAACTCGGCTGCAAATGCCGGAATCTCGCTCGCTCTCAAGCCCAGACGATGCTCAGCTTTGAGGCCAGTCGTTGTTGGAGTGGACTCAATTGAGTAGAGGCGGTTCAGTTTCGAGGGATCCTTGCGCCGAGCCGCGTAGTCACCTACGAGTTTATGGAAGCCCGGATACGACGCACCCGACAGGAAGTCCGCATCCAGCGAAACGATCACATCGGCATCGGCCAGGTTGTACTGCGTATTCACGCCATTTTCAAGAGCAGTCCCCGCAATTGCAGGGTCGTATTGCACCAGCTTTGCCTTGGGGTAGGCCGCCTGTACAGCTTTCCACTGGCGAGCCAAAGTGGGCGAGGTGATGGTAGCGCTGAGGAAGTAAATCCCGGTGCCGTCTTTGCTGGTTGCAGCCTTCAGGCGAAGCTCTTGCGCAAACTCCGCCCAATCGCGCGTCTCGCCGCGATAGATGACGTGCTGCGAGCGGTCGGGATCGTAGAGGTCTAGCAGCGTGCCCTGCGTATACGGATCGGAAGAACCGTGATTGTATGGGTGCTCCGGGTTGCCGTCTATCTTGATGGGGCGGAACTGATCGCTCTTTACCAGCAGCGGAACGGCGCCGGTCACGAAGGGATGCGCCGTGGCAAAATACATTGGCTTGCCGAGGATCAGATCTTCGGGCGCTTTGACGTAGGTATAAATCGGCTCGTCGGGCTGCTTGGTGCAACCGGCCAGGCCGGCCAGGGCCATGGACGCGCCCATCAGCTTCATGAATCCGCGGCGAGAGACGGGATCGACCCACTCCTGCGCGGACGAGGGAAACTCGCGCTCGACCGCTGCTTGAAATTCGGCCGTATTGGCGAGCTCGTCGACCGACTGCCAGTAGCGCTTGCCCTTGACGCCCTGCAACTGCTGACGCACCTGAACCAGGGTCATCGGCGCTGCATCGTTATTGCCTTTTCCGTTCATCCCATTCCTGTCGTTGCTCATCGGTGGCAGACCTCACAGCTGGTCAGATCCTTCGGGGTACGAATCTTGTAGTGGTCTACCAGAAAATGACCGAGTTCATCCTGATCGGTGAACTTCTTGTACACCGGCGCAACTGGCAACGTAGCAGCCGCCACATCTCCGATCAGGCCGTGTCCAGCGCTCAAAGGCAATTCAAGGGAAGCCACTTCGGGTCCAGCAGCAGTAGGATCTTTGGTGGTGCAGCTTACGCTTTGCGCTGTCGGGGTTCCTGACTTCTCATCGCCCACCGAGCACCACACGGGACGGTCCTCACCAGGCTTTTCCCAGGCCATGTTGTAAATCTCGCTGGTGGGCCGAATATTCTTTGCCGGATTGCGATGGCAGTCCAGGCACCACTCCATTTGCAGAGTGTTCTGCGCGTACATCAACGGCATCTGGTCGACACGGCCATGGCAGCTTGCGCAGCCGAGTCCCTTGTTCACATGAATCTCATGGCTGAAGTAGACGAAATCCGGCAGATCGTGCACTTTGGTCCATACCAGGCTTTCGCCGGTCGCCCAGCTTTTGCGGACGGGCTCAAGCAGCTGCGCGTTGGTCCAAATTTGCGAGTGGCAGTTGATGCAGGTCTTGGTAGGCGGGATTCCGGCGTAGCTCGACTTCTCCACGGTGACGTGACAGTACTGACATTGCAGGCCGAGACCCTGGACGTGGTGTTTGTGGCTGAAGGGCACCGGCTGGTCCGGGCGCTGGCCCTGCCGCGTCACCCACGGGGAACGCTGCAACTGGTCGAGCGTGACCCCCAGGGCGATCACGATCAGCCCTGTCAACACCAGGCTCGCGCGAGCCAGAGCGTTGGAGCTGCGATCAAATATCTGCGCCATGAATGCAATCCCTGCTTGGTTTTTCGTTCTTGAATGCGCCCGCTATAGTAGCGGCCACTCGGATTGGCGTCTTGGATGCACCGCAGTGCTGGCGGTCACACAGGTTGTGTTCAATAAAAGTTCTTGGGCAAAATTCACCCGAGAGGTGGAGAACCCCGAAAAATCAATATAGCAGCCGAGGGCCTCTGCGCGGGCGGATAAAAGCGCAAAACACCAAAAAAAGTTCGGTCTGGATCGTTTTGGTAATCCGCTGAAAAGAAAACCGTTGTGATAACAGTATGAGCAGGGAAACAGCCCGCGCGCCCCTGGCAGCCCGCGTCCCAGAGACTGAGATGTTGGCAACAAATTATCACGCTGAAACCTTCTTACGCCACTCCATTTGAAACAGGCTTGAACTTTACGGAAGATTTAAATCGACAGTCGCACATGAGAAGTGCGCTCGCGGAGTTAGTGCGCACTGCTTGAATCGACATCGAATCACACGTGCTCCGGTGGTTCCGCGAGGACCTCTGCAAAGGACTCGTCGGGCGATGTTGCGGGCCAGCCAATGATGACCAGGAACACGTCGAGAACAAAAAGTGCGATGGCAATGTCGTTGAAGAGCGTCGCCTGACGCAGATCAGGCAGCAGCTGATTGGCGGCCCAGAAGAGAAATGCGACCGCCAACATGATCGCCTTGACAAATTCCCTCCACGCGGGCCAATGGGCGACCTGGTAGGCGAGGTATGCAAGGGCGATCAGGGCGAGAGGAAATGCGGCGATGATGTCGTGACTTCTGGCGGGAAACAACTGCGGGAAAACGTCCCAAACCAAGAGGAGCGCCACGCCAGCCAGAGTGGCGATACCGAGGAACAAAGGTAAAGCGCGATGGGCCCTGTCCAGACGAATGTACATGAGGCATTATGAACCAGCGGTCAAAAGGAAGTCGTAAAGGACTGAGCGTGCAATTTCTCTCGCTTCGCCGGCGACTCGCATCGAGCGGACATGCGAATCTGCAAAGCACCGTCATTTTCTAGTCGGCGGAAGTTCCGGAAGCAGGACCGAGCAGGCGCCGCATGGCGTCAAGGACGCGCGATGGATGAAGCGGCTTGGTCAGCACATCAAATTGATGGCCATCGTTGAGTGCTTTGTCGATCAGGTCCCCGGTCGCGCCCTGGCCGGAGAGAAGGACCACTTTGCATTCAGGATGCATCTGGCGTATATGGATCGCGAGTTCAACGCCAGTCATGCCGGGCATGATCACGTCCGAGAGGAGGAGATCGGGGGCGACCATCTCAGCGGCTTTCAGAGCGTCCAAGGGATGATTGAAAAAGGTGGCTTCGAAGCCCTGAGTCTTGATGATCGCCGCCAGAGTAGAGGCGATGATTGGTTCGTCATCGACTACGTAAACCAATTGCCCGTTTGTGCGTTCGCGCATGGGCTTCAACTGCCTTTCGTGCAAAGATTCGCGGTAACCTGACGAAAATAAGAAGATTTGGATGGTCTGGAGTCGATGTAAATGTATTTTGACACAGGAATTTGCGCGAGGCAAAGCGCACACTGCTTGCAGGGCTTGCGAGCCCAGCGACTCTTGTTTCGCGACGGGCGAGCGGTTCCGCGCCGCGGCTTCGAGGTTCAGGTTGAATCAAATGAACCGTCGTCGCCTTAGGAATTGTGAAGCTGGCAGGTGATGGACTCATCGAGAGTCCTATGCTCGACTCCGCAGGGGTTTGTTAGTCTGATGGGTGGGTTTGAGGTTTCGCAAAAAACGTTACGGCATATTCTCAAGAAAAATACTCTGACAATGCGGCCTTTGAACCTGGACCCGGTGGGAAGACGTTCCCCCGTTCCTGGGTTTGTGGACCGGACCTGACTGGCTTAGAAAAGGAACGACAATGAAATTCGCCGGAGTGCTGGTGATGCCAGCCGGTTTCTTTCTTTCGATTGCCGCTCTGGTTCTGTTCCCTGCCTCGAACGCGGCGGCTCGAACCACATTTGTGCTTTGCGGTTTGGGCGTTGAAGCACTGGGTCTGGTAGTTGCTGTCCGCGGGCACATGGAAGCGCGAGGAAATAGCCGCCAATGACATCGAACGTTCAGCCTGCGATGACTGAAGCTACATTCGTGCTGGTTCTGGTCTCGCTGTTGCTTTCTCCGCTGGCTATTGCCGGAGTAGCACTGATTAACACGGGGCTTGGTCGTTCGCGATCGGCTGCGCAGGCGCTGCTGGGGAATCTGGCTATTGTGGCTGTGACGACCATCGCATTCGCGCTGGTTGGTGCTACCTTGGCGGGCCCAATGGGCGGCGTCGGCCACGTGTTTCATCTTTCTGGCAAGCCGTGGAATTGGCTTGGGACGGGGCCGCTTCTATTGAGTGGCCTGGCGTCCGCACCGGCGCAAACCCAGCTTGAACTGCTGTTTGAATTTCTGGCGGTGGCGCTGGCTGCGCTGATTCCCTGGGGTTCAGGCGCGGACCGCTTACGGCTTACGGCAGGATGCGCGGTGGCCGCGGTACTGGCTGGGCTTGTGTTTCCGCTGTTGGCGCATTGGGTGTGGGCAGGCGGCTGGCTATCGCAATTGGGGGGTAACTTTTCTCTTGGATCGGGATTCCTTGACCCGGCCGGAGCGGGGACTATCCACGTGCTGGGCGGGTTGAGCGCGCTGGCCGTGGTGTGGGTGACCGGGCCGCGCAGGGGCAAGTTTCCGCAAGGTGGATTTGCCACTGCCATGCCTGGACACAACGCTGTGTACATATTGTTCGGTTGCCTGTTGGCGCTGGCTGGATGGCTGGCTTTCAATGTGGCTGGGGCGGTCTTGTGGGTGCAGGCGCCGCTTTCCGCTTTGCCCGTAGCGGCGATCAATACGCTGCTTTCTGCTTCGGGAGCTCTCGCTGCAACGTTCGCTGTCACACGCTATCGCTTCGGCAAGCCGGACGCCAGTTTGTGCGCCAACGGATGGCTCGCAGGGCTGGTGGCTTCGAGCGCTTGCGCGGCGATCGTGACACCGGTGCAATCTCTGGTCGTCGGCATTGTGGCTGGAGTAATTACGCCGCTGCTGGTGGAAGTGCTGGAATTGGCTGTGTCCATCGACGATCCGTCAGGAGCTATCACGGTTCATGGTGCCTGCGGATTGTGGGGATTGATTGCTGCAGGAGTTTTTGCTCCGCTAGGCGGCCAACTGATCGCGCAACTGGTGGGGATTGCTGCGCTGCTGGGATTGATGCTGCCGTTTGCTTATCTGCTGTTCTGGATCGTCAACCGCTTTGTTCCATTCCGCGTGGACTCAGACGGGGAACGCATCGGCATGGACCTGCATGAGCTGGGCGGCGGGGCTTACCCGGAGTTCGTGATTCATCGGGACGATTCATACCGATAATTGATTACGAGTTCCCGAAGCGTGATAGCTAGCCTGAAGTTTTTTCCCGTTCACCCAATTGTGTGATTTTTCCTGAGCAGGAAATTGTGTATTCTGGCGGCAGGAAAAATTTCACATGGAAATCCTGCTCTACCTGCTTTATCCGCTGGGCTTGCTTCTGGAGATTGTGGCCATCGTCCACTACTTCCGGAATCGGCCGGAGATGTTCTGGTTCTATGTGATTGTTTTTCTTGGACCATTGGGCGC
>Ga0302320_10011669_pt1 | contig 18555 bp, 18 predicted proteins | sample Bog_T0_3_FD_202130 | JGI IMG/M metagenome (GOLD analysis project Ga0302320, IMG submission 202130) | Peat permafrost microbial communities from Stordalen Mire near Abisko, Sweden - Bog_T0_3 | ecosystem: Environmental > Terrestrial > Soil > Wetlands > Peat | place: Sweden: Abisko, Stordalen Mire...
GACGCTGGTGTTCTTACTAGCGACCGCCACTCTATTGCCGTTCTCCCTTTTCAGCGTCGCAGTCGCAAAATTAGGTGCGCCGGTCACGATCACCGTCCTGGTCGCTCTGTTGGTGTGCCTCATTCCGACCACCATCGGGGGCTTGCTATCGGCCATCGGGGTTGCGGGCATGAGTCGCATGATGGCCTCTAATGTCATTGCGACTTCGGGGCGCGCGGTGGAGGCGGCAGGTGATGTCGATGTGCTGCTGCTCGATAAGACCGGAACTATCACCTTAGGAAATCGCCAAGCGGCCGCGTTTATTCCGGCCGAGGGTGTGACGGATCAACAACTGGCAGATGCGGCGCAGTTAAGCTCGCTCGCAGATGAAACTCCGGAGGGACGCAGCATAGTCGTGTTGGCCAAGCAGCTTTTTAATCTACGCGAAAGAAATCTCGGGCAGCTGGAGGCGACTTTCGTCGCCTTCTCGGCGCAAACGCGCATGAGTGGCGTCAACATCGGGGCTCGTGAGGTGCGCAAGGGTGCGGCCCAGGCCGTACGCCAATATATCGAGGCGCAAGGATTTACATTTCCCCCGAAGGTCGCCCAGTCTGTAGACGAAGTTGCCCGCAAGGGCAGTACTCCTTTGGTGGTGAGCGACGGCGGGCGCGTTTTGGGCGTCGTGGAGCTCAAAGACATCGTGAAAGGCGGCATCAAAGAGCGCTTCGGTGAACTGCGCCGCATGGGAATACGAACCGTGATGATAACCGGAGACAACCGGCTGACGGCGGCCGCGATCGCTGCCGAGGCGGGGGTGGATGACTTTCTTGCGGAGGCGACGCCCGAGGCAAAGCTCAAGCTCATTCGCCAGTATCAGGCGGAAGGTCGACTCGTTGCCATGACGGGCGATGGCACGAACGATGCACCAGCGTTAGCTCAAGCAGACGTCGCTGTGGCGATGAATTCTGGCACGCAGGCGGCAAAAGAGGCCGGCAACATGGTGGACCTCGATTCGAATCCCACCAAACTGATTGAGATTGTGGAAGTTGGCAAACAGCTGCTCATTACGCGCGGTTCTCTGACGACCTTTTCAATTGCGAATGATGTCGCCAAATACTTTGCCATCATACCGGCTGCATTTGCGACGACGTATCCGCAACTGGCGGCGCTCGATGTGATGCGTCTGACGAGCCCTAATTCGGCGATCCTATCCGCGGTGATTTTCAATGCGCTGATTATCGTTGCCCTAATCCCATTGGCACTCAAGGGCGTCAAGTACCGGGCACTCGGCGCAGCGTCGCTTCTGCGGCGAAACTTGTTGATCTACGGGGTCGGGGGCATCATCGTGCCATTCGTAGGGATCAAGCTCATCGATATGGCGTTGACGACGCTGCGTCTCGTTTAGATAGGTGCATCGATGAATCTCATGCTACGTCCGCTGCTTACTTTGTTCGCGCTGTTGACTATTCTGACAGGTTTGGTGTACCCGCTGGCTATCAGCGGAATCGGCAAAGTTCTATTCCCGAGCCAAGTCTCGGGGAGCTTGCTGAGGCGCGATGACAAGGTGGTGGGCTCCCTGCTCATTTCCCAGTCCTTCCAGAACCCTAAGTATTTTTGGGGACGTTTGTCCGCGACCTCGCCGATGCCGAACAACGGAACTGCCTCGAGCGGGTCAAATTTTGGGCCGACAAATCCGGCGCTGCTCGAAGCTGTCAAAGCACGAATTGACGCGCTCAAGGCTGCGGATCCGGGTAACTTGCGGCCCATTCCGGTGGATCTGGTCACGGCTTCAGCGAGCGGGCTCGATCCTGACATCACACCAGCAGCGGCTCTGTACCAAGTCGAACGCATCGCGCGGGCACGTCACCTTAAGCCGCAAGCCGTCCGGCAGCTGGTTCTAGGCAATGTTGCCGGTCCGCAGTGGGGCATATTCGGCGAATCGAGGGTCAATGTGTTGCTGCTCAATTTGACCTTGGATCGCGCACGTTAGGCCGAAATTGATCACGAACGAACATCGGCCTGATCCAGATCTGCTACTAGCGAAAGTCCAGCAGCAAGAAGCCCAGTCACAGCGCGGCAAATTACGGATCTACTTCGGCTCATCCGCCGGGGTGGGTAAAACCTACGCAATGCTCGCAGCCGCTCACAAGGTGAAGGCTGAAGGCCGCGATGTGCTCGTCGGTGTTGTCGAGACACATGGGCGAGCCGAAACAGCCGCACAACTGTCGGGGCTCGAAGTCTTGCCGCGGACGGTGATTTCCTACCGCGGCAAGGAGCTGTATGAATTCAATTTGGACGCTGCGTTGGCGCGTCGACCGTCACTTATCCTCGTCGATGAATTGGCGCACTCAAACGTCTATGGTGCGCGGCATCCCAAGCGCTGGCAGGATGTGGAAGAACTGCAAGGTGCCGGCATTGATGTCTTTAGTACATTGAATGTGCAGCATCTGGAGAGCTTGAATGATGTGGTCGGCGGCATCACGCAAGTGCGAGTATCGGAGACGATACCCGATACGGTGTTCGATGCGGCCGATGAAGTGTTCTTGGTCGATATACCCGCCGATGAACTCCTCACCCGTTTGAAAGCTGGCAAGGTTTACGTGGAAGCTCAAGCGGAGCGCGCCGCCCGTAATTTTTTCCGTAAGGGCAACTTAATGGCGCTCCGGGAGCTTGCGCTGCGCCGAACTGCGGATCGGGTTGAGGGCGATGTGCAGGCCTACCGGGTCGATCAATCCATCGGTTCGGTATGGAAGACCGCCAACGCGTTGCTAACCTGCGTGGGGCCAGACTCCGGCGCTGAGCGGGTGGTGCGAGCAGCGGCGCGTCTCGCGACCCAATTGAATGCGGACTGGCATGCTATCTACGTCGAAACCCCGGCGCTGCAGCGACTCCCGGCAGCACGACGCGAGCGAATCTTGGGTACTTTGAATCTCGCGCAAGAGTTGGGTGCGACCACGGCTGTGATTGCCAACGCGCAAGTCGCAGAAAGCGTCATTGCATACGCCAGAAGTCATAATTTATCCAAACTCGTAATTGGACGTGATCCCGCGCGGCGCTTGTGGCCTTGGCAAAGATCCAGTGGGCAGAAATTATCTTTGCTCGCACCGGACATCGACCTGGTTGAAATCGGCCGCACGGACGGCTTGGTGCGAGACGGCGTTTTGAGAAGCGCAATCTCGTTAGCGGATGACCGCGGCGCGGAGTCCAGCGAGCGACGCAAGGCAAAGCGGCTGCGCTATGTGTGGGCGGTGCTCGCCTGTATTGGTGTGACACTCGCTTTGATGCCGCTTGCGGTGCATTTCGACCGGTCGAATATCGTGGCGATCTTTATTTTGGTGGTGGTGTTGACTGGGGTTCGCTTGGGTCGAGGACCTGCGGCGCTGGCAGCCGTATTGAACGTCGCTGCATTCGATTTCTTCTTTGTGCCGCCGCGATTCTCCTTTGCCGTGAGCGACGTGCAATACGTGCTGACCTTTGCCGTCATGTTGGCGGTGGGACTCATCGCCGGTCAGCTAACGGCGGGTCTGCGTTTTCAGGCGCGTGTCGCCTCGCACCGTGAGGAACGTGCTGGGTCGCTCTACGAGATCGCGCGTGATTTATCGGGCGCCGTGCAAATCGATCAGGTAGTTAAGATCAGTTGCGAATCTATCCAAAGGACCTTCCGTGCCAGCGCTGCGTTACTGCTGCCTGACGAACAGGCACACCTGATACTGAAGCCGCCGAACGCAACGACCATCGTCGGCAAGCCTCTCAGCGTCGATATCGGCATTGCACAATGGGCATTTGATCGGGGTCAAGCCGCAGGCTTCAGCACCGATACACTGCCAGGCAGCGACGTGCTCTATGTACCGCTGCGCGCCCCCAGTCGCGCACGTGGGGTGCTCGCGGTGAGAGCCAATAATCGCAGGCTCCTGCTCATCCCAGAGCAGCGACAGTTGCTAGATACTTTCGCAGCGCTTATTGCCATCGCTCTCGAGCGGGTGCACTACGTCGGCGTGGCCCAAGATGCCCTCATTAGTATGGAGTCGGAGCGGCTACGCAATTCACTGCTTGCCGCGCTCTCGCATGATTTGCGTACCCCGCTCACTGTTTTAGTTGGCCTGGCAGAGTCCTTGATTCTCACAAAACCCGAGCTCTCGCCGCAACAACGAGAAACCGCAGGAGCGATCAATGAGGAGGCTCATCGCATGAGCGCGCTCGTGAGTAATCTGCTCGATATGGCGCGTATTGAAAGCGGCGGCGTCAAGCTCAATCTTGAGTGGCAACCGCTGGAGGAGGTTGTTGGCGCAGCCCTCGCCGCAGCCCGCAATGTGTTGAAGCAGCACCACGTCGAGTTGCGAATTCCTCGGGATTTGCCGCTGATTCGATTTGACGCGTTGCTGATCGAGCGAGTGCTGGTGAACCTCTTGGAAAATGCCGCAAAATATACTCCCGCCAATAGCACCGTGACTTTGTCATCCGAGATCGTCGCGGATCAGCTGAGCGTGTCGGTAGCGGATAATGGGCCGGGCCTTCCCATCGGGCGCGAGGAGGCTGTATTCGAGAAATTCACACGGGGCGATCGCGAGTCGGCAACGCCTGGAGTGGGCTTAGGTCTCGCCATTTGCCGCGCCATTGTGGAGTCGCACGGAGGGAGGATCGTTGGTCGCAATCGACCGGGCGGCGGAGCGATCTTTACATTCACTCTGCCATTAGGCAATCCGCCGACAACCGAGTTAGAAGCGGAAGTGGCGTCGGGCTAAACGATCTGCAAAGCGATATCGACAAGTTGCCGTTCTGACTGGCGCCCGGTCGTGCGCAAGCAACAACTGCGAGCGCTAATTAATTAGAAGTGTTCACCGAAACCTGCCAAAAGTAACGACATGGACACCCCACTTTATACGGCGGCAGGTAATGCCAAGTGGAAGTGTCAAGCAACCACTTAAACCCTTGATACCTCAAATATCGCCAGCGCATCACCTGGACTAATGGAGAGGCGCGAAGTGCGCGCTGCAAGTAGGAGCCGAGTGTCCTTAGCATCCGATCAAAATGCTGTGAAATAACTCTGGTTTTAGGCGCTCAGAGCGAGACGCGGTGATGAGAAGGCCGCATCGCACCGGATGGTCAGGCACCAAACTCACCGTCTTGGCGTGATCATGGGGCTTGCCATCCGCCCCAGACGATAATCCCCATGCCCGTAAGCGCGATCGCGCCACCGGTCAGATCCCAACGGGTCATAAGAACGCCATCAACCTTCCACAACCATACAAGCGCCACGGCGATGTACACCCCTCCGTAGGCTGCGTACACGCGTCCCGAGGCCGTCGGGTGCAACGTCAACAGCCAGGAGAACAGCGCGAGGCTTGCGGCTGCCGGCAGAATCAGCCACGGGGAGCCGGATTTTCTGAGCCAGAGATATGGCAGGTAGCAGCCCACGATCTCCGCGATCGCCGTCAAAACAAAAAGAAGAAATGTCTTGAGAACCAGCATTCATTTGCCCTCACAAATTGCGGTGCGCCTTATTGCCGCTCCTGGTACTGCTCTAAATCGGGTGCGACTCCATTTGCTGCCAGGCTGCTTCTCGCCGACAACTTGTGCGCGACGTTCATTGGTCCGTGTTTAATGCCGCAATGATGGGGCACGGCGCCGCCGTTGCGGCATGTTCACATTCGCAGAGCAGCGCGGCGAGTACCCGTTCCATACGTTCGAGCGTCACGATCTTTTCGCGAATGCTCGCGAGTCGTTCGCCGGCAATCTTGCGAATCGCATTGCGACTGCCACCTTGCTCAAGCCGCATAAGCTCACGAATCTCATCGAGGGTGAAACCAAGGCTCTGCGAACGCTTGATGAACCGAATCCGGTCAACTATGGCGGGTGGATACCGTCGTATGCCGGCGCCGCTGTGTGGGACAGCCAACAGATGCCGGCGCTGGTAGTACCGTATAGTTTCCACCCCGACTTCTGCCGCGCGCGCCAGCCCCCCGATCGTAACTGCAGCATCGCCGGGACGCGACGGGACAGCATCTGGGCGGCGCTTGGCAGCTGTTTTCGGCATAACTTGACTCCGTACCTAGGTACGGAGCCTAGACTAGCCCATGAATCAAGTACAGCGACCGAGTGTGACCATGAAGCCTGCCGGCCAAGAGTTCTGTTGTTGCGGACCGTCCGCCGACAATCCCCATGCCACGCTCTCAGGTGCCGCGGGTCAAACGCATGATCCCGTCTGCGGCATGGTGGTGGACTCGGCGACTGCCAAGAACCGCGCGAAGCACAATGGCCAGACCTACTACTTTTGTTGCGGGGGCTGCAAAACTAAATTCATGGCAGATCCTGGTCAATATCTGAAGCCGACCGCAAGACCCGCGCCCGGCATCCCGAGTGCTCCGAACGCGCCCATTACTCAGGGCGCTATCTACACGTGTCCGATGCATCCGCAAATTCGCCGCAGCGCGCCCGGCAATTGTCCGATCTGCGGAATGACGCTCGAGCCGGAGGGCATTCCTGAGACAGAAGGCAGCAGTCCTGAGCTCAAGGATATGACTCGGCGGTTCCTGATAGGCGCCGTGCTCGCAACACCCATTTTCGTGTTAGAGATGGGTGGCCACTTGGCGCTGCTGAAGATGGATCGGTATGTGTCCATGGCCGCCTCGATGTGGATTCAGTTCGCGCTCGCGACGCCCGTTGTGCTTTGGTGCGCGTGGCCCTTCTTCCAACGAGCCCGGGCCTCGATCCTCAACCGCTCGCCCAATATGTTCACCTTGATCGCCTTAGGGATAGGCGCGGCCTATTTCTACAGTTTGACGGCGACTTTTGCTCCAGGCGCATTCCCTGCGGGGCTTCGCGAGCACGGGGGTCTCATCCCCGTCTACTATGAAGCCGCGGCGGTGATCACGGTTCTGGTCTTGTTGGGCCAGGTGCTGGAGCTGCGCGCGAGGGAGAAGACCGGCGGTGCCATTCGGGCGCTCCTGAAATTGGCGCCAAAGAGTGCACGCCGTGTTCGTGCCGACGGCACCGATGAGGAAGTGCCGCTCGATGAAGTCCACGTGGGCGATCGGCTGCGGGTGCGGCCGGGCGAAGCAGTTCCCGTCGATGGATTGGTCACCGAGGGTGCCAGCGCGGTCGATGAATCGATGGTGACCGGCGAATCGATGCCGGTCGAAAAGGCGGCGGGCGCCAAGGTGATCGGCGGCACAATCAACGGGAGCGGCGCCCTCGTGATCACTGCTGAGAAGATCGGCGCCGATACCATGCTTTCTCGCATCGTGCTCATGGTCGCCGAAGCGCAGCGCAGCCGCGCCCCTATCCAACGACTCACCGACTCGGTGTCCGCGTGGTTCGTTCCCGCCGTCATGGCCGCGGCGGCCCTTACATTTGTCGCGTGGATGATGTGGGCGCCGGCGCCAGCGCTGGGACTGGCGGTCGTGGCCGCCGTGTCGGTGCTCATCATCGCTTGCCCGTGCGCGCTTGGTCTCGCGACCCCGATGTCCATCATGGTCGGCGTCGGCAAAGGCGCAAGCGCCGGTGTTCTCATAAAGAACGCCGAGTCGCTCGAGCGATTCGAGAAGGTGGATACCTTGGTGATTGATAAAACCGGCACCTTGACCGAGGGGAAACCCCGTGTGACGGCGGTTGCGCCCGCGGCCGGCTTCGACGAAGCAGCCGTCCTGTCTGTCGGCGCGAGCCTGGAAAGGTCTAGCGAACATCCGCTCGCCGCAGCCATCCTGGCATCGGCGGTGGACCGCAAGGTAGAGCTTCAGGAAGTTACGGATTTCGCCTCCGTCACGGGCAAGGGCGTGACCGGCATCATCGGGGGCCGACGCGTCGCAGTCGGCAATGCGACGCTGCTCAAGGATCATGGCGTGGCCAGCGCCGATCTGGAAGCACACGCCGAGGCACTGCGACAGGAAGGTGCCACGGCGCTATTCGTGGCAGTCGATGACAGGCCGGCCGGCATCATCGCGGTGGCCGATCCTATCAAGGGGACGACGATGGCGGCGCTCGATGCCTTGCGCAGTGAGGGCATCCGGATCGTCATGCTGACCGGCGACAATCGCACCACGGCCCAAGCCGTCGCTGCCAGGCTTGGCATCACCGAAGTGGAAGCCGATGTGCTGCCCGATCAAAAAAATGCCATCGTGCGGCGCCTCAAGAACGAAGGCCGCGTGGTTGCGATGGCCGGGGATGGCGTCAATGATGCTCCCGCGCTGGCCGAAGCGGATGTCGGTATCGCGATGGGCACAGGCACCGATGTCGCCATGCAAAGCGCCGGCCTCACACTCATCAAAGGAGATCTCGCCGGAATCGCGCGCGGCCGGGCCTTGAGCCGCGCCACTATGCGCAACATCCGCCAAAATCTCGTGCTCGCCTTCGTCTACAATGTCATCGGGATACCGGTAGCGGCCGGTGTGCTGTATCCCGAGTTTGGACTACTCTTGAGTCCCATCATCGCGGCGGCCGCCATGAGCTTAAGCTCGGTGTCAGTGATCGGCAATGCGCTGCGTCTTCGAGTGGCGCGCATTTGAGAATGCGCGGCGCTCGGAACCTTGGCAGCGTCAACACTGAAACGGCACTGCGGCAGCAGGAAGGCAGCCTAGCGGCAATCTGAAGCCACGACGCTCCGCTTGTCTGCATTTTCAAAGAGTTACTATGGATTGTAGATTCACTTTCGCGCCCAAATTCTTCAGGTTGTAGAGAATCTCATGGCGGTTCCGATGGTTATAATTCCGAATCCCACCCCACTACCAATCTCTCAACAGCTACTGTAAGAACTGAGTAGTTGACCCAGAAAAAAAGCATCTCCTTGTCATTTGGGGCTGCGGGAGTGATGCCATGTCCTACCTGGCGAATTCGAATCCGGGAGAAGCCGCGATTGAGCGTGAACTGACCGCCGTCTTTCCGGCAGAGTTTGGTGACGGCAAGAACGCCGATTTCCTGGAAACCTGTGTCCGCATGGCCGGCTTTTTGGCGACGACCGCCAGCGTGGAGCAACAGCTCAAGGAGCTGGAAGGCCGCTTGAAGACGACCACCGGCCTCGAGTTCGACAAGGTCCTCGCACACTACCGAACTCGCTCCGCCCAGCTCGACGAACGCAAGCTGGAAGAACAACTGCGCCACTTGTTCAGCCGCGAGTTGATGGCACTGGAAATCAGGCTCGGGTTCAATACCTTCCAATGCGTCGGGGGCGAACGCGTGCAAACCTATGTCGCCTTCCTGAATGCCGACTCGTTCCGCGCCCAACTCAAGCTCGGCCACCACTGGAAGGACCCTGGCGTTCCCGGCAACCACGGCGAGTACACCCACCGGCTGCAGTGGTATTTGCTGGCAAATGCGCTGAAGGACGTGGTGAAAGAACCCGTCAAGCAGTTTATGCGCATTGGTGGCATCATCGACCCGAACAAGGAAAACGCGCCCAGTGGCCTGTGGGATGCGCTGTTCGACCGAAACGATGGCGAAGGCTCAACCAAGTTCAAGGTCCAGGGCAACGTGACCGACTGCCGCAGCCCCGAAAGCATGACCAAGTTCATCGTCGACAATGTCAATGCGGAAAAGTGGCCGCTGGTGCACTGGTACATCAAGTCGCGCATGAAGAAGCGCCAGACGAAAGCGCTAAACGAGTTCACCGCCGCGAGGACTTACGTGGACGGAAAGATCAAGAAGTTCGAGCTGAACATCCCGGCGGTTGGCGTAGTCGGCACTTCGCGCAGCTTCGGGCGCAACCAGGCGCCCGGCATCCTGAAGCCTGGCGCGGTGAATCAACGGACACCACCCCAGTGACGCGCCGCTCCGGCGCAGCGGCCACACGCGGGCGCGCGCGAACCCTGTTTCTGGAGGGGGTGTACCGATGCGGAGTCAGCTGTCGGCGAATGGAGGCTTGGTAGGGGAGAATGTACTCAAGAGCGCCCTGACATGGGTAAGCACGCCGAGATTTGTTGCTGCGACCGCTGCCAAATGTTAACGGCTGAGCGCTTTTTCGCAACGAGGGTAGCGAAAATGGGATGCACAAGATGGCTGGCGGCGCTTAGCGTTCTAATACTGTGCCACGGCTGCAGTCTGAGCGATCACGGAGTTGCCCAGTCAAGACTCGGAAAGGCTTCCAGCCTTGCAGAAATGGAAAAGCTAATCGATGTGCCTGGCTCGATCGAAGTCGAGACTGTCAAGAGTGCCGATTGGACGGTTCCGCTATCAGGCTTATTGGATCTGAAGAGCGCAGCTGCGCAAGCGGTGCATTTGACCGACCATCCCGAGCCGATCCACGTATTCGTCCACGTCGTGCGGCACCCAAACTTCGGCACCTTCCTCGTAGATACGGGCGTCTCTCAGCAACTGTTGGCAGATCCCGGTGGGCACGGCATTTCTTGGCTGGTTCGTCAGGTCATGCCGCTAGATAAAATGCAGATAAGAGAAGGCACGGCCCATGTAGTCGCGCGAATCCCAGGCGGTATCCAGGGCGTTTTCTTCACTCACCTGCACGTCGACCATATTTCGGGGATGCCGGATATTCCCGGAAGTATTCCCTTGTATGTTGGCCGCGGCGAATCGACCCAGAAGTCGTTTCAGAACTTATTCGTTCGAGGTACCACGAACAAGCTGCTCGACGGCAAGGCGGACCTGCAGGAATGGCCATTTCAGTTGAACGATGAACACAAAGGCATCCGCATCGGCGACGTCGTGGACATTTTTGGCGACGGCTCTGCCTTTGCCGTCAGCGTGCCCGGACACACGCCGGGCAGCACAGCGTATGTATTCAGGACTCCGAAAGGGCCAGTTTTGCTCACCGGAGACACCTCGCATACGCGATGGGGTTGGGATCACGGTGTGGAACCGGGCAGCTATACGGCCGATCAGTCGACAAACCTCAAGAGTTTACTGATGCTCAAGGATCTCGTTGCGCGGCATCCTGCTACGGAAGTCCGGTTCGGGCACCAATAGCGCCTTTTCACGTCCCACGATTCGAGAAGGTTCGCTGTGATGCTGGTGTCGAGCAGTTAGCGCATCAGATTTCGACTTCGTCAGGAGTGTCGTCGGTTATCGGCGGAAACGTTTCGCTGAGCGGCTCGAGAGTCGCGAGTAGTGCGATCAATGAACGCGGAGGGACCGCTTCGATGATCAGCTTGTTGCCGTCTTTGCGCATGACGGCATCATCGCCGGGGAGTTCGAACTTTTTGGGGATCCGGACGGCCTGGTTTCGGCTATTCTTAAGTAGCTCGACGTGGCGCTCTGACGGAAGCCGAAACAGATGCCACATCCCCGTTACGAACGAAATCAAACGGTTAGAGAGTGTATCTCGCCGACACCACCGACGAACTGTGTCGTTAAATTGACAGCTAACACCTACAAGGGATTCTGCGCCACAGTGCGGGGCTGGTGGTGCGGGATATGTAATCCCCCTGCTCGGTCGACGCGCTCTATTACGGCCGAACGGGCGAGACCCACACCGAGTATTTCCCGGGAACGAAGCCGGCCGCCAAGCCCTGAACGCTATCGGCGCGCCCCCTCTACCAAGACTCAAGGAGTTCACCATGCTCGACCACATCGGTCTTCGCACTTCGCAATTTGACGCGCTCGTGCAGTTTTACGAGGCGACCCTTGCGCCGCTCGGCTACACAAAACTCTTCGCGTGGGAGGGAGGCGCGGGATTTGGCCGCAATGGCGCCGCGGCGCTTTGGATCGGCACCTCGAAGACTAAGCCGACCGGCATCCATATCGCTCTATCGGCCGCCGACCGGGCCGCTGTTGATGCATTCTACAAGGCCGCTCTTGGCGCCGGTGCGGCGGACAACGGCAAGCCGGGTCTAAGAACGGACTATCACGCGAACTACTACGCAGCGTTCGTAATCGATCCTGACGGCAACAACCTCGAAGCGGTTTGCCACGCCACCGCGTAACCCTGCTGCCCGCGCCTTGTTGAGATTCCTTGCGGAAACCGTCAGGACGGTCATGAGTTCTTCGCGTGCAGTATCTCTGCACGATGATGCATTGGACCAATGTCGACACAGCTATTGCAATCAGGAAACTTGAGGGTGTTCTTGGCGCTCGGGAAGGAAGGTCGATCCGGCTACAAAAGGGGCTGGCGAATAACGATCCAAGTTTCTCCGCCAGTCCTGCTCGGGTGCGATGTTGAGTTCCGCGACCGTATGTACTAAGTCGGCGAGAGAGTCGACTTTCATCTTTCGCATCTTCTTGCCTCGATGCGACTTCACAGTAATCTCGGAGATTCCCAGCTCGCCAGCGACTTGCTTATTCAATCGGCCAGAGACTACCAAAGCCATAACTTCTCGCTCGCGAAGGCTGAGCGACATGTAGCGATCCCTCAAGACTCTGAGCCGAGCCTCTTGGCGGAGCGCGGTGTGACTGCGCGTAAGCGCGTGTCGCACGGCGGCCAACAGTACCTCGCCCACAAATGGTTTGATCAAGAATTCGACAGCTCCCGCCTTGATGGCCTCGACCGCCATCGGGACATCACCGTGAGCGGTGATGAAGATGATCGGCAGTTCCGCCCGGTCAGCGATCAGCCTCTGCAAATCGAGCCCATTTATATCCGGAAGATTGACGTCGAGCAGCAGACAGCTCGGAGTGAATCCTCGCGGTCTGGCCAGGAATTCCTCGGCCGATGCCGAGATCTTGGGCTGCCAGCCCGCGGAGCGGATCAGCAACTCCAGCGACTCGCGCACCGAGACATCATCATCGACGACGAAGACGGTCGGCGTGGCGGGCGAAGTGGGCGGGCGCGAACGCGATGAGGTGTATTCGGAAAAGCTCATGGCTATCCCTTTGAGTTAGCGTGGTCGATTGGAATTACTGCATCTAGTGCCTTGATTAGATCCGCTTCGATGTAAGGCTTGGACAGGCACTCTATGGCACCCTGCGAAAGCAGCCGGTCACGGACCGTGTCATCTTCGAGCGCGGTGATGAAAATGATCGGGATCCTGTGCCCGCGACGTTCCAATTCGCGTTGCAGATCCGGCCCCGACATGCCCGGCAGCGCAATGTCGAGGATCAGACATCGAGTATCGCGGACCCAAACGGAGTCAAGGAACTCTTCCGCCGAAAAGAACGCCTGAACGGCATAGCCGAGCTGCCTCAGGAGGTCCGGCAGAGACTCGCGCACGGACTCATCGTCGTCGACGACCGAGACGAGCAAGCCGATAAGCATCACGAATTACTCATAACGTTCTTCGCCGACGTCGCCACGGGAATGCGTGGGCCGCTCCGCGGAGCTGGGCACAACAGGCATTTCCGAAACTGATTCATTTCAACAAGCTCGATAGGGGCGGGCACTTTGCGGCGTGGGAACAGCCGGAACTGTTTACAGAAGAAGTTCGCGCGGGCTTCAGGTCACTACGCAAATCCTGAGTAGTCCATTCGTTAGAAGCCCGCAGACTCTTGTCTGCGGGCTTCTAGTCCCGCTATCAGATCGCATCGATTGCCTAGAGGCGTACCGCCATGAATGACATCGCACGACACACAAACAGTGACAAAACCGCGGTTCGTCCGTTTCTGGTGAGTATTCCCGAGGCAGAACTGGCCGAAATGCGTAGGCGCATCAAGGCTACGCGGTGGCCTGAGCGGGAAACGATTGGCGATGATTGACAGGGCGTAAAGCTTGCGATGATGCAGGAATTGGTTGGCTACTGGGCGGCGGATTACGACTGGCGCAGGGTCGAGTCACGATTGAACGACTTACAGCAGTTCACCACGGAGATAGACGGACTTGAGATTCACTTCGTTCACGCTCGATCAAAACATGTAAATGCGTTGCCGCTTATCATCACGCACGGATGGCCGGGTTCGATTATCCACAATCTTAAGATTATCGATCCGCTGACTAATCCGACGGCGCGAGGCGGGGGCGCATTGGATGCCTTCCATGTGGTAATTCCGTCAATGCCGGGCTATGGTATCTCCGCGCGGCCGGCCGCGGTTGGCTCGGACCCCGCGCGCATCGCGTGCGCCTGGGTGGTACTGATGAGGCGCCTTGGATACGCGCAATTCGTGGCATAAGGCGGCGACCGGGGTGCGATTGTCACGGACGTGATGGCGACGCAAGGACATCCCGAATTGATCAGAGCGGTATCTCGTGACCCAGCAAAACCATCCCGGCAATGCCGTGTAGCTTTAAGGCGATCGCCACGTCGGTCAAGAATCACCAGACTTCGCAGCGATCAGCCTCCGGGCGCACCATGGAGGAATCGGCCTTGCAGGCAAAGGCCTCACGAAATGCGGGCACGTTGGACAGCGGTCCATTGACGCGGTATTTGGCAACCGGGTGCGGATCGCCTTGGATCATGGTGCGCTGAGTCTCGGGCCGAATTTCGTCGCCTCGCCACTGGCCCCAGGCCAGGTAGAACTGCTGCTCGGGCGTGAATCCGTCCAACGTCGGTTCCGGACCTTTGCCTTCGCGCGATTTCTTGTATGCCTTGTATGCGAGGTTTACGCCGCCTAGGTCGCCGATCGATTCGCCGAGTACCAACTTGCCGTTATGGTGCAGGCCGGGTTCGATGAAGTAGCCATCGAACTGCTTCACGACGCATTCCCCGCGGGCATCGAATTTCTGGTGATCCTCGGCCGTCCACCAATTACTGAGACGGCCCTGCGCGTCGAACTGCGCGCCCTCGTCGTCGAATCCGTGACTGATTTCGTGCCCGATGACCACACCGATCGCGCCGTAGTTGACCGCATCCGTCGCGGCCGAGTCGAACGCGGGCGGCTGCAGAATACCCGCGGGAAATATGATCTCATTCAGGGCGGCGTTGTACTCCGCGTCCGAGGTCGGTGCCGTCATGTCCCAGCGGCCACGATTGACCGGCTTGCCAATCTGGGCACGTTCGTCCGCCACGTTCCAGTGCTCAGCCGACACTACGTCATCCCAGTACGCATCGCGCCCGATCGAAAGCCCCTGGTAATCCTTCCAGGCGTCCGGGTAACCGACCTTGGTATTGAAGGTCGAGAGTTTCTCGAGCGCCCTGGCCTTGGTTTCAGGGGTCATCCAGTCGAGACCACCGATAGTGTCCCGCATGGCCGAGAGGATATTCGCAACCATTTCCTGCATTCGTGCCTTGCTCTGCGGCGGAAAATATCTCGCGACGTACGCGCGACCGAGCGCGTCGCCGAGATGTGCGTCCGCTGCCTCCGCGCAACGCTTCCAGCGCTGCTTCATCTCCGTGGCGCCCTGTAGAAACTTGCCGTAGAAGTTGAAATTCTCTGTGACCAAGGATGCCGATAGCGAATCTGCCGCGGCGTGCAGTACCTGCCATCGCAGGTAATCGCGCCATTGGCTTGCCGGTGTGGAGGACAACTCGCGGTCCACCTGCCGCAGGAATCGCGGCTGCGATACGTTGAGGCCGATGCGTGGAAGCTTGGCGGCGTCGAAGTAGGCAACCCAATCGAAGTGCGGTGCAAGTGCCGTCAAGTCGGCGAACGTCATCTTGTGATCGCGCTGCTTCGGGTCGCGAAGCGCCACGTTGTCGAGTGAGGCGCCGGCCAGGCGCGTTTCGAAAGCCAACACCGACTTAGCGGCAGCGGTTGCTGTAGCCCGCCTCGCTCCGGCCAGAACGAACATCATGACGAGGTGGTCGTGGTATCGCTGCCGCGCCTCGACGAAATGGGCCTCACGCTTGAAGTAATAGTCGCGGTCCGGCAATCCAAGACCCGCGGCATCCACCTCGGCGATCACCGCATTCGGATCGTGCAAGTCCTGAGTCGCAGTCAACGCGAACGGCACGTCGATGGCGATATCATGCAGACGTCTTACCATGCGTTGCACGTCCCCTCGGGTCTTGATCGCTTGGATTTCTATCAGCAAAGGGTCAACCGGCGCTACCCCGAGCTTATCGATGGTGTCTTCGTTCATGCAGGCGGCGTAGAAATCGCCGGAAAGCTGCTCGGGGCTGCCGGCCGGCGAGTCTCTCCGGCTTGATACATCGATGAGGATGTCGCGGACATGCTCCTTGTTGAGCTCACCGGACTGCCAGCGACGGCTCCAGCGGTCCATGTAGTTGGGAATCGGATTCGATTTGCGCCAGCTGCCGTTGGCATAGTCGAAGAAATCGGTGCAGGCGTCGCCTTGACGATTGATGTCCTCCGGGATGATCCCATGCAGGGTTGCCGCGGTCGCGGAGCCGACGATGAATAGTGTGCTGAGGGCGATTCTGGCTCTGATCACGATTGCTTTTATCCAGATTTGACGATGGCTTTGAGTATAGTCCGGCGCTCCCACGCGACTTTTCCATTTTCCGCCCGCGAACACGCGGTAATCGCAGGTCGTCGCCGCCGGCCGAGGCAAGGCTGCACGTCGCAGCCGAATAGGGCCGTGCCGCGATCGGGCTGATTGGAACTCGCGGCGTACCATGTCATTATGAATATATGATGTCATCCGGTGTTATTTTTTGGTGGATGCTGCTCTGCGCCCTGGGCACGATTAACATTATCTTGTGGTCGCTCACTGCGCGCTCGCTGCGGCGCCGCCGGGATATGCTGCCGGAGCGCGAGTACACACTGCGCAAGCGTCTGTTGTATCTTTCGGCCCTGTACGTTTTAGGTTGCGCCTACCGGTCTGCGTTTCCGGTCTTCGATGTGCCTCGAATCGTGCTCATTGATTCCTTCCTGTCCAGCGTCGCGGTAGGCCGTACCGTGGCAACCATCGCCGAATTATCGTTCGTCGCGCAATGGGCGCTTCTGCTGCGCGAGTCAGCGCGCAGCACCGGCAGTCTGGTGGGCAAGATCACCGCACTCGCGTTAGTGCCGCTGATTGCCATTGCCGAATGTTGCTCCTGGTACTCGGTACTGACCACGTCAAACTTGGGTCATACCGCGGAAGAAACCATTTGGGCGTTGGCGGCGGCGGCGCTGGTGGTCAGCCTGTTCTTGATCTGGCAGCGGTCCGCGCCCGAGCAGCGCCCCGTGATCGCTGCCTGCTGCAGCGCTGCAGCAGCCTACGTGTTATTCATGGTGTTTGTCGATGTACCGATGTACGCCGCGCGCTGGGTGGCGGACGGACTCGATGGACGGCATTACCTCACGGTTGCGGCGGGACTACACGACGTCGCTACCCGCTGGACGGTGTCTTACCGCTGGCAAGACTGGCAAAGCGAAGTGGTGTGGATGGCGCTCTACTTCAGTGTTTGCGTGTGGCTGAGTATCTCGCTAGTGCACGCATCGGCGTCAGGATCGCGCACTGACGCGGCTGAACCGAAACGCTTGCGGCGGCAAGCGTCTTTGTTTCCGGCAGTGAATGCCCACCGCTCATGACAAGCGCATGCCCGCCCAGCAAAAATATCGCCGCATAATTACTGCTAGAGACGTGGTCGATATTCCTCGGACGAGCTTGGCCATCGCCGCCTTGTCGTTTAGGAGGCGCTCCACGCTCAGCGGGTTCTTGCTGCCGGCTGCAGTGGATGCGGGTCGACGGGATCTTGCCCCGGCAATCGGGGCTCCTCGGGCCATAGGCTGGTCGGCCGTGGGTCCTCCCCCTCGACGAGAACCTCGATCTGACTGCTTGTCACGACCCATTTCCTTGCAAAATCCGAGTGTGCCGCGCGTGCGCGAGGTCGAATGGCTTGCCGCCGAGCGCCAGAGTCCCGGTCGAATTCGTGCCTCCGCGGACAGGGGGCCGCGACTGAGCAAAAAGGCCTTGTTTGATTTGGTCACGGGCTTCGCCGTATCGTTGCTAATCACAATTTGTTCACTGCGCAGCGCCGCCCAGCTGATTTGCCCAACTGGCGGGACAACGAAATGAGGGATTCTGGTCGGCGTTGGCTCCTTAGACATTCACTGGGAAGGATTGGCACATGCGAGGCAGCGCGCGCTCTTTGTTGCTTACAATGTCACTCTGCGCCGTCATGACGGCGGGGTCGCAGTCTTTGCCGACGGGTCCGCCGACGGTCGATCCCGCATGGAAAGCGCCGGAGGTCATTGCATTCATCGGCCTGAAGAGGGGCGACAAGGTGGCCGATATCATCGCGGGTCGGCTGACGGCGTCTCTGGCGCAGGCCGTCGGTCCTTCCGGAAAAGTCTACGCGCTGGAAACTGCCGAAATGGTCAAAGTGCACCCCGATATCCTGGGCAAGATGCAGGGCCTGGCGGCCCAGTCGCCGAACGTCATCGTCAGTGACGATCCCATCGGCTCACCGCTGCCCTCGGGACTCGACGCCGCTTTCATCCGGCAGAACTATCACGATCTATACGACAAGTTCATGGGCCCCGTCGATGTAGCTGCATTTAACAGGGCGGTCTTCGCCGCGCTCAAGCCGGGTGGCGTGTACGTCGTGCTCGATCACACAGCCGCCGCCGGCTCCGGGATCGGCGCAACCGACACGCTGCATCGTATCGACCCGGAGAGAGTCAAAGCAGATGTGCTGGCGGCGGGTTTTAAGCTGGATGCCGAGAGTTCGATTCTTGCGAACCCAAGCGACGATCACACCAAAAATGTGTTCGACCCGTCGGTCCGTGGTCACTCCGATCAGTTCTTGATCCGTTTTAAGAAACCGAAGTGATGCATGAAAGCCGAGCACGAGCGTAATTCCCGATGTTTGGCGTTGGCCGCATTGGCTTGGATCGCATTTGGCACGTCGATGGCCAAGGCTCAAGACGAACCACCGG
>Ga0302320_10011677_pt1 | contig 18550 bp, 12 predicted proteins | sample Bog_T0_3_FD_202130 | JGI IMG/M metagenome (GOLD analysis project Ga0302320, IMG submission 202130) | Peat permafrost microbial communities from Stordalen Mire near Abisko, Sweden - Bog_T0_3 | ecosystem: Environmental > Terrestrial > Soil > Wetlands > Peat | place: Sweden: Abisko, Stordalen Mire...
CGCCGCACCAGCAAACCTTCGGCAACCAGGCCGACCAATGCTTTGCGCACGGTAATGCGCGAAACACCAAACTCGGCAGCCAGATCCCGCTCGGCCGGCAGCGCATCGTCGGGCGCTAACGTGCGGTTCTCAATCGCCTGCCGGAGTGCACGTTGCAGCTGCTGATACAGCGGCAAATTTCCCTGTGCGTTGAGTGGGCCAACTGCCTTGGCGAGTGAAATCATCGCTTCCTGCCGTGAGTAATTTCTATTTGAGGATCATAAAGAGAATACCAAAAGAATACCACCTTAAGAACAACAAACTCAGTAAATATTAAATAACCAATTGATTACTAATATATTTCGTTAACATTTTCTGTATTTACCGCGCCCTGCTTGCAAACATGGTCTCATTGGTACTATATTGGCCTCTAAGTGGTGTGTACTCGCTGCGACGCGGGAACAAAGAGCCATACGGCAACGCGGCCACTTGGGTGGTCGGCCGCGGTAAGTGCCAAGGGATTCGCAATCGACTGGATGGTATTTAAGGGGAGCATTCCATGAATCGAATTACATTTGCAGTGAAATCGGCGTTGGGCCTGGTAATTCTCGCGCCGGCTTCAATGGCGTTTGCACAGACCGCGGCCGATTCGGGCCAGCTAGAGGAAGTCGTTGTAACGGGCATCCGCCAGTCGCTCGATGTGTCGCTGGACCAGAAGCGCAAGTCCGCCGATATGGTTGAAGTGGTCACCGCCGAGGACATCGGCAAGATGCCGGATAAAAACATCGCCGACACGCTGCAACGGCTACCGGGATTGACCACCAGCTCATCCGGAGCGACCGAGGGCGGGTTCGATGAAAATGACCGCGTCAGCATGCGCGGCACCAACCCCAGTCTCACGCAGACCCTGATTGATGGCCACAACGTGGCCGCCGGTGACTGGTTCGTACTGGATCAGACTGGCACGGTCGGTCGCAGCGTCAGCTACACCCTCCTGCCCTCGGAACTGGTCAGCGAAGTGGTCGTACACAAGAGTTCCGAAGCCTCCCTCGTCGAGGGTGGCGTTGCCGGCTCGGTCGACATCATCACGCGCAAGCCACTGGATTTTTCGAAGCCCCTAACGTTGCAAGTCTCGGCTGGCGCGGTGTACGCGGATCTCCCTTCGAAGACCGATCCGCAGCTCAGCGGCTTGTTCAACTGGCAGGACGGCGATAAGACTTTTGGCGTGATGGTGCAGGGCTTTTATGAAAAGCGGCATCTTGAGCGCCAGGGCGCGGAACTGCTCGGCTACGATACGATCTCGCCCTGCGGCCAGATAGTGACGGGCATCGCCGGTTCGACGACACTCCCAGGCGGCGGATGCAGCACAGGGCCGGTGACGCTCACTCCACATCCAGATCTGGCCGGCGTGCAATACCCCACCGATATCGACGAGGCATTCTTCACCCAAACGCGTACGCGTACCGGCGGCCTGCTGGATATCCAGTGGAAGCCAAACGAGGACCTCAATTTCAATCTCTCGGCTTTGCTCTCAAACCTGCTGGCGCCGAACTACAACCGCAGCTACCTGCAATGGGACACGCATTTTATTGCCTCGGGAGCCGGCCAGGCGCCGAATCCAGGCTATGTCGTGAGCAATAACACGCTGGTAAATGCCACGTTTGCTCCCATGGCGGGCACGGCGTATGGCATCTACGATCAGATCTCGCGGCCGGATGAGAGCGAGAGCACTAGCTTCATTAATTTTGATGGCAGCTGGCACGCCACTGACAAGCTGACATTTAATGGCCAGGTCGGCTTTTCAGAAGGCACCGGCAAGACACCCGAGCAGAACGTTGCCGAAACCGAGCCCGGCGTCGGCAACGGCGCCAGCTACACGCTTCATGGCGTCGGCAGCGGCCCGAGCTGGAATCTCGGTAGCACCAACAATACGACTCCGGACCCAGGCGGCGTGCCTGTCGCCTTCGGCTGGATCTTTGGCGCGCAGAACGTGGATGTGATCGACACCGAGGAGTGGCTCAAGCTCGACGGCACGTTCAAGATGAACGACGAAGGCTGGACCGATCTGAAGTTCGGTTTACGCACCGAAGGGCACGATCGCAATTCGACGGGTGCCACCGCGCAAGGCCCGACTTTCGGCGCGACGGGCGGTACCTGTACCTGCAACTATCCGAGCACCTGGCAGACCGTTCCGGCGAACTTCGATACCTTCGGCGGCACGGTGCCGACCGGCTGGTGGTACTGGACGCCCGCGCAGCTGGCCGTCTACAACGGCCCGGGCAGGACGCAGCGCGGCACGCTTCCACGCGCCTACCCGGATTACTGGTTCTCGCTGACCGAGAAGACCAATGCCTTGTACGGGCAGCTCGACTTTCACAGCGGCAAGGTGAGCGGCAACATCGGCCTCCGTGCGGTCAGCACGCAGGAGAACATCGAGACATGGGAGCAGGACAGCTCGGTGACTGCCGCGACACCCGGTGCGGTAACCAGCTCGCTGTTCGGACCCTACGTGGGCCGTCGCACTGATAACACTTACTACGATGTGCTGCCGAGTGCCAACCTGAAGATTGAGCTGCAGGATGACCTGGTGGCACGCTTCGCCGCCGCTGAAACCATGACACGGCCTGATTACTCGGCGCTCGCGACAGCCACGCAGCTCGGCGGGCCACCGACGGCACCAGGGATTGGCACCGGCTCAACCGGTAACCCCAACCTGCATCCGGTTCGATCCGCAAATCTGGATGCGGGCCTCGAGTGGTACTTCATGCCGCACTCGCTGCTGTCGGCCACCGCGTTCTACATGGATCTGCAGAACTACATCAGCTATGGTTCCGAGTCGAAGAACTTTACTGTCTATGGCGCCGGCTGCGCCACAGGCTGCAACGACCCGTACGAGCTCACGATTCCTGTGGATGCTGCCGGCAGAGTCTACGGTGCAGAGTTCAACTGGGTGCAATCGCTCGGCGATCACTTTGGAGTTGCCGCCAACTATACCTACGCCGACGGCAGGCAGACGTCGGGCCCGATTACCAATGGTGATACCCGCCTCGTTGGTACCTCGAAAAACACCTACAACGTGACGGGTTACTACGAGGACCAGCACTTCAACGCCCGGGTCGCCTACAACTTCCGCTCGGCGTTCTACAGTGGCCTGGATCGCAGCACGGCCTTTACACAGGATGACACGGCCTACCTGTCGGCATCACTGGGCTATACGGTGAACGACAACATCGCGATCACGCTCGATGGGCAGAACCTTAACAATCCGACCCTCAAGTACTACGCGCTCGACCCGACCCAGCCGCGCGCGTTCTACACCAATGGCCGGCAGTACTACCTGAATCTGCGCATGAAGCTCTGATCGAGGCAGTCTCTGGCTCCCCGTGTGTCAAGCTTCACCGTGTGCCGGTATTCTGTACCGGCCACGGTCAGCGGGTGGAAGGACAGTAGTGCGCGAGGTGCGAGGAGCTCGGGTTAGCCACAGGCGAGGGCGCGCGCAGCGCTCGTGCGCGGCGCTTGTAGGCACATGGCTGCTGGTGGCTCTATGGGAACCGGCAATCGCGGCAAACGGTGCCGTCATTCCGCTGCCTGCGAGCATCACTATTACGCCCGGTCAGTTCACCCTGACTGCCCGAACTCCACTGCAGGTTGCGGCTGGCAATCCGGGCGCCGCGGCGGCGGCACGCTACTTCGCCCTGCTTGTGCGCCGCTCCCGTGGATTGTCACTGCCGATGGACACGAGCCGAGCCAAAGGTGGTGCGGTCCGTTTTACGCACCGCGACGGGCTGGCTGCCGAGGCCTATCGGCTCGAGATCGGGCCTGATGGCATCACGGTCGCTGCCAGTTCTGCAACCGGTCTGTTCTACGGCGCAGTCACACTGTGGGAGCTACTGCCTGCTGGCCGCGGCGCGGCCGACCTGCAGGCCCAGCGGATCGAGGATGAGCCCGTTTATCCCTGGCGCGGGCTGATGCTGGATTCAGCGCGACATTTCCAGTCACCGGCGTTTGTGAAATCGATGCTCGAGTGGATGGCGTGGCACAAACTCAACGTACTGCACTGGCACCTGACCGATGATCAGGGCTGGCGGCTGCAGATCCGCAAGTATCCGCGCCTGACCGAGATCGGGGCGTGGCGCACGCCAGCAAGCGTCGGCGGCACAAGGCCGCCGGCCTATGGCGGTTTCTACACCCAGGCCGAGGTGCGCGAAATTGTCGCGTTCGCTGCGAGCCGGCATATCATGGTGGTTCCGGAAATTGACATGCCCGGCCACGCCCAGGCCGCAATCGCGGCCTACCCGGCCCTCGGCAGCCTGGATGGGCCGGCACCACCGGTATCGGCGCGCTGGGGCGTGCATACCTACCTCTACAACCTGGAACCGGCCACATTCGGCTTTCTCGAGGATGTGCTCACCGAAGTGATGGAATTATTTCCCGCACCGTACGTGCACCTGGGGGGCGACGAGGCGGTCAAGGATCAGTGGCGCGCCTCGGCCCTGGTGCAGGCGCGGGCCCGGGCCCTGGGGATCGAGAACCCCGATGCCCTACAGGGTTATTTCACACAGCGCATGGGTCAATTTCTCTCAGCGCATGGTCGGCGGATGGTCGGGTGGGATGAGATCCTGCGCCCGGAGCTCGCCAGCGATGCCGTGGTGATGGCATGGCATGGCACCGCTGGCGCGCACGCCGCGGCCGTCTCAGGGCACGATGCGGTTTTGACGCCCTGGCCCACCTTTTATTTCGACGATCGCCAGAGCGCGCTGCCCGATGAACCGCCGGGCCGCACGCGGGTCATTTCCCTCGAGGATGTGTATCGCTTCGATCCGAGCGATGCGAGTTTGAGCGAGGCGCAGCGACCGCACGTGCTGGGCGTCCAGGGCAATCTGTGGAGCGAGCACATCAGCACTGAGGAGCGCATGGAGTGGATGGCGCTGCCGCGTGCTGCGGCGATTGCGGAGCTCGGCTGGTCACGGCCGGAGCGCCGCGACTGGAATGGCTTTCTCACCCGCCTGTCCAGCTCCTTCCCACGGTACCGCAGCTTAGGCCTCCATGTGGCCGACAGTGCATTTGCCATCGATGCGCGGTTAGCGGCTAGCGCAGCCGGCGCCGAAGTGACCCTGGCTAACCAGACTCACTTTGGCGAGATTCACTACACGCTCGATGGCGGCGAACCAACGGCTGCCTCCGCGCGCTACGCGCTGCCACTCGAGCTGGCGCTTGGCACTGAGGTACGTGCCGCCAGCTTTGCCGGGGGCCAGCAGCTCTCGCATACCTGGGTGCAGCGGATCGACGGCCGCGCTTTGTCACGACGCAACAGCCGTCAGCTCGAGCTGTGCACCGATGCGGTTGGCCTGCTGCTTGAGCCACAGCGCCAGGTCGGGCAACCCGCTGATACGGTCGCAATCGATATCATGAATCCCTGCTGGTGGTATCGCGGTGTCGCACTCGATCACGGCATCCAGCTGACAGCGGCCGTAGCGCCGCTGCCTTTCAACTATGAATTGGGCGATGAACTGAAGAAGATTCGCGTGGGCAATTCGCAAACACCCTACGGCGAGCTCGAAGTCCACATTGACAGCTGTACGAACGCGCCTGCGGTGCTGATGCCGCTTGGGCAACGGGTGATCCCGGCGCAACTGGCCCCTGTGCTCCTGCCGTCCCAGCCTGGCCAGCACGATCTGTGTCTGCGGGTGACGCGGCCCGCGCTCGAACCACTGTGGGCGCTGGATTGGGCGGAGATTCAGGAGTAACGCCGAGGATGCCGACACTGACAATCCACGCCCCGCTGAGTGGCTGGTGCACCTCGCTCGAGGAAGTGCCTGATCCGGTATTTGCGCAGCGCATGCTCGGCGATGGGCTCGCGATCGATCCGGTGTCCGGCCTCGTGATCGCACCGTGCGCCGGGCACGTCACGGTCGTTGCCCAAGGGGGGCATGCCGTCTCGATTCGCACCCCGCAGGGCTTCGATGTGCTCATTCACGTGGGCATAGACACGGTGCAGCTGGGAGGGCGGGGCTTTGAGGTGCTCGTCCAGGTCGGCACGCAGGTCGCACTCGGGGCCGAGCTGATCCGCTTTGATCTGGATGCACTCGCTCGATCCGGCAAGAGCCTGGTGACGCCCGTCGTCGTCACCGCAGTTCACGGGCTCGAGATCCAGCGCCGGCACCCTGTAGGCCTGGTCAGCGCGGGCGATGCCTTGTTCGAGCTGGTCTATGCACACGGCGCCTCGCAGACACAGGGGAATCCAGCAGCGGTGGGCGCCGCTTCGCGCACCTGGACTGTGCCGCTCAAGCACGGGCTGCATGCGCGCCCCGCCGCGCTTCTGGTGCAGCGGCTGCGCGCGATTGCGGCCGAGGTATCCATTGAAGCTCACGGTCGCAAGGCGAGCGCCCGCAGCGCCATCGCGCTGATGGCCCTTGGTGTGCGCCACAACGATCAGATAAGCATCCAGGCGCGCGGCGCCCAGGCTGAGGCTGCGCTTGAGGCGGTGACCGCCGCGCTGGAGGAGGCGCTCCTTGCCGAAGCTCAGGCTGCGCCTGCCTCGGATCGGCCGGTCAGCACGGGCGCTGCAGCGGCTGAGGGCAGCGTGGGCGCCAAGGTTGCTTCCTCGGGTTACGCCGTCGGAGTCGCTGCGCGCCTCAAACGCCCGCAACTGACAGTGACTGAAGCCGGTGCCGGACACGCGCACGAAGCCGCAGCCCTGACAGCTGCGCGCGCGCAGGTGCGCCAGAGGCTGACGCGCCTGGCTGAAGTCGGGGGTGCGACGCGGCGTGAAATCGTCGCGGCACACCTCGAATTCCTCGACGATCCGCTGCTCAACGAATCAGCGCAGTCGCTGATCGAGAGCGGCAAGAGTGCCGGCTCTGCCTGGCGCGCGGCGACACGCGAGTCGATTGCAGCGCTACAGGCGACCGGTGATGCGCGCCTGCTCGAGCGCGTAGACGATCTAAAGGATGTCGAATCGCACGTGCTGCTGGCGCTCGCCGGCGAGGCACGACCGATGAATCTGTACCTGCCCGAGCGCGCAGTGCTGCTTGCCGATGATCTGCTGCCTTCGGAGTTCATCGCGCTCGACCCCAAGCGTCTGGCGGCAATCTGCCTCGCCGGTGGCGGTGCCACCTCGCACGTGGCCATTCTTGCCGCTGCCGCCGACGTGCCGATGCTGGTTGGCCTGGGCGAGCAGCTGCACAAGGTTTCGGAGGGCACGCTGCTGGTTGTCGATGCCGATCAGGGGACGCTTGAGATCGCCCCCGCACCCGATATGCTGGCGCGCGCCGAAGCACACGCGAGTGCGCGACGCGCAGCCAAGACGAGCGAGCGCGTGGCGGCCCAGGCCGACTGTCGCGCCCGCGATGGCACCCGCAGTGAGGTATTCGCCAATATCGGCAGTGCGAGCGATGCGGCCGCTGCGGTCAGCAGCGGCGCCGAGGGGTGCGGTCTGCTGCGGACCGAATTTCTGTTCATCGAGCGCGACACGGCACCCGATGAGGCTGAGCAACTTGCCGCCTACCAGGCGATTGCCGATGCGCTGGCCGGGCGTCCGCTGGTGCTGCGCCTGATGGATGTGGGCGGCGACAAGCCACTGCGCTATCTGCCGCTGCCGCCGGAGGAGAATCCGGCGCTGGGCTTGCGCGGCATCCGGACCGCGCTCTGGCGTCCCGATCTGCTGCGTACCCAGGTTCGAGCCGCGCTGCGGGTGCGGCCGGCGGGCCAGGTGCAGCTGCTGCTGCCGATGATTACCGAGGTCGAGGAAGTGCGCCAGGTGCGTGCAATCCTCGAGGAACTGCGCGCCGGCCTGGACGGGCGCCCGCAGGTGCTGCTCGGCGCCATGATTGAGACCCCGGCCGCAGCGCTGATGGCGGGGCGCATTGCACGTGAGGTCGATTTTCTCTCGATCGGCAGCAACGATCTGACCCAGTACACGCTCGCGATGGATCGCGGCCACCCACAACTGGCCTCACGCATGGATGCCCTACACCCGGCGGTCCTGCAATTGGTGGCCGCAACCGCAGCGGCCGGTGTGGCCGCTGGCAGGACGGTGGCGGTGTGCGGCGGCGTCGCCGCGGATCCGGCCGCAGTACCATTGCTGCTGGGCCTGGGCGTGCGAGAGCTGTCCATCGTGCCGGCGGCAGTGCCGGCGATCAAGCGTCTGGTGAATAGCCTGAGTCTCGCCGAGTGCCGGGCGCTTGCCAGTGAAAGCCTTACACTTGATTCAGCGGCCGAGATCCGCGCGCTGGTTGCGCGCCGCGTGCCGCAGCCGGGGAGCGCACGATGAAAATCCGCTTATCAGCCCTGCAGCCACTCGGTCGCGCCCTGATGTTGCCGATCGCGGTGCTGCCGATCGCCGGATTGCTGCTGCGACTGGGCCAGCCCGACCTGCTCGGATGGACGGTGATGGCGGCGGCCGGAAGCGCCATTTTCTCCAATCTGGGTCTGCTGTTCGCGGTCGGTGTGGCCGTTGGCCTCGCACGCGAGAATCATGGGGCGGCGGGGCTTGCGGCGCTGGTGTGCTATCTGGTGACGACGGAGGGCATCAAGACCCTGATGGCGGCGCCCGCAACGATTACGGCGGGGTTGCAGGGCAATGCGCTGGCCGTTGCGCTCACCACATTCAAGGCGCAGGAACTGTCCAAGCTTAGCGTGCCAGTGGGCCTGCTCTCCGGCATCACCGCCGGCATGGCTTACAATCGTTTCAGCAATGTCGCCCTGCCAAGTTACCTGGCCTTCTTCGGCGGCCGCCGCTTTGTCGCGATCGTCGCGGGCCTGGCCGGTGTAATCCTGGCGCTTCTCATCGGCACCTTCTGGCCCTTCCTGGAGCACGGCATGGATGCCGCGAGTCATGCGATTATCGGCGCAGGCTCGGTGGGACTGTTCATCTACGGAGTGCTCAATCGCATTCTGATCGTCACCGGTCTGCATCACATCCTCAACAACTACGCCTGGTTCATCCTGGGCGACTATCACGGCGCCACGGGCGATCTCAACCGCTTCTTCGCCGGCGATCCGAGCGCCGGGGCATTCATGTCAGGATTCTTCCCGGTGATGATGTTCGGCCTGCCGGCGGCGTGCCTGGCGATGTACCACGCGGCCGAGCCCAAACGCCGCGTGGCGGTCGCAGGTTTGCTCATGTCCCTGGCCCTGACCTCGTTCCTGACCGGCGTCACCGAGCCCATTGAGTTCACGTTCATGTTCCTGGCACCGCTCCTCTATGCGGTGCATGCGGTGGCGACCGGGCTGGCCATGGTGATCATGCACTTGCTCGGTGTGCACCTGGGCTTTAGCTTCTCGGCGGGCCTGTTCGACTACGTGCTGAATTTCAATCATGCCCAACGCCCATTGCTGCTGATACCGATAGGGCTAGCCTACTCGCTGCTTTACTACACCATCTTCCGCTTCTGCATCGTGCGCTTTAATCTGGCGACGCCAGGACGCGAGAGCGAACCGGCCACAGCGGCGCGCCTCGGAGTCGCGCCGGCCGGCGGACGTGCCGGTGCCTACATCAGCGCACTGGGAGGGGCTGGAAATCTGGCCCGGGTCGAGGCCTGTACCACGCGGCTGCGACTCGACGTGGCCGATTCAACGGCGATAGATGCCGCGGCGCTCAAGCAGCTGGGCGCAATGGGCGTGCTGCGCTCATCGGCTACCGAGGTGCAGATCGTGCTCGGACCGGAGGCGGATCAGATTGCCGGTGAAATCCGCGAGGCGCTCAAGGCCCCTGCCGCGAGCTCCCTCCAGCCTCAGAATGCCCAGGAGCTGCTGGCCGCGCTTGGCGGGGCCTCCAACGTGCTCGAGCTTGCGACGGCGCCGGGGCGTATTCTGATCAGCGTGGCTCAGGATGAGCGCGTCAATCAGGCCGCGATGACCGGCGCGGGCGTGCGGGCCATCGCGCGACCCGCAGGTGGCACGCTGCATGTGCTGCTCGCAGGAGCGGTCGAGGATACGGCCAGGGACCTGCGCGCTCTGATCGCACGCGGCTAGTCGCTGTAGCAGCCAATGGCGCGAGCTGCTGCGGGTATGAGAGAGCAAGAGGCATGACAGCCACGCTGTTCAACTATTCGTACAAACCCAGCGAGGCCGGCACCGGCCAGGTCGCGGGCCCGCCCCCGGCGGTCAAACGCATCGTGATTGTCGGCGGCGGCACGGCCGGCTGGATGAGCGCCCTGATTTTCGCCCGCGCGCTGATCCCCAGAGGCGTAGAAATTTCGGTGGTCGAGTCCCCGAGCGTGGGCATCATCGGGGTGGGCGAGGGCTCAACGCCGTGGCTGCGCGGGTTCTTTGACAGTCTGGGCATTGAGGAAGCCGAGTGGATGCCAGCCTGCCATGCCACTTACAAATGCGGCATCAGCTTCGAGCGCTGGTCCACCCGCCCCGGGTTTGAACGCTATTTCCATCCCTTCGCTTCGATGCTCGATAACCTGACCATGCCGCAGTTCGTGCACAATGCCGAGGCACGTACCAACTACGCCAACGTCTACGTGCACCCAGACCGCTTCTTCATCGCCGCGCGCCTTGCCCAGGGCAAGCTCGCGCCCAAGGCCGCCGAACATTTCCCGTTTGATGTCTGGCATGGCTATCACTTCGATTCGGTGCTGCTCGGCCAGTTCCTGCATCGCAAAGCCCTGGAGCGAGGTGTCCGCTACCTGACGCGCCATGTCAGCGGCGCGCTGCTCGATGAGTCGGGTGCGATCAGTGCCATCGCCACCCAGGAAGGGGAGGTCATCGGCGGCGACCTGTTCGTGGATTGCACCGGCTTCGCCGGCCTGCTGATCGATAAGGCGCTGCACACACCGTTCGTAAGCTTCGCCAATAATCTCTTCAACGATGCCGCGGTGGCCATGCCATCGCCGCTCGAAGGCGAGATACCTTCTGAAACTGTGTCAACCGCCCTGCGTTGCGGCTGGGCGTGGCGCATTCCGCTGACCAGCCGCTTTGGCAACGGGTATGTCTACAGCACCCAGTTCTGCACCGCGGATCAGGCCGAGACCGAGCTGCGCGCGCGCCTCGGCCTGCTCGAGTCTGACACCGAAGCGCGGCATCTGAAGATGAAGATCGGTCGGGTGACCCGGCACTGGAACCGCAACTGCGTGGCTATCGGACTGTCGCAGGGCTTCATCGAGCCTCTGGAGGCCACCGCTTTGCTGTTCATTCAGCAAACAGCCACGAGCTTTGTCGAATTCCTCGAGCAGGGCGACCTCGGGGAAGCGGCCCACGATCGCTTCAATGAGCGCGTCAATGAACACTTTGAGGGCACCCGCGATTATATTGTCACGCACTTCAAGACCAATTCGCGTACCGACACCGACTATTGGCGGGCTAATGCAGCCAATCTGAATCTCTCCGATGCCCTCAAGCAGCTCTACACTCTGTGGATGAGTGGCAAGAGCATCGCGCCGGCGATCCGCAAGCAGGCCCTGGGCAAGGGCTACCCGGTCTTCTCCTGGTACGCGATCATGGCTGGCATGGGGATCTTTCCTGAAGTGGCCGCGCTGCGCGCTCCAACCGCCCAGGAGGCCCGCTACAATATGAACGAAATCGATAACCTGCTGGATCGCAGCGTGGCGAATTATCCCGATCATCGCGCAACACTGCTGAGCATCCCGCCGCGGCGCAAGGACGATGCCCTGCAGGTCTACTTCTGGTAGCCACGCGAGCCGCTGCGCCAAGCCTAGGTGAGGAGCTGCCGATGAGCCCAATGCAAGAATTCACCGGCTTGACGGATGAGGCCATCCGTACTGACATCCTCATGCTCGGGCGTCCGGCGGTACTGCGCGGCCTGGTCAGCTCCTGGCCAGCGGTCAGACAGGCGCTCGAATCACCCGCCGCACTGGTGGCGTATCTGCGCCAACTTGACAATGGGGGCCTGGTCGATGCGGTGATGACCCCACCCGAGGTGGCCGGGCGGATTTTCTATAAGCCGGCGATGGACGGCTTTAATTTCCTGCGCAATCGCATGCCGCTCTCCGCTGTGGCTGAACAGGCCTTGCGCTATGCGGCCTTCCCGCAGCCGCCCGCCGTGGCCGCACAGAGCGCGCTGATTCGTGACTGCGTCCCGGGTTTCTCAACGGAAAATCCGCTAGCCCTGCTCGGCGATGCGGTGCTGCCGCGCATCTGGCTGGGCAATGCGATCACCACGCCGACGCATGTCGATGAGTGGTGCAATATCGCCTGCGTGGTGAGCGGGCGGCGGCGCTTTACCCTGTTCCCACCGGAGCAGGTTGCCAATCTCTATATCGGACCGCTCGATTACGCACCGACCGGCGCGCCGATGAGCCTGGTCGAGCTGGCCGATCCTGATCTGGAGCGCTTTCCCCGATTTCCACAGGCACTGGCCCAGGCCCAGGTTGCCGAACTCGCACCAGGAGATGCGATCTTCATCCCACCGTTGTGGTGGCATCATGTCGAGTCGCTGGGCACCTTGAACGTCCTGGTCAACTACTGGTGGAATGCGACGACTCACGGGCAGCATGCCGACGCCTCGGCATTTGACTGCCTGATGCACTGCATTCTCAATATGCGTGAGCTGCCGGCGGAGACCCGCAAGGCCTGGGGGGCACTGTTCGAGCACTATGTGTTCGGGCCGCAGGAAACGACCACCGAGCATATACCCGCCGCACGTCTGGGGATTCTCGGCACGCTGAAGGCAGAAGACCGCGCGCGACTGCGTGCGCACCTGGCGAAGCGCCTCAACTCCACCACTTGATCTGGACCAAGGTCATCTGAGCGGGCTTGTCCGGAGCAGTGCGCCCAGCGATGTCCTGCCGACCCGCTGCTGCCAGTTTCCGCCAGCCGTTTTGCAGACAAGTGTGCCGCATCGCCGTATTATCGGGATTCGATCGGCGCACCTGACCCCCGCGCCGCTGCTCAGTTCACTGACACCTCCCCAGTGGAATCTATGGAAAGCCATTCGATCGCAGGCACACCCGAGCTTCGACCTGCGGATCTGATCTACGGCGTGGAAGACAAGCCGCCGCTGCGCCTGTCGCTGCTGGTCGCGCTCCAGCACGTGCTGGCGGTATTCGTCGGCATCGTGACACCCCCGCTGCTGATCTCACGGGCACTGCATCTTACGGAGGCCGACGGCATTTTCCTCGTCAGCATGGCACTGCTGGTGTCGGGGATCGGCACGGTTCTGCAGACGCAGCGTGTCGGTCCGATCGGCTCCGGGTTGCTGAGCATCCAGGGCACCAGCTTCGTCTTCCTCGGGCCGATCATTTCGCTGGCCAGCTCGCTGATCGCAGCCGGCAGTTCTTCGCAGCATTCGCTCGGCGTGGTATTTGGCGTCTGCCTGGCAGGCTCGCTGATTCCGATCATTATCGGCCCTTTCATCCGGCTGGCTGCCAAGATCATTACGCCGCTGGTCACCGGAGTGGTCGTGACACTGATCGGCCTGACGCTGGTCGAGGTCGGTATCACCACTCTGGCCGGTGGGTTTGAAGCCAAGCACAACGGCACCTTTGGCTCGGCCGAGAATCTGGGATTTGCCGCGCTCGTGATCGCCCTGATCGTCGCGCTGAACAACAGCCGGCGTGAGTGGCTGCGCATGACTTCCGTAGTCGCCGGCCTTGCCGGTGGCTTCGTGGTCGCCCTGGTTGCCGGCAAGGTGGCGCTGACTGACCTGCACAGCTTGCCGTGGCTCGCACTGCCGACGCCGCTGCATTACGGGCTCGGCTTTCACCTGACTTCGCTGGTGCCGTTCATGTTCCTTTATGTCATCACGGCCATTGAATCCATCGGCGATATCACCGCGACCTCGGCGCTCTCTGGCGAGCCGATCGCGGGTCCGACCTATTTCAACCGGCTACGTGGCGGCGTAATGGCCGATGGCGTCAGCTCATTCATCGCCGCCCTTTTCAACTCTTTTCCAAGTACCACCTTTGCCCAGAACAACGGGGTGATCCAGCTGACCGGCGTGGGCAGCCGCCACATCGGCACGCTGGTCGGGGCGCTGCTGATTGTGCTCGGGTTGTTCCCGGTGGTCGGCGGGGTCGTCGAAGCGATGCCTCCGGCGGTACTTGGCGGGGCGACACTGATCATGTTTGGTACCGTCGCGGTCGCAGGCATCAAGATTCTCTCGGGCGTGCACATGGACCGGCGCTCCTCGACCATTGCGGCGGTGTCGCTCGGCCTGGGGCTCGGCGTGACCTTTGTGCCTGATACGCTAGCGGCCATGCCCCCCTTTGTTCGCGACATGTTTTCCTCCGGAATCGCCACTGGCGGTATGTGCGCACTGCTGCTCAATGCGCTACTGCCGGGCAGGCGCGCGGTGAGCTGATGAAGCCAGGTACGCTCCTGGTGCGCAACATCCATACGCTGGTGACGATGGATGGACAGCGGCGGGAACTTCGCAACGCTTCGATGCTGGTGCGCGGCGCTGTCATCGAGCAGCTGGGCCGCAGCGAAGATCTGCCACAGAAGGCGGATGAAATCCTCGATCTCGGGGGGCGGCATATCGTGTTGCCCGGCCTGATCAATACGCATCATCACTTCTACCAGACACTGACGCGCGCCGTCCCGGGCGCTCAGAGTTGTGAATTGTTCAGCTGGCTTCAGGCCTTGTACCCATTGTGGTCACACCTGGATGCGCACGGCGTACGCGTCAGCGCGCAGATGGCCGCTGCCGAGTTGATGCTCTCAGGCTGCACCACCTCGAGCGATCACCTGTATCTGTTTCCCAATGACTGCACGCTCGATGAAGAGATTCGTGCTGTGCGGGAAATGGGCCTGCGCTTTCATGCCAGCCGCGGCAGCATGAGCGTTGGTGTGAGCAAGGGCGGCCTGCCTCCCGACCGCCTGGTGGAAAATGAGGATACGATCCTCAAGGACTGCCAGCGGTTGATCGAAACCCACCACGACAATGCCCGCCATGCGATGACGCGCATCGTGCTGGCACCCTGCTCGCCGTTCTCTGTGTCAGCCGATCTGATGCGTGAGTCGGCCGCACTCGCGCGGGCGCACCCCGGGGTGCGATTGCACACGCACCTGGCCGAGAGTGCACGCGATGTGCAGTACAGCCTCGGGCAACTCGGCGTCACGCCTGGCGACTATGCCGAATCCCTCGGCTGGCTCGGTGAGGATGTCTGGCATGCGCACTGCGTGCATCTGGATGCGCCCGCCATGAAGCAGTTTGCGCTAACCGGCACCGGCATAGCGCATTGCCCGAGCAGCAATATGAGATTGGGCAGCGGCATTGCGCCGATCCGAAAACTCCTCGGGCTCGGAGTTCCCGTCGGACTCGGCGTGGATGGTGCCGCCTCAAATGATGGCTGCAACTTGCTGCGTGAAGCGCGGCTGGCCTGTCTGCTGGCGCGGGTCGGGGAATCCGACCCCGGCGCCATGGCGCCGCGAACTGCCCTTGAAATGGCGACTCTCGGCGGGGCTCGGGTGCTGGGGCGCGAGGATATCGGTCATCTGGCGCCGGGGATGTCGGCGGATTTCATTGCGCTCAACATCGATCAGCCACACTTCGCCGGCGCGCAGTGGGATCTGGTCGCCGCACTGATCCTGTGCCAGCCCGAGCGGGTCGACTACAGCTATATCAATGGGAAGCGCGTGGTACATCAGGGCCGACTGGTCACCGCCGAGATCGAAACGCTGGTGGAGCGCACGCAGCGCGCTGCCGCGGCGCTGGCACTGGCCGCGCACTGAAGCGCGGCGCCGCCTTTGGCAGCACCGGCTTGCTCAGTTCTTGAGGCGGTAGCCGGTATGGAATATCCACGCCACGACCGCGAGGCACAGCACGAAGAAACCCAGCGTCATGCCAAAGCTCGTGCCTACACTCACATCGGCTGCCCCGTAGAAGCACCAGCGATAGCCGCTGATCAGGTACACCACCGGGTTAAACAGCGTGACCGCACGCCACAGCGGAGGCAGCATCGTGATCGAATAGAAGGCTCCGCCCAGAAAGGTCAGCGGTGTCAGTACCAGCATCGGCACGAACTGCAATTGCTCGAAACCGCGGGCCCAGATCCCGATGATGAAACCAAACAGACTGAAGGTGAGGGCGGTCAGCACCAGGAAACTGACCATCCACAGCGGGTGCAGAACCTGTAGCGGCACGAACAGCGAGGCCGTCGCCAGGATGATCAGCCCAATCACCACCGACTTGGTGGCGGCCGCGCCAACGTAGGCGGTCACGATCTCGAGCGGCGCCACCGGAGCCGAGAGCAGCTCATAGATGGTGCCGGTGAACTTGGGGAAATAGATGCCGAATGAGGCATTGGACAGGCTCTCCGTGAATACCGAGAGCATGATCAGGCCGGGCACGATGAAGGAGGCGTAGGCGACGCCGTTGACATGGGTCATGCGCGCGCCAATGGCGGCCCCGAAAACCACGAAGTAGAGCGAGGTGGTGATCACCGGGGTCAGAATGCTTTGCACGATCGTGCGCAGGGCGCGGGCGATCTCAAACTTGTAGATCGCCCAGACGCCGTAACGGTTAAAGGCGAGGTGACTCATGAGTGCACTCCATTGCGATCACTCACGAGGCTGACAAAAATGTCCTCGAGCGAGCTCTGTTGCGTATTCAGATCCTTGAAGGCTATGCCCAGCTCCCCCAGGCGCTTGAGCAGCCCCGGGATCCCGGTATGTTCCTGACCCGCCTCGAAATTGAATTCGAGTTCCGTTCCTCCGGATCGCAAGGCCAGCGACCAATCAGCAAGGCCCGGTGGCAGACTGCCCATCGGCTCCTGCAGCTGCACGGTCAGCTGCTTCTTGCCGAGTTTTTTCATCAACGTCGCCTTGTCCTCCACCAGCATCAGCTTGCCGCGGCTGATGACCCCGATGCGATCGGCCATCTCCTCGGCTTCATCGATGTAATGCGTGGTCAGAATGATCGTGACGCCGCTCTTATTCAGCCGCCGCACCAGCGCCCACATGTCCCGGCGCAGCTCGACATCCACACCTGCGGTCGGTTCATCGAGAAACAGAATATCGGGTTCATGGGCCAGCGCCTTGGCGATCAGCACCCGTCGCTTCATGCCTCCGGATAAGGTCATGATCCGATCCTTGCGCTTCTCCCACAGCGACAGCTCGCGCAGCACCTTCTCCACGAAGGCCGGGTTGGGCGCACGCCCGAACAATCCCCGGCTGAAACTGACCGTGGCCCATACCGACTCGAATGCATCGGTCGTAAGCTCCTGTGGTACGAGACCAATGCGCGAGCGCGCCGCCCGGTAGTTATGCACGATATCCTGGCCATCGACGAGCACTGTCCCGCTCGTGGGCGTGACAATTCCACAGATAATGCTGATCAGCGTCGTCTTGCCGGCGCCGTTGGGGCCAAGCAGCGCCAGAATCTCGCCCTTGGCGATTTTCAGATCCACATGATCGAGCGCGCGCAGCCCCGAAGGGTAGGTCTTGGTCAGAGCGTCAATCGAGATAATCGGTGTCATCCGGTCATCTTAGCGCGCGCGGCCACTGCTTCGCACTGTCGATCGGCCTGGGGCGTAAACTACGCGCTGGCAATGGGAGCGGGGCGTGGGCCACGCCGCAATCTGGACAGCGCCACAGGATGGATGCGAAACATGACTGGCGAGTCAGGGGGTAGATTCGGGGTTGATGCCATTGCCGTCGGGACACTGGCGTACTACGAGGAAAATGCCGAGAGCTTCAGGGCAGGTACGCTCGATCACGATGTGAGTCAGAACATTGATGCGTTGCTCCGGCATATCACCATTGCCGCCCCATATCGCATACTTGATTTTGGTTGTGGGCCAGGACGTGATCTGAAGACGCTGGCTCAGCGTGGGCATACGGCTATTGGTCTGGATGGTACGGCGCGCTTCGCCGCAATGGCGCGCACCAACAGCGGATGCGAAGTGTGGCAGCAGGATTTCCTAAAGCTTGATTTGCCACCGCTTTGGTTCGACGGCGTGTTTGCCAACGCCTCGCTGTTTCACGTGCCATCGGCAGAGCTGCCCCGGGTGCTAAAGCAGTTGTTCAATACGCTCAAGCCCGGCGGCGTGCTCTTCAGCTCAAATCCGCGCGGTGACAACAGCGAGGGCTGGAGCCACGGGCGCTATGCGGTCTACCACGACCTGGCCGCATGGCAGCGATTTCTGCAGGCCGGGGGATTTGTCGAACTGGAGCATTATTACCGGCCCACCGGCTTGCCACGCGAGCAGCAGCCCTGGCTGGCCAGCGTGTGGCGCAGGCCCTGAATCCGTCGAACCTCGTTCGTGTGACTTGTGATAGAGAGGCGAGAGCAGCGGGTCCCGTGTTTGACGCGTTGCCAGGTTGCTGCTCTATTACGCACGCATGGGGGTCACACGGCGAAACTTCGGCGGCCCAACAACAAGGATGGAATTCCTATGCGGCACTTCACCCGGGCTCCCTTGAATCGCGGCGCCCGAGCTATGTGCATGCTCGCGCTGATCGGCGGGTTACTGGAGCTTGGCGGTTGCGGTTCTATAGAGGTGGCATTGGGCCTGCGCATGCGCCTCGACAAGATTCCCGTGACCTCAGTGTCCGCTTCATTGAGCCCTGATCCCGGACTCGCACCCGGACAATCGGGCCGATTGATCCTCATCGCCTCCACTGCCGATGGTAAGTAGTATGACAGCGCGGCCGCCGGCCA
>Ga0302320_10011679_pt1 | contig 18548 bp, 19 predicted proteins | sample Bog_T0_3_FD_202130 | JGI IMG/M metagenome (GOLD analysis project Ga0302320, IMG submission 202130) | Peat permafrost microbial communities from Stordalen Mire near Abisko, Sweden - Bog_T0_3 | ecosystem: Environmental > Terrestrial > Soil > Wetlands > Peat | place: Sweden: Abisko, Stordalen Mire...
AAATTCATTAATTAAAAAATAAATAAAAAATATTTTTTATGTAAAAATATTAACAAAAAAAAAAAATTTTATATTTTTCCATTTTATATTTAAAAACTAAAATTTTCTAAAAGTGAAAAATCATCTTTTTATTCAAAATTTTTTTTTTTCATAACATTTCTTTTAAATTCAATTTATTAATTATTCATTCTTCTCATAATGATCAAAAACCTCCTCTTCCTTGAGTTCCTTCTTGCATTTTATGCAAAAGAACTTGCCCACACATTTTCCGCTTTTACAAAAGCAGATCCTCTTCTCGAAATTCTGAATCAATTCGCATTCCTCTGGGTTCATCGTCCCACAAGCTGGACACGGAATTTCATTATCCTTCGTCACTTTCACCATCTTGCAATTAAGTCCTTTGATATCACCTTTTTCCAATTTCTCTTTCGTGCCAATGCAATCATTTCCATAAGGCTTATTAAAAAAATGTTTGTGATGATCAGCTTCTGTCAAAGGAATTCCACATAAATAACAGAACATTTTCTTCTTTTGACAGGCGGCTGATGTACAATAGATGAAATTGCAACCATCAGGCTTGATGCCATATTTCTTGCAATGGGGACATTGCATGGCTCCTGAATTTTCCATCACTTTCCTTAATTCATATTCTTCAGGACTTTCGTTCTTTTCTTTATATTCTTCACAGGAAATACCCTGATGATTTTTCCAATCCCCAAGACATTCAGCACAATATCTGATGTCACAATTGGAACAGAAGAAATAGCTCGCGCCTCGAAAGATGAAATAAGGAGTCTGGCATTTTTTGTTGGGACATTTTATGAGAACTTCTTTAGAAGCAGGGTCGTTTTGGAAATTGGCGTTGGAACAATTGAGATATTGGGTAAATATTTTGTGTGGGAGGTTGTAACGTAACTCGAAAATCGTGACCGGGGTGCCACATTTATCAGCGGGACATTTGAGATATGATGGTGAAACATAGCTATGACTTATGTTGTTCATCCAATCTTGGGTGAGACAATCTTTACAGAAACGATGGTCACAAGAAAGAGTTAGACAATTTGCAATTAGGACAGGGGTCAGACAGATTTGGCATTCGATGGTGGGGATGTTTGAAAGCATGGAATATTTATCGAATATAGAATTTTAGTTGGAAATAAATATACTTTTCTGATGAAATTAATAAAATAAATTTGAGGTGTTTTTTTGTCAATAATTTGAAAAATCTCATAAATTTTATGTTTGGATATGGGTTTTTCAGAGCTTTTCGGCCCAGAAGGCTTATATATCAGAGCCAAAGGACAATTTTTCTTCGTTTATCAGCCAATTTGGTACTTTCTTTCTATAATATCTGGTTTTATCACTAATAATAGGAATTACGCAAAAAGATCCTGAAGGAAAATGTTGATATTAACAAGAAAATCCAAAGAAAACGTTTAATTTCTCAATAATTTCATTAAAAAAACCCCTTAAGTTTTACCATTTCATGAGAAAATCAAAGTGCTTCTCCTCGATCATAAGAAGAAAATCATCTTTGTTCTGATAGTTTCCTTGATTTTGAATTATGTGGATGGATATACTCGTAAAAGACCCTCTTTTCCCATTAAATCCTTATATTACATCAAAAGGTATTCTCAATTATTATAGATATAAAGAGCCATTCCAGCAAAAGATCAAACGATGGGTTTTCAAGGAAAAGAACTTTCGATCCACTATTTCCGAGCAGAAAACAACGGATGTTTTCTAATAAATCAATGAAAAAATCAATGAAAAATCAATACTTTTATAGATAAGATTACAAGAAGCCACTAAAACAGCATTGAGCCATTTCTTCGAGACTCATGACCCGGAATTCCGCTTCGGAATCAATCGGAAATATCTATTGAAAGTTTATAAGAATCTTGGGTTCTTCAAAAACAAGGAAGAAAAGGAACATTTTCTCCAAGCCTCGAATTATTATAAGAAAGTGTTATTTTCTCTATTTTTTCTATATATATGCTTGCTTTTTAGAGGAACCAAAAGATCGCAGGAGTCCATTTGAGGGAATTCCTCTTAGTATTTAAGCAAACATTTGACAAATCTCAAAAAATCGACCCTAACGCATCAGAATCTCAGTTCTTAAATAGATTTCTAATTGAAATGGAGTTGAATCTAACCTATGTTTATTATAAAAAAACCTTTCATATAAGGCATTTTTGTTTTTTAGATGAAAAAATGGGAAGCTGATATAGAAAACAAGAGGAAAGAGTTTAAAAAAAGCCTGCCACAATTAGAAGAAAGGAAAAAAGAACTCATCAAATTGAAATTATCAGAAATTCCTTTGCTAGAACTAGAGGAATTGGAGAAAAACCTCAAGGAAAATGGACTTTTAGGCATGAGTTTAAAGGAAAAAGTCGATGTCACGAGGAATCAAATTGCCCTGTTATTAGCCAAATATCAACATTTATTAGGAAAAATCAATAGGTTTAAAAGTTTTTCGGGAGTTTTATGTGTAATTTTGAGGTTTAGTGGACAAAGTGAAGAGAAAAGAGGCAAAAGAACTAGAAAAATTAAAGGGATTGAAGAAAAAATCAGTGTCTTCAATAGAAAATTAGAAGAACTTAAAACCAATTATAAGAGTTTATATAGGGAAGAAACCATATGATCATATTTTCTTTGAAATCGATTGAAAAAACTCAAAATTAATTAAAAATCTTAATTTTTTGCATGAAAAACCTAAAAACAGGCAATTTGAAAAAAGAAATCGGAGCTTTTTCAAAGCAAAAATAAAGGAAAATTTAAACAAATTTAGCAAAACTCAATAAAATTAAAAACTTCTCCCAAAACTTCAAAATGTCGCAAAATCCCAAAAATTCCCTTCCCCTTGATGAGAAATCCTTTGACATTTCTCTTTCAGGAGGTCCGATTCATACAGATCTCCTCTTTGTAACAGCTTCCTTTAAACAAGAATGTGATTTTTTTTAATATCCCTCTCATTTTAATTTACGCTATATCAGTCACCGATCGTAAAGTCAAAGAGCCAGTCGCATTAATTTGCAAATGGTTCACCATAAGTCCAACTAATGAAATTCAAGAGATCCAAGGAGTCACAGGGGCGTTTTATCAGCCCTGTGCAGATGATATTGGCATGAAGTACGCATTCAAACCCTAAATTTATTGATTTTTTCTCCTATAAGAATCAAAGTCGAGGCAAGTCCAGTCTTAGGCCTTCAAGAATATAAGGGACTACCCTTGAGTTCTGAAGTAGGTCCATTGACTTTAGACCCTAAAATCGACTATGAAGTCCAGGAGAGCCTCCAACAAGACCAATTAAGATCATTTCATTTGAAAATCGATGGATTTTGTCTGGAGAATATCAACGAAGAGATCCAAAAATTCGAGTTCCCTATTGATGGAACCATAGAATTAGATAGGGAAAGTATACAGATTTTATATGGAAACAATGGAACTAAGATTTTCGAATGGAAATATCAGGAATTGCCTTGTGTGAATATGATCAAAAAAAGCAACAATATCTTCGAGATCAGATTCGATCCTAAAAATAATATGAAGTTATCTGCGAAAAACAATATTGAAAGAGATATTATAGGCATGACTATTAGGAGTATCACTGGAGAGAAGGTTTTAGAGAAACTCCAGGGAAATAATCAGGAAATGGGCCAATTGGATAATGAAAATAGTGACAAAACTCATGAAAATCCAGAAAATATTGAAGATTCTAATGAAAATAAAGAAAATACTGGTGAAACTCATGAAAATATCGATAAAACTAAGGAAAAAGATGAGCTTCTTGATAAATTTAAAGAAGAAAATCATGAAGATTCTTCAGAAAATCATCAGAAAACTGATCTTTCATTGTATATAGAGAGGAAAAACAGTGATCATTTGAGTTTATCCAGTGCGAAATTGAAGAGGTCTTCATTGAAGCGAAATTCGACTGGAGATTATGAATTTCTGCTTAAATTAGAGCATCTAAATAGAGAGGTTTCACGTCATATCTTAGAGAAAGACTCAATAAAACAAGAACAAATGCTTTTATTAGAGAAAAATCAAGGACTTGATGCTAGAAATAAGGATTTATCAGAACAATTGAATGTTTGTAGGAAGAATTTCTTCGATTTGGAGAGGGAAAATGAAGAGATTAAGCGTAAGATGGAATCTATTATCTCTCAGAAGCATTTCTATCTGCAAGAAATTGATATTTATAAGGCAGAATCGCTTTCCAAGGATGATATTATAGATAAATTAAAAAAGGAAATGAATAAATTGATGCCTTCTTTCCCTAATAAACATAAGCTCACATGGATGGAAATAGAGGACCTGAAATCGAAGTTTGAGGATTCTTCGTTGAAAATCACTCTGCTGAAGAAGGAAAAGCAGGATCTCATAGAAAAACTAGAGAAAACTAAAGAAAGTCTCGAGGAATTGACTTTAAATCAAGAGGAAATGATGAATGAGTTGAATTATCTAAAGAGAAAATACGAGTCTCTACACCAGGAAAAAGGCATTTTGCCTCATACTCCAAAGATAGATGATATTAATACGGTTATTCAGGAAAATAACCAGAGTTTCTCTAACAGTCTTATTAAAAACAAGGAGAAATCAAGAGAATACACTGAGGATGAAGAGAAAATCGAGAATTCTATGATAGTTTCCAGCAAAAAGACCAATAATTACCAACAGATCTATAGCGGGGTTGAAGAGGAAAACAAGAAACTCAAAGATCAGATAAAACAATTGGAAATTACTATAGAAACGTAAGGTTTTTATCAGAAAACTTATGTTTTTAATGGGTTTTTAGATTGAAAATCACACTTTCGCAGGAGGTCAATGGCAAGAAAACAGGCAAAAAACTCTTGAGAACGAATACCATGCCAAATTCTTTGAAAATCCAGGCGAATTATGGGAAGTCGCAGTTAAGCAATAGCGTGGATATCCAATTTCTTCAGAAACTAGTAAAAATATTAGAGAAAAGTGTTATCAGCATTATTTTGTTAGGCGAATTCACTCACGGAAACTATTGCTGATAGAGAATTGGCATTAGAAAATCAGAAGAATATCAATAAGGAATTGATTAAAAGATTATATGAATTGGAAGAGAAGCTCTTGAAATCGAAAAAAACAGTGATTTCACAGAATTTATAAAAAAGTTGTTATGTGGTTTATTGTCTTGTGTTTAGTTTAAAATGGAACACCCTTTATTCTTTTTAATAATTTTAGGAATGTTGAGTGTCCAATGATTATCAATACTATTAAAAAAAAATCTGACTTAAAAGGTGAAAAAATTTGATTACCATAAAATTTCGTTTATTTTTGGATTGGTTAATTTTTAGATTTTTCCGAAATATTGAAAAAAAAATTAATTTTTTCTGTCAATTATAAATTCTAATAAAAAAAAAAAAAAATTGAAAATTTTTTTACATCCTGGCAAATTTTTTTGCTCAGGTATTTTTAATAAATAAAAACAAAATTTTTTTAAAATAAAAAAAAATTTTTTAAAGCATTCCGGCATTTCCGAATGTGGAATATTTTTTTGATACAAAATTATTATTTTTTATTACTAACAAATAAGGAAAAAAATAAATAACACATGCATGATAAATTTCTAACTTAATTATCATTGTCAAAAAATGCAAACAACTTCTGATTCTTATGGCAAGAATTTATTTTAAATAATCTAAGGAGTCTTCTGCATCTTCCTCTATATAAAATTTCTCACAAAACTCTTGCTTGAATTTTTTATTTCTGGACAACTCAGAAATATAACTTTGTTTTGAAATTTTAATGTTTTCGAGCGAATTTATAGGAACACTTTCGTATTCAGGATTATCTTGGTTCACGCTTTTATGTTTTTTTGTCATTAACAGTTCATTTCCACGATTAACATTTTCATTATTTTGACTCAATGCGAAATGTGGCACTCGTATATTATTAAAATAAGAAAGTGAAGAGTTTTTTTGTTTGCTTTCATCCATAAAGTCGAAAAATTTTCTTTTGCTATTAATGTTCCCTTCCTCGTATTTGTCATAATCCAAGAATATTTTTTCTGATTTTTTGCCACAAGAAAAACTAGGTAACAAATCAGAAAGTTGGAGTTTGGAAACAGAATTTGTCGAGTCTAAGGACAATTGTTTGAAATCATTGCTGTTTCCTTCCTTTAAAAAATTATTGTTGTTTTTCACTGTGCCGTTCAAATGAAAATCGTCATGAATGGGTTTTCTCACAAATAAAGTATTCATTTGCTGTTTGTCAAGATTTTTTTTCGTTAAGTTTTGCATGATTTTTATCATCTGTAATTAAATATTTATTTAAAAAATTATTGTTTGTTTTACATTCATTTTATATTCAAGATCCTTATTTTTTGGAATTTTAATGGAGAGCTTTTTTGTTTTATGACAGCTTGAAGGGCTAGAACTTGGACCTGTTTCATGTTTCTTTGGTGAGGTGGATTCAAGCTTTGTTTCTTGATCTTCGTTTTCCCTTTCCTTCCCAATCTTTTTTGAAGATAATTCATTTAACTTTAAATGAGAGATGGTATGCAATATCTAAAAAACATAATTAAAATGACCAAAACAAATCCAACTTCATACTTCTGTTTTTTGAAAGAGTTTTTTATCAATTTTGACACTTTTTTTTGGAGATATTTCTTGTTTTTCGTCTTGTTTTTTTTGTTTCTTTTTTTTCATCAACTGAAAAAATTTTGGGTACTATAAAGTTATGAGAAATTTATTATTTTGGGAAATTTTTACATCATTTTCAGTAAAACTATAAATTTTCTTATTTTTTTTGTGATAGATTTCCTCTTTGAGAAATTCGACATCAGGATTCACGTAAATTATCAAATTTTCGCAAGTATCTGTGAAAGCCAAAAACACCTTAGAACTACATAACATTGATAGCTCAGCTGCTTTTTTTAATAGAGCCAATTTTCTTTTATTGTACGTTATCTAAAAAAGTAAAGTGAGAATGATAGAAAAGCAAATCAACATTTCTTAATTTTGGATCGAGAATAGGTTTTATGATAATTTTTTTTCTTCCCATTTTAAAAAAACAATATTATTATTCAAAACTAGAAAACTTAAATAAAAACGAAAGAAAATCACTTTTAAATTTTTTTTTTTATAGGAAGACTCCCCATTTCAAAATTTGACTAATTTAAGATATTTTTTCAAATGAATTTATTAATTTTATAATGAAAAAAAACAAAACAAAAATGAACTATTAAAAAAGCCCAATTTTTTTTTTGGCTGAAAAAATACCTCCCCTTATAATTAGAATGAAAAAATGAATTTAATGTCTTTTTTCTTTCTGAAAAATACAAATTATCTTGATGCAATTTTCAAAAGCCTTCATCTTTTCATTCCTCTTTATTCAGTATTTCTTGAAAATTAAAGCTGTGGACTGCGACCTTTCTGAATTTCAAGTCATCTAAAACATTTTTTTATTTTGTTATTTTGCTAAATATTTATTATTGTTGTTTTACTAAATTTTTTTTAGCTCTCGGATTGTCAACAAATGTGTAGGACTCTTTATTCAGGAGCAAAGAACTTTTTCAATTCCACAACCGAAAATTGTGATGAGGTGACATCATGTTCTTCTAATCAAGTTTGTATAAAATTTTCATTAATTTTGATTCCTGAAAAGTTATATGATTCCCAATCAAATACTTGCCAAACTATTGATCCTTCAGCGACAAATCAAAGTCAAACTTCTCAAACTAATAATTTAAGCAGTGCCTTGTTAACAGACTTAAATCAAACTTTATTGATTTCTGTATTTATTTTTAAGAAAAAAAATTTTATTTATGTTTAGAAAACAGTCATATGCGTCAATGGAACCGAGGTAAATGTCAGCAATCAAACTGATTGCATTTGCAATAATGGTTGGGGAGATAGCCAAAATCAAGTAATTTTTAAATGAAAATAACTTTTCCAATTATTTAGACAAATTCAACAGTTTTGCTTAAATGTGATGTCCCCACGGCGAATCAATATGTCGATTATAGTAATCAGTCATACATGAATCAACTATTCTATAATTTAACTCAAGCGAACACAAATGGAGACTCCACCTCTTTTTTCACTAATTTACCTTTGGTTTTTTTCTGATTGAACTTCTTATAAAATATTTTATTTTATATTAGGTTTATCAAATTTTAATAATTGGAGGCATCTTCATATTACTCTTGTGTTGTTGTTGTGGCATTTTGATATGCGTTAAATACAAATTAAAAGGGCGGCTCAAAAATAAAACCGAACATAATGAGAATCATAGACGAAGACATTCTCATATATCAAGTAGATCGAGATTTAGAAGACATGAAGTTTGAAAAATAAATCATTATTTTTTAAGTACTTTTTCCACAAAAATCTCAAAAATTATATTGGCTATAAATAAACTTCTGTTTAATTTTAAATATTCTTATTAGTTTTTTCAAATTAAATATTTTTATGTTCCGTTATTAATATAAAAGACAAGAATATGAATGTAATTTCTTTTTCTTCTTCCCCTTACTATTTGAATAAATTAGGGAAATTTCAATCCCACCCACATAAACAATACCTTTTACTCACCATTGAACCCTCTTCCTAATGGCTATTTTGTTGGTGAAAGGAGAATTCCTTCACCCCAAAAACAAACTATTAGGATTTCCTCCCATCCCATGAATCAAATCCCAAAAAATTTCCAAAATGTCAAACTTCTATTAAAAATAAATATTTAAAAATTTTTTAGAGTGATCCACTTTTTGCGACATCACAAATGAATTCATTCACTTCTTCTTCTCATCAAGGATTTCAATATCAGCCCCAGGAAGAAATTTATAAAAAATTAGATGATGTCTTAAATATTTATAGAAATGAGCAAGTAAGTTGAAATGATTGGAATTATAGTAGCATAATTCTAAAAGGAAAGGAATGACTCAAATATTTCAAAATTTAAAAATCTTCTCTTGTTGCTCGACAACTCCGTGAGAAAAATAGAAGAGTTTCCTCAAAAAGAAGAAGTTTTTTCTAATGAACACAATCAAGTTTGTGATTTAATGCAAAATAATGAAGAAAATACTCCTAAAAATGAGCACATATTGGTGGATCAAATTGACCAAAATAATGGAAACAAGGTTTTGAAAAATGAGGAGGTAAAATCCAAAAGTGAAAACGAAGAAAATGTCGAAATAGAAGACTTGTCTGAAGAAATAATCAATAAAAAATATAATGAATACATTCTGAAAAGGCAATGCTTAATCAACGAAATGCAAGAAATGAAATACAACGGAATGAATTTTACTTCAGAAGAGGAAAGAGCAAACAAAATTTTCAAAAAGTTGGTTAAAAACCTTAAAGGACAACTATCGGACTCTTTTTACAAAGAATTCACCATGAAACATAAGGAAATGATTGAAAAAACCAACATTTACAAAATTCTTAAAAAAATGCCAAAAGGTGCCAATTTACATTTGCATGTTGACACAGCTTTTGATCCTGATTGGGTATAGTAATTGTAGTTCTTTTAAATTACTTTTATCAAGTACTTGAAATTCGCTTACCATCCCAATGCATACATAAAATTAGAAAACGGCAGAATATACTATCGGAAGGAAAATCCAGGATCAGATTACATCAGAATTCTTGATCAAAGGAACAAAGCTCAAGACACCCAAAAATTTGATGAAGAGTTCAAAAAAACATTAACCATTACTCATGATGATATCACCAATTCGAAAAATATTTGGGCAATTTTCCAAGAAAAATTATGGCAAGTTGATGGACTTCTGCTTTACAAAGAATATTTCCATGAATATTTGATTCATATGGCCAAACAATACGATTTAGAAGGGATTGATCATATTGAAGCTAAAATTGTAATGGGATATATTGTTGATGAAGTAATTCAGATCATTTTCTTAAATATTTCATATTTTTTTAAGAATGGGAAACCTATTGAAACAAAAGAAGAACTTCAGATATATAGAGATGCTCTTAAAGAGATTAATAAAGAATTGCCTGATTTTACCCTGAAATTAGTTGTTCAAGGTTTGAAAGGATGGAGCTTGGAAAGGATAGATGATTGTTTGAAAAAGTTGACTTTTTTGTTGAAGACTGAAGGAGATTTGATTTTGGGGTTTGATTTAGTTCAGGTACACTGATTGACCCATAAAATTTTCTCATTAATGCATAATTTCTTTTAGGAAGAGGACAAATTTAAATCTATTGCTGATATGGCTGAAATTTTGTTAAAAAAAGAAGAATATGAAAAAGAATACGGTGTAAAGTTGGAATATGTTTTGCACGGTTTTTTTTTTTAATTTAAATTTCAATCAATCAATTTAAAGGTGGGGAAAGCTTAAACATTACTAATCAAAATCTGTTTGATATAATTTTGTTAAAATGCAAAAGAATTGGACATGCGTTGAATCTTACCAAGGCATCTGAAATTAAAATATAAGATAAATATTTTAACTTTAAAAAGCACTCATATTTGATGGATATTGTTAAAAAGGCCCAAATTGGAATTGAAATTTGCCCATGTAGCAATCAGGTATAGAAAATTATTGATTTGTCTTTTTTTTTTACTCATATTTTTTAGGTATTAGATTATGTTTATGATCTTAGGTTGCATCCTGGAACAACTTATCTCAATAAAGGATTGAAAGTCATAATTTGTCCGGATGATCCAGGTAAAATAAAATTCATGTTAGTTTATGATATTAATGGAATAATTTGAAACTTTTAGGATATTTTAACTCAAACTATATAACATTTGATTTTTTTATGGCTGCAGTCGCAATGGAATTTGACCTGAAGGATTTAAAAATGTGTTGTGTGAATAGCTTGGAATGCTCTTTATTGTCTCCGGAAGAAAAAAAGACGAAAATCCAAAAATGGAGTGCAAGATGGGATGTTTATATAGACAATTTTTTGAAAGAATATTGGTAAATGCTCTTAAAATTTTAATTTGGCAAATATGACAAATTTTACTTAATTTTAAATATCTTTTGATTTTAATAAAAAAAAATATTAAAAAAAGCCCTTAAATAAAGAATTTTTCTCAAGTCTCTATGTCAGAACCAAAATCGAACGGTAACATCACGGAATCTGGGGTAGTAAATGCAAAAAATATTCAACAGTAATTCACCTTTTTTCATTTTTTTTTTAAAGCATAAACCTAAAACCAAGCGATGATAAAAAAATAAAAAATGAAAATTTGATTTCCAAAGAAGACATCAAAGACAACAAAGAGGAAAAGGAGAAAAAAGAGCCCCCAAAAGACAAAGAAAAACAGAAAGAAAAAGAAAAAACTAAAGAAACCAAAGACAAAGATAAAGAAAAGGAAAAAGAAAAAGATAAGGATAAAGATAAAGATAAAGATAAAGAAAAAAAGAAAAAGAAAAACAAAGATTCCAAAAAGAAGAAAAAAAAGCACAGGTTTGAATTAATTTTTTTTTTTTAATCAAAAACATTAGCAAGGAGAGGAGCAGATCTAAATCTACAAAACGCAAACCAAAAAAAAGCAGATCGAGAAGTCGCTCCGAAGAAAAACCCAGAAAAAGAAAAAGATCAAGTTCTATTAGGTAAATAGTTTTTAATTTTTTTAATCAGCCTATCGATTTTTTCCAGAAAAAGAAGAAAATCGATTTCCAGTTCAGATTCCAAATCTAAGTCGAAATCAAAATCAACCATTTCTAAAAAAAAATCAAAGGCAAGCAAGTCCCGAAGCATATCCAAGAGAGCGTTAATAATTATTAAATTGGCTCGAATTTTTATAATTTTAATACTCTAAGCAGGAAATTTAGATTTGATAGTCCACCCAAAGACAAAAATAATCCAATGGCAATGGGTATGGGTATGGGTATGGGTATGGAGAACCCTATCCTAGCTGCAGCCCTCACTCAACCTGCACCAGTTCAACCACCTGTGGTGAATACAATTCCAAACCCACCAATGACTAGTGCTGGGCCTCCAATTGGAATGGGTCACGGAGGTCAACAATGTATGACAAAAATTATGATTGTTTTTTTATTTTTATCTTGACACGCTAAGCCCAATCACCAGCAGAATTATTACAAAAAATTCAAATGCTAAATACTTTGCAGAATATACAAGCTTCAAAATCAGATAGGAAATTATACATTGGAAATTTGCCTTCGAATTTGACTCCACAAACTGTATTTTTTATTTTTTGTTTTCTGCCATTCCTATTTTTTTTTTCAATTTTACTAACTTTTTTTTTTTAATTTTTAATTTTTTATTTTATGAAAACATTATTTTAAAGCTCTGCGATGTTTTGAACTCAGCTTTGCAAAAAATGGGAGTCAACACCAATGTAAGAATTAACGTTTAATTCTCTTCATTTAAAAAATTTTAAAAAAAATTTAGCCTGTAATAAAATTTTTTCTTTCTTTGAATTATAGAAAAAAATCCTCATAATTTATTAAATTCAAGCCTGGAAACTCGATTGTAAGTGCCTGGATCAGCAATGATGGTAAATTTTAAACAAAAAAAAACAAATATCCATCTAATATAAATATGTTTAGGTCATTATGCTTTTGTTGAATTTAGAACTCCCGAAGAAGCAAATAATGGGTTTGCATTAAATAATGTTGCTTTATTTGGACAGGTTAAATCAGAATTTATTTAAAGTTTTTTTTTTAATTATAGAAAAAAAATAGATTATTAAAAAAAAAAATCAATTTTTTGATATACTCGGTACTTAACTTTCTTAATTAGGTTATTTATTCATTCATTAGAAGATTTAGATAAAGTTTTATTTTTTGTAATTTCCCTTTAGCATCTAAAAGTGGGGAGACCTCGAACTTATGCTGCTACTCAAGCTCTTTCTCAAGGTTCAATAATGAGTAAAAAAGAGAGTTTTACAAATTTGATTTCATAAATCATTTAAATTTAGTCCCTGGATTAAATTCCATACTTCCAGGATTGAATCCTCTAAATCCTTTAGGAGCGATGCCCAATCCAATGTTTACAACCGGAAATGTTATTATTTTTTATAAATATTAATTTTAGATTTATTTATTTTTATTTTTTATCAAATTTATATTAATGTTTTCCATTTTTAGTCTACAATCAAGGTTCAACCTCCAAGCAGAATAGTTGTCTTAAAAAATATGATACAAGTGCATGAAGTAAGAGATATATCGATTTGAGAGTTTTAGGACATTTTTCTTTATTAGTTGGAAATTGATGAAGAATATACTGAAATATTGGATGATGTCAGAGAGGAATGCTCAAAATATGGTGAAGTTCTGACCATAAAAATTCCAAGACCAAAAGGTGTCGAAAATGTTGCAGGCTTGGGAAAAATTTTTGTTGAATTTGGAAATGTGGAGCAAGCCAAAGAGGCACGAAGGGTGAAAAATGATTTTTAAATTTAGATTTTAATCTTTATTAATAACAGAATTTGGCTGGAAGAACATTTTCAAGCAATACTGTCGAATGTTCCTACCATGATGAGAAAATGTATGCTGAAGATAATTTGGCAGAAATTTAAGAAGAAAAACATTAATTTTTATTAAAATTCTTTTGAACTTTTGAAAAATTTCCAAATATTTTTCCATATTAATATTTTTTAAATATATGTTCAGAATAATTTTTTGTCTTCAAAATATTTGAATTTGAAAAAAAATTAATACCTAACCATATTTAAATAAGAAAGCTCGTTTTCAAGACAATTCATGAAAGAATTTATTTCTGGAACGCATTTGCCTTCCTTTTTCATAAGAGTACCATATTTTTTGGTGCATTGTTGCATATCTCTAAGTTCTTTTCCACAAATTTGTGTCAATAATGAATTTATTATGCAATCTTTTTTTTTATTTCTGTCTGTATGTTCCAAACATGGCTTCAATAAAAAATTCAATAAATTTGATATGTAGTTTATACTTTTATTTTCGAAAAAGCTTCAAAGGATTTGTGGTCCTTCAATATGTCATCCAATGATTCGTAGTCATAATCAATACAAGTATTGGTCAAATTCACTAAATCTTTAATTAAATTATTTTTGCTCATGTTTTTTTATATTTTTATATTGAATTTTCGTTGTTTATGAAATTTCATTCAATTATTAAATTTTTATCAAGCTGAGGGATTAATTACCATATTATAATTCGCTTTTAATATTGATATAGCCACTATAAAAAAAACATAAAATGCTCAATCCAAAAATGCCAATTGCCCAACATGGGTGAGAAAATAATGATTTGTGAACATGGTCAACTTCTTCATAATGTAATTTGGCTTGCTTTCTGGCACTTATTAACAAAGCCGATGGTACCATTAACATTAAAATTACTCCACAAAATCCTCCAGTTATATTCAGCAGTTGTGATAAATTATCTTTTGCAACAATGGAAATAACTAAAACTGGAACCAAAGCAACTGCTGTGAAGAAAAGCGTCCATCTGTTGACTACGGTATTCTAATTAAAAAAAAAATAACATTATACTTTTTTCAAATTACATCGGCTGGAATTTTTGAAGGAGCGAAAACTTTGATCAAATTATTTCTTAAGGTCATGGTCAAAATAGGAAAAGGAGCAATGTTAAATAATAAATAGAAATTCACCACATGACCAATGAAGGGGATATCCAAAAAATTCTCATTGTAAAGAGTCTTTATAAGATTACAAATATACTAAAAAACATAAATAATAATTTTGTACTTGTAAACTACATGGAAAACCATCTTCACATCTATTAGTGAGATCACCAAAAGCAAAAACTGCTGTTATTGCAACCATAAACATGATAAAGCATCCGCAAATATAACCCCAAAATATAATTTTTCTAATGGAATTTTCAGGTCTAACAGGCTTCAAAATTCCAGGTAAGCTATGATGGCTCAAAAATGCAAAGACGACATTACCAAATATTGAAGCAAAATTACTAATTTCAAAATATTTTATAGCACTTCCATGAGCAACTCCCCCTCTTCTGCCAATGTAAATCAAGGCTCCAATAACCATTAAAAATGCAGTAATGTAGCGCAAAACAGCGATGACATTTTGAAGCCATTTTGTGCTTTGAACGTTTTTCATGGCAAGCAAAGAAACTACAATAAAAAAGCAAATAAGACAAATATAATAAGGATTCAAGGCGAAATCGTCAAATCCAGTGATTTTTGACGTAAAGATGAAAGCTAGACCCATACTTAAAGCTTGGGAAGCTGAAACAGCTTTAATACACAGGGCTCCATATAAATAAATAGCAATAGCCAAATTTACGATAAGAGTTCCGACTCTTCCCCAATATTTCGTGGCCATGGCGCCCACTTCAATTGTTTTTTTAAAACTAAACTTCTCTTTTATGCTTGTTTCATCATGATTTTTGCCATCATCTTTTAAATTTTCAGGTCTTTGAAAAGAAAAAAAATTTGTATCAATCTATTTTTTATTTTTTTTACTCCAATGCATTTGATATCGCTAAAGCTTCTACCAAAAAATCTGCAGTTATGAATGCGAAAATAAGAATTATCACTAAAAATAATGATCCTAAAATGATTCCAGAATCATTGAAGGGTTTGGGAATGCTAAACGCATTACAAATAAATTTTTCAAAAAAAAGGTACGTGAATGGTCCTGTAGCCAAAACAATGTTAATAATGGTTGAAAAGGCAGTGAAGGGACTCATAAATACCTCCTTTGGAGCTGGGGATCTTGTTGCTCCTTCATGAGCGTCTAATAAAGGTTGTTCTTTACCTTTTATAAAGCTTTCGTCATCTATTTTGCTAATTAAGGAATGGTTATTGTTTAATGAATCGATCTTATAAGATTTTTGGTTTCCAGAACTTGTCTCTTCAGGCATTACTTTTTTATTAGACATGAGAAAAAATTGACAGATTTTTTTATTTAGTTTATAACTTTTGTGAAAATTTTCGAAATGAAAAAAACCATTTAATAATATCGAAAAAATAATTTGTTTCAAATAATATTATTATCTTATTCATAATTCAAAAGATGTTCTTCCATATCTCCCTCAATGCAATTTCTCATAATTCTTTCAAATCCATGAACAGCCAACTGGCCCAATGCCAAGCAAGGAAGCCAAATCAAAGAAATATGTGGGGTCATAAACATAAAAAGAATAAAAGAAGGGCCAGGACATAAACCTCCAAGCCCCCATCCTATACCAAAAATTATAGAGCCTAACACGAGTCGCCAAGTGATGCGGTCATTTGGCGTTTCAATGAACGAAATATTTTTTTTTTTCAAGAGGTAGTAAAAGAATAAGAGGTTGAATATTATCACGCTCGCAAAGAAAACCCAAAGACTCCCATCACCAAAATGCAAAAAAGTCATAACTTTACTTCTACGATTTAATCCTCCAAAAATCATTCCAAATGCAAAAAGAAAGCCAACAAGTATTGAAATTAGCAAAGTATGGAACATTTCATGCATCTTCTTTCCAAATTTAAAGTACAAAGGCATAACAATTAAGTAAAGTCCAGAAACCACTGTTATTGTATATATACATGCATAATAATTTGTATCTCCCACCCAAACTTCTTCAGTATCATCTAAAAAGGGCTCCTCATATCTCAAATTAGCAAAAAGATAAGCACTCACCATATAAATGATTACAGCTACCAAGGATCTTAAAGACAGCCTTGGAATTCCACAAATCAAATGCCCACTAGTGCATCCATGACTTAATTTAGCTCCGAACCCCACCAAAAATCCTGATAATCCAAAACCCACTAAACTCAAATTCGAAATCATTGTATAAGGTGAATCGAAAAATGCTGATGTATCTCCATCGACAGATGAAAATTCAAAGATATTCCATGCGATGCAAGAAGAAAAAATGATGGCAATTATCATTGTAGTTTTCCAATAGATGGATGGCCGGTCACAAGTAACTAAACTATAAACCATCGAGTTAAAACCGGTTGTCCTAGATCGGAAGTAGAGATGGAGTGATGATCCCAAAGAAACCAGAAACCCCCCTAAAACTGCATACCCGTAATCGTTTGGCTCTCCCATTTGCAGAAAAAATCGTTAATTTATGAATTTAGTTTTTTTTTAATTAAAAATTAAAATTTATTTCAAGTTTGGTCTTAATCAAAATCAATAAATATAAAAAAAATATTAATTTTTTCGAAAAAAAAAAAAAAAAATTATTTTATATTCTTGAATGAACTAAATTTTGATTTTAAAATTATTTTTTCCTCTCTTAAATAAAGTAATCGGGAATTAAGCTCTTCTCGTCAATATCTTTGGAGATTTTGTATTTGTCTAAGTTGGTGATTCCCACACTCCCCAAAACTTCATCATCAATGAAAAATTGCCCAGTTGTTTTTCTACTGTTGCTAGACAGAATAACATGAGCAGCATCGGACATAATATTTTCATTCCTTGACATTTTGATGCTTTCATCACCACCTAAATTTTTTATTTCACTTCAAAAAAACTATTATTCCCTTACCTAAAAGGTTTTGAACAGCAGCAGTTGAAATGGATGTTCTGGGCCATAAAGCATTGACAGCAATTCCATCCTCTTTCAATTCTCCGCTCATTCCCTGCAAAAATTTAAAAAAATTATTTAAAAATGTTGCCATTTTACCAAAACACACATGCTCATTCCGAATTTTGCCATCGTATAAGCCACATGAGGAGCAAACCATTTAGTCTCCATATTTAGGGGAGGTGAAATGTTCAGGATATGTGGGTTTTGAGCCTTTTTCAAATGAGGAATGCAATATTTGGAAACCATATAGGTCCCTCTGGTATTAATGCTATGCATCAGATCATATCTAAAAAATGTTTAAAAAAAATGATATCAGAAACAAAAAAACCTTTTCATGTCAGTTTCTGTAGTTTTCGTTAAGCTGATGGCAGAAGCATTGTTCACTAAGATGTCAATACTTCCGAAGGTTTGGATCACTTTATCAATTGCATTTTTTACTTGATCCTCGAATCTGATATCACACAAAATCGCCAAGGCCTTTCCCCCTAATTGTTCGATTTCCTTTGCTGCAGTATAAATTGTGCCTGGTAATTTGGGATGAGCTTCAGCAGTTTTTGCCAAAATTGCAACATTGGCTCCATCTTGAGCGGCTCTTCTTCCAATCGCCAAACCTATGCCTCTGGAAGCCCCTGTAATGACCACAGTTTTGCCTTTTAATGTGCCGACTGGCTCAAAATCAAAGCCATCGACAACTTTTGTCACCCAAATTTTCCGACCATAAAAAAACGTCTTGTTGCTCTCCAAGGGACTTTTGCTTTGGATCTGAGAAGAAAGGCTTTGAATTCTCTGCATTAAAAGTTTTTTTTATTTTGTTTGTCTTTTTTTACATCAAAATTTAAAAAAAAAAGCTTATATATACAAAAATAAATTCACGTCATTGAAATCACATTTCAATAAAATTAGGAATTTTTCTGACTTTTAATTAAAAGAAATTTTTTCAAACGAAGTTTAATTTTTAATTTTTATAAATATTTTTAAAATTTTTTTTGTTGTAATTTTCCAAAAAATAAATTTATTTGTGGAAAATTTTTTTTCCTTTTTTTAACCACAAAAAAAAATTTCCTGGAAATTG
>Ga0302320_10011681_pt1 | contig 18547 bp, 13 predicted proteins | sample Bog_T0_3_FD_202130 | JGI IMG/M metagenome (GOLD analysis project Ga0302320, IMG submission 202130) | Peat permafrost microbial communities from Stordalen Mire near Abisko, Sweden - Bog_T0_3 | ecosystem: Environmental > Terrestrial > Soil > Wetlands > Peat | place: Sweden: Abisko, Stordalen Mire...
GGCTTTAATTTGAGGCTTGTCTCCGGCCCAGTAAAACCGTTTCCAAAAATTGGTGACGCTGCCTTGCAGAGACTGGTTTGCTTGGCAGCAGAGACGGGTTCGAACCCTTCAAGATCTACCGCCTGCAAGGGATGCAACCAGCCGATAGCCAGGACTCGGCCGATAACGCGGGTTAGTCAGGCCTTTAGGCCTAACGCCTGGCGCTGATCCGCCCAAAGAGGGGGCAGGTCCATCAGACGGGTAAGTCCGATACCTCGAGGAAGGGAACCCCGGACTGCGGCTTCGATGATATCCGGGGCGACGAAGGCGAGTGAGACCATCATCTGAACTGACCGTTTGCTTCGTCCTTCGCGCGTCGCGATGGCTTCAATCTCCGTGATTTGTCCAGCGGACAGTTCCTTAAGCCAAGCGCGCCCCGTGGCGACAGCGCGCAGCAACGCGTCACGCCGCTCGGTCCGAATTGGGCGCTGATCTTTTGAGGAATCCGTGTGTGGAAACATAATATGACGTTTGGCCTTTGTCGGCTTCGGCGCCCAGTGAACGCATATTTGTGCGCTGCCCAGAATCTTGGCTGCGTCGTCAGCGAGGTCGATTGTGATCTGGCCAAGCCTTATTTCGACTCGTTTGGCCATTTCGAGCACGCTTGCGTCCGCAGCGCCCACGTCGTGAACGGGACTAATTGATCGAAGCGCCTCGATTATTTTGGCTTCGACCTCTGAGGCCGGCACGCGACGAACCGAGCCAGCCTCGTTCGCCCGTCCCTCTTGCCGAAGAAATCAATTTGCCAGTTCAGGGACAGCCCGCCACTTCCGGTATCTTGCCAGCCATGGGGGACCAGCGCGGGTGGAACGCCCATGTTGTAGCTCTGCTTCACTTCGGCGACCGAAGCCACGGCGTCTAGTCTGAAAGCGCTTGACTCCAAACGGCCGATTAGAGAAGCGGACATAGGTATTGGCGGATTTCACTGCCCAAACAGCCACCGGTAAAACGCGGCCCACTTGCCGCCGGCGCAGGGGCCCGCTGTATTCGGGCCGATCCTGCCGGCGTTAGCGATGTCAAGCAAAACGTCACCATGGCAAGGATCACGCGGTTTACACCAGCAGGCTAAATTTACTCCGCGTATGCTCGGCATCGCGCTCAACAAAGTTCGTCTCCTTTTGGTAAGCCACGCACCATTAGAAAATCGGCCCTGGCCGGAATAGCGGACCAATTCGTCCGGTAACATGCTCCCTAGCAGCCATCTGCGAAACAATTCAACCGCCGCCGTGGGTGACTCGTCGAGAAATGGGTTTTCCCATCCGGAATCTCGGTCGATGCGTATCGCAGGAAGGCCGTTGACCTTTCTGCTTATTTTTTGCAGGTCAAATTTTGCGCCCCGGAAAAGCTGAAGGCGCAGGGGAGCTATGTCTGCTTTCGGTGTCCGATCCGGAGCGACCCACCTGCCAACCGTCTCTGACATGGCAGGAATCAGTTGCGGCCGGTTTTGATCTTGGTCATCGCCCTGTCCGTCAGCCGGCCGATGCAGGCGTGATAGACTGACGTGTCTTCCAGGGCGCTTTGCTCCGAGCCGCGATAGTCCGGACCCGGCAACACCGGGCTGCACAGGCTGCCGGCCGCATTCTGCAGGCGGATTTTCAGTTCGGACTGACCGGCGGCAGTGCTGAGGTTGAGATCGCCATAGGCGACCACGATCGCCTTGGGGGCGGCGGCTTGGGCGGCAGCAATGGTGCCGAGGGTGAAGATGGCGGCGGCGAAGAAGGTGCGGGTCATGGAAGCGATCCTTTGTTTCGACGCGCCATCGGGCCGTGGAAACAGGGGCTTGCGCTTGAGGCCAGAGCCGACGGATCGCCGGTCTTTTGCCGACGAACCGCTATTTTTGGCGATTCGAGGCCGGGGTGACCTGTCAGTTTTGGGTTGGCCTGGCCTGCCTATCAGCCGTCCTTGTAGATTTGATAGTCCGGCTTCGCCCCGATCTTTTGCCAATAGGCAGTCAAGCCCATCCGGTCCATCAGGTCGGCGAAGCGCGGATCCTTGCGCATGGTGCGGCAACCCGGCAGGAACAGGTTGGGGGCAAAGCGCGCGGGCGGGTCAAAGGCGCCGGGCGCGAGATAGCAAGCCCGCGCCACGGCGAACGCGTCATCCATCTTGCCCAGCCCCGCCAGGAACATGAATGCGTTCTCGGCGTCCCGGCCGCCGTTCCGCGCCCGCACCAACTGGGTCGCCGCGGCCTTGTCGATATCGGCCCGCGCCCCGCTTTGCAGCGCCACGGCAACCGTGGTTACGCCATTTATGTCATCGTCCCGCTGATCAGGGGGACGGTTGTCGACGTCGCCCAGCATGATCAGAGCTTCCGCGGCGCGGCCCGTGAACATTAGAAGATAGACGCGGTGAATCCACGTCAGTGGATGGCGGGGAAACTGCGCCGCGCCCCGCGCCGCCGCCTGGTCCGCCTCCACCCATTCGCCCGCGCCAGAGAACGCCACAATGCTGATCCAGGCAATGGCCGGATCAATATGGCCAGACAGCGAAGCGATGAGGCCCTTCATGATGTTAGCGCCTTCCCGCATCCGCCCTACGACCACCAGCTTGTTGGCCAGGTTCAGCAGCAGGTTGCCGTCATCGGGATGAAATTTGAGGCCCTGACGCAGCGCCTGTTCGCTTTCAAACCAGTTGCCGCGCGAGGGAATGGCCACTGCTTTTGCCTCCCAGGCGAGGGGGTTGCCGGGGTCCAACTCCAAGGCTCTGTCGATGGCCGAAAGCGCTCGCATATTTTGCGCCTGATAAGCGGCCTTCGATCCATTATGAGCAACAAAGGCATCCGCCAGACCTAGACCGCCCCAAGCATCGGCATCGTCTGGCGCCAGATCGATCGCCTGTTGGAAGAGCCCAGCCGCTTGCGACTGATTTTCCAGCCTGCCTTGGCGCACCATCTCGCGGCCGCGCGCGATCAGGGCCAGGGCGGCGGGCGGCGTTTTTGCCTGGGATGGTGATGGTAGAGTGGGCGGTTTTGTGGCGAACCACCAGCCGCCGCCCGCCAGCGCGGCGGCGCCGAGGGCAACGCCGCCCGTCAGCATGGCACGGCGATTACCGCTGCCTGGAGGATCGCTTTTGTCCGCCACACCGGTGTGTTCGAGTTGCGCGGGGTTCGCCAGCCGGTAACCGACGCGGGGAATAGTTTCGATTACGAAGGATTGGCTGGTTTGGGACAGCCGGCGCAGTTTGCCAATCGCACCATTGATGGCGTCGTCCCCCACCACCCGGCCTTCCCAGCATTGGGCAACCAGATCGTCGCGCGACACCACATTGGGGCAGGCCAGGTGCAGGGCAACCAGCACCTGCATGACCCTGGGCTCCAGCACCTCGCGTGACGCGTCAGCGTGTAAAATCTCCCTTGTCGAAGCCTTTACCGTCAACGACCCAAGTGGAAAGTCCGCCTGATGGGCCAGGTCGATGGACGGTTGCCTTCTAGGGAAGGCGGAAACTTCAGGCATATGCTGTTCCAGCGGAAAACCATTATAATAAGCACAGTTTCCCACTGCGCCAATGCAAAGGATACCGGCCCCTACAGTCACAACGGGACGGGGCAGGGCATCCGTGCTGGGCCATGTACGGGATAAGCGGAATGTCCGCTAATGGCGGCGAAGCGGACATTGGCTGATCAGGGTGGGAATGGCTCCGTCTGACCCAAAGCATGCGCAGCCGCAACAATATCTGTGATTTACTCCCGTAGCGGCACCCCTAGAGGCGGACACTAATGATCCGCCGCAGCCGGGCGCATTAGCGATCTGTCTTGATATGGAAACCGCGGATACGGCAGGTCGTGGGGTCCTGATCGGCGATGTAGTTGACCACGCCGCTCGTGCCGGTAAACGCCAAGCTGCTAGCAAACTCGAGACTGGATACCGTATCCTCGCCAACAACCGAAAGCGGTACCGCTGTCCAGTAATTCCAGAAATCATTAGAATCGTTGTGGGCGAGGAATGGACCGAAGGTCGCGATCACTTTGTCACGCGGTGCACCGAGGGCGATGCCGTAAAAACTATAAGGGAAAGTAGTAGGCGTGCTGGCCGGGCCGGATTTGTCATCCGGCGCAGTGCACCGGGCAAAATAAGTACCGCCAGCACCACCCATGCTGATTTCTCTAAGCCGGTTCTGATAGTATACCAATCCCAAAGACTGAGGATGAAATTCAACAGGTCGCACGGGATGCTGCTTGAGTTGAGAGGAAAATTCGCGGGGATAGACATAAATCGCCTGCTGGGCGGGGAAATACTTTCCTTGCCACATTCCCTGTGCCGGCTGAGTTGCGTCCGGTGGCCCCAGCACTGCTTCCACGCCTGAAGGCGTCATGCCCAAGGTCAGCGGGCCAAGGCGCCAACACCGCTGCGGCACCGTCACGCTCTTTCCCTGAACTGCCGCGCGGATCGTCGCCACGCAAGATTGGGCCTGTGCCGGAACAGTTGCTGCCAATATGGCCAAACAAAATAGCGCAACCAACGCAAAACCCAAAATAAACGGCCAAGACAATGCGATGGTTCGTGTCATCGCGTCTCCTCGTGATTATTGGGGCGCCGCAGTACTAGTCTGAGTAAGAGAAATCTGAGTGGCAAGATCACTGCGGATGCTTTGCGCGACGGATAGAGCCTCGTCTTTAACAGGATTTGTGCAGACCGCCTGAGTAAACCGCGCCTCCAACTCGCGATGGACATGCACCTTATTGCCGTCTGCTGACCAGTGCGAGGTGTAGGTAAAATGGTCGGTCGATATCTTTTTGTCATCCGGCAGACGTGCAAGATGCCGCGAGGCCGCGAACTCCAACGTTTCATCATCGGTACCCCGACCCGAGCGACAAGGCATAGCGTCGGCAGTCTTGTATCTGTCATCAAAAATCGGGCCGAAAAACAAATTCGACGTAAGCGCGGTAATGCGAAGATTGTCGGGAATGACAAAACCTCGATTTTGTGTGAAGGCAACCAGCGTTCCAGGGGTCTTGTATGAGGCTGTAACGCTATAGGGATCGGTCGTCAGATCCGGAGGTGAAGCAAATCCGCCTTGCGCCCGCGGTGTACCGCGCGAGTTAAACATGTTGGCAGCAATTTTTCCCTGTGTGTCCAGTCGAATTGCCATCCCGATTACGCGGAGGGGTTCCAAGAAGTTTCCGGTTGCAGCTAAGCTGCTGGTGGAGTCATCGTGACCAGCCTCGTCAATTTTTGCGGTGAGGCTATAGCTGAAACTCGCATCCTTGGCGACGGGCACAGGAATCTGCTTGAGGCCTCCGCTTCCGGTACCCACCAGAAGCACGGGCTTGCCATATTCTTCCAGCGGTAAGAAGCCGAACGGTACGATACCGGCTGTAGTAGTGTCGGCGTAAAGATTTAGGCTGGGTAGGTAGGTAATGAGGTGGTCAAAAGAGCTGACGGTTGGCACCTTCGAGACCGTGTAGACGTTGCCGCTGTGGACCAACGCGAGATCGGCATCAATCCCCTCGGCTTTGAGCAATGCAGCGTAAAGAACTGCCTGATCCTTGCAGTCACCATAACCGTTGGCGAGTACGCTGGATGCGTCGTGGGGGATCAGTCCCCCGGTGCCGAGATTGATTGCGACATAACGAATATGGCCGGCAATCCAATCATACAGCTTCTTGGCCTGTTCGCGTTTGTCGGAAATTCCAGCAACGACTCCATCGGCGCGAGATTGAATATCTGGCGTAACCTTGACTTTGGGTAGAGCCATGCCGGCATAAGCAATCGCAAGATCATTATAAGATTTGAATGTTGAAACGGAAAATCGCGCAACGCGATCAAACCGACCAATCGGGTTAGTGTCGTCAGGCACGGGAGTGGGGTTAGAATAGGAAAAGCTGTAAGTAACAGTCTCGGCATCTTCCTTTTTTTGTATGGAAATCTGCTGCCCCTCAGTCTGAAGTTGTAAAGATTTTGGCGCGGTGAGCGAGACGGTCTCTTTGTCAACCACAACAACAGGGGCCATGATCAAGTTATCGGTAAAATGGCCAGGGATCTGCGGCTTGCCTGTAACCGTCGCGTCGTAGACTATACGGTCTCCCGGTTGCACATCAGGGAAGACAATTACTTTTTGCTTTGTGCTGCTAAAGGTTAAATTATTAGTGGGCGCGGAACGGTCAAATATTGCATTGGGTCCCACCATCTCTTTGCTGCCGTTAGACTTAAGCGTATACGCGTCGGTGATGTCGACCGTCTGCATCGCCTCGTCATAAGCAATTGGAAATTGCGCCAATTGGGCGATCACGGCTGGATTGGAGCTCTCGATCTCAGCGTGCTCAACCTCACGGTATGAACCGTCAGGAGAAAGCGTAATGGTACGGGTGACGTTATCGAATTTCGCCAACGGAGCACTTGAGGATTGCAAACCCAACGGAGTGGCAGGCGAGGGTGACGGCCCTTGCGGCGCAGAATCCTGGGCCAGCGCTGACGTCCAAATAATCGATGCCGCCGAAGCATAAAAATAAATAGCGATTTTCACCGCTTTGCGCACTGCCATTGCACCGCCCCTATTGTTTTGTTGGTAGCTTACGCAACGCCCTTACCTTGAATTCTTGGCTCGCTTTCAGGTTTTGGCAAGATAAGAAGGTCGCTAAATGTCATGACAGAATGTCTACCCCAACAGGCCCTGCGATATGCCCTTGCATTTCCACACGAATTCACGGGACGCTCCGCGAATAGCTAGAATACCAGTGCTGCGGCAAAAACGTTTCGTCAGCCCGAAAACAAAGACGCTATTAGATCGCTCTTGAACGTTTGCGCATTAAACCGAGACCGAATAAGCCCAATATGCCAGCGCCGAAAATCGCGAATGCGGAAGGTTCTGGGATCGGCGCAAAGGCCACCCCACGAATCAATGTATCCGGGGGTGCCGAAAATAGCAGGTTGAACGCTTCGCCGTCGCCGACTGAATAATTAGTGTTTCCGATAATGTCGGTGACTTCAAACAAGTCACTGGATGATAGCTCGTTGAGCCCATAAGTTGTGACAAATAGCTCAGCCTCTTCGACGCCATTTACGTCGATGTCTTCTCCGGTTAGCCCAAAAAGGCCCGTGACACCTGCCGCCGTGGGCGTAGCGCTGTTGGCATTCGATTGCGCCGTGAGGCCGAGATCGTCCACCATGTCATACTCAAGCGTCCAGGTACCGGAGCCATCGGGAGCCGAATTTACCCATTTTTGCAACCCGCCCTCGCCTAATCCCGCAGCGTTCGAACCATTCTTAGGGGAACCGCTGTCAGCAATGTACAACGTATAAGGATTCGCAAAGAAGAACTGCTCGGGGCTTAGATAGACAAAGGTGTTCCCGGTGTGGCCAGGCGCCTGACCATTGCGGGCATGATTGACGCCGTTATCAGTCGCGTTTGATACATCGATCGATCCCGTATTGCCGCCAGAGGAATTGGTATTGCCGGGGATCACTCGATTGGCTACGAGCCCACTCGCGGACGTCGGAAGCCCGCCAGTGCTGTTCGTAAATGTACGAACATCAGCGGTGTCGTTTGGAGAACCCTTTGCACCAAAGTCTCGCGAAACATAAAGCTTGTTGCCACCGCCATTGTTAACGATCTCTGCGACGCGCGTTTCGGTTGCGGTAAGGGGGCTTGCTGTGCCATTCGGCGTACCACTGGGTGTCGTGGTGTTCGCATTAATTGCCGTAGCAGTTGTAGCGCCTTTCAAAGCATAGAATACGCCGCCGGTGCCGTCGCCTGTCTGGCCCTGGCCGGAAACGTAGAAGGCAGAACCGTCCACCGTGGCCGCGCTCCGCGGATTGTTCATGTTGAACACGCCGGTAAGCGCTGTGGTTGTGTCGACGCTGCCATTGGCACCAATTAGAGCGACTACGCGCGGTACCGTTGTAGCGCTCTGACCAGTAAGGCTGGTGGTTTGTCCCAGCGCCGCTGTGCCATAAACTGTGGAGGGGGCAGTGTTGAATGTATTGGCGTTCACTCCATAGCCCATAATCGTCAGATATTGGCCATTGGCAGATAGTTGCAGAATTCCTTCGGAAGCCGACCCGTATTCACCCGAAATAGGACTGTTAGCTCCATTCTGGGTCTGGGGCAGAGTGAGTTGCGCAACGCCTGTCGCGGAGGTACCCCCAGCTCCGAGTTGTAGCTCTGTGAGGGTAATCGGCGATGCAGTATCCAACCCAAAATTCGGGGCACTGCCTGCACTAGCCTGCAGCGAGACAGTGCTCACTATCAAATCCCCGGCCGCGAAATAAGTCAGCGGCGAAAGATTCGTTGGCAAAACTGGGGTCGCTACCGCCGGTGCGATGAAAGCCATTGAAAGCGCTACCGAACAAAGTGCAACCCACTGGCCTTGTCGAAAAAATGTCATAAAACCTCCGAAGAAGCTCAAGCCGGAATATCCGGCAGTCGGCTCACGAGTTTCCAAGCAATGGTTAGGCCAAAATTTAACCATAAGTAGATTCAATGGTTAAACCATCGCGATGCTCGCGCGATGCGTCGGATCGTAAATGTCATTTACGCCGGCGAAGCATCGGTTTCCTGACCGCCTCACCTCAACCGCTGAGCCGGACAACACTTTGGGCAGACAGGACCCGTCAAATTTCTGTCACAAAACTCGGATGGTAGGAGCCAATCACTGCCTTGCATTTGATGCTGAAGAGCGATGATCGAATTGATCTTCGTGAAGCGAGCCTAGAAATGGCGTTCCGCCAGGTCGAAGCCTATATATGGCGCGCGGCGCACAAGATGATCGAGTTAATGGCGTTCACGATGCGGACCCACACATGATACCCGTCCACGTCGCCTTCTTCATAGTAAATTCATTTTACAACCGCGAATTCATTGAAGCCCATCCTCTTTGGCGTCTCGCTTCACCACCTCCAGCGCACCCGCTGGCGGCGGCTTGTGAAGCTCGCGCGCAATCGCCCAAGGCGCATTCCTCCGCATGCAATGGGTTTAGCACAAACAAAAACGGCACCCGAAGGTGCCGCTCTGCACACTGCCCCATTTAACGATTAAACCTGCTTGGACTTCTTGCGGCGACGGATCGCGGCAGCGGCTACAAGGCCGGCGCCGAAGATGGAAAGCGTGAGGGGTTCCGGGACTGGTGTCAGACTGCTTGCGCTGCCGAGTATAGTGAACGAATCTCTGAGCATAATCCTGCCCCGTCGAAGCAGTTGCTACCACTCTGATCGCCCAATGAATTCTGCCAAACATTCGACGGCCCCCCGTTCATGTCCCAATAGATGCCATATGTATTTCCGGTTTGATTGTAGGTTTCATCCCCGAGTGCTAGCCAATAGGTGCCGGCACCGAGCGATATGTCTGGCAGCGAAAAAATCTGATCGACGCCGATGAAGGTGATGTTCCCTACAACAAAAGTGACTGGAAAGGACGCGCCTGCGGTGAGCGTGGCGGTGCCGCTGCAAGCGTTACAGACGGGGATCTGGCTGCCCTCGGAACCGACAATCGCCCATTCAACTGTCGTTCCGGTTTCAGTTGAAGTAAGCCAATTGCCGAAAGTAACGCCGCTCAGTACCGAGGGGCCCGCGAGGTTGAAGGAATCCTCAATTTGCTGAGTACCGCCGTCGCCCCACGCGTTGTACGTGCCATTAGGTGCACCGTCATTGTAAAGGATGGCCGCATTCGCGGCTGATACCGAGATTGCCATGAGCAGCGCCGCTGACAAGAGAGCCCGACGAACGTGTGTGATCATGGTCCTACCGAGACGATTGGGGCGTGTTAACCATGGAAAAGCAAGTCTTGTGCCGATCTTGGGCACTTGAACTAGATCAGGGGCTTAATTCAGGGCCTGAGGAAGCAGTGTAAATAGATGTTACACGCCATCACGGCCGGCGCCGGCGCGAATTGGCTGGCGCTGGTCGGCCTCTTCAGCTTAAGCCGACATCCTCTTTTGCGTCCCGCCTTACAATCTTCAGCGCACCCGCCGGTGGCGGCTTTTGTAGTTCCCGCGCTATCTCCCACGGCGCATTCATCCAGCGGTCCCGCGCGTTTTGATCCAATAAGAGGACGGGCGTGGCGTCAGGATGGATACCGTCAACGACCCAAGTGGAAAGTCCGCCTGATGGGCCAGTTCGATGGACGGTTGCCTTCTAGGGAAGGCGGATACTTCAGGCATAGGCTTTTCCAGCGGAAAAACAGTACAATAAGCACAGTTTCCCACTGCGCCAATGCACAGGATAAGCTTCATTTGGGTATAGGCTAAGTCCTATTCGCCTTGCGCCATCAACAGCGGACACCCTTCGCATGTCAACGCACCGTTGTCCGCGCCCGGCTGCCGCCGTCGCTGATGCCGGAGGGCACGGACCCCCCTCACATCCCGATCTGTTAGCCGACTTGGTTGGCTGCCGCGCCACGTTAGGGGGTCAATGAGCTAAGGGATCGGGTTGGCTAGGAATAGCGGATAGAACGCCTAACCCGCCAATATTTTGCTAAAATATCAAAGGTTCACTTCAACAATAGAAAGGTCGTCTTCAAAAGTGTCGGAATTGCGCACTGCTCGAATGGCGTCGATTGCATGCGGAATGCCTCCTCGATCGCGCGGCGCCGTCGCCAGGATGGTTTTGAACTCTTGAAAAGTGAGCATAGAACTGTCGGGTCTAGTGACTTCGTAAAGCCCGTCGCTAAAGAAATAGAGCCTGCTGAAAGAAGGCAATTCAATTGCGCTTTCGGCATAATTGGAATTTGGGAAGGCACCAATAACCAGGCCTGCTCTCGTCAGTTCGATCAGTTCTGCCGCCGTGGAGGATTCTCCCATCAATATGAGAGCTGGAGGATGACCGGCGCTGGCATAACGCAGCCTTCTTGAGCGGCGATCAAAAACGGCATACCACATTGTAAAGTACATTTCGTCGTGCCGGTCCATCTGGAATGCTTGATTCATGCCGTTCAAAACCATTGCGGGAGACCGAAAATCTGTTTCAGGCAGCGTTCGGTTGCGCACGACATTCATGGCGGAAATGGCAAGCAAGGCTGCCTTCAGCCCGTGACCGCAGACATCCAGCAAGTACATTGCGAAATGATCGTCATCCAGCCAGAAATAGCCAAATGTATCGCCGCCCAGTTCTGCGGATGGAACAAATCGCCAATCCGTTGACAATTCCCCTTCCAGGCGTTCCGGCAATAAGGAGGTCAGGTAATTGGCCGCCTCCCTCATCTCTTGAGCAAGCCGTTCCTCGCTTTTCTTGAGAGCAACATAAGCTTCATTGCGCTCCAATAACGCAATATAGCCGCGCGAATGCATCCGGATGCGCGCCAGAAGCTCTATCGGATCCGGCAATTTCACGAGATAGTCAGCGGCCCCCAGCGTGAACGACTCGGCTTTGACTTTTGGATCCTCCTTTGTGGAAAGCACGATTGTCGGAATTGCCTGTGTAGATGCGTTGGCGCGGTATTGTCGCAACATGGACAAACCGTCGACTTCCGGCATGACGAGATCCTGAAGGATTACCGTAGGCTGAAAGTCCAGTATGGCTTGAATAGCTTTTGTGGGGTCAGCACAGTATTGATATTCCATTGCCGGATCTGCCAGCAATATTCGTCGAATGGCTTCCCCAATCATCGGTTGGTCATCCACGAGAAGCACACGTATGGGATGACGCAATCCGGATCCGAGTTCGGTAGATGGCGTATCCTTCGTCATTTATGCTTTCTCCTGGCGAGGGGGCGCGACTTGCCGATACGAACAGCGTTGTTGATGGCAGACGCTATTTGGTCGATGGGAAGAATTTCGACAGCAGCACCCAATTTGGCGGCTTCCTTCGGCATGCCATAGACGACGCTGGTGTTTTGATCCTGCGCGATTGTGTGCCATCCGGACTGTCGGATATTCAGCAGGCCGTTTGCGCCGTCGCTACCCATCCCTGTGAGGAGAACTCCGATAACAGGTCCAGTCCAATTGTCGACAACCGACTTAAAAAAAACGTCGACGGAGGGTCGGAATGCGTAATCTGCCGGTTCTGCAGTATATTTATAGGTCAGATTCTTTGTGAGCACGAGATGATCATTTGTAGCCGCCATCAGGATACGGCCGGCCGCCGATCGATCATGCTCCCGGATTGTTGTAACCTGTCGGCCCGTCAGCTTGGTCAGCCAGGATGCCATGCCCCCCGCAAATTGTTCATCGACATGCTGTACGATAACTACTGATCCATGCAGGTCAGGCGACAATCCGCCGATAACCTGAGCCAGGGCGGCCGGCCCCCCAGTCGAAGCGCCTATGACAATCAATGGAAATGTCCGCCCCTCGACAGGAAGAGGTTCGTCGGCAGATTTTCGCCCTGGTCCAATTATCCGCTGGAGCATGCGGATTTTTGCCAACAGCGGCTCTGCTCCCGACAAATCGTTCGAAAGGCCAACCGAAGGCGTTTTAACAACGTCCAAGGCACCGCAGCCCATTGCTTCAAACACTTTTGCTGTATGACCCTCGACGGTTGCGGTGACGACCAGGATTGCACAGGGCGACTGCTTCATTATTTTTCGGGTCGCTTCAGCGCCGTCCATGCGGGGCATCATCAAGTCCATCAGAATGAGGTCCGGCACATCAGCCGAACAATTGCGCACCGCCTTATCGCCATCTTCTGCGATCCATGCGATTTGATATTCCGGCACGCTTCTGATCACGCGGCTGAGTGCTTCAACCGCAACTGAAACGTCATTGACGATCGCAATCCGCATTATTGGGGTGCGCCAATCAGCTCAGCCACTGCCGTTAGCAAGGTTTGATCGTGAAAGCTGCTCTTGGTCATATAGCGGTCCGCCCCGGCGTCAAGCCCACTGAGCCGATCTTCCGGCCGCTCCTTATAGGATACAATGATGATGGGTATTCTTTGCAGGCGCGGATCGGCCTTTACATTCGCAACCAGTTCAATGCCCGTCATCCGAGGCATATCAACATCGGTAATGATCAGATCGTAGCTGCCCGACCGGACCGCATTCCACCCATCCATCCCGTCCACGGCGATTTCGACATCGTATCCCTGGCTTTTGAGCAGTGACCGTTCGACTTCCCGGACCGTTATCGAATCGTCAACGACGAGAATCCGCTGCCGTTTGGCGGCGGTCACCGTTGTATTCCCCAATCCGCGCAACCGCCCCCCACGAAGTTCGGTTTGAATGGAAAGGATCAGATCCTGAATATCGAGGATCCAAATCGGCGTTCCGTCTTCCATCAACGCCGATGCGCTGATATCTCGGACTTTGCCAAGCCGCGTGTCCAACGTGTGGAGGACCATGTCCTGTTCCCCCACAAACCGGTCAACGGCAAGGCCGTAGCATTCCGAACCTTCGCCCAGGACCACAATTGGAATCGAAGTGTCCCATGTGGGCTTGCGGGCCAGCTCCAGAACGAGATGCGCCGAAACGACACCTACGCGCTGACCGTCAAGCATAAAGAACTGCTGCCCTTCTTGGGAAACCAGATCGGACGTGGGCACTTGCGCGATCTTGGAGATCTTGGTGAGTGGAAAGGCAAAGGGTTCCCCGCCAATTTCTGTCACAAGCGTCCGCAACACGGAAAGCGTCAGGGGCAGTTCCAGACTCAGGGTGGAGCCGCTGCCGAGCCGCGATGTCAGGCGAGCGTGCCCGCCCACCGACTTCGCCATATCCTGGACGGTGTCCAGACCAACCCCCCGACCCGATATCTCGGTAACCTTTTCCGCGGTGGAAAAGCCCGGCAGAAAAAGAAATTCAATAAGCTCAGCGTCGGAAAAATCGGCAACCATGGCATCCGTTGCCAATCCGCGCTCAACGACTTTGCGCCGCAGCCTGTCGAGATCGACGCCGCGCCCATCGTCGCTGATGGCCAGTACGAACAATCCCCCCCGATGGCTGGCTTCGATTCTTATGGTACCTGTTGGCGGTTTGCCCAACGCTTCGCGGACATCCGGTGGTTCGATCCCGTGATCGAGGCTGTTGCGAATGAGATGGTTCATTGGGGATTCGAGTTTGTCCAGAATTTCGCGATCAATCGGGGTGTTCTTGCCGAGAATCTCCAGTTGCACTTTTTTCCCCAATTGCCGCGCAATATCGCGCACCAAACGGGGATAACCTCCCATGACATCGCCAAAGGGTCTCATTCGCGTCAATACGATTTCACGGTAAAGGCGATCCGACACGTCGGCGGAGCGCAGGCCGAATATCTCCAATTCCAGATGGCGGCTTGTTATTGCAAGCCGAAATTTGTCGGTGGCGAGCCGGGCCCTTGACAATATTTCGGCCGTTTCGCCCGTGGAATGCTCGGGCCGCGCCAGCAGAAGGTCAATCAACTCACTTATTTCGTTCTGCACGCGTTTGATACCGAGAAGCGAGCCCGCAAAAGGCTCAAACCAGCGGCTTTGGACAACAGCCTCGCCCGCCAAGCCCATAACCCGGTTCAGCGACAGCGATCCAACCTTCAATGTTCGGTCCCGGGGTTCGTCGCCTTGCTGAACAATTCTAGTCAACTGGCCATCTTGTCCGTCATGTTCCCCACCACCGCCGGGGGCAACCGGGAAGGGGGGTGATGGGCCGGCGGCCGCGGCATTCGCTGGGGGAATGGGGGGCACAGCCAAAAGTGCCACCTGCGGTGTTGGTTCAGCGGCCCGGGGTACCGGGTTCAAGGTGCCCGCGCGGAACTGTTCAAGTTTGCGGATAAGCGCCTCGGCAGGTCCGGTGTTTTTTTCAAGCCAGTCCGGGACTTCAGGCTCGTTGACCGACGCCAACTGCGAAATCAGATCGCCAGCGGCCAGAAGGACATCAATGCCCGCGTGATTGAGCACCAAAGCCGATTCCTGAGCCGCAACCAAACAATCTTCCATGACATGCGAGAGGCGGGTTACCAGATCTAGCTGAACAATCCGGGCAGCCCCCTTGATCGAATGCGCAGATCGCATGATGGCTTCCAGATGTTTGCGCTGGTCCGCGCCGCCTTCAATGGCAAGCAGGCCCTCGGTCAAAACCTGCATTTGAGACTCGACTTCACCGCGGAAGAGGTCCCACATCGACGATGCGCCCAAGCTGCTCATACGATCATCCGGGCAAGGGAACTAAATAACAAATGTTCGTCAATAAGTCCGACCGACCGGTCCCCGAGTTGCACCATGCCTTTGGTATAGACAACGTCCGCATGGGCGAGGGTCGCGGGCAAGGCCTCAATGGAACGCGCGTCAAAATCATGCACACCGCTCATTTCGTCGACCGGAAAGACCCATCCGTTCCCCTGGTAACGTGTCACGATAAATCTTGTCATGTCGGATGAACGCAACAAATCGCCATCCTTGATGAGATGATGCAATGATGCGCAAAGAAGTATTTCACCGCGCACGGCGGTGACGCCGAGCAGAATGCTGGACGAGGCGTGTGGCAGTGACCGAATGGCAGATGGGGGCTTTATCTCAATCAGCAGCTCGGCATCCAAAGCCAGCCACGACAGTCCAATGCGAAAGGTCGCATAAGGTGCGGTGACGGACTGCGTGACTTTTTCCCTTGCCAGGATCCTGGTCCAATCCTCCAAATAATTCGGCGGGGGGGACCGATCCAGCAGTTGCTGTCCTTCACGACTGTATACGTCGCAGTTGCGGCAATGCTTAAATTCGGACAGCTTCGGACAGGACCGTTCTCCCCAGACCCCGATTGTGACCCAGCATCGTTCGCTCGTTTGCCGAACCGCGATTTGGCCTGTCATTCGCGACCCACCGTGTTTGGTGTGTTTGCGGCGCGCTTGCGAAGCACGGCGGCGCGATCTGTGTCGCCGTCAGACTCATACACCAGAGCCAGATGCAGCATGGCCGATGTATTTTGCGGTTGAAGGTACAAGGCTTTGCGCAGCGCTCTTTCGGCAGCGCGCACATTCCCCGCCGAAGCCTGAATTACACCCAGAAGGAAATAACCCTCAGCCGACTCAGGCACTCGGTCGAGATAAAGTTGGCACGCCTGTTCGGCTTCCTTAAGTCTGCCTTGATCACCGAACTGGCGTATCTGCATTAGCGTTGGCACTAGCCGGTCCTTGCTCCAGACCGCGGCGGCTTCAGCAACAGGCTTATCAATTGGCCGTTCAACATTGCCCTTTTGCAGCCGGGCCGGATTTTTTTGTGAAGGGGACTGTTTGGCTTGCCCAATGGAGGCTTTATGGGAATTACGCGGCAATGCTTTGATAAAAGCAAATGCGCTCGGTGTGCCATCGCCAACGAAACCGTATTCCCGGGCAATCGCTGTTTCCGCGTGGCCGACGATCAGTACGCCATTTTCCTTCAGCAATTTGCCCAGATTGTTCATCACCGAGGAACGGGCGAGAGTGTGCAAATAGATCAGAAGGTTTCTGCAAAGCACGATGTCGTACGGCTCCAGAGTCTCAAGCCCCTCGCAAGACACCATGTTCGCCAAACGAAATTGCACCATGTCCCGAATTGCCGATCGAATTCTCCACGTAAGAGAATCGCCGGCGTGAGAAAAATAACGCAGCCGGTCAAACTGCTTTCGCCCGCGAAAGGAACGAGCACGGAAGATACCTTCTTGCGCGGATCTGATGGCGCTCGCACTGACATCCGCAGCGTCAATTGATACATAGGTCGGCGGGACACCGGCTTCGGCAAGAGCAATCGCCAGGGAATATGGCTCCTCGCCCGTCGAACAGGGACAGCTCAAAATGCGTATCGGCGAGGAGGTTGTGGCCCTGCGACGTTGTTCAATAATATTTACGACATGATCGAACGGTGTTTCGTCCCGGAAGAACCAGGTTTCCGGCACCACGGCGTGATCCACCAATGTGTGCCAAACTTGGCCACGGGAGGCAGCAGCCTCAAGGATCGAGGCGAGGTCATTTTCTACGGTTTCCGCAGAAATTCGTTGGATCAGAAGCTTAAAATAATCCGGGCCGACGCAATCAGCGTCGAGCCCGAGATTGGCAGCGAGAAAGTTACGGAGCTCTAAGGTTTCCAAAAGAAATAGGCTCTTTCCATTAACGAGAACATCGATTTCAGGTATCGACGAATAGAATTTCCTGGAGGCTATCTGGAATAAGGGATTCAACGGACACGAATTGCACAGAGTCTGAGCTGCTCATCGCTATTTTTCCCAAATAGGGGGATGCAGGTGTGGAAACCCCGGCGGAGGACGGTTCGCCGAATTCGTCCGCTACGACGCTAATTGCCCGTTCCACCAGCAGGCCGAGAGTTCTGGATCCTCGCAATCGCCCTTTGTACGACACCAACACTATTCGCGTGCTGAAAAAATGGGGAGCGCGTGAGCCCGCGATCATTATGCCGAGGTCAATAACGGGCACGAGAGTTCCCCGGAAATTGAATACCCCCGCGACATAGTCTGGCGCGCCTGGAATCTTTCGCAAATTTACCGCCGGAACGATTTCTGTGATTTGCGATACATTCAATGCGTAGCGTTGATCTGCGATCTGAAATAGCAGCGCGGTTGAAGCGGGATCACTCACGGGCGCGCGACGTCCACAATCTGTGATTCGGGGGCAACAATGCGCGCCTGCTCGACCCGGAACAGCGTGACCTCCTGATGCAGTACGCGGGCCGCCTGATCAAGCGCCTCGACCACGCGCGCAGAATCTCTTTGTGATTGGGCCGTGGAACTCGTTGCTTCCCGCAGCTGTATCATGGATTCCGATATCTGGCGTGCGCCGATTGACTGGGATTCCATGCCTTCGTTGACCGATTCAAATTGGGGACCAAGCCCCTGCACCTGGTCAATAATGTGGCCCATTTGCTCGTTTATACTGTTCACCTCTTGCACGGCCCCTTGTACTTCCTGGGCAAATTTTTCCATGGCCATGACCCCCGAGGATACGGAGGATTGCATCTCCTTCACAGTCTGCTCGATGTCGAGCGTTGCGACGGCTGTCTGGTCTGCAAGGCGCCGGATCTCGCGCGCGACCACCGAAAAGCCCTGACCAAATTCGCCGGCTTTCGCGGCCTCGATCGCGGCGTTGAGTGACAACAGATTGGTTTGATCGGCAACCTTGTTGATGGTGGTTACCACACCCGTAATATTCAATACTTTGGAATTTATGGCCGCTAACCTTTGAGCCATAGTGGTTGAAGCGGCTTCCATCTTCTCCATCGTGGAACTCATCCGTTTCAATCCGGACTGTCCGTGAGTCGCTGATTGGGCGGCTTCCTGGGAAAGATATGCGACGTGCCCCATTGTTTTGACGAGGGCTTGCGCCGTGGCCGAGATCTGCTTTGCAGACGAGACGACCTCGTTAGTGGAGGCCAATTGCTGCCCCAGGGTGGCCTCAAGTGCATGGGAGGACGAGGAAAGCTGCGTAGATGAAGAAGTTACTTGAACTCCTGCCTCTTGCACGCGCCGCACCAAAATAAGCAACTTGTCCATCAGGCTATTGACCTCTCGGGCAATGGAGCCGATTTCGTTGTTCCCTGCTGCAAGTCTCAGCGTGAGATCTCCTTCGCCTGCGGCCAATTCGTGCAGCTGCTTCCTCACGCGGCTGAGCGAGCGCATGATGGATATAAGGACAATTGAACCGATAGCTATCGAGAAAATCAGACCAATGCCGAGGATGTAGAACTGAAGATTG
>Ga0302320_10011682_pt1 | contig 18545 bp, 8 predicted proteins | sample Bog_T0_3_FD_202130 | JGI IMG/M metagenome (GOLD analysis project Ga0302320, IMG submission 202130) | Peat permafrost microbial communities from Stordalen Mire near Abisko, Sweden - Bog_T0_3 | ecosystem: Environmental > Terrestrial > Soil > Wetlands > Peat | place: Sweden: Abisko, Stordalen Mire...
TTCGGGCGCGGGTCTTGTCCTCGGCAATTTTCTTGCTCTGCAGCCGACTCATGCCAGACTCTGGGGCCTCCACCACCACCCCTGGGTTGCCCGATCGTTGCGGCGCCATCCGTTTCATTCCCCCAGTGGGTGAAGCCGTCCCATGACCATTCACCTGCGTCTGTTCTAAGATTTCACTCATTGCCACCGCTCCTTTCGTTCCATCCGCCTAATTGTGAAGATCGGCATTCTCTCCAGAATGGATTAGCCGCCCAGAGGATTGATTGAAGAATGAAAGATGGCGGGAGAAGAACCCTTTCGAGAAGGAGCGTAAATCAACCTTTGCGCGGCATCGAATGGTGGTGCTTTATGTGAAACCTCTAAGGAGGATTAGCACTTACCGCGAGTGGAGGTAGGAAGAAGCAGAAAATGTCAGCGAGCCGGCGGAGTGCATGTTTGTTGCATTAAGAAAACATCGCAATGCGATTAAGTCAAAGGCCCTCCTATGCCGTAGGATCGGTAGACGATTTACTGCTGCCAGCCTCCGCCCAGCACTTTGTAGAGTTGGACCAGGCTGCGGAATTCATCTGCCCGGGCCGCCGCCAGCGTCAGTTCGGCGCCGTAAAGCGAGCGCTGTCCGTCGAGTACTTCGAGGTATGTCGTGGTCCCGCCTTTGTAGCGAAGCGTGGAAATGCGGACGGTTTCCTGCAGATCGGCGACCGAATCCTGCTGGCGTGTTCGCACCTGATGAAGCTTCTCGTAACCGATGAGCGCGTCCGACACTTCTCCAAAAGCGCGCTGGATCGCTTGTCTGTAGCCGATCAGGGCTTGCTGCTGTTGAGATTCAGCCAGATGCAAATTTCCCTTCAGTGCGCCCCCGTTAAAAATGGGTTGGCTCACCTGCGCGCCATACGACCAAATGCCGAGCTGCGTGGCGTAGAGGTTTGGGAAAACAGAATCCCGACCGAATGAACCGCCGCCTGCCCCGGTCAGAGAGATTTGCGGAAAGAACTGAGCTTTGGCGACTCCGATGTCGGCATTCGCAGCAATCAAGAGTTGTTCCGCCTCTCGAATATCGGGCCGGCGCCCGATGATCGAAGAGGGAAGGCCGGCTGGAACTTCGGGCGGAAGCGTTTGCTCGACCAGCGTAATCCCGCGCGCGATGTCTTGTGGATACTTGCCGAGCAGGATGCTGATGGCGTCTTCCACTTGACCAATTTGCCGCTCCAAGTCGGGGATCTGCGCATTTGCAGTGTCGAGGACCTGCTGCGCCTGGAGCACATCCAACTTCGTGGCGACCCCGTGCTCAAGCCGTAGATGGGTAAGCTTGACCGAATCGGTTTGTGTCCGGACGGTTTCACGCGTAATCGCGAGTTGCAGATCAAGTTGCAGCAGGGTGAAATAATCGGTCGCCACATCGCTGACCAGGGTCAGTGCGACGACCTGGCGCGCATCTTCGGTAGCCAGCAACTGGGCGCGGGCGGCCTCGTTGGCGCGGCGCAAGCGGCCGAAAAAATCCAACTGGAACGCCGCATCGGCGGTCAAGGTGAGGAAGTTGTAGGTGGATTGTTGCTGATTTTCTTTGCCCCCGCTGAAATTGCCGTTGCCGGAGACCTGAGGAAACAAGCTAGAACGGGTCACCGCAAGTTGAGCGCGGGCGGAATTGATGCGTTCGGTGGCGAGTTGCAAATCGTAATTTTGTTTCAGCGCCGTGCGGATGAGTTCTTGCAGCTTCGGGTCCTGAAATACCTGCCACCAGGGGAGATCGGCATACGACGCAGTCTGGACTTGGAGCTGAGGATTATCCGCCAGATCTCGAAAAGAATTCGGCGCCTGCACCGCCGGACGATGATAGTTAGGGCCTACGGCACAAGCCCAAAATATGCCCGGAAGAGACGCCGCAGTGAGCAATTTCGCGATTCTCATCATTCCGCAAACCCCATTGCGCAGATTCCAACTTACTGCCAAGGCGCTGAACGCACCACAATATCCCCTCAGTCTCCGGGCGCGGGCGAAGGTGCAACTGGCAACAGGCCCGACGCGGGTTCCTTTCCAGTGCTCCATTTCTCAACCATGTAAAAGATGCCGGGAATAAAAAAGATTCCGACGGCGCTGGCAGCGAGCATCCCGCCGATCACGGCGGTCCCCATGATCTGTCGAGCCACCGAACCTGCCCCGCTTGCCGTCCACAGTGGAACGCAGCCCAGGATGAAGGCGAACGATGTCATCAGGATGGGTCGCAGCCGCAGCCTCGCGCCCTCCAGCGCGGCCTCGGCCAGCGGCTTTCCGTGTTCATATCGATCCTTGGCAAACTCCACAATCAAAATCGCGTTCTTCGCGGCAAGGCCAATCAGCATGATCAATCCGATCTGCGAATAGATGTCGCTCTCAATCTGCACCATGTAGGGCGGCAGGAAAACTCCGAGCAGAGTGCGGCGCAGCCAAAGCACAAAAAACGCTCCAAACACCGCCACCGGCGTGCTGAGCAGTACGCTGAAAGGCAGCGACCAGCTTTCGTACAGTGCGGCCAGAATCAGGAACACGAACAACAGCGACAGGCCAAAGATGGCTGCGGCGGGCACTCCCTGGCGCGCTTTCTGTTCCAGAAACGAGATCCCGGAGTAGTCGAAGCCCATCTCGCGCGGCATGGTTTGTTTGAAAACGTCTTCGAGTGCAGCGCTGGCCTGGTCGGCACTGTAACCCGGCGCGGCGCTGCCATTAATTTGGGCGCAGCGGTACTCGTTAAAACGCTGCGTGAATTCGGGGCCGAGCTGCGACTTGACCGTGGCCAGCGTAGACAGCGGAACGTTCTCCCCCTTGTTGTTGCGGACATAGAAGCGTCCAACGTTTTCGGGGCTGGCGCGGTCTTCGCTCTCGGCTTCGATGTAGACCTGCCACTGGCGGCCAAAGCGGTTGAAGTAATTGATGAAATATCCGCCCATGAATGCCTGGATGGTGCGGTAGACATCGGAGAGATTGATGCCCTGCTTCAACACCTTGTCACGATTGACGTCGACGAACTTCTGCGGCACGCTGGGCAGAAAAGTCGTACTCAGGCTGGCGATCTCCGGCCGCTTGCGTGCTGCCTCCAGAAACTTGCTCAAATTTTGCGAGAGGAATGGGATGCTGCCGCCGGAGCGGTCTTCGAGGATGAAGGTGAATCCGCCCGCGGTGCCAACCCCCGGAATGGCGGGCGGCGAAAAACTGAATGCGATTCCTGCGGGCAATTTGGAAAGCTGCTGATTCAGATGCGCCTTGATGGCTTGAAACTGCTCGGCTCTGGACGTGCGCTCGTCCCACGGCTTCAGGGTGACGACGAGGAAAGCGTTGTAGCTGGTGCGGACAAAACTGAGCAAGCTGAAACCGATGACGCTGGTGGTGTACCGCACACCGGGTGTGTTTGCCAGGATGCTCTCGATCTGGGCCGTGGCCTGCGATGTTCGCTCCAACGATGCGTCATTGGGCAATTGCAAATTCACGTAGGCATAGCCCTGATCTTCATCGGGAAGAAAACTCGACGGCACCCGGCTGGCGAAGAAACCCGCGGCGAGGCAAAAGACCAGCAGAAGCACGACTACGACTGCTGTTTTCTTGAGCAGCACGCCACTCCAACTGACATAGTCCTCGGTGGCTCGCTCAAAGACTCGGTTAAACCAGTCAAAGAATCTGCGCAGCAGGCCATGGCTCTCTTCGCGCGGTCGAAGAAGCAAGGCTGCCAGGGCAGGGCTCAGCGTAAGGGCGTTGAACGCTGAGAGAATCACCGAGATGGCGATGGTGACTGCAAACTGCTGATACAGCCTGCCCGTGATCCCGGGAATGAAGGCGGTGGGCACGAATACAGCGGAGAGAACCAGTGCAATTCCTACCACGGGACCCGACAGTTCCTCCATCGCTTTTAAGGCTGCATTCTTCGGAGTCATGCCCTCTTCGATATGCCGTTCCACGCCCTCGACGACGACGATCGCGTCATCGACCACCAGACCGATTGCGAGCACCAGCCCGAAGAGAGAGAGCGTATTGATGGAAAAGCCGAACAAGGGGAAGAACACGAACGTTCCCACCAGCGAAACCGGCACGGCCAGCAGCGGGATCAGGGTTGAGCGCCAGCCCTGAAGGAAAAGAAAAACAACGATGATGACCAGGACCAGCGCGATCCCCAGAGTTTCAACGATTTCCTTGATTCCCTGGGTCACGGAGAGAGTTGTGTCCAGGGAAACTGCGAAATCCATGTCATCGGGGAAGCGCTGTTTCACCTGTGCCATTATTTTCTTGACGCCGGCCGCAGCATCGACTGCGTTGGAGCCGGGCAATTGGTAGGCTGCAATAATGGCGCCGGGCTTGCCGTTGAAACGACCGGCAACGCTGTAGTCTTGCGCGCCCAGTTCGATGCGGGCGACGTCGCGCACGCGCACCGTCGCGCCGTCCGGGGTCTCGCGAACCACGATGTTGCCGAATTCTTCAGGGGAAACGAGGCGCCCCTGAGCCAGGACCGAGTAGGTGTATTCCTGGCCCTTTGGAGCAGGCTCGCCTCCCGCTTTGCCTGCTGGGTTCACGGTGTTCTGTGCCTGAATGGCGCTGACGATCTCCGGAACCGTGATGCCGAGTTTCGCCAACGTGTCCGGCTTCACCCAGAGGCGCATCGCGTATTGACCAGCGCCGAACACCTGCACATTGCCGATGCCGTACGAGCGAAGAATCGGATCGACAATATTGATGTAGGCGTAGTTAGCCAGGAACCTGGCATCATACGTTCCATGCGGAGAGTAAAGAGCAACCCACATCAACGGAGCGGTCACCGATTTTCGCACGGTGACGCCGTAGTTGGTGACGTCCACTGGAAGCTGAGAAGCCGCCTGGGTCTCCCGCGACTGCGTGAGAATGAAATCGGTATTCGGGTCGGTCTTTACATCGAAGTCGACAATCAGGCTGGTGCTCGAGTTGCCCGTGGCATTCAGTGAGTACATGTAATTCTCGTTGTCTACTCCATTCATCTGCTGCTCGATAGGAGTAGCCACCGCTTGCTCCAGCGTCTGCGCATCGGCACCCACGTAAGTTGCGATCACTTGAATTTCGGGTGGCGTGATGTTGGGAAACTGGGCCACGGGCAAGCTCAGCACAGTGAGCACACCAACCAGCACCATGACGATGGAAATCACCATGGCGACGATTGGACGGTTGATGAAGAATTTCGACATGGGAATCTGTCCTTATCGATTCGCCGATTGGTCTTGGGCCATGAATGGCTTGGGATTCACGTGCACACCGCTACGCATTCTCTGAACTCCCTCAACCACGATCCGGTCTCCGGGGTCGAGCCCGTTCGCGATGATCCACCGATTATCGACCCGGTCGCCCACAGTGACGGTTCGAACGTCAACTTTGTTGTCGGCGCCAACGACTGCAATTTGGTAGCCGCCCTGCAGTTCCGAGACTGCCCGTTGCGGAACCAGCAACGCTCCCGGCTGCGTCCGGATCACCGCGCGGACTTTGGCATAGCCGCCAGGTCGCAAAATATTGTTGGGATTGGGAAAGAGCCCGGCAATTCGAATCGCTCCGGTGGTCTCATTCACCTGGCGGTCGGCAAAATAAAACCTTCCTTCCTTCGGATAAGTTGAGCCGTCCGCCAAGATCAGTTGCAGCCGCAGTTCGTTGTCGGCCTGCAGGCGGCTCTGCTCGCTGGGGAAACGTCTCCGCCACGAAAGATATTGAGGCTCGCTCACCGTAAAGTAGACCTTGATCGGATCCACGGTAGAAACGGAAGTGACCACGCCGCTACTGGGACTGACCAGCGCCCCGACCTGCAGTTGGGCCTGGCCTGCGATGCCGTCAATCGGCGCAACCAGGCGCGTAAAGTCGAGATTGATCTTTGCGGTTTCAACCGCGGCCTCGTAGGTCTTGATCTGAGCCTTGGCGGTTTCCACGGTGGCGAGGGCGGCGAGATTGTTCTGGACCGCATTGTCGAGATCCTGCTGGCTGGCGGCTTGCTCTTTGGCAAGCGGCGTGTAGCGCTGGACGTCAAGTTCAGTCCGGCGCTGAACCGCTTCCGCGTTGGCGAGCGCAGCCTTCGCCTGGGCAAGCTGGCCTTGAGCCTGATCAAGCGCCGCCTGAAAAGGCCGCGGGTCGATCTGGAAGAGGAGTTGGCCCTGTTTAACAGAAGCCCCCTCCTGATAACCTTGCTTCAGCAAGTAGCCAGTGACCTGCGCCCTGACGTCAGCGTTGACGAGTCCGTCGAGGGTACCAATCCATTCCGCGTAGATCGGGATATCTTCTTTCTGAACCTGCGCCACCTCGACATCCGGAGTGCTTGGCGGCGCACCCATCGCTCGCTTGTAGGGCCGAACCGCACCAACAATCAGCGCCAGCGCGATCAAGCCAAGAACTCCCCCGATCAGGAAATAGCGTTTCCGGGACTGGGTCATATTGCCTCCCCCAATTTTGTCCATGCGTGGTTGCGAAACCTGTGTTTTGGCTCACAGCACGAGGACACGTTGCCAAAGCAGCACATCGTTCCCGCTTGCGAAAACAGCCGCTGCGCAACCGATTGATTTGGATTCGATTTCACCCCAGTAGTCGTACAAAATTTATAACGGTATATCACACTTGAGCCGCTTCTGGGGACTCCCGCCGGAAATCGATCAGCAAGAGCTTTGTCTCCGCAAGTATCTCTTTTCCCCGGAGGTGGAACTGCCCGGCTGCAGAATCAGTGCACAGTCAAATCCCGCCAGTAGGCGTCGCCTGCTTCGTGATGGGGAACGAGAACGCGCTGGTAGAGTCGCAAAACCACTTCCTGATCCTTGTAGTCAGACAGATCGACACTCACGTCTTCCCAATGGCGCCCATCGGATTGGCGCGACTCATACAGTCCGTCGATGAGTTTGTCGAGCACCTTCCTGTCATTGACATAGACTTGCAATTGCCACGCGCGTCCCACGTCAACACCCGCTTTGAAGGTCAAAGTCGGAGCCGGTCCCAGGGTTATGGTCCGTCTCAGCACCGTGCCGCGTATTTCATCCCGAGGATAGGTGCCGAGCACAGGGCCGTCGAGATAGGTGATGCCGCGGATTCCCGGCATGCCGCCCCCAGCGCCGCCAAAGCCGGCTCGTTCCAGCGTCCAGTCCGGGTTCCAATACTGCATCAGGTCCGCGAGTTTGAACAGCTCCGCTGGCTGAGTGACCGGGTCTTGCAGCGGAATGCGAAGCGAGTCTTGTTCCGCGCGCGCGCCGTGAGATATCAGAATTGCCTCGCCAATTTTTACCGTGCGGCGCGCCAGTTCCAAAACACTCTCATCCACCGGCGGCGTGAGTTGCAGAGGCGGCATTTCTTTGCCTTGGACTCGATCATGCAGTTCGGCGACCTGTTCTGCCGGCAGCGCCCTCATGCCATGCATGGCGGCCACCACAGATTCCGAGTTCGCAGTATTGCAGTCGGTATCGGCGAAATCGGCAGCATGCACTGCGAGTTGCAGAGTTTTATTGAAATCACCCTCGCCGAACCAGACGCTGGTGGCCACAATGCCGCCGTTGACAACCGCGTTGTTGGTGGCGGGATATTCGATTCCCCAGCGTTCATCCACCGCTCGGAAGATTTGTTCCGCCGTGCGGCCGGAGTCCGCCATCGCAATCACCATGTCGAGACACTGGCGATAGGGCGAATCCGGATGGATCAAACTCGCGGCTTGGCGAACGATGTTATGGGTATCGCTTTCCACAAACCCCAGACTCACCATTCCGGAGATGAAGACGGCGCCATCCGTGCCTTCCGCATACCCATTAATGTGGCCGAGATTCCGCGCCAGGGCCGCAGCCACGTTCGGCATTCCCGGGGCCAGCGCGCCGTAGACGTCACTGCTGAACTGCGGCCCGATCGTCCACCAGAGTTTGTTGTATCTGGGGTGACCTGTGTCGGGCGCCTTGATTCCACGTTTTAACAGCAGGTGCGCCTGTTCGCTCGAACCCCACGATCCCGCGTTGTTCTCCAGCCATTGTTGGCCGAGTTGTTCCACCGTGAGGCCGATGCCATATTTTTCGAAGGCCCGGATCGCAACCATCTCGTAGTAGTAGTCATCATCCACCGGCGCGTAGCCCGGCAAGTGGGTAAGCGGAGTTACCGGCAAAGTGGAAGCCGGTTGATGTTCGAAGCGAACGCCGGTGATCTGGCCGATCATCTGCGCCATCCAGATTGCCTGCACGCGATCCACGTAATCTGCGTGCGATAGGAGAAGAGAGCGGGAAGATGATTCTTGGGCTGCGTGCGGCGTGGGCGCTGCGTTGGTGAAGAGAGCCACAAGACACAGCAGTATTCCTGCATTCTTCATGACTGCCTCATCCGCTAATCGCACCAGAGATAGCCCATCAGACAGTGCTTTCAACCGCAAGCTGGAAAGCTCCCGGACCTAGCCGTTCACTTAGGAAGGCGTGCACTTCCGCCAGGGTCGGCATCGAGGGCTGCGCGCCCGGGCGCGTTACCGAAATCGCGGCGACCGCGGAAGCAAAAACCGCGCTGCGTTCAGGCGTGAAGCCACGCATCAGCCCCACCGCAAATCCCGCATTGAATGCGTCTCCGGCGGCAGTCGTGTCGACTGCATTCACGGAAAAGGCGGCCACCCGCACTTTCGCCAAGTGGCCCTGGGCGACCAGGCAACCGCGTTGGCCGAGCTTTAAAACGACATTTCTTATGCCGGAATCCAAGAGGCTTTCTGCCGCCGCCTCGCAGCCGGATTCGTCGCAGTTCGGTCCGCCATGTTCAAGTTTCGTCCCGAGCAATGTTTCCGTTTCAGTTTCGTTGGGCGTGATCCAGGTCAGCCTGTGCAGCAGAGCGCGCGGCAGTTCGCGCGCCGGCGCCGGATCGAGCATCAGCGGAATATCGCGGCGCTCGGCGAATTGGGCTAAGAAATCTACCGTCTCCAGGGGAATCTCAAGCTGCGCTAACAGAAATCCAGCGCGTTCCAGCAGTGACGCCGACTGTTCCAGTCGCTTCGGAGTGAGCTCTCCATTCGCGCCCGGCACCACCACGATACTGTTCTCACCGCCTGCACCGGTCGTAATCAAGGCAACGCCAGAGGCGCCTTCCACCGTAGTCACGCAAGCTGTTTCCACGCCTGCGTTTTCCAATCCCCGGCGCAACTGTGTTCCAAAGGCGTCGCTGCCAACGTTGCCCACCATCGCAACGGGATACCCGAGGTTCGCCGCCGCGACTGCCTGGTTCGCGCCTTTTCCGCCGTAAAATGTATTGAAGCTCCTGCCCAGGATCGTCTCTCCAGCCCGCGGAATGCGGTCCGCTCCCGCCACCAGATCGAGATTGATGCTGCCGACGACGACGATAGGCTTCTGCATAACGATTCGTTTTTCGGGTACCTCACCATGGGATCGACCGCGATGCTCCCAGTGCAAGCAGAAAGCAGATGAACCTGGCGGGAATCCGTTTGCGGGAGGGCGATGGCGCGTTGTCAGATCCCCACCGTGAGCGTGGGAGATCCTATTACTGCAAGACCACCTCCGTAACCGACGTCCCCGGCAGAGTGAGTGAGATGTTACTGCTGTATGGCTGCGTGGTCACCGTTTCCCCCGAGTCTGTGATCGTCTTAATGACTATGCTCTCAGGCATCTTTGACAGATTCGAGAGGTCGAGCGTCACCCCATCCGAATCCTTCACCACCCAGTGGATCAAAAGAACCGAGCCGATCGGAGTGTCGGGCCCGCTTGGAATTACCGCGAACGGGACCACCTTCAAACTGTTCGAGGAGGTGGTCGCGACTTCCTTTCCGATAAAGTCGTGGTTGAGCGCGGTGACCAAGTAAGCGGAAGGGTAGTAGGCGAAGTTCTTACCTTGGCCTCCCATCATGCCGTAAAGGTTGTCGCTGCCGTCCCACCTCGCTGTACCGGTCGCTCCGCCATGCAAATACGAGAGCAGCATGAGCGCGTCATATACGGTTTCCGCCGCTGTGTGAACCCGATGGTCCAGAGGATTCCATGCCGAACCATTCATGGAATATTCGTCGACATACATGGGAATCAGATGCCCCAAGTCCTGCTGTAAATATCCCTTCATCAGCGTGACCAGTGGGCTGGGCCTTCCCTCGTTTCCGTTTTCCCAGATGGAACGAGTCGAGAAATTCGGACTCTCCACGCAGTACTCGTGCCAGGAGATGAAATCGAGCGGGTTGCCCGCCGCCTTGATCGCCAGGAGATAATTGTCGGTCTCGGGATATCCCGCGTAAGAAAAGGCATTGCCCGCTACTTGTATGGTCGGGTCCACGGCTTTCATGGCGATCGCCGCCAGGGACACGAGCTGGCCCAGCTTGGTGCCGTCTCCGCTGTTCATATACGAGCCTTCCATTTCGTTTAGCACTTCGAACATATCCACGTGCAGGCCGCCGGGATTCTCTTTGTTGATAATTTTTACCAATTCCGCGCAATAGTTGGCGAAGGCTGTGTAGTAAGCGGGCAGGAGTTGGCCGCTTTTAGGATTCTGCATGTACGCCGGGTAGCTCCCGATGGTGACAATCACATGCGGTCCATAAGTCGGATATCCTTGAAACGTTTTTTTAATGGCGGCGGCATCCCAGGTTTCATTGGGCGTACCCATGTTCGAAATCCAGCAACCTTTGTATTGGGCCGCATCACAGGACTGTCCGCCCCAGACTCGCAGGAACTGCGGCGCAATGCTGGCCATCTCGCCCTTGAAAGTGGGATTGCCCGGCGTGCTCACGATGTTCCAGTCGGTCACGTTGGCGTTGATGCCAAAGCTCGTGCTGGTCGAAGCGATGCCAGTCAACGATGCGAAGTTTGCGGTCACGTCAATCTGGGCGAATGCGGGCACGACGAGACACGCCAGAGAAACTATCCTGATTAGAACTTGATTCGATCTCTTCGTGAGTTCCATACTGCCTCCTAATCCTCAGCGGGGCTCGTGGGAAAGCCCCTCTTGAGCCAGGTTTGAAAGCGTTCAGCCGTGCCGTAGGTAAGTCGTAGATAGTGGCGGCTCGAGCCGCCGTCCGTCTCTGTCTCCCGCAATCAAAAAATCGGTTTTCAGCAGCCTCTCTAAAACACTAACTTTCCCGCTACCTGCACAATACGCGCCTCATTGGCTCCATTCACCATTCCGAAGGGAAATTGTGCGCTCCCGCTGGGATAGGTTGTAATTACGCTATTCCAATTGGAATGGTTGAAGGCGTTGAAAGCATCCGCCCGAAACTCCAGGTGAAGGCTCTCACGGATGGGGAATGTTTTCGCCAGGGAAATGTCCGATCGATTCTGGCCCGGACCTCGTATGGTTCCCAGACCGGAGTTGCCGCGAACATTCATTGCTGGCACGGAGAACACCGAGGTGTTGAATTGATGATAGAAGCTCTTATCGCCATGGCTGATGTTGGGGTTGCCGGAGACGTTCAGTTCATCAAAACTGTCGCCGTCCTGGGCACTCGAACCATAGCCGGTGGGGCAGATGGGCGTGCCGGCGTCAGCGGTGGGGCAAGCCACACCCGGACCACCATTCACTGCGGTCAGCGCATCGCCGGATTCGAGGGTCACGGTACCGGTCAGTCGCCAACCACTCAGCGGCATCCTTGCCCATACCGGCCAGCCTTTGCCATACTCCGGTGACCAAATTCCGCTGAAGACAAAACGATGGCGATGAGAACCGCTGGCTTCGCCACGGTCGTAGAGGTTCGGATACTGAAACCCGCCATAGCCATAGCCGGTCGACCCATTCTCCGCGAGAGTATTGGCGAAGGGATAATCCGATACTGTCTTTCCCCAAGTGTAGTTGCTGAGCGCTTGGAAGCCTCGGCTGAAATTGTGCCGGTATTGAACGATCAGCGCATTGTAGAAGGAGTTCAAGCGGGGTCGGATCACGTAGATATCGCCGAAGTAGCCGGTGTTGTTGGGCCGCGCCGCGTCGTAGGCAGGATCGTCCACGCCCCCGCCGGCTGGCCAGCCGGTTTGATAAGGGGGCAGGTTGATGTTTGTCTCCTGGGTGCCCTTCCTCCCTTGCACTCCCGAATAAGACACGATAAACACGTCGTGCGGCGTCAGTTGCCGCTGCACATCCAGGAGCATGCGCTCATAGTAGGGCAAGGGCGTTGATTTCCGATCGTAATAGGTAAGACCGGCCAATGCGCCCGGACCGTCCGTTCCCTGGCCCTTGCCCGTGGGAAATGGAAAAGAGCCCAGAGTTGTATTCGCCGGAGCCGGGAAGATACTGGAAAGGGTCAAGTACGGCGTATCGACCGGCTGGCCCAAAGTCACATTGTCGACGTTGTAATTGACTGCGCTGGAGGTTCCATAGATCGCGTTCTGCACGTTGGTGGCGATCTGGGTCGCTCCCGCGTTATAAAAAATGCCGTATCCCGCCCGGATAACAGTCTTCTCATTGAGGCTGTAAGCGATAGCGATGCGCGGAGCAAAATCTCGCTTGTCGGCAGAGCGATAGTGGCTGCCCAATCCCGGAGCGATGCCGGGATACTCAAGAATCCCACCGCTGGGCGTACCCGGAGCAGGGCTGTAGATTGCACAACAGGGAGCGATGGACGGGTTGGGCGTATAGTCGGGAATGGCCAAGTCCCAACGCAAGCCTGCCGAAATTGTCAGCTTCGGGTTGAGGCGAAATTTATCGTTGACGTAGAAACCCCAGTAAGGAAAAAGTATGTTGTAGTTCGGCGAGGTGGCGTTTCCACCGTTGATGGTGTAGCGAACCCACAGGGCGGCGGGAATTCCCATCACGAAATCCGCCGCGGCATCGCCACCCTCGTACCCCAGAGCGCCCCCACTGCTGCTGAAAGCATTGGTGCAGGTCCCTGAGTATGCGTTGCAACCGGTGCCAAACTGCACATTGCGCGCCACGTCCCAGTCAATCTCGCTCTTGCGGAAATAGTTGAAACCCGCGGTCAGCGTATGTCGTCCCCGCACCCAGGCAAGGTTGTCGGAAAATTGGAAGGACTCATTCTCCGCCCGAAAAAACTCGGCGATTCCTGCGGCTTGTCCCCCATTCGGATAGTTGCCCGCGTAGATGCCAAAGACGCCATGGGTTATGCCGGAGCCGGTATTCTGAAACGCCTTATTCAGAGGATTGCTGCTCCCATTGAAGAAGCTCAATTGGTTGCTGGAAGCGGTCAGCAGGGCGCCATCGCCGTTGCCGAAGATAAATTCGTTGGTCAGGTGCGGCGTGAAAATATGGGCGTAGTTCACCGTAATCAGGTAGGAGTGGTCCTGCACCGGATAGGTATAAAGCACCGTCGGTTGAAGGCCGCCTTCAAAATTATTGCTGCCACTCGATTTGGACCAGGTTACGAAGACGCCGTCTTTTGGAGTGAGTCTCGCGTCAAAGCGCGTGTCGATGTGATAGTTGGCGATTCCCGAACTCTGGTAGGAAAAATAGTTGACCTCATTGCTGGGCGTATTGGGGATGTTCGGCATAGGGTAGATAGCATTCAAGATGGCAGCGGACGCAGGATTGACCAGCCCGGGTACCAGGTCCAGGCGATTGCCCGCAACCGGCGGTCGCGAACTTACCCCATTAGAGTCATAAGTGGTCAAGAAAGGGTTGTAGAGCTGAACTGGATTTGGATTGGTTCCGGACCCTCCATCGCAGGCAGGCGTTCCGCAGAGCAACTCGCTGAAGTCTCCCATGCGCTCGGCGGCGGAGGGCACGGAAGCGGTGACCTCCTGACTGCCGTCGCGCTCGCGGAAATCTTCGTAATTCGCAAAAAAGAAAAGCTTGTTCTTGAATCCGGGGATGGGTATGGGACCACCCAGGTTCCCGCCAAATTGGTTGCGGATCAGGGCGGGCTTGATCGCGGGTGTGCCGATCGTGATAAGAGAGTACGCGTTGGACCAGGGGTTGACCGCATTGAGATCAGTGTTCTCGAGGAAATCGTAGGCCTCGCCGTGAAATTTGCTGCCTCCACCTTTGGTTTGTATGTTCAACGCGGAAATGTCGTGGCCAATGGCTGCGGAGAAATCCGTTATCTGTATCGTCGCAGTGCCAATGGCCTCAGCGGAAGGCGCGAAGCTGATGCTGCTCTCATAATTATCGTTGGCGTTGACCCCGTTAATGTAAAAGCCGTTATCGCGCGAACCTTGAAAAGACCCGCCAGTGGTGAACGCCGTTCCGCCCACCGCAAATTGCGAACCCACGGAAAAAGTTCCGCCGGGGTTAATATTTGCCTCTGGGTACGTTGCTACTCCAGGCGCCAGCGCGGCGATCGAGGTGAAATTGCGCCCGTTCAAGGGTAGTTCCTCGAACTGACGCGCCGTCACTTCTGTGTCCACGCTGGTCTTCTCTGTTTCCAATCCTTCCGCTTCAGTCGTGACCGTAATGGTTTCCTGCACCGAGCCCGGGTGCAACCTGAAGTCGTAGCTTGTAACTGCCCCCAGATTCACCGTGATCGATTCGGATTTTTCGGACTGAAACCCTTCCAGCGATGCCGTCAGCCGATAGAGCCCGGCGGTAAGGTTGTCGAATTCGAAATGCCCTGACTTGTCGGCGGTGATTTTACGGCTTTGGTTTTGCGAGTCCAGCAGAGTGATTTGTGCGCCAGGAACGACAGCGCCGGAGGCGTCAAAAACATTTCCGGCAATACCGCCGCGCTGGGCAAACTGCGCGCCGGCATAAGGGTAGGTCAGGAGAACGAGGATGGCACAACCAAGAGGCCGAAGGCTTATCCAGGCAGAGAAAGGAAACGGCCGCGTACGCAGGCTAAATTTGCGGATCTTAGAGAACGAGGCCTGAGGGAATACGAAAACGATGGGGAGTAGAACCATGAACCGCGACAAGGGGGTCCGCATACTTGATCTCCTGAGATGGCGCTAGTCTCACCGGTACCTCGCGTGAACGCCCGCGATTTGAAACGTTTCAAGTCATTTGCTAAACAAGCAGAAGCTATACGCAGCCGCCCGCCCTTGTCAACCCAAAAAACGCTGCGTCGCATCATTGCGAATCAACGACGCAACGGAATCCAACTCCCCCGGAGCGGTCCATGCTGGGGGACATCAGCAGCAGCTTTCCGTGCTCATTCAGCTTATAGGCCTGGGGGAAATACCAAATGGAGCCTTGCGGCTGGTAATAACTGCCGCCGCGAAGAATGCCGCCGCGCGTGTGCTCGTCCACAAACTCCTCAGTCCATTGCCAAACATTTCCCACCATATCCATCACGCCAAATGGACTGGCCCCCTTCGGATGCGCGTCCGCTGCATCCGGACCTCGCATGTTGCGTCCTTTGTCAGGCATTGGCACGGCTCCGTCATCCCATTCGTTGCCCCAAGGATAGAGCCGGCCATCTGTGCCTTGAGCTGCGTACTGCCACTCCCACTCATGCGGTAGTCGCTTCCCGGCCCAACTCGCGTATGCTCGGGCGTCTTCTTGCGAGACCCACGTCACCGGTTTGTTCTCCCATCCCGCGGGATAGCTTCCATCCTTCCAATCGCGGAGAAAATTCAGGTTGTCTTTGGGGTGATAGTGAGTGGAGTCGATGAACCTCTTAAATTCGGCGTTCGTAACTGGGTACTTGTCGATATAAAAAGAAGACACATGCATGGGGTGCTCGTGAAAGCGTCGCGGGGAATCCTCCCATGGATATTGGACATCGACGCCGACATCGTTGAAGCCCTCAATCTCGATTCCAGAAACCTTGAAAAGAAAATCAGCCTCCGGGACCTTGACCATGCCCGCAGGCGCGCTGGTTGTAGTCTTCGTCGCTCGGATGGGGACGATCTGCTGCGGCAGGACTTTCCATTCGTGCGAGTAGTTGGCCAGCGGCCTTGTCGACAGATCTTTCATAGTAGATATCAAGGCCTGCATCTTCTGATCGAGTGCTGCATTGGTCGCCAGAACGGCGCCATAGCCCTTGGCTTCGATCGAAAAGGCAAGCACCGTTTTGCCACCCGGCCGACTTTGAAGCTTGAGTTCCACTCCGTGGTAAAGGTCGAAGTAACGAACTTTGTCTTTCGCTGCCACCTCGATTTGGTCGCCGTCAACGTCGTAATCGTTACGGTTCACAATGGTCCAAACAGCTTCGCCGCCGATCGGCCATCGGCTGGCATAGACTCCGTAGCAGAGCATCGGGGACATCGGTTCCCAATCTTTGCTGACCAGGAACGGCGCTACTCCGCGCTCGATGGTAGCGACCCGTCGAGTAGCTTCTGCATCGCGCGGCGTGATTCCATTCCAGATGCCCCAGATGTTTTCCCAACTTTCCCATCCCACGCCGTTGAAAAACGCGAACTGTAAATCGTCGGTCTTGTCCCGATTCCACCGATGCGAGATGTTCACCATGTGCCGCGTTTCAAGCCACTTGAATTTGTCCACCAGAGGAGTAAAAGGGAATTCGTATTGCCCCCACGTCATTACGTTCCACGCCAGGGCCTCGTCGGAAGGACTTCCCTCGGGTTCGAAAGCGAGCGGATGACCAATTTTGTCCGCGGCCTGCGAGAAGGCTAGAGGAACGCCATCCTGCGTGTCCCCGTTGACGCCGTCGGCGCCCACTTCCGCCATCAGGCTGGCAATCGCGTGCGGCCAAGGCATGCCGGGATCCCGTGTTCCCTGGTCCCACATCATCATCGGAAACAAAACCCTCACGCCGCGGCGATGGAAGTCGGCGATCATCTGCTTCACGCCGGCAATGCCTCCGGGCATGCTCCGGATCAGGTCGTGTTGATTTCGATCATCGATTCCCATGTTCGGGTAAGTGGGCCAGATCAAAACCGCGTCAATACCGCCGTAGCGTTTATCAAGGTCGTCAAGGTATCGGTCTACGGTGTACTTCCCCACGACCGGATCGTAGAAGAAGCGATCCTGCACCATCATCTGGGGCTGCATGAAACTCGACTGCGTCCATTGCAAGGCGGGCAAATCGTAGCGCCCGCCGTCGTAGCCGACGCGTATACGGCGTTCGCTTCTCCAGTGCGTGACATCGGCCAGCCAGGCTTCGTGTTCCGTCTGGCTGCAGGGTCTCGATCCGCCCTCCCAAAGCCCTTTCATGGTCAGGCAATCCGGCACGGGAATCTGCTGTCCTTTGGGTCGAAAGTGTGAGTCCTGAGCGGAAGCGATCGCGACTACGGCAAAAACGAGAAAGAAGGAGCGTAGAAACAGGGACCTCATGAAGGGTGTCCTCGGTCTCGATCTGAATTTCGGGTCGTACTATAAAACGTTTCAAAATAGTTGTCCACAAAGCATTCGCATGGCAAACACTCCCCACAGCCGCAATCAATATTTAGCTGGAAGGCGGTTCTTGTTTGGCGGTCGTCGGCAAGCTTTGGGACTACCTCAGGTTGGCGCGCTCTGCCTTGGCTTGCTTCAAGATGGAGATACCTGGATCGGCATCCTTCCACAATGCAAAGGAATTTTCTTAGGCCAAGCGCGCCTTCCCAACGGCGTCCGGCGGTTCGAGTGCTTAATTGATGTTCAACGCCGCGTCGCCCTCCGAGTCGGTTGCCGCGATCCCCGAGCTATAGGGTTGGAGAGCATCGAGCGACGAAGTTGTGGCCTCGAAAGGAGTGTCATATTTTTGATCGTGGCCCGGGACTCACCTCGGGCAATCTGAGCGCAAGCACCACAATCACGCTCACGGTGAATCCGCTAAGGAACTTTACGGTGGCGGCGACACCGGCGAACCTCACGGTCGCGCCGGAAGCAGCGGAACCAGCACGCTCACCATCAATCCCCAAGACACGTTTTTGTCACCCGGCGCGACGCACCACCAGCGGCCTTGCTTCTATTCCACCACGCGGAACGCGGTGTTGCTCGCCAGGTTTCCGCCGGGGGTTTTCACTCGGACTCGTCCGGTGGTCGCTCCGGTTGGGACGGTGGTTGTGATTTCGGTGCTCGAGACCACGGTAAAAGTCGCCGCGGTGCCGTTGAAGGTGACGGCGGTCGCGCCCGTCAGATTCGTGCCAAGAATCTTTACGGCCTGGCCCACCGCGCCGGAAGTGGGCTGGGTTTCGACGAATGCGCCCAGACCTGTAGACAGGCTGAAGACCACTCCGGCGCCGCTGGTTCCGCCCTCCTCCGTGGTGCCGTAGAAGTCCCCGTTGGTGCCTTGGATCAGGCCTGCGTAAGGCCCTTCGCCGTCGGCGCAGGCGGTTTGGGTGCAGAAGTTGTAGATCGTCGTCAGCGTGCCGGTGGAGGTGATTTTGAAGATCGTGCCGCCGCCGACTGAACCGCCAGCACTGGTGGTCCCGTAGAAGTTGCCGTCGGTGGCCTGGATCAATCCCGCCTGGGGTCCGATGCCGTCCGGGCAACTCTCCTGGGCGCAGAAACTGTACAGGGTGGTGAGCTTGCCAGCCGGAGTAATCTTGAAAACAGTACCATCGTTGGTGCCGTTGGCCCCGCCCACAGGGGTGGTTCCGTAGAAGTTTCCGTCGCTGCCCTGGACCAGCCCGGCGTAGGGCGAGTAGCCGTCCGCGCATCCGCTCAGGGAGCAGAAGCTGTACAGGGTCGTCAGCCCGCCACCCGGTGTGACTTTGAAGATTGTTCCGCAACCTCTTACATCGCAATTGCTGTTCGTATTGGCTCCGCCAGCCTGGGTTGTGCCATAGAAGTCTCCATTGGTGGCCTGGATCAGGCCGGCATAG
>Ga0302320_10011683_pt1 | contig 18545 bp, 16 predicted proteins | sample Bog_T0_3_FD_202130 | JGI IMG/M metagenome (GOLD analysis project Ga0302320, IMG submission 202130) | Peat permafrost microbial communities from Stordalen Mire near Abisko, Sweden - Bog_T0_3 | ecosystem: Environmental > Terrestrial > Soil > Wetlands > Peat | place: Sweden: Abisko, Stordalen Mire...
ATTCGTCGGATCGCTGTCCGAATTAAATCGGCAGCGCGTCCGGATTAAATCGGACGGCTGTCCGAATTGAATCGGATTACTGTCCGGTTAAAATCGGATTGCTGTCCGAAATGCGTCGGAATACGCACTTGCGCAAAACGGGTTTATGGAAGCCTTCGGCGGTCCAAGAAAGAAGTGGCCGGGCAATTCCATTCCGTTTCGGCACGACCCAGTGCAGAATGCCCGGGCTTTCGAAGATTATCTGACCAAGCTTTGGCTGGGACGAGGTTGGCTGAACGTCAGCCCATGTCTTGGAAGTGTCATCGCCGGGAACATGGCCGAAATCTACTTGAATGCCTTCGAACACGGGCAATCTCCGGTTGGCGTGTTTGCGTGCGGGCAGCATTTTCCCAAGAACCGGGAACTAAATTTGACGATTGTGGATTTCGGTGTGGGCATCCCTTCAAATGTAAGACTTTTTCAAGCAGGCAGATATGAGCCAGAGCGATTGCCGGCGGCACGCTGTATGGAATGGGCGTTCCAGCGCGGTACCAGCACAAAACAGGGTGCCACGGGAGGGCCACGCGGCATTGGGCTTGACCTGCTGCATGATTTTGTGCGAAGGAATGGCGGTCGGCTGGAAATGTTCAGCCATGAGGGTTATGCTCGGATAGCCGATGGCAAAATGTCGTTTGCGGAAGCGAAAACCTCTTTTGAGGGGACATTGGTGAATATATCGTTAAAGTGCGACAATCCGTTTAGAGCTTAGCATCGGAAATAGATTAAGAATTCTTGTTTTCAACCGATTTCTGATATATTGAATACTATGAAAGTGAACGTCTGTGAACTGGTTGGCGATGTATGCATGACCTTCGAGGATGGGGCCAAAATCCATGACGCCTACCGCCCCGCCTTTAATGATGGCGAAACCGTGGAACTGGACTTTGCTGGTACGCGGGTTTTTGTTTCCCAATTTTTCAATGCTGCTGTCGGACAACTGCTCAAGGTTTACAGCAAGGAAGAAGTGCATCGCCGCTTGATTCCACTCAATTTGCCTTTTGCCGCCGGCGCTCCGATGCGCCAATCCATAGAAAATGCGGAGCGATACTTCCGTGACCCGCAGTACCAAGCCGCCCTCGATAAAGTTTTGGAGATCCAAGCAGCGGAGGCTTGATGCCGGTCAATTACACCGTCAAAGCCACGGTGGTTGATTTGCGTCTCGACACCCCCAGGGTAACCGACCGCTTCTACGTTGACACGAACGCATGGTTTTGGACGGTGTATTCCAAACTGCGTTTGCTTCCCCCATCCTCAGATAATAAGGAAAAGCCGGAATATCCGGCCTACCTCAAACAAGTATTGAGCATGGGAGGTCAACTGCACTGGTGCGGGCTGTCCCTGTCCGAACTGGCACATCTGATCGAGGGCACGGAATTTAAGATATTCAAGCAGGTTAACCCCACGTCGCTCCTGACCAAGGCCAAGGAGTATCGCCACAACCTGGCAAGTGAGCGTGCAAATGTCGTGAAGGAAATCAAACTGGTTTGGAGCACTATTGAAACAATGGCAACTTGCATTCCTGTCGCTGAAATCAATGCGGCTTCAACGACAACGGCATTGCAAAATTTCGAGCAGTTGCCAGTGGATGGGTATGATTTGTTTTCAATTGCCGCAGTCAAAGCTGCTGGTGTTACGCAAATTATTTCCGACGACGGCGATTTTTGCACGGTGCCCGGAATAACCTTGTTCACAGCCAACCAATCAGCCGTCAAGGCGGCGCAAGCGCAGAGCAAAATTCGGCGTCGGTAAGCTTCCCTTTTTGGTTTTCAGCACTCAAGGCGTTATATCAAGCCAAAGGCCGTCACTGTATTGTGTTGGGCAAATCAAGCGTAGGCGTTAATTGCGCCTGTTCGAACTTTGGAGCCTCCCCGCCTCAACGATCATTTTTCCAAGAGGTACACCAAATGCTTGAGCGATAGCGTTGGCCGTGTCCAAATTGGGCGTTCGCTCGCCGCGCTCCAATAATCCGATGTAGGTCTGGTGGACTCCCGCCAACCGCGCCAACGCCGCCCGGCTCAAGCCCCGCTCTTCGCGGTGTCTGGCTACCACCCGCGAAAAGGCATCGGACAATGACAATCGGGCTTGCCGCATTCATTACAGGATGCCGGGCAGCCGCGCATGGACGTATAAGACAATTGTCTTGACTGGTGGCGGCGGTTACTTTGTTGTGGTGCGACCGCAATGGACGATGTTTCACAATCTGGCCCAGGGGGAGCCCCGGCCAACGCGTTGCCTCAAAGGGATGAATTGAGGGATGGACTGGTTTTTCCGGCTTACCGCCAATTTTGCCGCGACAATGGTCTTAATTTCAATGAGTATGACCCTAATCTACATGGGGAGGCGACGGCACTATTTAATCGGCTCAAACCGCATTACCAATATTATCGGGGCTACGTTGTCCATTTTCACCTGTGGTCATGTGACGGTGATTTTTTGCACACCACAGTATCCGTTGAGGAATTTTTAGCCCACGTTGCTCAGGATCAGGCACAACTCAAAAAGTTTAAAAAGTGGGTTGAAATCACGACAGTGGCGCTCCTTTATGTATGCGGCTTTATCTGTGTGATGGTCTTTGACCGGTGGCTGCCATACTGGTTGGTGCTGGTGATTTTTGCCGTAATTATTTGGGCAGGGTGGCAATCGTTTTTTGTGATGCTACCGAAAACGAAACGGGAGAGGAACAAGGCGGAGTTGGAAAATCAGGTGACGCAGTTGAGGCAAAAGCTGGCCACTATCCGGCTAGCCAAGGAGATTGCGAAACGTGGCTTGGCGGTAGTTGCAGCGCCTAAACTGGGGGAAGCGCTGGCTGAACACGTCTTGGTGCGTGAAGCAGATGATCCAGGGGACAAGGAGCATCGAAAACATATTCTGGCCGACATCAACGACCTGCTGATGTCGGCGTGCCCGGCAGGGAGTGAGATTCACTTGAGCATGTTGGATGACCCGGATAGGCTCCATGGCCACCTCGAAGCGTCGATGGACCTGCCAGCGCAGACGTTGGCGAAGGCGCTGCCAAACCGGCTGACTGCATGGTTGAAGGCTGAACCGCCACCAAGCCACCCGGAGCGCCCGGGCTGGGTGCAGCATGGCCGGTTTCTATTGGATCAGGCAAGGCTGTCGGGGTCGGACATGGAGTAGTCAAGCATCCCCGCCGGGAGGATGGCGGGCGGGGCGAACTGGAACCCCTATAAAATAGCCGCTAATTCACGTGGGGAAAGCTCAGGGAATAAAATGAACGTGCCTCCATGATGTCTAGCCCAGGTACTACGCGCCGCCCGGCACGCTCACCACCGCGAAGGCGTACGTCCCCCCTGGTGATGGGTTGCGGGGCGGAGAAACCTTCCCAAAAGGGCGGCGGCATCGCCACGGTGAACCGCTGCCGGTTGTCACGGTCGTCACGATTGTCACAAGGGAAGAAGGAGGAAATAGACTTCTTTATCTTTAGGAAGAGTTTTAAGAATCAGCCGGTGACAATCGTGACAACTGTGACGACCGACAAGGGCGATTGTCACGATTGTCACGATTGTCACAGGGGCGAGGGGGAAAATCGCATTTGGGCGAGCGGTTCAATTCCACAACTGGCGTATGTGCTGGTCCTGAATCATGTAGTTGCAAACGCCGCAGAAATATCTGAAAGGGGTCATGCCCCCGCCGGGAAGCGTGGCTAGGGCAATTTCCACGGCGTCCAATACCTTTTCCGAGGAGGTGCGCCAACTCATCGCCGCCGGCTTCAGGGGTGAGCCGCTGGTTCCCGTGCGCGACCTTAAACTCGACGGGGCTCAGGATTACGGCGGATTGGCGGTGCTGGACGACGCTTGGCGGCGCTTCGGTCTGGATTGTTTCCTGTCGGGCTTGGGAACACCCCGGCAGCAGTGGGCTGCTCAAGGCGATGATCCTGGGACGAGGCGTTTGGGTGCGCAACCATGTGCGACTTTGCTTTATCGCCTTTTGGCTGAGCGCGCGGTTGGGGAAGGAATGGTGGGCCAGCGGGGAGGAGGGCGAAGTTCTCCGAATCCTACACCGCACACGCACCCACGCAAACTACCCGAAAACCAACGAAGTTAAAGCGACCCTCGGGAACATAGCTGACGCGATACGAAGAACACATGATCTCGGGTTCGTCATTGGCCCACGACCCGCCGCGCAACCCACGACCGCTTTTGTTCTTCTCGTCATACCAATTCTCGCACCATTCCCACACATTGCCAGCCATGTCCGCCGTGCCGCATCCGGAATTGCCGCTCGGAAAAAGGCCCGCGGCGCTGGTGTGGCCAATTCCAGTCCCGCCCATGTTGCAGCGCTGGGCGAGATCGGCATCCTGCCTGCCGCCGGCCCAAGGAAAATAGCGGCCATCCGCTGTGTGTTCCTGCTCATTCCACCGCGCCGCCTGCTCCCACTCGGCCTCGTGAGGCAGCCTGATCACTTCGCCATCTCGGAGTCGGTCGCTCGCCCGCAAACATTCTGTCAGCCACGCGCAAAAGGCCGCCGCCTCATACCAACTGACACCGACTCGCGGATGGTTTGGCGTCTGGAACACTGGTTCGTATTCTTCTGGACAAGCGATGTTGTTGGCCCGCTTCCATTCCAACCCGTCGTGCCCCCACCAGCGCGATAAGCGCTGGGTGGCACCAGCGGAACGGTCATCCTCGTAGCCCCGCTCCGCAAAAGCCTGAAACTGGGCCACGGTGACCGGGTAACGGCTGATCTGGTATGGATGTACAATCGCTGGCTCTCCGCCGCCCGGTGCGGCCAGCGCGAACTTTCCCGCTGGGAGAGCTTCCACAAAGCAGATGTCTGGCAGGCCGTCTTTGCGAAGTCCCACGCCATCGCGGGTGTCCCCCAGTTTGCCCAAGGCAATACCGGCCGCCGCGCGGTCCACGGGCGGCAGATGCCCGCCGGTTACCAGTCGCTCCAAAGATTGGACGATGTGCTGGCGGCAGTCCCTTTCATCGTCGTCCATTTCCTTGTCAAAAGCGATGCCGGTCTCAATGAGCAACTGTCCCGCCAGCAGGGTGAGCCACCATCCCGAAGGGTCTTCCATGTTATGGCAACGGGGGCAGAGCTTCTGCGCGAGCTGCCACGCTGCGGAAGGAGTGCCCCGGGCGACCTTGGCCCCCGCCAGCAAAACGGCTTCGCGCCAGCGTTCCACGTCGGCCCGGACCAAATCGACAAGCTGGCGTGGAAATCTTTGTGCGGTTAGATGGCGGGCGGCGAGATATTCCTGAAAAGTCCGGTGGGGAAAGCAATAGACATCGCCTCCACGGTCAATGAGCAGGCCGACCCGGTCCTTGATGTATTCCATGACCCGGCCCGGTCGGGTGTCTGGCGCGGCTTTCATCAGGGCCGCCACAACGCTCTCCAGTTTGATGTCCGCGACACCCTTGCGGTCGGGCTGTTCCAGGTGCGCCTTGAAGGCCATCTCCTCAAATGCTTTTTTGATCGCGTCTTGGGGAACCTTGAACCATTCGGCGGCGCTTTGCTCCTGAACCTTGGATTGGCCGTCCTCGTCGAGGAATTGCTTCCGGCGTTCCCAGCGGTAGAGGAGCAGGTCCACGCTGTCCTCGTAGAGTTTCTCGCGGCTTTCCGGAAGCTCAGCCTGCTGCCAGGCATGAAGTGCCGCCATGAGGGTGAGCAACAGCGGTCGGCGGGCCAGTTCCTGAAGATATGAACGGTGGCGAATGGCGTACTTGAGCCGCGTGGCGCGGCCTTTGGCGTTCTCCGCCAGGCGTCCCTTCTTCCACTGGGCGTGGTGCGTGTACCAAGCATCCACGAACAAGTCGATCTGCGCGTCGGAGAAGGGAGCGAGCATGGTGGTGGTGAAGGCGGGCAAACAGACGGGCTCGGCGGGTTCGGATGAGTCCGGTTTTTCTTGATAGGCATAGGTGCGGCTGGTGAGCAGAATGCGCACGCCGGGGAATTGTTTCCGGAATCCCAGCACCGCCTCCCGTACAAAGCGGCGCAGCCCGTGAGCATCCGGCACTTCATCATAGCCGTCGAGAATCAGGATGCCGCCTGCGTCCCGCAGATGCGCCTGCAAGGGGGCCAGAAAATCCTTCAGCGCCGGTCCCAGACTCTGGGCCAGGAAATCCCAGAGTTGATCCACGGGTGCGCCGCCGATGCAGTCACGCTGGGCGGCAAAGTCGCGGAGCACAATGCGCAAGGGCAACAGCGTCCCTGCTTGCCAATCTTTGCCCAACCGTTCCAGATGGACCGTGGCCATCCCCGGCAGGCCGAGTTCTTGGAGGTCCAGCTTTTCGCACCGCAGCCATTCCCCGGCCAGAACAAGAGCCAGGAAATTGGCAAACGTGCTCTTGCCGGAGCCGGAATCGCCCAGCAGCACCACGCGGCGATGCAGACTGACAAAAGCGGTGGCCGGCTTGCGCTCACTCCGGCCCTCCCCGCCTTCGGCTGGCCCCCGCCGGTCCGGGAGTCTGGCTGCCTCGTTCCCACCACCGTGCAGCACATCCAGGCTGGTGTAAAGTTCGGCCAGCGGCGGCGCTTGATCGGCTTCGTCATCGGCGGCATTGCGGGCTAGAGAGAAGAGATCAAGCAACTCGACTTGCCCGATGACATGCTGCAAGTAGGCGGGCAAGAGGCGCTGAAATACCTGGTCTGGGGCGGAAGAGACATGGAGCGGATAATATCGGGCAAATAGATCGGGGCAGAGCTGGCGCATAAGCCGCGTAATCTGCTCATGGCCCCAGTGGTGAACGGTTAGACTTTCCAACGGCTTCTTCGGCTTCAGCCCGTGGAACCATTTTTGCTCCGCGTCGGTGAGTTCGTGCGGTGTCACCAGCACCCAATGACGCATCTCGGGATGCCCTTCCGCCGCCTGGTTCAATGAATCCATTATTTTGGCCGGTTTGCTGCCCTTGCGGAGGTCCCACATCCATTTCGCTTGGAAGATGACCGGGCCGTCCATCGCGGGCACCCCGCCCCCGGGCGCAAAGCCGTCCACGCCATGATCCGGGCCAGGTGTGGGGCCGGGCCGATATTCAAACTCGTGGTGCTCCGCGTAAGCCAGGAGGATTTGGGTCATGAGGCTTTGCCAAGCTTCGCCACCCATATCGGCAAGTTCCGTGAGTCTGGGGAGTTTTGTCATGTGGTTTTGCCTTAACCAGATTGTAAGCATCCCGGTCGGGAGCGGGCAAGCATCGGTAATTTGGCGCACTGGCACCCAGGCGGCATCAATGTTCAAACCTTGACGAAATTGCGCCGCAATTGACTTGTCAGATTGCCGGTGGGCAGGCCACTTGGGCGGGTGGCGGCAACGGCCAGATGGTCGCCGGAAACCAGCGGCGCTGGCACCTCGGCCCGTGCGGTAGCCTGCCAGGATTTGACGGATCACCCCAGCACCCCGGGGTAGTTAACCCGCTCCGCCAACTTTGTGAAAAGGATTTAGTGTTCAAGATTTGGGAAGAATTTCCGCACGTCACGCTTGAGCACATAACGGTGGCGGTTGGTTAAGCGACGGCAATACTCGCGGGCCGATGGTGCCCCTAGTGGTCTGGCAGCAGAAACTCCCGAGCGATGAACTGCCGCTCCAGCACCGGCAGGAAATTGGGGAGCGCATGATGCACTACGCAGTCCCGAAACGGCGCGGCGGCGATCAGCGGCGCTTGGGTTCGTGAATCTCAAAGAAAAGATACGGACCACTGGGGATAAAAGTTCCTTTCGCCACGCGGTCAGTTGGTTTCCGGCGTAGCGACCACTCCGCGACTTCCAAGCGGCAGCTTTTACCTCGGCACGCATTGGCGGACGCCCGGACACCTTGATGCTGGTGACGCGCGCCCTTTACTCGCCACGCCAGCATAAGGCGGGCTCTTGCGCGAACTCAACCTGCTGCTCGAACAACTGCGCGTGCCCTGGCGGTTGGTCGAGCAGCGCCGCTGGATCAGCCAGCAGCAACCGCTTTTCGCCAACGCCCGTCTGAAGAAAATCGAACAGGACAGATTCTCGGGATTATCATTGTTCCACGGCCCGACGCGCAAAACACCAGCGCATCTGCCACCCGGCCACTTCCGGTCAAAAACCAGCCTTGCTGAAATAAAACAAATTCACGCGCTACGCGCGAAAATAAAGAAAAACGGGTAAAAACGTCAAAGAGCAAAGGGGAAAGCATCGCCACCTACTGCGCACACGCACTCACACACACTACCCGAAAACCAACGAAGTTAAAGCGATACGCGGGATCGCAAGCGAGGCGAAACGAACAGGAAAGTTCCTCGACACTTTCCCACGACATGCCACGCGACACACGACTGCTTTTGATCTTTTCATCATACCAATTCTCGCACCATTCCCACACGTTGCCAGCCATGTCCGCCGCCCCACATCCGGCGTTGCCGCTCGGAAACAGGCCCACGGCACTGGTGTGGCCAATTTGAGTCTCGCGTATGTTGCAGCGCTGGGGGGCATCCCACCTGCCACCGCCCCAAGGGGAGTAGCGGTCATCCGCTTTCTTTTCCTTTTCACTCCACCGCGCCGCCTGCTCCCACTCAGCCTCGCGAGGCAGCCGGATCACTGCTCCATGTTGGAGTTGACCCCTCTCCTGCAAACATTCCGTCAGCCATGCGCAAAAGGCCGCCGCCTCATACCAATTGACGCCGACACGCGGATGGTTCGGCGTCTGGAACACCGGCTCGTAGTCCTCCGGACAAGCTATGTTGTTAACCCGCTTCCATGCCAACCCGCGTCCCCACCAGCGCGATAAGCGCTGCGTGGCCCCGGCGGAGCCGTCATCCTCATAGCCCCTTTGCTCCACAAACGCCTGAAACTGTGCCACGGTAACCGGGTAACGGCTGATTCGGTAGGGATGTTCAATTTCGCGCTCGCCGCCGGTTTCGGCCAGCGCGAACTTTCCCGCCGGGAGAGCTGGCTCAAGGCAGATGTCCGGCAGGCCGTCTTTGCGGAGTCCCACGCCCTCCCGGGTGTCCCCAAGTTTGGAGAGGTCCAGACTGACTTCCAAACGCTCGCGCACAGATACCAAGCCGTTCTGTTCCAGTACCGCGCCCAACCATTCCACGACGTGAGCCAACCGCAACTGGGTGGCTTCCGTACTGCGGAGCGGGACCAGCCCAATTTCCAGCAACTGCCTAGCTGCTACGGCCGCACAACGCCAGTCAGTTTCCGTTGGTTGGTGGTGTTTGCGCCATTCCGCGAATGACTGGTTATGGACCAGATTGTGGGCCGAGAGTGAGCCTCGTTCCGGGCCCGCCTGTCGGGCGGCAAAGCAGAGGACTTCGCGCCAATGTCCTGGATGCTCACGGGCCAAGGCCAAGGCGGAAGGGGTCTCCTCATCTGCCGCAACCGGGGCACATGACGTGAATGACTCTTTGGCACCGAGATGACAACCAGCGAGAAACTCCTGAAAAGCGCGATGGGGGCAACTAAACTGCCGCGAACCGGCCTTCCGACCCTTGCTCAGGAGCAGCCGGTGCGTTTTTCCACAAATTCGATGACGTTCTTTGCCCGGTCATCACTGCCGCCCAACAAACTGGCGAAGGCAGCTTTCAATGCCGCCTCCGGGATGTCGGCTACGCCCGCCTGGCCTGCTTGACTGCGGTGCGCGGCAAAAGCGCAGCTCTCAATCTTCTGGCGGATGTCCTTGTGCTGGAGATCGCACCCAACGGCTTCGCGCAAACTCTTGTCAGAGCCGCTCCGAGTCGTCCACCGCGTAAGGAGCAATTCCACAATCTCGTCGAAAAGATCAGCACGATCCTGGGGCAAATGGCAGGCGCTCAGGCTTGCGGTGAGGGTGAGAAGCAACGGATTGCATACGACGGGTTGCAGGTCTGGACGCGCGGCGGCGGTTTCAAGATCGGTCCTTTTTAGATTGGCCTCACCGGCGGTAAACCAAGGCCGCGCTCCCTCCTGAACAGCCCCATACCAACCTCTGATGAAGCTGGTGATCTGCGGCGGCTCCAATTTGGCGACCTCGTAGTGAGCGGGGAATAGGCTTTGGAGGAATTTGAACGCCGTCTGCATCCGGCACACCAGCGCGGAATCGAGTTGCGCAAACCCTGCATCCTTCTTTTCTTGGGCAGCCAGCAAAACGCCATCCCAGGCATAGGGCCGGGAAGTAAGTACAAAACGGCAAGTGTCAGGCATATTTCTGACCAGATCAGCGATGGCTTCCCCGACGGAGGCGAGGCGGAGCGGGTCATGGGTTTCATCCCAGCCATCCAACAGGAACAGCGCGCCTTCGCGGTCAGCGGTCGTGCGGATGGCCTCAACCCATCGGGCGTCCTTCCCGCAGTTAACGAGGTTTTTGCCCAAGTATTCCCAGAGATCGTTGGCACAGCCCCGGGGATGCTCGGCGGGCAGCCCGGCAGCGAATTCGCGCAGCACGAGGGGCACCGGCAACAAGGAGCCACAAGTCCACGTCTTGCCAAGCCGGGTAAGCAGGCTGGCGTCGTTCAGTCGGGCGCGACTCAGTGCCAGGGTAAGAAATTGCCCGACAGTGGACTTGCCAGAACCCGCATCACCAACCAGTACCATCCTGGGATGAACCCCCAACGCCTCGAAAACATGGACAGGGCGTGTGTTCTTGGCCTGCTCCTTTGGCGGCTGGTCCGGCTGCGGTGTGCGGCAGCGATTCCGGCGGAGGTGTTGATCCAAGGAGAGGCCTTCCTCAATCTTAAGCGTGACATTGAGGTCAACAAAGACGCTGCGGAGTTGGAGCGGATCAGCATCCGTCCCTGCGACGCCCTTGATGATTTCGTTGATGCGAACAGCCGTGTGAGTGAGCTCCAGCCAACGAAGGTAATCGGAAATCTGCTGCTTTGGTTCCGGCGTGGTGGGCGAGTTAAAGTTAACATCACCCTCTATATTGAGGTGCGTGGCAGCGATTCCTTGCTCCGCGAAAGGCGCAGACTTGGCGGGCACTGGCGGGATGGCTGGGATGGCGGCAGCGGCCGCGACAATCCGCACGCCACAAATCTCACAAAACCGGGCTTGGTCGCTCAGCGGGTGGCCACAGCTTTGACATAGACGGGAAGAATCGGGGGCATTCATGTGAGGATTAGTGAAAGTGGACGTCGCCAGTGATATTAACCGTATGGCCTGCGATGCCCTTGCCGGCGGAAGGGCCGGCGGGGGCGGAACCAGGTTGATCGCTCCCCGCCATCGTGTTGGACGAACCGATGATCGGCACGGTTTGGAGCGTGTGCAGGACGAACTGAGCCGCGTTGTGGGCGGCGAGCTCCTGGCGCGTTTTCTTGTCTAAGTCCTTCTTGCCATCAGCCCAGTCGCAGATGGCTTTGATCAGGAGCCAGTCCACTTTTTGGTCCTGGCATGCAACGTAGATGCCCGCGCCTTCCATCTCGCCGCCGATGGCCTCCGGCTCAAAGGCCCGGAGCTGTTCACGAAAATCCAAGTTGTCCACCAGCTTCTCGCCGGTCAGCACGCAGCCAAACCGCACTTTCGCACCGTGCCAATTTAGCTCCGCGTTCTTAAAGACTCTGAGCAGCCATGGCGAGCCGTGTGGCCGGTCGTTGCGGAGGATGATCTTGCTTTGGCCAGCGTCGGTGCCGATCCGCTGGAGTTCGTAGAGGCGGAGGTTCTCGGAGACGAGGACATCACCGATGTTTTGGCTCCTTTCATCCATCCCGAAGGCGATCCCCACCATCACGACGGCGGCGGGCTGGATGTGGCGGATGGCTTTGGTCATGGTCTGCTGCGCGCCCCCCAGTCCGCTTGATCCCATTTCGGAAAGCACAAGCCAGATACGCCTGTCGTTGATCGTCCCGAGATCGTGATAGATCATATCGCCGCGCGACTCGGAGTGCGGTCGGTTGCCCGTGCATTTTTGGAAAGCGGCCATCACGGCAAGACTTTCCACTTTGGTGACGGTAACAAGGAGAATATCTGCTTGGGTCTTCATATTCTTCATATCAAGTTTCGCCAGCGTACTGGCAGTATGGTGTATGACCAGAAAATAGTCGGGATTGGGAACTTGGCGAGCAAGGCGGCACGCTTCGCTACGAGACCAGTAACGAGGATGAAATCAACCGGGGCATGCTCCAAGTTGGTGGTCATTCGCGAAGTGAAGCAAAGCACTCAGTGGGTTGCAACTTCGTAAATGGATCAGCCGATCAACCAAATCAACCAGCCGATGACATCCCTGACGTCCGGCGACCACCACGGCCACCACGGCCACCACGGCCGCGGCGGGCACGGCGGGCACGGCGGGCAGGGTGAAAGTCGTATTTTTGGCGAATGGTTCAGTTCCAAGACTGCCGAATACGCTGCTCCTGAATCATGCAGTTACAAACGCCGCAGAAATACCTGAAAGCGCTCTCGCCTCCGTCGGGAAACTTGGCCAGGGTAATTTCCACGGCTTCCAATACGTGTTCGGGTGGCAGTTTGAAGGAGAACCGATACACGGTCGCCTTGTAGCTGTATTCCGGCAGGCCGAGCCAATCATCCATGATTTGCAGGGCGAGTTTAATGTGATGCGGCGTGGCATGCATGGCTCAAGCGGGAACAGGGTTTTTAACGGCCCGGTAAATGCGCGTGGTCTTGCCGCCATGCGCCCGGACGATGTCTTCGGCGAGGAGCAGACCATCGGCTTCCATCCGAGCCAGTAGCGCCCGGGCAGCCTCCGCCGTGACCGTGATGTGGGCACGGTTAACTTCGCGCGCCGTGGTAAAATCAATCTTCTGGCGGTCGGCTCGATCCTGAATGTGCTCCAAGACGCGATCCTCAATTTTCCGGGCCGCTTCTTGGCGACCTTTGTCAAGGATGTCCATCTGTTCGTTCGCGAACCAATCGGCGAGGCACACGGCGTTCTCCGCCGTGGTGGAGTCAAGCGGGTGAGTGTGGGCTTCGGCCCCGTGCAAGCCCGCATGGAGTACGACGGCGAGACGCCAAGCCTGCTCCGCCCAGCGCGCCGCGAAACCCGTCACGTCGCGCAGTTCCGCGTGGCGGCGTTCGACGGTGGCGTTGTGATAGTCCACCAGACGTTGTCGCGCTTCAGGCGTCGGCTGCAAGACGTGTTGTGTGCCCGGCTGGTGGTACGAGCTAAGCAAATCGCCGACGAGGTTGGACCAATCGGCGAGGATGGATTCGGAAATGATTTCCGGCTCGCCATCGATTCGCTGTGGTGCGGCGTTGGAGTGACAGAGGAGCAAGCGCGGCAAAAAGCCTGACGCGCGCAGCGAATCCGCCGCAAGCATGGACTCCACAAGGTCAGGCTGGCCGAACCAAAGCAGGCCAAGGCACGGACGGCGTAGGTTGACTGGGGGCCGACTGCCCCGATCCACGCGAACGTGATCACCGGAGTATCCCGCAAGGTAAAAACTTTCGTCGGTGGACTTGTTTGAGCTATACCTTCCCATCAGATTATCAACGACTTTGCGGCAATCCGAACTGGCCGAGAAAAGGACTTCGCGTTGCTCCTCGACCATCGCGGTCAGCCGCTCTGTCGTGGCGTCCTGGGCGACCAGGACGGGCTGAACGTTGCGCCTGGCAAGTTCGTCACGCTCAGCAATTTTATATTCGAGCTCGCCGCGCAGACGTTCGCGTTCCGCTGTGTCCGTAGTCTTGCCCGCCTTCCTTTCAAGGTTGGCGATTTCGCGGTCGAGAATCTTCAATTCCGATTGCAGGCGCGGCCCGGATTCTTTGCGCCAGCGTTCCTGTAATCCCTCTTGATAGTCGAGCAGTGGCGCGGCGATGATTTCAAACGTCCGGCTCTTGCCGGTGCCCGTGTCCGCCGAAACGAGCAGAAACATATTGCCGCGCGTGGTGCGTTGCGTGTCCGACTGAACTTCGAGGCCCGCGCCGATGGCTGCGCTGACGAGGCCGAGCACGCACGGGCCGGTTAAGCGGTCTGGCACGCGCGCGGTGCGGGCGACGGCGGCGGCAAGCAAGGCCATTTTCGGCGGCAAGGCGTCGAGCGGAAAGAGCGCGGTTTCTGGTTCGTCGGCTTCGGGCAAAGCGATGATGGTATTTGAGACTTTTGGCCCGGCGGCGGCGGGAAGATCGGGGACGGAGTCCACGATGACCGGTTGCGCGGCGGCGATGGCTTGTTGAATGTCGGCAGCAGTTGCACCGGCCCGGGTCCAGTCGTTGGGGTCCTTATGCGGCGCTGGCGTGACGATGCGAACACAATTGCGACCACAACAAGCGGCGATGGCCGCTAACCACTTTTCGCCGGCATCATCATTTTGCGCGAACACTCGGACAATGGCATCTGGAGTGCCTAGGCCCACAAGCAGGCGCGCATTACCTGCGCCGCGTGTGGCGATGGCGGCTGTGTCGGCTAGTGGCTGAATGTGATGATGCAGACGATCCAGCACGGTCAGCAAATCCCATTGCGACTCGAAAACCAAAACGGATTTGGCCGTGGCCATGTCGCCAATGACAAACGGCGCTGTGTGGGTTCCGGTGGGATGGTAACGCCAAGAACCGTCCTCTTCGAGACGGTAATGACAGCCGATGACGTCGCGCCCGGCAGCGTGGACCGGGAACGCAATGCGCTCGCCGTCAAACAAGCCGACCAGACTGCGCGCGTGAAGCCAAGTGACGAACTCCGGCGAGTAGCCGCGCCACGCGGCGAGGTTGGCACGGTGCTCCGGCGTCAGCGCGGCAACGCAGCCTTGCCAATCGAAAAGCGGTTGCGCGGGCGGAGATAGTTGGGTACTCGACGGCGGCGCGTGCGGCGGCGCGATACCGGCGAGGTCGAGGTATTCGCGGCAGGCATCCGCATTGCTTGAACCGCGATGTTTCGCGAGGAAATCAATCGCATCACCCTGGCCGCAACCAGCGAAGCATTTCCATCGTTGCTCGCCGTCGTCGCCGACGTAGAGACTAAAGCTGGCGGACGAGTCCTCGTGAAAAGGACACCGCGAGGATTTTTTGGCGCGGTCGCCGAAGCCGAGCTGCACCATGAGCACGGTCAGCGGCAGACGGTTTTTGGCTTGGTCGAGTAAATCCTTGCTCATGAGGTTGCTCCTTTCTGGTTTTCGGCGGTCCGTGCCTCCATGAAACGAATGAACTCCGATTCGCGGCAGAATAGTTTTGCGCCGACATTGAGCGTGGACAGCCCCGCGCGCCGCCACCTCCATGCCGTCGTGCGCGAGATGCCATAGCGCCGGAGGAAAAAATTTAGTGGCAGCGGGCAGTCCTTGGAATCATAGGCTTGAGACATAAAATTACCTCGCCTCCAATCCGTGGGCATGGACGGTCAAATTCTCCCGGACGTGCCGGAGAATTTCCTGCCGGGGAAAGCGTACCATCTTTGAGGTCAGCTTGACGTAGCTAATCCGGTTTTGACGTTTAAGGTTATCAATTGTCCTGGTTGAAACGCTGAGCAAGTGCGCGGCTTCGGCCTTCGTCAGCAGTTCCGGCTCAATTTGTGCCGCCGAGCCAGGGGCGGGATTTTCGATTTCAGGCATATTTGCAACACAGTGCTGCAAGTGCGGTGTGCTGGATGCGTGTAAACCGCTTAACCAATTCCAATTGGTTGTCCAGCGCGCTCCGCGTGGTTGCATTGCTGCGTCGGTGCGACTATCGGGGGGCGACGATGTGTTTGCCACAACTGCGCCCGGACACGAAAGGCATATCCAAGGGGTGGATAATGAGGAATTGTCCGGGGAAATTTATTGCTTTCCCAATTCGCTTTTTACGTCCCGCATTGCTCTGCCGTAGCGCCGGGCAAAGGAATTCCTGCCGTCAGCGTCCCGTTCCAGTGAAGTCCGCGGGTTTTTGAGAAACCGGGCGGCCAAAATCATTCGTTCTGCCTTGGTCAGATCACGAACAGAGTGGTCCGTGTCGTTACCAAGTTCCGGCAGCAAACGCATACGCTGCTCCCGCGTGAGATTTCGCATGTACGGGAAATTTGCGCGTTCAAAGTTGCGAAACATTGCCTCGTCGGATGCTCCACTACGAATGTGGTTGAACACGGTTTTAAGGGTGCTGCGCAGATGCTCCCAGCCTTTGCGGTGCTGTTCTGCCCGCAAGCGGGCATTGTGCGCCAGGCGCAGCAACGGGCCGCGCAATTCATCCCGGTAAATGACGGTATGCAAGACCCGCCGTAACGCACAAGCCTCTTTGCTCGACCTCAACTTTGCCAAACCAAGATGACCGCGCACCAATTCATGGCGTTTGTCGGCGTTGAAGTGACTTGCCAGATCGAATTCCATCCCGGCGGGGACGCAAGGCCATTCCTGGAGCAGGTTCTGAATAAATGTTGCCAGCCGAGCTGAGCCAGCTTTCGGTTTACAGAGCCGACGAATGGCGAAGTAAAAGGCGCGTTGGAGACGGCGGATGCGGAGCGCTGGCGAAACATCGCGTAAAATCTCCAAAGAACCAAATTCGCTAATCACATTTTCCAACGCCAACCTCATATCGGGATCGTCCGGGTAGAACTTGAAGGGGAGGCGCTTCCCGGCTTGCTTCAGTATGTGCTCCTCGTTGGCAAAATGATTGCACCAAGGAGAGGCTTTGAAGGCAGCGGCGTTTTTTGTTTGCTGTCCGTTCTGCCGCAAAAAAAATCCCAGTTCATCTTCAAGCCGTTCGCGGGTCGTTTTGAAATTGAACTTGCGGGCTTCCGCGTCCAGGAGGCCAAGTTGTTCAGCGGTGGAATATCGAGGGAGTTTGCTGGCCAGATTTTTAACTGCTTCGCCCATGCCTTCATAACGATCCCAGTCCGCCTTGGTATGGAGTTGATGAAGGGAGTTCCCGTAAATGGCGGTCCAAGCTCCGTAGAGCCATTTTGCAAACCAGCGCCGCATGTGTGGCTTGCCGTCAAGCCAATCAAAACCCCCGAGTGGATGCTCTGGATGTTTTGTCATAACCCCGGTGTCATTGGGCTTTAGTGGACGTTAGTTGCTTCGGGAAATCAGTGCACTAACAAATTCAGGCTAGCCATCGGCAAGTTGCGGCTCAAGCGTGGACTTCGCCGTGACGGTGGCGACATCCCCAGGCTCTGTTTCCTTGTTGGGCGGCATGATGGCAAACCATTCCTTCGCCTCACTTTCGCGGACGAGTTGGCGGTAGTGCTTGAACACCATGCCGGGCGAATTGCCCGCCTCCAGGCTGACCTTGCCCACGTCTTTCACCACGGCGAGCCGGTAGCTGATGAACGAGTGGCGCAGGCCATTGTGTTTCCATGGCACGCCAGACTTGTCCGCCAAATAGAGGAAAAGCTGTTTGTCGGCGCGTGAAAGATTGATGATAGGGCCGGACGTTTTGGCGTAGCGTTCGAGCCACGCCGCGCAGTTGTCCGTGAGCGGCACGGTGCGACGTGAGGCGGTCTTGGCATTGTCTGCCTTGACCTCGACAAATTTCTCTGTGCCAGTGAGGTGAATTTCGCGCCAGTCAAGCCGCATGATTTCCGCCGCCCGCAAGCCGCAAAACGCGGCGACGGCCAGATACGGAATCATTTCCTCGCGGGTGCGCCATTTGCCACGCTCCATCACTGGTTTGATACAGGCATCGAAAAGTTTTTGCAGTTCGGCGGGGCTGAACACTTCAATTTCACCGCTGTCCACCGTGGCCTTTTCGACGCCGCTGATCTCGTCATGGTCTTTAGGTAGGTAGCCACGCTTGATTGCAAACTTGAACAAGGTGCTGATCAAGCGGCGGATGTTGTTCTGTGTCCGACCGGAAAGATGACGGCGCTCATTTTCATCTTTATTGTGAGTTCGCAGGCCGCGAATGTATTGCTCAATTTGCCCGCCGGTGACAATGGAAATGCGGGCATTGAAGTTGTCGGCGAAGTTGCCGAGGCGCGATTTCAGGTCTTTGATATATACGTCGCTCTTGCCAGCACGGGTCTTGGACTCGATCAATTCATCCACAACTTGGCGGACGGTTTTCGCCGGCAGGCCAATCGGGTGGCGCTTCACGTAGTCATCAATGGCTTCGCTCACGCTGACATTTTCCGGCAACCGACTCGCGCCGCGAACGTAATCAGTGACGACCAGGTGCAAATTTGCATCCGGCTTCCATGCACGGATTGTCTGCATTGACCGGATGTAATCCGCCCGGTCGGTTCCCTTAAGTTTGAGGGCTTCGCCGTCGAAATTGTTGAGCTTGACGGCAATCAACTGGGCCTCACGTTGGGCTTTGGCCAGATCGGAGAATTTCAGCCGCACCCGCTTCGCGCCTTCGTAATAAGCCAAGGTGTAAATGGTGCTCTGGTATTTGACGAGCGCCTTCGGCTTTGAGGTGGAGCCCTCCGGCAGTGGTTCGTAACGGATCGCGCCGGTTTGGGGGTCGCGCTGGGGGATGATGTTGGTGTTGGCGTAAATCGGGATTGAAAAGCTCCCGACTTTGACAACCTCAAACGGCTTCCGGGTTTTGTGATTTTCAGCTTCGGTCGGGGCAGAATTCATGCCTTTACTGTCCCGTCTTTGTCCCGTCCTGTCAAGCAGAATCACAAAACACCAATGAAGTATGGTGGAGGCGGCGGGAGTTGAACCCGCGTCCCAAGTCAACCAACCAGCCGCGACTACATGCTTAGCCTGGAGAAGGTTTTCTGCTATGCGATGACGTCCAGG
>Ga0302320_10011685_pt1 | contig 18545 bp, 9 predicted proteins | sample Bog_T0_3_FD_202130 | JGI IMG/M metagenome (GOLD analysis project Ga0302320, IMG submission 202130) | Peat permafrost microbial communities from Stordalen Mire near Abisko, Sweden - Bog_T0_3 | ecosystem: Environmental > Terrestrial > Soil > Wetlands > Peat | place: Sweden: Abisko, Stordalen Mire...
AAGGCTACTATTTCAGCAAGCCTTTGGCAGTCGACAAAGTCGCTGACAAGCTTCGAGGCCCAGAAGCGCGCGCTTTGTCTGCAACCCATGGGGCGTGACAGAGCGGTCCAAACGACTGCCGCAGCCACCGCGCACGATCGCATCCTCGCTCAGGGCCAAGGGTCTGAAGTACCCCGGAGGTGACGGACGCCATGAAGCAACTCGAAGAAAGAACAGCTCGTGCACCCGACGGCGAAAAAGGAGGAGGGGCCTAGATTTGCATGGCATCCATTCGAGACCAGGCTAACGAAGTTGGAGAATAAACGGCGGTTCTTGGAGTGGTTCGTAATCGCGCGCCTTCATGAGAGCCTGACCGCAGATGAGCTTTCAACCTATGTGCGCGATGGAAAGCTGCCGGATCCCTGGCAACCCCATCGCTTTTCATTGACTTGCCAGTTTCTCGGACGTAAGATGCGTACCTGTGCTCGGCTAAACCATCTCACCCTTATCGCATCACCGAGAAGCTGGGTGGCGGCAACACGCTGGAGGAATCAATTGCCACTCAGAAAGAAATTACCGGTCGAAGCCGTTCCCCCATACTGCGGCGGGTGCGCTAAGAGGTTTCGTCCGAGGACAGATCGTGCTTGAGATAACGTTCGCCGCGTGCACGAAGTGACGAGCGAGAGACACCGGCTGATGTCTCAGACCCACGGGCTTCACATTTCTAGCATGGGGGTGTGTCGTGGCAAAACTCAGGATACTTTCGCAATGGTTGCTTGCTCTGTCCATGCTTTGCTGCAGCGCTTTAATGGCGAAACCTCAAACCTCCGCAAAAACAGAGATATTAGCGGTTAAAGGAAGAACCTCACCATCTCCGCCTCTGCAATCGACAAATCCGTCGGGCGAGGGCAAGCTCTCGGGTTTAGTTTCGATTTCTGTCACACCCGCGAACCCAACGCTCACCATAGGGAGTCAAAAGCAGTTTGCTGCTACCGGTACATGGGAGAATGGAGCGCAGGCAGATATCACCGACACTGTTGTCTGGTCTTCCTCGGGGCCGACCCAGGCGCAACTGACTTCGGCCGGCCAGGTAAAGGCAACCGCTGGAGGGACAGCGACCATTACCGCTTCCTACGGATCGGTCAGTGGTTCGAGCGTCGTCACCGTTACGGATCCGTTAGGCACAGCGATCGGCACATCCGTGGCTTGTCCAGCCGGCGATCTCTCCGGCGTTTGCTACGCGGTCGCTATTTCCTGCCCCAATGTTAATGACTTTACCGGCTATATAAAGGTCACCTATCCCACCGGCACTCCGGTTGGCAGCGTGGTTTTTTCGAGTGGGGGGAACGGAACCGGCTTGTATGAAAAGGACTACACGTATGGAACCACGGTTCTGGATATGGTGAGCCAAGCGGGATTAACCGTAGTTCAGACTACGTGGGACCATCCATTCACGACCGAGCAACCCCACGGCTGGGAAACGGGGCCTGGCGGGGTCCGGGCTCTCGCTTGCCGCTATGCCACGTTGGCACAGTGGATTTACACCAACATTCACGAGGCAAACACCGCGGCCCCGTTCTGTGCCACAGGCAATAGCGCCGGGGCAGAAGAAATTGGGCAAGCCATGACGCACTACGGGCTAGGCTCCATCTTTTCAATGGTTGAACCCACCAGCGGACCGTCCTTCTCGCAACAGGTCTGGGCATGCGATGGGACTCAGCCGGATGTTGTAAACCCTTGTGGAAACCTCTCGGGTTATGGCGTGGGTCTCTCGGGCACCGAGGAGTTTATTGATCCGGCCTACTCCAAGCCCATCTGTTCCGAGACGTACAAGACGCACGAAACGACTTTTGATGCGCTCTTCCTGCACGACAGCGTCGTGGCGACGGACGCGGCCCTGTCCTATCCCAACACCTTCGTCAACTTTCGATTCGGCGATCTGGATATGGGCGCCGGCCCGAATCAGGGGACGACGTGGGAAAGCGCCATCACAAGCGCAAAAGGCAGCTCCTGTATTGCTGGCGCCGCACACTCGATTCCCAACTCACTGGTCGGCGCACAGACGGTCGGCAGTGATGTCGTCGCGCTCTGCCAATTGCAAACGGTTCCATAATGGGTCAATCGTTCAACGGCGCAGAGTAGCTGGAGAAATCCCGCCTTGTGCCCTCGGTTGGTGAATTAGAGGGGTTCTGCAAATCAGAAGGAAACCACGGTCCCCTTTGAGTTCAGCGCGTTATCGAAAATTAAGACTTGGCTACGGACCCCCACCTTGCGGAAGCCCGCACGTTTGTGCACCTGGTGTGGGATAGACTCCATTAGTCCCGGCACCATCACCCCGCGCTACGTTAAGACCCCTATTTGCCCCTACTTCCCATCAATCTTCCGCTTCCGCATGATCGCTTCTGCAGCATTTGAAACTGACGCCGCGATGAGCACTCGTTTGCGGCCTTCTTCCATCGAGGGGTGGTAGCAGATTCGTTCAATTCTCCGCAGTCAAGGGCCGGCTCTTACTAAGCGGAGGTGTGCGCATGTCCCCAGATGTGATTCTTGGAGTTGGTCATCCTGACCATATTGGGGCACGCAGCGGTGAACCGCTGCGCCACCCAAAATCAAGTGCGAGCCGGTGTCGAAAGCGAATGCAAAATCAGGTTCAAAAGCAAAGTCAAAGGCGTCGGACAAAGCCTGCCCTGAATTTGCCGAAGGGAGTGTCCGACCCACACGGTTCACTCCACGACAAAACCGCCGGCCAGATCGACCATCGTGGATCCAGTGCTGCTATCCATCCAGGAAGCAAAGATGGTGTGACCCTGGAAGTAGCTGCCGGTGTAATCGCCCATGAAAGTACCGCCAAAGCCGTCGTTGGCGGGATTCGACAAGTTGGGGGTAAGAGCCGCATTTGAATACCCGGTGAAGGTGACATCGGTCTGCGTGCCCGCGCTGGTGGTTAAGGTGATCGAAGAGACCGAATTGACTGTGGCAACCGTGTAGGTGACGCCGTTGATGGTGATCGCGTCACCATCGGTGAGGTCGCCGAACTGGTCCCCAGCCACCCAAGTAGCTGCGGTTCCGCTGGTGTCGAGCGTACCGGTGGCGCCGAATAGTTGACCGCCGTTGTGGCAGAGAGCGGAATACGCCTGGTAGCTTACGTTGGCTGGATCATTGCGGCGATCAAGCCAGGTCGCGCCGATTTTTCCGATGCTGTTCACCATCAGCCAGGGAAAAAACTCGTCGCCGGGTGAGGTGGGAGCGACTTGCACAGGCACGCCCCAGGTAGTTCCGCCATTGCGCGAAGTTATGACCTGGACCTGCAATTGTTTGGCAGACGAGTTGTAGTTGTACATGATGGCGTAGAGGTTGCCCTTATGCTGGCGAGTGGAGTTATCCACCGAGATGACGGGGATGTTGGTCAAGGGCTCCTTCGTGTTGGGCAAGCAGCCAAAAAACGCGCCGCAGGTACTGGGGGCGAGATGAACCTTGGCCATGACGACGGGAGTGGACCAGGTAGTGCCTCCATCGGCGGAATGCGAGATGACCATGCTCGCCAGGGTGCCGCCGCAACTGCCACTCCGGTTCGTCTCGGGGCAGCGCATCCAGCTGACATAGACCGTACCATTGTCCTGGATGGTCAGGTTGCTAAATTGGTCGACCGTCTTGGTTGCGATTTGCAGGCCATCCACCTGTAGGTTGGTCCAGGTCGCGCCTGCGTCGCAGGAATGGGCAACGGCGATGGTGCTGTCATTGGAGGCATCAAACTGAGAGGTGGAGATGTAGACGCAGTTCAGGAAGGGGCTGCCGGGATTGGTGTCAATCGCGAGGTAATCGGCGTCCAGGATTCCGCCGGTAAATAGTGGAGTGACGGCAACCTGGGCGGCGCTCCAACTGGATCCTTCGTTGCTGGATGTCTCGAAGACGACCTCGGTGGCACCACTGGGGAGCGACTCAATGCCACTGACGTAGGCATTGCCATTGGTATCGAAACCAACCCCTGGCCCCCCGTCGCCGGCCGAGGCTCCGGGTGCAAGAGCCATGCAGGTCTGATTCCAGCTGGCGCCGGTATTGGCCGTAATGTAGAAACCCAGTTGGTTGGGGCAGTTGTAGTCGTTGGCCCCGGAGATCAAAACGCTCATACTTAGAGGACGAGCGACGAGCGGAGTTGTGTTTACGGGAGCGACATCGCCGACCGGCGATGCTTGGGATGTAGGCATGACACAGGGTCCAGGAGAGCACGTCAATAGTTTTCCCCGCAAGAGTGGATTCGCCGATCGCGGCTGGATTCTACCCGCGCGAATAGATCGCGCGACCAGCATGCCCGGGGAGTAGGGCAGACTTTCCAAGGGCGATTGAGTGGTTTGGGCGCGGCCCAGCGCGACGAGCGGCAACACCGCCAGAAATATGCGCAACAAACCGGGGGTGCGTGTTCCCTTGTTCATAGGTCCTCCATTCCTGTTGTCTTGCTCAGAGTGATACCAGGCTGAACGTCAGAATGCGAATCCGGGGTGTCCTTCCTCCACGGCGGAAGAACCAAGGGCGCACAACTTTAGAATTGTATCTAGCGTTTGTCAACATGCAGATTTTTGCAGCACTCTCTTGAAAAGCACATCCCCGCAGCGGCTAAAAGCCGCAATTGATTTTGAGGCATTTGCGGCGCGGCTGAAGCCGCCCCTTTCAAACCGGATTGAAACTGACCCAATACCGTTGCGCAATCAAACTGGCATCATTCCCGCTGTGAAACTCACCTGGCTCTATAGTGTGAAACTAGTGGTTGACTAACGGATTGTATGGGCGGATAATCCTGCGGACGAATTACACGGGCCCCTTTTGTATTCGGAAATAGCTGCCTCCCCCCACCGGCACTGTTAACCGCAAGTCAACGTTCCAAAGCAAAACCGGAGCGAGCGATGAAAAACCGCACATGTGAAGCGCTGAGGGGAGCTCTGGGAGAGCCTGCTCCAGGCGGGTGCAATCCAGGTCAGGGCTCAATTGCGTTCCAGGCGCGCGGTGTGCGTTTCCTCCGGAAGCTGCGTCCTGCGCTGGTGTTGCTGGCCGGGGCGTTGCACCCATTCCTGTTGAGTGGTCAGACGCCGGTTCTGACCTATCACGCGGACGCTACGCGGAGCGGGCTATACCAGACCGAGACGCTTCTGACACCTGGCAATGTGAATTCGACGCAGTTTGGAAAATTGTTTTCCTACCCTGTAGACGGCCTGGTGGTGAGCCAGCCGCTTTACGTGCCGAACGTATCCATCGGTGGAAACAACTACAACGTCGTCTATGTCACTACGCAACACAACAGTGTTTACGCGTTCGACGCGGATAATAATCCGAGCAGCCCGGTGCCGCTGTGGACTGTCAACCTGGGAACGTCGGTGCCGATTGCGCAACAAGGGTGCTATGAGGACGGGTTCAGTGAAGTCGGCATCATGGGAACGCCGGTCATCAACCTGACGACGGGCGCCAACGGTGCGACGGGCACTCTGTATGTTGTCGCCAAGACGAATCCGGGTTACGTCTTCAACCTGCACGCGCTTGACATCACGAGCGGCGCGGAGCAGTTTGGGGGTCCGGTGCCGATCGTTGATCAGAGCTATCCTGCGCCCAATGGCACGATTATTAATTTTCCCGCACCAAAGCAGTATCAGCGCCCTGGGCTGCTGCTGCAGGACAATGTCGTGTACGTGGCCTTCGGCTCGAACGGTTGTGACCTTACCTCCATTGGATGGATGTTTGCCATGGATTCCGGCATCGTCTCCGGGACATTGCAGCAGCTTGCCGGTTACCCCTTTGCTCCGGACCAGCCTTGGGGAGATAACGTTTGGATGAGCGGCGATGGGCCGGCGGGCGACGGCAACGGTAATGTGTTCCTGGCCACAGCGAACGGAGTATTCGACTTCAGCACCGGCGGGCCCGACCTGGGAGACAGCATTCTTCAAATGACGTACACTCCCGGAACGCCCGGAGCGATAAATCTGGAGGATTATTTCACTCCTTACAACCAGGCCTACCTGGGTGACAACGACGTGGACCTGGGATCGGGTGGGGTTATGCTGCTGCCGCCGCAGGCGAGCCCTGATCCCTTGTTGGTGGAGGCAGGAAAGGGTGGCACCATCTATCTTGTGGACATCGACGATGGCAGCATGGGTGAATACGATGCGACGATGCCCAGCTGCAGCGCCGTGGAGTGCGTGCCTGGGTTGGGGCTGGTTTACAGCACTCCTACGTATTGGAATAACGGCACCAACATCGTGGTGTACTTTGCGGCTTACGCCGACATGATCAAGGGATTCACTTTGAGCAATGGGTTGCTCTCGACGACTCCGACCGTGAGTACACCGCGAGTGTATTCGGGGGCGGTTCCGTTGATATCGTCGAATGGGTCCACTAACGGGATTCTGTGGGGCGTGATTAATCCTAACCAGGAGACGCTGTACGCGTTTGACGCCACGAGCCTGACCATGTTGTACAACTCCGAACAAGTCAAAAGCCGTGACCCGCTGGGAGTGACTGCCCATTTCGACACTCCAATCGTCGCCAACGGAAAAGTTTATGTTGGAGCGAACAAGCAGTTGGAGGCATTTGGTTTGCTTCCGTTTCTGAAGGGAACCGCAGGCAATAACCAGAGCGCCCCGGTTGGAACCACCTTGCCTGTAACTCTGGCGGTGCAAGCTGTGAATAGCCTGGGCGTGGGCGTGGCCAACGTCACTGTGAATTTCAGCGGCGGCAAGACCGGGACGTTCGGCAGCCCGAGCTCCATGACCGACAGCACCGGAACGGCTTACACGACTTATACACTGCCGACAAAGGCGGAGTCTTTAACCCTTGAGGCCACGGCTACGAACTATCTCACGGCCTCTCTTACGGAAACCGCAACTGCTGGACCACCGGCCAGCATGGTTCCGGTCTCGGGTGGAAATCAGACGGGCACAGCGGGTTCGCCTTTGCCTCAGCCCATCGTGGTGAAACTTAAGGACCAGTACAGCAACGGTGTGCCCGGTCTGCCGGTTACTTTCAGCGCAGCGGCAGGCAGTTTCTCACCCAATCCCGCTTATACCAGCGCAACCGGGACGGCCACGACTTCCTATACACTGCCCGACAAGGCGGGAACAGTTAACGTCACCGCCTCCTACTCGACCTTCGCAGTCCATATCCGAGAGACGGGGGTGGCGGGAAGTCCGGCGTCGCAGACAATCGTTTCTGGAAATAACCAAACGGGGCCGCCGAATACTCAGTTGACGAACCCGCTGGTAGTCGAAGTCACGGATACCTATGGAAATCCGGTGGCGGGAGTGAGCGTGGGGTTCACCGATAATGGCGCGGGAGGCACGTTCTCTCCGACTTCCGTAAGCACTGGCTCCAACGGGCAGGCCAGCGTAAATTACACGACTGGGTCGCAGAGCGGTGCAGTGAGCATCACAGCTTCGGTCGCTAACATAAGTTCCGTAACGTTTCAGGAGACCGTGCAGTAAGCGCGCTCATTCCAGAAGTGAGCGTCCGCTTTATTGGCCGGTAGCCAGGGCCTGGATGGCGGCGGCATATGCCGCGCTCACCGCTGGGGTACAGCTCGGAGCCCCGCTGACGTAACTCGCCTGATTAAAGGCGCATTGGAATTCTCCCAGATATAACTCCTGCGAAGTGGTGCCGTGTTGCGCCGAGAGAGCGAGAACTTGCGCCAGCGTCTGCGAATCATTCGTGCAGGTTCCGGCCTGGATGCAGTCCAGGCAGTGGCTTGTTCCTCCGGCCGGATCGCTCAGGTTGCAAGTCTGCAACTCGACAGCCGGGACTTTCCCTTCCACCAGGGTATGGACATTGCACCAGTCGTCAGAGCAGCAATCGGGCCCGCTGCAGGTGATATTCGCAACGTTATTCACATCGCTTTGGAGCAGGCTGTTCGCCAGTCCCTCGGTACCGATTGCGTAAGGCTGGTTTGCCAGAATGGCATCGGCCTCGACGATGGCCCAGGATGGGTCAATGCCGCCATCGCCGTCCATTACTTCCAGTCGCTGGCCCTCGTTGACCGTGTTCATCAGTTGCCAGGTCGGGGCGGGACTCAGAAGAGCACGTTGCGCGGCGTTAAAAGCGATCTGATTCACAGCCGCTCCGGTCCAGGCCGCCTTCAACCCGTCTGCGTTCGCGGGAGAAGTCAGCGACTCCAAACCTGTACCCGCCACTCCGTTGATGGTGGAGCAGGTGATGGCAGCTTCGCTGCCAATAGAAACGCCTAAGCGGAGATAGGCAGGATAAGTGACACCTGCGTAGTGCTGGATGATCGCCTGATGCCAGTTATTGACTGCGGTGACATAGGGTTTCTCCCAAATGGCTGGAACGCCGGTGGCCACGGTAGCCTGGCTACATTGCTTATTTCCGCTTCCGCAGTTGGTACTGTCAATGTTGGAGATCCCAGCGGCCGGTGGAAGCGGATTCGCGCTCGTGTTCTGAGGATAATCGCTGCAGAAGACGGCATCTTGAACCGGGGAACCTACGGTGTCTGCCCAGGCCTGGGAGAAGACCCACGCCGGAGTATTGGAGTTATAGCTCATGAGTGACGTAACTGGTGGAAACGTCAGATTCACGATGCAGGGACTGGCCTTGCCGCGCAGAGAGGCGCCGCAGGTGGAGCTGGTATAGGCTGCAATCGCCTTGTCGTACGAAGTGAAATCGGTGGTTTGTGTGCAAGGCGCGGTGGTACAGGTCGTGGTGTCGGTTGAACTAGTCAGTCCCGCCCAGTTCACGAAAATCGTGACCCCATCAACGAAGGGCAGTATGGCCTGGACGGAGGAGGTGAGGGGAAATCCAACACCAATGATGATCACGGAAACGGTGTTCGCGATGTCAACGCTGGCCGAAGCCGATTCGGTTTTTTCCGCGGTGGAGGTTGCGGTGACGGTAACAGCATTGCCGAGGGGAGCGGTGGCGGGCGCAGTGTAGGTGGTGAGGCTGCCGCTGGCGGTATGAGTTGGATTGAAGGAGCCGCATGCGCTCGCACTGCAGGTGACCGACCAGTCCACGCCCGCGGAGGTGGAGCTACCGGTGGCCTGGAATGTTTGCGATTTCGCAACAGCCATGGAGGCGGTCGCCGGCGCGACCACGATTAAGCCCGCCTCCGTCACGGTCAGCGCCGCTGAGCCGGTGATACCACCCATGGTTGCGGTGATGCTGGAGGTGGCCGGTGCCACACCCGTAGCCAACCCTCCGGGAGCGATGGTTGCCACGTCAGTTTGGGCAGAGCTCCACGTGACAAAGGGAGTCAGAACCTGCGTGCTGCCGCTGGTGAGGTGGCCCGTAGCGACAAATTGCTGCGTCTTCCCGGCGGAAACCGAAGTCTGTGCGGGCGTCACGCTGATGGAATTGAGTTCAGGGTCGTTACCCGTGCCGCTGAGCGCGACCAGGATTGGGCTTCCGAATGCGTTGTCGCTAATCGTGAGTGTGCCCTGGCGCAAACCAACAGAGGTGGGAGTAAACGTCACCCCGATCGTGCACTTGAGTCCTGGGCTGATGCTCGAACCGCAGGTGTCGCTGGCCACAGTGAAATCTCCGCTGGGGACGACCGAGGAAATGAGCAATTTGGTACTGAGATCATTGGTCAGTGTGACAGTTTGGGAGGGGCTCGTCGTGCCCACCAGGCGGCTGACAAACGTCTGGCTGGCTGGGGCGACCGCGACGGCGGCAATCGCCGTGCCGCTCAGAGCGATCGACTGAGGGCTATTGGAAGCGCCGTCGGTAGCCGTCAGCGAAGCCGTGCGACTGCCCAAGCCTGAAGGTGTAAACGTGACGGTAATGCTGCACGACAGCCCGGCGCCTAGTGAACTCGGACTGGCTGGACAGTTTCCGCCGGAGGCGAAATCAGCGGGAGCAGTTCCCCCCGAGATGGCAATGCGGCTGATCGTCAGGGGCACGCTTTGCGCGTTCTTGAGCGTGATTGTCTGTGCTGCGCTAGTCGTTCCTTCGGCCAGGATTCCAAACGACAGGGATGCAGGCAACAGCGTGACCGGGGCAATCCCCGTGCCCGTCAAGGCGACCGACTGAGGGCTATTGGAAGCATTGTCGGTGACCGTGAGTGAGGCTGTGCGACTGCCCAAAGCTGAGGGTGTAAAGGTGACGGTAATGCTGCAGCTCAGCCCGGCGCCCAGGGTTTGCGGACTGATCGGGCAGTTGCCGCTCTGGGCATAATCGGCTGGAGCAGTGCCGCCGGAGATCAGGATGCTGCTGATCGCGAGGGGGACGGTCTGGGTGTTCTTGAGGGTAGCGGTCTTCGGGCTGCTTTTTTGGCCTACCGCCACCATGCCGAATGCCAAAGTCGAGGGCGCTAAATTGGTTTGGGCCAAGGCCAGCGAGCCAAGAAGAAGAAGGGACAAAAGGGACCAAACTGCTCCCCGGAAGAGCTTTGGCCGGTGAGCCGCCGGAATCAGAATAGGAATAGCGGATAAATGGGTTCGACGGACAGCAGGTTCTGGTCTATACATCGCACATCTCCCAACAACGGGGATAGTTCAGTCGCTGCGCCCACCAGTTGCCTACACACTCGAGTCAAATGAAAGTCAGACTAGAGTTGAAACGTCTGAGACAGTACGGCGGGCAAACCTCGAAGAAATCTATCGGTAACGACGAGGTGACGCAGACGGTAGCAATGTGGATTCAAGCGCGAAACTTCTAAATGTGATTGTGGCCTGAGTTGTGGTGAGCGGGAAGGTTCCGAAGGGGCATCGCGGTAGGGGGTCCAAAAAGGGATTCGCCTTGAGACTGTTGAGCGTCTGATAAGACCGAGGTAATCCCCGGCCTAGGTTTGCAACCAAGTAAATCGAGGATTTACCCGGCAGGTGCGACGATACAGTCCCAGCTGTCTTGCGCGTGGCGACGCACTCGAGCCTTTACTTCTTCTTAGCCGCTTTCAGCCCGAATATCTGCAGCTGTTTGTCGCTAGCCACAAACACTTCGCCATTGGCAACCACCGGAACCTGGTTCGAATCCCCGGAAACGTTGGGCCATGTTCCGGCGCTTCCCTGGAAGAGCGTTGTCATGGTGCTGCCGCTGGAGTTGGGATTGAAGGCGTAGAGAGTGATCCCGGGCTGGGTGTGTGAAAGCGGCCGGGAAAGCGCCCAAATAATCGCACCGTTGTTTCCGTTGGAGGAAACACTGGTAAAGAAGCCACCGTTCTGCCCCGAGGTGAGAGTCGGGGAACTGGCCAGATTCTTCAGCGCAGGCGTGGTCGAATTGGCCAGCCTCCATACGAGCACGGTCTGGCCGCCGCTGCTCACCACGAAGGGCAATGACTTAGCGTTCACGAAATAGGACTGTCCACAATAGCAATGGCCAATATGGTAAGTACCGAGCACGTTGTTCTTGGTGCTGGAATAGCCGCCCAGGTCATCTTCGTTCATAAAATACATGTCTCCGTCTTTGCCGGCGGCCACCGCCAGGTGCGGAAGTGAGCCAGACTGATCCGGCAAAACCATGACGCCGCCCGCGCCGAAATCGACATCGCTCTTATCCAGAGCGGCCCAGTTGCTGGGAGTAAACAGGTCGAGTACGGTGGACAGATCGGACGACAGCTTGACCACGCTTTCCTGGATGTTGGTCACGCCGTCGTAAGTGGTTCCCGAAGGGTCGGAGTTGCCGGTCACGATCAACACATTGCCCGAATCGTCCGCCGCCGGGCCGTAGCCGGACATCCAGATGGAAGAGAGAAAAAAAGTGTTGGGCGAAGTCGCCTGCGTATCCAGGAGCGAGTTCGCTGCCAGCGGAGTCAGGGTTCCGGTCTGCCAACCCAGTAACCAGCCTCGAGAAAGGTTCGGGGATTTATCGCAAAAGCTGCCAAAGCCCGCGTACACCGTGCTGTTGGCCAACAGCAGTGCAGGACGCTGGCGCTGATAGGTGGCGTTGAAGGTGAAGGTAGTGCCGTCAGTGAGGGTGTGCGAAGCCACCACAATCTGCGGGGAAACCTTGTCGGTCAGACTGCCAATATCGAGCGCGTGAATGGTGTAGGCCGGCCCGGAAACACTGTTGGTGTAAACCATTACGTACATGATATTGCTGGTGAGATCAATCACCGGCGTGGAGGTGATGCCGACATTGGGGCCGTTATTGTGACAGCCGAGGGGAGCCTTCACGGGAGGGCCGAAATTCGGACTTAGCAGCACCGTGCCGCTCTCGGCGTCGATGGCATAAACGGTGTTGTTTCCCGTGGCCACATAAACCACGTCGTGCGTTCCCTGGTATTGCCCGGCGGTAATGGTCACACCCGGCACATAAAGCGGCTGGGCGTCGACCTGGTCGTCCAGGGTCACGGTTTCGAGCAATCCAAACGACGAACTGGCCACATTGGCCGGAGTCAGCGTGGTTTCGTTCGGGTTCCAGCCTGTCCGGTAATTGTCGTAGTGATAGGTGGTCACGGTTTCAGGTGCGCCGGCAAACGCCTGACCTTCGTTCAACAAAATCACGCAGGAGACCGATAGGGCTACCGGGATAAAGCTGCGGAATCGACGAAGCGACATAAGCATGAGTCTCCTTTGAGCGTTCCAAACGCAAGCCCGCATGGCAATTACGAATACGTGTTCGACTAGCCTTCCGGGAAATTCTCGAGGGGGATTACAGCTCAAACCGTGAGGATACTTTACCCACGAAATGGCGGCGCTCGCTAGAGTCTGACGACTCTAGCCAAGGTTGGCAGGTCACGGAGTCACGCTGGACGAGGGGAAGGCGAGATGCAGAAGTGCCGAAGTCGTGACCGACGCCATGAATCAGTTGGAGGCAAGAATAGCTCGTGCAGCAGTTGTGCAGCAGGTCACGGTGAACTGATCGCAAGTGATTGAAGAAATGGAGCCGACGAGCGGACTTGAACCGCTGACCTGCCGATTACGAATCGGCTGCTCTACCAACTGAGCTACGTCGGCCTTCTGGTTTGACCGTTCCAGTTTACCAAATCGCCCGAGCAGTACCGCAAACGATTCGAGGCAGGCTCTCCGCCTGAAGAAAAAATCGCGCTCGCATCCACTCCCTTATGCGGCGCGAGCGGCGACGATGGCGTCATATTCTTGTTCCGATTGCGTGGGCAACAGGACCCATAGCGTGTAAACGCCCACGGCTGTACCGAAGGGGATGTTGAACAACGCAATAAAACCCAGGACCAGAGCAATGATGCGAGCCCACGGTTCGCGCTGCAGCAAGCCCCATCCGGCGATGAACCCGCAAGCTGCCTTAGCCAGGACAAAAATGGCAATCACACTCAACAGTGGACGTAGAAAACCGGTGGGCGCCTCCGGTGCCCCGAGCTCATGCAGATGGGCGAACAGTGTGTTGGCGAGAATATAGAGCACCACGCCGCCGATGGTGTTGAACGCCGAGATAGCCAGCCAAACGATGCCCAGCAGATGAACGTGGCCCTGCACGCGGCCGGGGAGCATCTGCATCACGGCCACCGGTCCAACAACTTGCTTGCCGCACCGGCTGCAGAATGCCTGCCCGGGTTGCACCGCTGAACCGCATCCATCGCAAAACATGTTTTCTCCTCGCTCGTGAGCTACAACATACCGCTCAAGAGATGATACGCAAGTGGCAGACAAGAGTTCCATTGAGGTATTCCGTCCGACGCGATCTTGCGCCGGACTCCGATTCTAAATCCACAGGGAGATCGTGCAGCGCTAAAACGAAAAGGCCACCCGGCAACAGGGCGACCTTTTCTTTTCAAGGGAGAATAGTTCCAACGGAGGCTTAGATTCCGTCAAAACTTTCTGGAGGAATCTTATGAGCCGAAAAAGGGGGGTGTCAAGCAATTTTTGGGAAATAAATGCCTTTGTTTTAAATGACTTACAGAATCAATCAACACGTCCCTGAATTGTTCCAATTTGAGACAAAGAGACCGCAAAACGGCCCTAAACCAATATTCCTGAGGCACTTAAGACCCGTTGGAGGTCTCTGTGGTCCCTCCAGAGCGGCTGGCAGAACCCTCGGCAGCCGTCTCAGCCAGGTGAAGAGAAATGAACTCGGTCTGGTCGGCGCGGCCGAAAACTGGGCCGGGGAAATAGCGCCGCAAGAGAACCCGAGCGCCGCCGAAAGCGATTCCAGCCGCCAGCGATATAGCACCCACGATGATGCACAAAATGATGATGTTCACCAGCAGGTTGGCGATATTGTCTTTCTTATCGAAGTAGGTGTTCTCGTTCCAGGTGACGCTCGGCTTCCAGTTCACCGCACCCAGAAGCGTCTGAGCGTCGCTCTCAGAGAGCGAACCGGCCGCGATGGCGACGATCGGCCCAGTGCGTTTATCGAAAAAGGGACCGACATTTTCGATGGCCGCGACCCCGGCTTGCGGTTGCGCCGCATGATGTGCGGCGTCGATGCGGCGCAGATGCTCAGCCGCCAACGCCGGCGTCGGATACTCAATCAGCATCAGCGTAACTGCTCCACTCGGAGTGGAGTACTGCCCCAGCACCGCTTCCGGCTTCACGCTGAAATCGACCAGATCGGCGGGAAGCGGCGATCCGATCGCGCCTAGAGCCAGCGGCCCATAGGCGTATTTCTCGGTGTTCGTCTGATACCCATGATGCGGCATGTACGCAAGCACTGGAGGCAGTTCGCCTTCGTTTCCCCGGGCGCGCGGCAGCGCACCCGCCAGCTCGCGCAGTCCCGCCGCCGACATTACCGACATCTCGCTGAATACTGCGTCCACCAGGATGTAGCCGCGGTAAAACAGGACTCGCTGACCGAGCGATGCGCCCTGATCGCCGATCTCTTCCCGCGCCATTTCCGGCCGCAGGTAGAAACTGTAAGCACCGAAGGCGCCGCTGGCATCGGTGAACCGTGCGGCCCGGATTTTCAGCGTGCGGCCGTCGTCGCTCTTGTACGTGGCGGCCTCAACATCCTCGAAACCGTACTCCTTGAGCAGGGCCGCGTTGGTGGGATCGGCAGCAGTAGCGTCTTTGCTGGCCTGAGCCGCGCCCTGGATCTGCCACCCGGCGAACTGCTTTGGCAGGATCGGCGGCGCAGTCGAGTCCAGGCCCGGGCTGGCAGCAAATGCGCCATTAGCGAGAGAAACAGCGATAACCAGCGTAAATACGAACCTTGAACCCATGGGTGAACCGCTTGGCACAGAATCCCCTGTAATCATTAGACCACAGCGGGAGCGAAAAGGTTCCGGGACGGATTTTCCCGATGAGGTGGATTTCCCTGATGAGTGCCCGCAAATCAGGCTTGATGTGTCTGAAAACGCTATTGCCCGGTGGCCTTATCCATCTTGCTCGCAACCTTGACCCCGCTCAGCCCGTTCACATACTTGGCGATGCCGCGGTAGAGCGATTCGGCAATGCGCTGGCGGTATTCGCTGGTAGCGAGGCGATGCTCGTCGGTGGGATTGCTGACAAAGGAAATCTCGGCAAGAATCGAAGGCATGTTGGCGCCAATCAGCACGATGAACGGAGCCTTCTTTACACCCCGGTCACGAATGGCTGGACTCTTGACCGCGAGTCCGCTGTGCAGGGATTGCTGCACGTCCCCCGCAAACTCGCGAGACTCCTCTATCTTTTCCTTGAGCGCGATCTTCTTTACCAGGTCCTGCAGTTCGTAGATCGACTTCTCGGAAACCGCGTTCTCGCGCGCTGCAACCTCCAGCGCTTCCGGCGAAGAAGTGAAGTTCAAGTAGTAGGTCTCGACCCCTCGCGCGTCGGGATCGTGGCTTGAGTTGGCGTGGATGGAAACGAACAGGTCGGCGCGGGCCTGGTTGGCCACCGCGGTGCGAGTTTCCAGCGGGATGAACGTATCGTCTTTGCGCGTATAAACCACTTCCGCGCCCAGCCGCGTCTCCAGTAGTTTGCCCAAACGCCGGCCCACTTCGAGAACGAGATCTTTTTCTTCCAGGCCGTTTGGACCGATGGTGCCGGTATCGTGGCCTCCGTGTCCCGGATCGATCACGATCTTGCCAATTTTCAGTCCCAGGGCGCGAATCAGCGAACGGTCGCCGCTCGCGGTGGGCTTCGCCTCGCGAATGCCAAGACCGGCATCGTCCAACTTGCCAGAAGCGAGCAAGTGCGAGTCCGGTTTGCGCCGGGAGTCACCTGAAGCGTTTCGGCCTGGGTCGGCCACAACCGAGTCTAAAGCATCCGAGTCGCCGTCAAGGTCGACGTCCGCCGGCTTCTTCGTCGCGACAGCATTCCGCGCCAGAGAAGCTTCTCTCTTCACAACTTTGATATTCCGCTTCGCCACTCCGGCCGGAGGTCCGCTGGTGTCCCCATCGTCATCGTCGGCTTCCACCACTTTCTTCACCACCGAGGTTTGCGGCTTCTTATGCAAAGTGGAAGGCACCGATGCAACTGCCCCTGTGTCATTGCTGACCTCTAAGCTCACCGCCGGTGCTTTCGTGGTCTGCCCCGGAACAGAAGACTTCGTTTCCGATGAATTCGAGCTGGTATCGGCGGCAAGAATGGTTTTCGCCGCGGCGCTGCCATCACCCTCAGCGGACGCCGCTTCAACCGGATCTTTTGACTGCTTCACTCGCCCATTCTTGCCGTGAATATCGATGATCAGGCGATAGGGATTGGGCAGCAGGAAGGCGTCGTAATCGGAAAGATTGTCGACCTCGAGCACCACCCGCGTGCGGCCCGGCGCAAACTGAGCCACCCGAACCTTCTTCAGGAACCCGTCATCCACGTCAAAGCTCTTGCCGACCAGCGTGGAGGCGAGCTTGGTATCGCGCAGGTCGAAGAAGATACGCGACGGACTGTCGATCCGCTGAGACGAGAACTTCACGTCGCTTTCCACGTCGATGGCAACCCGCGTGTAGTCGGGAGCGGACCAGTGCCGGATACCGGTTACGCGCGGCAATCGCCCGGAGGGCGGCTCCGAGGACTTGTCTTTCCCGGATGCCGCACGCGAAGCGTGATTGTCCCCCAGGTCTCCTGCGTTCTTCGACGCCAGGTTGGCTCCGCTGTCCTTCTGTGACTGCTTTTTCTCGGTAGCCTTCTGCGCTTCTGCCGCTTTCTCGGCCTGTGCTTCTTGGTTTAGCTCGACGATGGCCTGACGGGCCTCGTCGGCCAGCCGATTATGGGGATAGTGACGCAGAAACTCCTGAAAGGTAGAACGCGCCGCTTCCGGATCGTTGAGATCGTCCTTGTAAATCTCGCCGATCGTGAACAGCCCGTCGAAGCGGTACTTGCTGCCGGGATATTCGCGGCGCAGGAACTTGTATTGCTCGATGGCTTCGTGCAGGATTTTGTCGTCGTCGAAACGCCGTCCCATTTCCACCAGCGTCTCCGCCACCGCAACCACGCTGGGGTCGGCCTTGGTGGAAGCCGGAGCGCCTAGATAGACCGAGCGATAGGCATTGAGCACGCGCTGGTAATCGTGGCGGGTTTGATCGGCGGGAGGACGTCCGTTCAGCGCCTCGCGCATCCGCTCAGCGGTGGCAAAGTGATCCCGCGCCCAGGCATCGGAATGGCGCGCACGCGCCTGCGCCGCCGGAGCAGTAACAGTGACTCCGGCGAACACGGCGAGCACTGTCAGCGCTCCCCACAGACCACGCTGGCGCCATGAAGTCTTCAAAATAACCAGCCCGTGCCTTCGTCCCGCTCTTCTTGAAACAGTTGGATGAACCAATGCCCTGGGTGCCAGATCGAACCGTCTCGATCGAACCGTAAAGAGATTAAAGTGAAACAGATGCCGCGAACCTAATCGGTGTTGCTAATGTGGAGCACGCCCCGCGCATCCCGCTGGACTCGAACCGGATCGTGCGAAACGCTACCCGAGTTAAAATCGGACCCGCCGTAGTACAGGTTGGTGATCCGCCGGACGTAGTTTTGGGTTTCGGCGTAGTGCGGAACGCCTGAACTGCGCGCCACCGCTCCTGCGCCCGCGTTGTAGGCGGCCAGGGTCAATTTAACGTCGCCGCCATAGCTTTCCAGAAGCTGCTTCAAATGCCGCACGCCAGCATCCACATTCTGTTCCGGGTCGAACGGATTCTTCACGTTCAACTGGCGTGCCGTCGCGGGCATCAACTGCATCAGCCCCATCGCGCCCTTGCGCGATACCGCGTTGGGGTTGAAGTTCGATTCCACTTTCACCACCGCGCGCACCAGGTTCGGGTCCACGTTGTGCCGCGCCGCAGCCTGCTCGATGGCGCTATCAATGTCTCCCGCCGTTGCCGCCGGTCCGCGGAAGTTGGCGGCCACAATTTTTGCAGTTGCCGACTGGCTGGATTCATGCCCCAGGTACTCGTTGACTTCAGCTGCCGCCGACCGCGCCGCTCGCATGGACGCCGCATTCGGCGGGGGCACAGGCTTCCAGCGATTCTCTTTGGAACTCCAGTACATCAGCGTGCGCCGGGGCGATTCGGACTCCTGGCTGTGGTGCGCCGGACTCACCGGAACGGATTCGTTGACGTAGACCGTGCGGCCGTGTTCATCGGTTGCCGTGATCTTTTCGGAGGGTGTGTTGCCATCTTCGGCACGGAGTTGGGGCTTGAGAAAAAAAGAGGTCGCGGCTACGGTGCTGGCCATCAGGGCGATTTGCAGGCGCTTTCGCATAACCGGGTTCCTAATTCACCTCGTCATGAGGGAAGACGGACTCCACCCTCGCTGTCCTGCTAC
>Ga0302320_10011687_pt1 | contig 18539 bp, 16 predicted proteins | sample Bog_T0_3_FD_202130 | JGI IMG/M metagenome (GOLD analysis project Ga0302320, IMG submission 202130) | Peat permafrost microbial communities from Stordalen Mire near Abisko, Sweden - Bog_T0_3 | ecosystem: Environmental > Terrestrial > Soil > Wetlands > Peat | place: Sweden: Abisko, Stordalen Mire...
ATTCATGAACATGTAGCGAGCGCGGTACAGTGATGGCCGATTGTTCTTGGGGGGCCATCAGGACCCGATAGCCAACGGACAGCCCTTCTTCGCGATTTCTGGCGAAGCTCTGGCGGGTTATGAAGCTCCCGAAGAGCGCGGGTTGGGCCAAGCTATGCCCGACAGGTTGGCAACCTCGTGGCATGAAGTTCAGATGTAAAGGCTACCGCGAGGAGCCTATCCGGCGGTTGCGCCCAGTGCGGCGGCGATGCGCTGGAAGTCGCTCCGCCAAGGGAACGACTCTGGCAGATGCACGACGATGCGACGGACGGAACCGACCAGGCGAAGCACCGAGTTTGAGCAACCGCTCGCGCAACGTCCAGACCTGCGCCCGGGCTAGCGTTGTCTGTTCCGCGTTCAAGCAGATCTCTTGCATCAGCACATAAGCCGCAGCCGCCACCAGCACGCGCAGTTGATTGGCCCAGAAGTTCGTACAACTGGTGCGGTCTACATCGAGAGCCTTGAGTTCCTTTATTCTGTTCTCGACATCGCCGCGCTGGCAATAGATCTCTTCATAGAGCCACTTCGGGCTTTGCTTCATGTTGGTGACGACGAAGCGCGGATTATGGCGCGGCTCCTTGCCGTCGACCCGTACCACCTCGGCTTTAAAGATTACACGCCGTTCATGCTTCCAACTCTTGGCTGCGTAGCGCGTATCGCCGTAAACATGTTCGGTTTCGTCGGTCAGTCCGGCGCACAGGCGGGCAACATCGAGCGCATCGGAAGCGTGACGGTCAAGCACGGCGTTGGACGCCATCGCCACGACATACTCAACCTTCGGTTCGGCATCCAGGAAGTCGAAGACCGCGGGCGAGGCAAAGCCACCATCGAGACGGACCCGAATGCGCGCCTTGGGAAACGAGGCCCGCACCAACGCGATCAGACGCCGCAACACGCCCACGGCGCCCGTTGCAGCACCGACATTACCCGCCGCAATACGGCTGCGCATAGATACTGATCCGGCTCATCATCGAAGCTGAGAAAGCCCAGCATGGGCAGATAGCAGTGGTTGTCGTAGTGCGTATTGAAAAAAGACAACTGCTGCGCACCATGCGTCGCGGCATCGGTCGGGTCCATGTCGATGGTGACCAGATGGGCATGGCCGTTGCGGCGCTGGCCGTGGCGCGCGACCACACTTTCGGCCAGCGTCATGCCCATCGCATAGAGCGAACGCGGCGTGACGCTGTTCTCAAAGCGCGACAGCGTGGGCTGTGAAGCCAAATCGAGACCCTTGATCGGGTCGCGGCCTGCAAGCAGCTTGTGTATCGGATCACGACCGATACGCGCTGCGTCGTTGGCATCTTCATAACCGCAGGCCAGACCGTAAACGCGCTGCCGCATCAACTCGGCCAGTTGGTGATCGACCTTGCCGGCCTGGCGCGTGTCAGGCAAACAGGCGGCCATCTTTTCGATCAGACCCGCTCGCTGGTTGTAGCGTTGGTTGGCCGCAGAAAGCAGAATCGCTCCGCCATCGCTGGAGCCATGCGTTTGGTCAAACGAAAGCGCCACGGGACGCTTCTCAAGTTCCGTGAACAAAACACTCTGTGTGGGGGTAAAATCAGTCAAGCGAAGGCCCTTTCTGTGCTGTAAGTGTCGTCTAGTCAACACATTTTTAGCACACTCGGCCTTCGCTTTCTGATGCTTCGTGAATTATTGAGCCTAAGAGCTGTTCCCGAATTCACGTGGCCTCTTCGATGCAGCGGAAGGTGGCTCGCCGCGGCAAGCCACTCGACAGGGCGGCTTCGGTTTACACCAATTCGGGAACCGCTGTAGCCACATCGAGCCCCAAAAACAAAGCTGTCCCGACCTTGTTGCAGCCTCCGGATGGAAGTTTGCGTCAAGGTTGGGACAGCCCGAGCGATGTTCATTCACCAGCCGAACAAACTACTGGACGAGACGGGGGTGGTGGTGACGGTAATGATGATGGTGATGATGGGGATGAACAACCACCACAACCTGCGCCTGCGCCGCGTAAGGTACCGCGAGGCAGAAGACAAAAACCAATCCGAGCAGAATCTTCTTCATGCCTCAGTATCGCTTGCCCTGACCCAGCGCGCTGAGCAACTCTGACCGCGCGGTCCAGTGCCACCGCATCCTCGCAAATCGACTCCAAGAAAGATTCGCCTCACTGCCTCCCATGATCCCGGCCCGCAATCGCCCTTACGCCCAGCGATCCATCCACGGCCCTGAGACCATCGCATTGAAGTCGTCTTTCATCTCTACAGCCTTGTCTGCCATGCCCATCTCGATCCGGTTGCGACTGGTGTTGGCCCACTCTTCCCAGTCGATCTTGTAAGACGGGTCCTTGGCCGTCCGCATCAGAATCGGATCTTTGATGCCTTCGATCCCCGTCGTCTCGCCCGGCCGCTGCCAGCGCAGGTCAATGCTCCAGCGAATCCTATCCGAGTAGTTCTCCGTGCTGCGATGCGGCACCAGTTGATTCAGCAGCAGCACCGATCCCATGGGCATGTTGCATGTCACCCACTCGCCGGGCGGCAAATCCGCCTCGTCGATATACAGATACCACGACGCCTTGCTCGCCTTCTTGTTCTCCAACTGATGCTTGAATACCTTGCCGTATTTGTGCCCGCCCTTCAGAATCTGCAACGTCCCGTTCTGCGCGTCGGCGTCAATCAGCGGAATCCATGCCGTTGGCTGAAAGGTATGCTCGGCGCCCGCCATCAGGTACGCCGTATCCTGGTGCCAAGGCACCGTTGCCAGCGGGTTGGTTGGCGTCTTCGAGCGCAGGTTCCACACCGGATGCCCCAGAATGTCTGGCCCGAGAATCTGCTCCACCATATCCAGCAGGTTCGGCGAAGACCACACCGCCGCCAGAGCAGGCTTCAGAATCCCGCCGATATGAATCAGCACCGCCGCTCCCGGAAAATCCTTTTCCAGAGCGGTCAGCCGCTCATAGAATCCCTTGTCCTCATGAAGATTGGTAATCTTCCCGGCCTTCTTTAACCGCTGCGCCAGGTCATCCACTAGCTGGTCAATCTCCGCCTGCAGCGGCTCCAACTCGTGCTTCGTAAACACGTTGTGTACGATGAGAAACCCATCGGCATCGTACTGCTTCAACTGACTTTCCGATAAACGCATTGACCCACGGCCTCCATTCGTTTTCTGGCGCGGGTGGGAAACCCGCGTTTACTTTTCAACCTGCCAGCATCCCATAGTAGCATCGCGCGTCCCGCGCGCATTCGGCAAGGGCTGGCTCGATTCTGAATTCATTCCATCCCATCCGCGGCCCCCAGCCCATTCGTTATACACTGGCGCCAAGCCTATGCGCACCCGTATCCCATTTGCCCTGCTTCTTTTCGCCGCCCCCATACTGCTCTGTGCCCAAACCCAGGGGAACTCCATGCACAAAACAACTCCAAAGAGTCAAAGCCCGGCGGGCGTGCAGAGGAGTGCGTTGGTGATTGACACCCATGCCGACACCCCGCAGCGCTTCCTCGACGAAAACTTTGACTTCACCGGCCCCCTCAACGGCGGCAATCTCAATCTCGAATCCGCCCGCAAAGGCAATCTCGGCGCTGAGTTCTTCTCCATCTGGGTCGAGCCCACGCTCTACAAGGGCCAGTACGCCCGTCGTACCCTCGAGCTCATTGACTCGGTCAAGCAGCAGGTGGCGAAGCACCCCAACCAGCTCTTGTTCGTCGCCACCCCCGAAGGCATTGAGTACGCCCACCGCATTCACAAGTTCGGCGTCCTCATGGGCATTGAGGGAGGCCACTCCATCGAGAACTCCATCCCCCTCCTGCGCCAGTACTACGCTCTCGGCGTGCGCTACATGACCCTCACCTGGTCTAACTCCAACGGCTGGGCCGACTCCTCCGGCGACATCAACGACAAGTCTGTCCCGCATACAAAGGAGGGCCTCACCGAGTTCGGCAAAGACGTTGTCTATGAGATGAACCGCCTGGGCATGATGGTGGACGTCTCCCACGTCTCAGATCGCACCTTCTTCCGCACCCTCATCATCAGCCGCGCCCCAGTCATCGCCTCCCATTCTTCGGCGCGCGCCCTTTGCGACGCACCGCGCAATATGACCGACGACATGCTCCGGGCCATCGCCAACTCCGGCGGTCCCAACTCCAAGGGCGGCGTCGTCCAGGTCAACTTCTTCTCCGGCTTCCTCTCCCAGCCCTACCGCGACGCCCTGCTCAAAATCGAGCCCGAAGCAGACAAAGTCATCCAGGAGTTTAAAGACAAGGCCAAAGCCGAAGGCAAGCAAGCCACCCTTGCCGACACCGACAAAATCCAGCGACAATTCGCCGACCGCATCCCGCGCCCACCGCTTTCGGTCCTCATCGACCACATTGACCACATCGCCAAAGTCGCCGGCGTTGACCATGTCGGCCTCGGCTCTGACTTCGACGGCGTTGGCGGTCAACTGCCTGAGGGCCTTGACTCCGCAGCCGACCTGCCCAAAATCACGGCAGCGCTCATGGAACGCGGCTACTCCGCTGAAGATTGCCGCAAAATCCTCGGCGGCAACCTGCTCCGCGTCTTCCGCGAAGTCGAGCAGGTTGCCCACCAGTTGCAAGCCGAAAACCGCCCCCGCATCACCAACAAGCAACCCTACGACGAGTGGAAGAAGTAACCCAATCGCCCGCAAAGCCTGACTGCCCGCCCAGCCTTTATAAACTGGGCGTTCACGGCATTTCCCTCCATGGAGAAATACTCATGCGTCTTGCACTCCGCTTTTCCGTCGCCTTGCTCGCGGCCGCCCTCCTGCTTCTGCCCGCCTTCACCCGTGCTGAAGACGACACCGCCGCCAAGCCTGCCGCCGCTGACAAGGCCGCGGACAAAACCGCCGAAAAGACCCTGCCCGCTGAAGTCACCACCCAGGGCTCCGTCACCGTCGGCGGTAAGGCCATCGCCTACACCGCGATCGCCGGCACACTTACCGTCGGCTCCAGCGACGTGCAGGACGCACAACTCGGTGCCGACGGCAAACCCCAGCCGGGCAGCGAGCTCGCCCTCAACGAGCCCAAAGAACCCAAAGACGCAACCCCTTTTGCGCGCATATTTTATGTCGCCTATTTAAAGAAAGACTCCAAGGCTGAAGACCGTCCTGTCACTTTTTTCTACAACGGCGGTCCGGGCAGCTCCACCGTCTGGCTCCACATGGGTTCTCTCGGACCCAAACACGTCGTCACCACCGGTGATACCCACCTCCCCGCCGCTCCTTACAAGCTCGTAGACAACGCCTACTCTCTGCTCGACTCCAGCGACCTCGTCTTCATTGACATGCCCGGCACCGGCTTCGGCCGACTCATCGGCAAGGATGCCGGCAAGGCCTTCTGGGGCGTCGACGAAGACGCCAACGCCTTTGCCCGCTTCATCGCCCGCTTTATTTCGAAATACAACCGCTGGAACTCGCCCAAGTACATCTTCGGCGAGAGCTACGGCACCACCCGCTCTGCCGTTCTCGCCAACATCCTTGAGAACCGCAAAGACATTGACCTCAACGGAGTTATTCTTCTTTCGCAGATATTCAACTTCACCACCGACATCGACGAGCCCACCGGCAATCCTGGCGTAGATCTGCCTTATATGCTCGCCCTGCCCACCTACGCGGCCACTGCCTGGTATCACAAGAAGCTGCCCCAGCAGCCCGCGGCCCTCGATCCCTTCCTCAAAGATGTCGAAGAGTTCGCCATGGGCCCTTACTCCCACGCACTCGCCGAGGGCACCGATCTATCAGCCGTTGAAAAGCAGCAGGTCGCCGAAAAGCTCCACGAGTACATCGGCCTGCCCGTCGCGTATCTGCTCAAAGCCAACCTCCGCGTCAGCGGCGGAGAGTTCACCAAAACTCTCCAGGACGATCAGGACCTCACCACCGGCCGCCTCGATACCCGCTACTCCGGCCCCACCATCGACCCCCTCAGCAAAGAGGCCGATTACGATCCGCAAAGCTCCGCCATCTCCTCGGCCTACGTCTCCCTCTTCAACGACTACGTCCGCCGCGACCTCAAGTACGGTGAAGGCCAGACCTATCTCTCCCAGGCCCAGTTCAACGGAACGAAGTGGGATCTGGTCCACCATGGCAACCCCGTCAGCCTCAATGTCAGCTCTGATTTGGCAGAAGCCCTCAAGACCAATCCCCGGCTCCGTGTAATGGTCAACGGCGGCTACTACGATCTGGCCACGCCGTTCTTCGCTGCCGAATACGAAGAGAAGCACCTGCCTATCCCGCAGTCGCTGGCTAAGAACATCGAATATGACTGGTATGAATCAGGGCATATGGTCTACGTTCGCGATGAGAGCTTGAAAGAGCTCCACGACCGCGTAGCAGCCTTCATCAAGAGCACGCTGGCAGACAGCAAGTAGACTGAGCAAGAGGAACGCGGGCGCCCCGATTCCGAGACCTTGAACCTCACGAACCACGGCCAGACGTAGTGACTTGTTTAACTTGTCACAACGTCTGGTCGATCTCCATAGACCTCTCTCGCCCGGTCCAGCGCCGCCTGAATATTCGGCATGATGTTCTCGCGCCCCACCCGATCCAGAAACCGGCTTCCGCTCAGCAGCTTGGACGGCTGCTCCATCGCGCCGCAAAGAATCAGCGCGCGCCCGGATTCATGCAGCCGCATCGCAAAACTTTCAATCGCATGAATGCCGGTCGCATCAATCGCCGTCATGTTGCGCAGCCGCAGAATCACCACCGGCTCAAACGCCTCGATGTTCACCGTGGCCTCCACCAGCTTCTCCGTGGTCCCGAAGAGAAACGGCCCGTGGATGCGCAGAAGTGTCACGTACGGCGGCACAATCCGCCCTTGCAGCACGTGCGGCAGCCCGTCGCGAATGTACTCGTCCGTAACCGGCGTGACCGTCGTGGTATCTGCCACGCGATAGATATACAGCAGCGCCGCCAGCGTCAGCCCCACCCCCACCGCCACCGTCAGGTCCGCAAAAACCGTCAGCGCAAACGTCACCAGCCATACCGAGATAGCGGTAAAATCCAGTTGAAAAATGGCGCCAATCTCGTTCCACTCGCCCATGTTGTAGGCCACCACAAACAATACCGCGGCCAGCGTGGCCAGCGGAACATAGTTGGCCAGCGGAGCCGCCACCAGCAGAATCAGCAGCAGCACCAACGCGGCCACCATTCCGGCCACGGGCGATCGCGCGCCAGAGCGGATGTTGGTCGCCGTCCGCGCAATGGCCCCGGTTGCCGGAATGCCGCCGAACAATGGCGAAATCATGTTTGCCACGCCCTGCGCCACCAGTTCAACATTGGGATTGTGCCGGTCTCCGGTCATCCCGTCGGCCACCACGGCCGACAGCATGCTTTCCAACGCAGCCAGGATGGCCACGGTAAAAGCCGACGGAATCAACGGCAAAAAATGCTCCGAGTGAAAATCCGGAATGGCAAACGGAGGAAGCCCCCTGGGAATCCCGCCGAACTTGCTGCCAATGGTCTCCACCGGCAGATGAAACACCAGGCTCACACCCGTGCACACCAGCAAAGCCACAATCGAGGCGGGAACCCGTTTGGTGAAGCGAGGCAACACCAGCAGAATCGCCAGCGCTCCCAGGCCCAGCCCCAGCGCTGCCCAGTTCAGGCTCGCCCAATGCGCGATCAGCAGCTTGATTCGGGGCAGAAACTCGCTCGGCACCGGCCCCGTCTTCAAACCGAAAAAGTCCTTGATCTGCGTCGATGCAATCAGGATGGCAATCCCGTTGGTAAACCCGATCACCACCATGCGTGGAATAAAACGTACCGCTCCGCCCAGCCCGGTCAGACCCATGCCCACCAGCAGAATGCCGGCCATCAGCGTCACCATCGCCAGGCCGCTCATGCCAAAGCGAGCCACGATGCCTGCCACAATCACCACAAATGCCCCGGTTGGCCCGCCAATCTGCGTCCGTGAACCGCCCAGCGCGGAAATCAGAAACCCCGCAACCACCGCCGTATACAGTCCGGCCTGCGGCGTCACTCCCGAGGCGATGCCGAAAGCCATGGCCAAAGGCAGCGCCACCAGGCCAACCGTAATTCCGGCAAGCAGGTCATGAAGAAAAATCTGGCGCGAGTAGTCTCTAAATGCCAGGATCGATTTGGGTAGGTTCGGATTGCTGATCGACATGTAAGGTACCTCTATTTTACGCGCAATGCAGAATCAGAGCCCTGCTGCCCTCGCGCCCAGCCGTTTGCTGTATATCAGCGCCGCGCGCCCGGACCCGTAATAATCCTCTTGCCTGCCTTTCAAGGCAAACCCATGCGCCTCGTAAAGACCGATCGCGACCGTGTTCTCTGCGTCCACGTGCAGGCCGATAGCTACGGCGCCAGCCTCGCACGCTGATTTATCGAGGCGCCTCAACAGTTCATACCCCACTCCCATCCCTCGCAGCTCCGGCAAAACTTCGATGGTTTCCAGATAGGCCACCGTTTCACCGGCTTCTGTGTCCCACTCCACAATGCCAAAGCCCGCCATCGCCCCATCTCGCTCTGCAATCCAGGTTGCGGAGTTGGGGCAGCCGATAAGCCGCCGCATCATTCCCCGCCCAAAGCGCAAAGGGGGTGCAAAGCACACCTCTTCAATCGCATAAAGAGCAGGGAAGTCGACCTCGGAATAAAGCCGGTAGAGCACAGCCCAACTCTATGACAGCCATAAGCAAAAAGCCATCCTCACCGAGAGGATGGCCTTCTGCACACCATGAAACTCCCCTGAACTAAACCTTCGACTCCAAGTCCGTAATCACGTCAAAGAACCGCTGATCGAGCCGCCGGTTGCTGGCAATCGCTTCCTTGATCGTGATGTCGGTAACATCCAGCCCCTTGAGCACCGCGATCCGGCCCCACTTCTTCTCGTGAACCATGTCGATCGCGTGGAGCCCGTAGCGCTGTCCCAGCAGCCGGTCATAGGCCGTGGGAACTCCGCCACGCTGGGTATGCCCCAGGTTCACGCTGCGGGTCTCAAACCCGGTTTTCTTCTCAATCAACTCCGCCAGCGCCTCGCCGATTCCCGAAAGCCGCGCATGGCCGAAAGAGTCCAACTGCGCGTTTTCATCCACCACCTGGCCTACCTCCGGCAGATGAACGCCCTCGGCAACCACCACAATCCCATAGTGCTTGCCGTGATCGTAGTTGTACTTCAACAGCGCAGCTACGTGATCGATGTCGATTTCCTTCTCCGGAACCAGGATCACGTCCGCGCCCCCCGCCACGCCCGAGGCATACGCAATCCAGCCCGCATCGCGGCCCATCACTTCAATCACGATCACCCGGTTATGCGAGTCAGCGGTGGTGCGAATGCGGTCCACGGCCTCTGTGGCAATTGAGACCGCGGTATCAAAACCGAACGTCTGGTCGGTCCCGTTGATGTCGTTGTCAATCGTCTTGGGCACGCCCACGCTGGGCACCCCGTTCTCGCTCAGAAACAGCGTCACGGACTGCGTGTCGTCGCCGCCCAGTGCAATCAGCGCATCGATCTTGTTGATCTTTAAGACTTCCTGCACCTTCTCGATGCCGCCCGGAATCTTCTTTACATTGGTTCGCGAGGAGTGCAGAATTGTGCCGCCCGTCAACTGGATCCCGTCAATCTTCTCCAGGGTCAGCGGAATGAAATTGTTGTCCAGAACACCACGCCAGCCATTGAGAAAGCCGATGAACTCATCGCCGTAGTGGTTGATGCCCTTCTTCACCGCCGCATAGATCACCGCGTTCAGTCCGGGGCAATCGCCGCCTCCGGTTAACAAAGCAACTCGCATCGTAAAATCTCCTGAAGGAATTCGCGCGGCCGTCTTTATTCTTCGCTTTGCTGGCCGGGCCGGGATCGTGTCCCTGAGCTGTGCGCCCAAAACCGCAATCTCGCCGGTCTCGACGCCTTATCCAGTGTACTCCGTCGCTGTAAAGATAAATCGTGACCGCGCGCACGCTTTTGCAACCATTCCCATAGCCAGTTTCCCGGTTCCAAATCGCCGCCAACAGTGGTTCAATAGGATATGCCCGGAACCGGAGCACTCTTGTTGCTGGCCTTCGCCAGCCTCGTCGTCATTCTCTTCCTGGTCCTGTTGCAGCTCACCCGCATCGGATTCCTCATCCGCTCCACCATCCCCGACCGCCCGCGACGCCGCATGTTCATCGCCTCGGTCTCCTTCCTTGTCACCTTTATCGGAGTCCGGATTCTCGTCCACCGGATCGTCAACCATGAGGGACACTTCCAGTGGGTCGTTGTGCATGGCATGCACATTCACCACCTCGTCTGGGGAATCCTCATCCTTCTGTTGGTAGGCTACGGATGGCTGATGGACCTCGGCAGGTCCCACTCGCCAATCTCCATCTTCTTCAGCCGCCTCATGTCGGTCAGCTATGGCGTCGGAGCCGCCCTCACCCTCGACGAGTTCGCCCTCTGGCTCAACCTCGAACCGGATGCATACTGGAACAGCACCGGACGCCTCTCCATCGACGCAGTCATCCTCTTCGGCAGCCTGCTCGCCGTCAGTGCCTGGGGCGCGCCCTTCTTCCGCGGTCTTGAACTCCTTTGGGAAGAGCGCGCCCGTCTGCGCAAGCACCTGCTCTCCCCTATTCGCCTCGTGAGGTTGCTTCGTCCTCATAAAGAGCGTCGATCACCGCCGCGTATCGCTCCGTGATCACCCGCCGCTTCAGCTTCATTGAGGGCGTCAATTCTCCAGTCTCCTGCGCCCACTCCTCGGCCACCACGCGAAATCGCTTCACCGTCTCAAAGTTCGCCAGGCTCCCATTCACCTCGCGAACAATCTCGGAGTAAAGCGCAACCACCCGGCTGTCCGCCACAAGTTCCTCGCGTGTATGGAAATGGACTCCGTGGTGATGTTTCGCCCAGTCCTCCAGCGCCGCAAAGTTCGGACTCAGCAGAGCCGAAATGAACTTGTGACGGTCGCCTACCAGCGCCGCCTGGGCCACCAGCCGGCTCGTCTTCAGCTTGTTTTCAATCGGCTGCGGCGCCACCAACTTCCCGCCTGAGGTCTTCAGCAGCTCCTTCTTCCGGTCCGTGATGTAAAGGAACCCGTCCTCATCCAGGTGCCCGATGTCGCCTGTCTTGAAGAAACCCTCCGCGTCAAAACACTCCGCGTTCGCCGCCGGCTTGTGCCAGTAGCCGGCAAATACGGTTTCCCCCCGCACCAACAGCTCGCCATCCTCAGCTAGCTTCAATTCCAGGTTCTCCAACGCCTTGCCCACCGAACCCATGCGGTGAGTGATCGGCGTGTTCAGAGCAATCACCGGCGAGGTCTCCGTCAGCCCGTATCCCTCCCACAAGGCGATCCCCACCGAGCCAAACCACCTGCCGGTATCGATCCCCAGCGGAGCTCCACCGGCCACAAAAATCCTCACCCGCCCGCCAAACGCCTCTTTCACCTTCGAGTAGACCAGCTTGTTTGCCAGCTTCCATCCCACTGAAGTAGGCCTGCGGCCGTCATACACCGTATCGATGTGCGCCGAGCCCAGCTTCACGGCCCACGCCAGAATCCGCTTCTTCACCGGCGAAAGCGACGACTGCCGCTCCACCTCCTGGCGAATCTTTTCAAACACCCGCGGCACGCCCACCAGCACCGTCGGCCTGATCTCCTTCATTGCCTGCGGCAGTTTGTCAAACTTCGGGCAATACGCCACCTGCACCCCGAAGGCGTACATCACGTAATCCAGCACCCGTGCCGTCACATGCGACAAGGGCAGAAACGAAATCAACGCGTCCGTCGGACAGAAATCAAAATCCGATGCCGCGTAGTTCATGTCGATCGCAATATTCCCGTGCGTCAGCGCCACGCCTTTGGGCTCCCCCGTCGTTCCCGAGGTATAAATCAGTGTGGCCAGGTCCTTACGTTCCACTGAGCGCACCAGAGCGTCAAAAACCGGGTCCCGCTCCGCGCCGCTGTCGTCCGCGCCGGCAACCACCCCGCTGAACGAAGTTGCCCCTTCCGGCAATGGGGCCGAATCCATGATCAGAATCCGCTCCAGGTCCGTCTGCTCCCGCACCGCGTAGATCTTGTCGAACTGCTGCCGCGTTGAAACCACGGCAATCCGGCACCCCGCATCCTTCACCAGCACGGCAATCTGCTCCCCCGTCAGGGTCGGATAGATCGGCACGTTCACCGCTCCAATGCTCAGGGCGGCAAAGTCCGTTACGGCCCACTCCCAGCGGTTCTCGCCGATCAGGGCAATCCGGTCGCCCTTTTCGGCGCCCCAGGCCAGAAACGCCTGCGCCAACGTCCGCACCCGGTGGTAAATCTGGTCTGAGGAAATCGGTTGCCATTGGCCAAACTCGTCCTGCCACAGAATCGCGCGCGGGTTGGCTGCCGCGGCTACGCGGCGAAACAGATCATTCAGGGTATTCAGTGTTCCGATAGGTTTCATGGTTTGAATGGGGTACGCGAGCGCGTCCTGCGCCGCGACCAATCGAGTGTATCAGCGCAGACCAACCCTTGTGTCCCACAATTTTCCGGTGTCCCCCTTCCAGGGGTTCCCGGCTCCGGCAGTCAATTTGCATACTTATGCATTTCTGATGTATATTTATTCAATCGCGCCCCGGAAGTCTTGGGCGCGTTTCGATTTTGTTTGGCCATGCCCATGAAGCTGCAAAGACAAAACGCCATCCGTGAATTGCTCTCCAGCTCCCTGGTTACCAACCAGGACGAGCTGCGCCGCAAGTTGCGCCGCCGCGGCATTCACGTCACCCAGGCCACTCTGTCGCGGGATATCCACGAGCTCCGCCTCACCAAGGGCCCCACCGGCTATTCCATGCCCGGCAACGGCAACAACGCCGCCGCCGTCCTTGAAGACGACGGCCCGCCCTCTCTCGCAGAAATGATTGAGAGCTTCGGCCTCCGCGTCCGCCAGGCCATGAACCAGGTCGTCATTGGCACCGTCATGGGCGGAGCTCAGCCAGTGGCCGCCTCCCTTGACCACGCCGGCTGGAGTGAAGTCGTGGGCACCGTCGCCGGCGATGACACCGTTCTCGTCATCTGCCCTGACATTCGCAACGCAGCCGAAGTGGAATCTCGCTTGAGAAAGATTTTGGAGTCATGACCGATACGGTGCAAACAGCGGTTGTCGGAGTAACCGGGTACGCGGGCGCTGAACTGGCCAGGCTCTTGCTCCATCATCCCCGCCTCAAGGGCAAGCCCCCCGTCTTCGCCGGCCGCGTTGATGCAGCCGATCTTGCGCGCGGCGGCGTTCCTTTGGCCGAAATTCACCCCCAGTTGGCCGGCCCCGCCGGCACACTCAAGCAGGAACCCTTCTCATGGGACCTCCTCACCAGCCGCGGCGTCCAGATTCTGTTCCTGGCCACGCCCCACGAACAATCCCGTGAATGGGTTCCCGAAGCCCTGGAGCGCGGCCTTCGCGTCATCGACCTCAGCGGCGCATGGAGGCTCACCGTCGAGGCCAATCGCGCCGTCTATGACTTTGACGACGACGGCACCGACCTCGCCGCCGCCACCCAGGCCCAGGCTGTCTACGGCATGCCTGAGCTGCATCGCGCCCAGATCGCTGGTGCAAAGCTCATCGCCAACCCCGGCTGTTACGCCACCTCCGTCATCCTCGCCCTCAAGCCCCTCGTCGCCGCCGGCCTTATCGACCTCGACCACGGCATCGTCGCCGACTCGAAGAGCGGTGTCAGCGGCGCGGGCAAAGCCCCCACCGCCAAAACCCATTACATGTATGCGGCAGACAACCTCTCCGCCTATGGCGTCTTCAACCATCGCCATACCGGCGAGTTGCTCGAGCAGATCGGCCTCAGCGCAACCCAGATCACCTTCACACCCCATCTGCTGCCCATTCCCCGCGGCATCCTTTCCACCATCTACATCCGCTTCCGCGAGCCGCAAACCCGCGCGGCCGTTGCTCAGGTTTACCACGACTTCTTCGCTGGCAGCCCCATGGTCCGCCTCTATGACAAGGCCCTGCCTCAGATTCAATACGCGGCCCACACAAGCTACGCCGATATCGGCTTTCAAATTGCCAATGACAGCCGCCGCGCGGTCATCGTCAGTTGTCTCGATAACCTGTTGAAGGGCGCGTCCAGTCAGGCCGTCCAGAATATGAACATCATGCTCGGTTACGGTGAAGCGGAGGGCCTGGAATGAAGTACGTCGTCAAACTCGGTGGCGCAGGCCTCGAAAACCCAAACCTCCTTCAGGGCTGCACCCGCGCCATCACGGAACTGGTCCGCGACGGCAACCAGGTCGCCGTCGTCCATGGCGGAGGCATTCAGCTCACCCGCACCCTCAAGGCCCTCGGCAAGCAGAGCGAATTCATCAACGGACTCCGCACCACCGACGCAGAAACCCGCGACGCGGCCCTCATGGTCTTTGCCGGCAAGGTGAACAAGGGCCTCGTCGCCTCCTTCGGCGCTCTCGGCCAACCGGCCATCGGCCTCTCAGGCGGCGACGGCCTGCTCTTCCGCGCCCGCAAAAAGCGCACCGCTCCCGACCTCGGCTTTGTCGGCGAGATCGTCGCCAGCGACCCACGCTGGCTCGACGCCATCTGGGCGCTCAGCGGCGTTCCCGTCCTCTGTTCCATGGCGCTAGGATTCGACGGCGAGTACTACAACATCAACGCCGACGAAATGGCCTCCGCCTGCGCCATCGCCTGCCGTGCCGACGCCCTTGTCTTCCTCACCGACGTCCCCGGCGTCAAAGGCGCCACGGGCGAAGTCCTTCGATGGCTCTCCATCGATCAAATCGCCGAGATGGCCAAAAGCGAAGTCATCTCCGGCGGCATGTTGCCAAAGCTCAGCGCCTGCCGTGAGGCCCTCCTCAACGGCGTAAAGCGCGTACGTATTCTTCCCGCTGAAGCTGCCGGCTCCCTTCCCGACCTGTGCAGCTCCCGCGTAGCACACGGCACTGAAGTCATGGTGGCGTAACCCCTGGGTAGTCAGGAGAGATTGAATTGACCCACCTCGATCAGATTCGTGCCGCGGAAAGCCGGCTGCTGCTTTCCACCTACGACCGCAACCCCCTCCTCTTCGTCGGTGGCGAGGGCGTAAATATCATTAGCGAGGACGGTACGAAGTACCTTGACCTGCTCAGCGGCATCGGGGTCAACGCCCTCGGCTACGCTCAACCCGTCATCGAGCAGGCCATCGCCCAGCAGAGCCGTAAGCTTATCCACACCTCCAACCTCTACTACCACGAGGGCCAGGCAGAACTCGCCCTCCGCCTCACCGAGCGCACCGGCCTTGACCGCGTCTTCTTCTCCAACACCGGCACTGAAGCCTGGGAGGGCGCCCTCAAACTCGCCCGCGCCCACGCCGGCCTCCAGCGCGCCGCTGGCACACAGATCGGTACGAAGTTCCTCGCCCTTGAGCAGAGCTTCCACGGCCGCACCTTCGGCTCCATGTCCACCACCTACAAGCAGAAGTATCGCGAACCCTTTGCCCCCGGCGTCCCCGGCGTCGAGTTCGTCCGCTTCAACGACATTGCCGACCTCCGCGCCAAGTTTTCCAACGAGGTCTGCGCTATCCTCCTTGAAGCCATCCAGGGCGAAGGCGGCGTGCGCCCCTTGACCCAGGAATTCTTCGCCGAAGCCCGTGCCCTCGCATCCTCCACCGGCGCGCTCCTCATCGTCGACGAAATCCAGGCCGGCATGGGCCGCACCGGCAAATGGTGCGCCTATCAGCACTACGGCATCCAGCCCGACGTGACCACCCTCGCCAAGCCCCTCGCCGGCGGCGTCCCTCTCGGCGCAGTCCTCTGCACGGAAGAGGTCTCCCACGCCATCCACGCCGGCATGCACGGCACCACCTTCGGCGGCGGCCCGCTTGCCTGCGCCGTCGCCATCGCCGTCATTGATTACATCGAGAAAGAAGACCTTCTCGTCCACGCAACCGAAGTCGGCGACTACTTCCAGTCCCAGTTGCGCTCCCTCGCCGCCCGCCACAGCGCCATTGTCGACGTCCGCGGCAAAGGCCTCATGCTGGCCGCCGAGCTCGACTCCGCCGACCTCGCCAAGCTCGTCGTCGCTGAAATGCTCAAGCGCCGCATCCTCATCAACTGCACCAGCGATACGGTCCTGCGCTTCCTGCCGCCCTACATTCTTGAGCGCGCCCACGTTGACACCGCCATCGCCGCACTTGACGAGATCTTTACCGAACACGCCGCCCAAACCGCAGCTTCATCCACAGGAGGACACCATCGTGGCTAGCAAATCCCTCATCGAGCGCCCGCCTTCCCCGGTTCCCGTGCAGAAAGATCCTGACATTCTCGCCGCCGCCGCGCGCCTCGCCGGTGAAGACATGTGCTCCATCTCCGACCTCTCCAGCGCCGAGGTCCGCGCCATCCTCAAGCTCGGCCACGACGTCAAGCGCAATCCCGGCGAGTACCGCCATGCCCTTGACGCCAAGCAGATGGTCCTCATGTTTGAGAAAGCCAGCCTGCGCACCCGCCTCAGCTTCGAGGCCGGCATCAACACCCTCGGCGGCAACGCCATCTTCTTCGACCAGACCAACTCGCCCCTGGGCGAGCGCGAGTCCATCGCCGACGTCGCCCGCAATGTCGAGCGCTGGGTCGACGTCATCGTCCTGCGCACCTACGCCCACGACACCATCACGGAGATGGCTGCCAACGCCCGCGTCCCCGTCATCAACGCGCTCTCTGACTTCGAGCATCCCTGCCAGGCCCTCGCCGACTTCATGACCCTCGACGAGCATCGCGGCTCCCTGCCCGGCGCCAACTTCACCTATGTCGGCGACGGCAACAACGTCTGCCACTCGCTGATGCTCACCGGCGCGCAGCTCGGCGTCAACGTCACCGTCGCCACGCCCCGCGGCTACTCGCCCGACATCGAGATCGTCACCCTCGCCCGCGACATCGCCCAGGCCAACGGCTGCGAGCTCCGCCTCCTGCAAGACCCGCAAGCCGCCGTCGAAGGCGCGGACGCCGTCTACACCGACGTCTGCGTCAGCATGGGCTTCGAGCACGAGTCCACCAAGCGCGCCCCCATCTTCCGCCCCTTTCAAGTGAACGAAGCGTTGATGCAAAAAGCTCAACCCCACGCCGTGTTCATGCACTGCCTCCCCGCCCGCCGTAACGCGGAAGTTACGGATGCAGTCCTCGACGGCCCGCAGTCCATCGTGTTCGACCAGGCGGAAAACCGCATGCACGCGCAGAAAGCCCTGTTACTGCTCCTACTCGGCGGCCTGGCAAATGTGGGAGCTTTTAGCTGCTAGCTTCTAGCCTCTAGCTTCTTTCGCAGTTACGTACAACTCTGGCTCGCGGTCGCGCACTAGCCAGGAGCTAGAAGCTGACGGCTAGAAGCTTCGAAAGGTTCTCAAAGAATGTCTGTAATTCTCGAATCCCTGCCCGTCGGCCAGAAAGTCGGCATTGCCTTCTCCGGCGGGCTTGATACCTCCGCCGCCCTGCACTGGATGAAGCAGAAGGGCGCTCGTCCCTACGCCTATACAGCCAACCTCGGCCAGCCCGACGAAACCGACTACGACGCCATTCCGCGTGCTGCCCTCGAATATGGCGCCGAAAAGGCACGCCTCATCGACTGCCGCGGCCCGCTCGTTCGCGAAGGCATCGCCGCGCTACAGGCCGGAGCCTTCCACATCAGCACCGCCGGCGTCGCCTACTTCAACACCACCCCCATCGGCCGCGCAGTCACCGGCACCATGCTGGTGGCCGCCATGAAGGAGGACGATGTAAACATCTGGGGCGACGGATCGACTTTCAAGGGCAATGACATCGAGCGCTTCTACCGCTACGGCCTCCTCGTCAATCCCAACCTCAAGGTCTACAAACCCTGGCTCGATGCTGCTTTTATCGACGAGCTAGGCGGCCGCGCTGAGATGTCCGCCTTCATGCAGAGCCACGGCTTCGCCTACAAAATGTCCGCCGAGAAAGCCTACTCCACTGACTCCAACATCCTCGGCGCTACGCACGAAGCCAAAGACCTCGAACACCTCTCCACCTCCATGAAGATCGTCGCTCCCATCATGGGCGTTGCCCATTGGCGCGACGACGTAGAAATCCAGCGCGAACAGGTCGTCGTCCGCTTTGAAGAAGGCTTTCCCGTCGCCCTCAGCGGCCAGCAATTTGCCGACCCCGTCGCCCTTCTTCTTGAAGCTAATCGCATTGGCGGCCGCCACGGCCTCGGCATGTCCGATCAAATTGAAAATCGCATCATCGAAGCCAAATCCCGCGGCATCTACGAGGCCCCCGGCCTCGCCCTGCTCTTCATCGCCTACGAGCGCCTCATCACCGGCATCCACAACGAAGACACCATCGAGCAGTACCGCGACCACGGCCGCAAACTCGGACGGCTCCTCTACCAGGGTCGCTGGTTCGATTCTCAGTCGATTATGTTGCGCGAAGCCGCCCAGCGCTGGGTCGCCAAGCCCATCACCGGCGAAGTCACAATCGAGCTGCGCCGCGGCAACGACTACTCCATCCTCAACACCGAGTCGCCCAACCTCACCTTCCATCCCGAGCGCCTCAGCATGGAGAAGACTGAATCCACCTTCTCCCCGCGCGACCGCATCGGCCAGCTCACCATGCGCAATCTCGACATT
>Ga0302320_10011689_pt1 | contig 18539 bp, 13 predicted proteins | sample Bog_T0_3_FD_202130 | JGI IMG/M metagenome (GOLD analysis project Ga0302320, IMG submission 202130) | Peat permafrost microbial communities from Stordalen Mire near Abisko, Sweden - Bog_T0_3 | ecosystem: Environmental > Terrestrial > Soil > Wetlands > Peat | place: Sweden: Abisko, Stordalen Mire...
CGCCTCGGCCGCTACCCCGTCCCGTTGGGGTCGCCGGCGGCGTCTGGCCATCCGCGGACGGCGGCCGGGCGAACCCGCCAAATTCAGTGGCAATGACCGGATAATTGGCGGCGGCAAAACCGAAATCCTCCTCCCATTTCGGTTCCCACGGCTGCGACCGCTTGTTGGCGTACGGGTGGACCGTGTAGCCGATGCCCTCGGCGGCAATCGGGCTGAGGATGATGGGCGTCAAATCGTAGGCCCAATCAAATCCCGCCACCAGCGGTATGGCCTGCGGATTGTAAGCGCGGATGATGGTAATCTCCTCCTCCACGATTCTTTTCCAATCCGACCAGGCAATCGGGCCCAGTTGGTTGCGATAAGTGGTCGGCTCGTTGAAAAGTTCGTAGAACACGACCGTGTTGTGTCCGGCGTAATGCCGGGCCATGATCCGCCAAAAACTGTAAGTTTCCAGCCGGGACGTCTCATACATCGGATCCTGGAAAACTTCCGTCTCCAGATTTCCGATCGTATGCCAGTCCAGAATGACATACATTTGCAGTTCGGTACACCATCCCACCGCCTGATCCAGCAGTTTGATGTACTCCGTTGGCGTCCGTTCCCGCCACGCGACCGGATGAATGGGGATGCGGACCAGTTTCGCGCCCATCTCCTTCACCTTGACAAAATAATCCTTCGACCAATGCCCCTGCATCTCCAGCTTGTCCGGGTCTGAAATATCCAGCCCGCGGAAGAGCACGGTGTTTCCGTCCGGGTCCACGAACTTGTTGCCTTTGACCGAAATCAGAGGCATCTGCTTGTTGTTGACGCTGTAAGCCCGCAGCCCCGGGGCGGCGTCGTGCCACCAGGCGTGGAGTCGCTTGGGGGCGTTGGTTTGCGCCGGCGGCGCCGGCGGATTGGCGTTTTGGGCGACAGCGATGGCTTGCAGGGACAACACGGCCAGCACAACCATTCCGAAGTGTGTGGTTTTTGTTTTCATAAGTGTCGAAAGCTCCATCGTCCGCCGAGACGGCGGGCGCACGGATTGACTCCACCCTCCCTCGCTGCCAAGGCCGCGGTGGCGGCTCGGAGCATACCACCGGCGTGGACGGCGCGCAGAAGCCATGGAATGCGAATCGGTGAAATGATAGCTCTTGCACAATAGCCAACGAACCCCAAGAGCACCTACCCACTTTTGTCAATTCCTTGCTGTAATTTGTGCCGAAATCACCGTGTTGTTTGAAGAATACGATTGCCAACGATGGCAGACAGGGCTACTCCCACACCATGACCTCAAACCAATGGAAGAGAATGGTGGCCCCTCGAGTCACCCGCCGCTGCGCCCTCGCATTGGCATTGATCTTTGCCTTGGGACTGGGCCGGCCAGCCGGCCTGCTCGCGCAACCGGCCGCAACACCCGTGGCGCAGCCCGGCGCCGCTTCCGCTCCGACGCCGGAAAACTACCTTCGTCTGGCCGACGAGGTCGAAGCCAATCTCAAAGACCAGGTTCTGGCGAAGTGGTTTCCCCGTGCGGTGGACGACAAAAGCGGAGGGTTTTTTCAGAGTTACAATGACGATTGGTCGCCCGGCCGGGCCGCCGGGAAGGCCATCGTCTATGAATCCCGACTGACCTGGACGGCCGCGCAGGCGGCGGCGCGCTTCCCCGCCCAGGCCGCCATGTACACCGCAGCCGCCCGGCACGGGCTGGATTTTTTGGCCAATAAATTGTGGGACCAGAAAAACGGCGGGTTTTACTGGACGGTGGACGACAATGGTAATCCCACCGGCGGTCGCGGCGGAAACGACGGCGGCGCCAAACAGGAGTACGGCAACGGCTTCGGCATCTATGCCGCGGCGGCCGTTTACAAGCTTACCCGTGACCCTGCCGCGCTCGACCTCGCCAAAAAGGGCTTTCTTTGGTTCGACGATCACGGCCACGACGCGGTCAACGGCGGTTATTTCGAACTCCTGACGGCGGACGGAAAGCCGAATACCAACAGCACCCCCACCGTCGGCGGCGGTCCCAACGGCAAGACCATGAACAGCACCATTCACATGCTCGAGGCCCTGACCGGTCTCTACGAAGTCTGGCCCGACCCCAAGGTCAAGGCCCGGTTGCAGGAACTGTTCGACATTCTGCGGGACAAGATCGTCGCCGATCCCGGCTACCTCATTCAGTTTCTTGACACGGACTGGAAGCCGCGCCCGGCGGAGGACTCCTACGGCCACGATGTCGAGGCCGGTTACCTGCTGGTCGAGGCGGCGGCGGCGTTGGGGCAGCCCGGGGACGCACGCACCTGGACGGCCGCGCGCAAGCTGGTGGATCATGCCCTCGCCGTCGCCTGGGACAAAAATCTCGGCGGATTGTACAACGCCGGTCGCATCGAAGGCGGCAATTTCGCGCCATCGCGGGAATGGTGGGTCGAAGCCGAGATGCTCAACGCCCTCCTCCTGATGCACGAACATTACGGCCAGGACAATCCGCGATACTGGAACGCCTTCCTCGCCGAGTGGGGCTGGATCAACCAGCACGGCCTTGACCGCGTCAACGGCGGTTGGTGGCCGCGGGTCAACAACGACGGTTCGCCCGTCCACGGCGTCAAAAGCGACGCCTGGACCGAGTGCTACCATCAAGGTCGCGCCTTGCTCAATGTCTCCGCGCGACTGCGCAGCCTCGCCGCCGGCGCCGCAAAATAAGAACCCGCTCGATCGTTCCGCTCTGCCGCATCCAAGCACAATCTGCGTTGGAAGGAGAAGTCCCGTCGCAGAATATTAAAATGTCTCACATTTGAACCTCATCAACGCCTGGCATCTTCCAGGTTAACCCGCGCCATGCCAAAGATGACGCGTCCGTGTTCTGCGCGTGGCGCTCGCGCCGTCTGCAACAGAGAGAGGTACCAGTTTTGGTTCCGAATGCCCCGATTGACAGGGTAAATCGCCGGGGGCAATGTCCTCGCATGAACACGCCAAAACTTCGCGCTTTCGCACCTTCGCGTCAACCACTGCAATCCCTTTTGTGCCTGGCGTTACTGGGCTGCTGGACTGGACGACTGGACGCCGCCCAGCCGTGGCAGGAGATTTCCATGCCTACGGTTGGCGAGGCGGCGGCGTTGTTTGCCAATCCGCCCAAGGAATACGGCGCCATCTACTGGGCGCTGGGTTGGCCGCCGAACAAGGAGCGCATTCTGGCCGACATCGAGCATCTCACCACCAACGGCGGCGGCGGCTACATGATCAACAGCGGCAGCCGGCAGACCAAATACTTGACGCCAGAGTACATGGAGCTGTTCAAGTTCACGGTGGAGGAGTGCAAGAAGCGGGGCTTGAAAATGTGGATAGACGGCGAAGATGGTTATCCCGACGGTTTCGCCGGTGGCCGGATCAGCAAATTCTATCCGCAGTTGGGCATGCAGGGGATCATCGCCGACGCCCATTACACGGTAGCGCCGGGCCAGACGCTCGACATCGCGCTGCCCGCCGGTGCGCTCGGCATCATTGCGAGTCCCCGTGGCGAAATAGCCGCAACGTCGTCCTCGGTAACCAACACCGATGTGCCGTTGCCCGCGGACGGTCAGTTTAAGTGGACGGCGCCGGGCAGCACCGTGACGGGTGGGGATCGGTTGCTCAGTTGGGAAGTGGACTTTCAAGGAAGCCCCGGCGAGCCGCGCTACACGGCAGTCTGCGGGCAGACGCTCAGTTTTCCGCTGCCCCCGGGCACCCGGGCCATTCGCGCCAGTGCGGTCAGCGGCGGGCGCGGACGGGGCGGCGGCGGCGGAGCGGCCACGCCGCGCACGGTGCTGCCGTTGCCCGCGAACGGGCAGTTCAAATGGACCCCGCCGGACAGTCGCGCCTGGGAAATCACCTTTGTCCGCCATCTCTACCGCAGTTCGCCCACGCGCGCGGGCGAGCGCGAGGATGGCACGAGAGACAAGGACAGCCTTTATGCGCTGATTGACTATCTGGACCCGGACGCCACCGATACTTACATCAAAATCGTGCAAGAAGCCTACGGAAAGGCCGCCGGCGACGAGTTTGGCAAAACCATCCTCGGTTTCCGCGGCGACGAAACTGATTACACTGGTTTCATTCCGTGGACACCCAAGCTCCTGGAGACGTTCCAAAAGCAAAAAGGCTACGACCTCGCGCCCTACATCGCGCAATTCTTCGTCAACCCGCTGACGGAGGAGGCGCGACGCGTCCGGGCCGATTATTGGGATGTTTGGAGCGGCCTGTTCCGCGACAATTTCTACAAGCGGATGCAGGATTGGTCGCTGGCGCACAATATGGTTTACATGGTTCACTTGAACCACGAGGAAACCATGTTAAGCGGCGGCGGCGGCGAAGACATGACCAAGAACGAAGGCTCCTTCTGGCGCGACATGCGCTACATCGGCGTCCCCGGGGTGGATAATCTCAACCAGATCGGGCCCGGCATCGTTGCCGACTTCCCGAAGCTGGCCGGTTCCGCCGCCCATTTGTTTGGGCGTCCCCAGGCCTGGTCGGAAGAGGGCGGCGATCCGGGTCAACACGGGAAGTTCGTCTTCGATTACCAGCTCGTGCGCGGCCTGAACTACATGAACATCCGCGAGGTTAACTCCGTGCCATCCGCCGCCGTCGCCGCCTTGGAAAACCCGGACGCCTCCATCGGCTGGTATGTCAGCCGGGCGCAGTATCTGATGGCCATCGGCCGGCCCGCTGCCCAGGTGGCGCTTTTTCATGCGTCTGACAGCTATTGGTTGAACGACAAGGAAGCCGACGACGCGCAACTCAAGTTGGTGACGGAATTGATGGAGCGTCAGATTGACTTCGACCACATTGACCCGGATTCGCTGGCCTCAATTTGCACCCTCGAAGGCGGCGGATTGAAAAACCTCAGCGGCCAAATTTATCGCGCGGTGATTTATCCGACTTCGACTGTAATCCAAAAGGCCGTGCTGCAACGGTTGCGCGACTTCGCGGCCGGCGGCGGCAAAGTCATATTCGTCGGCCGCACGCCTTCGATGGTGGTGGACCGCACGTTTCTGCATCCGGATCCCGCGCCCGACCTGAGCTTCGCCACCTTGTTGGAACCGACGCCGGAAATAACCGACAAGGTCGTCGCCGCGCTCCCGCCGCCGGACGTCAAACTCGACGCCCCGTGTCCACCGATCAAATACATCCATCGCCATCTCAAGGACGGCGAAGTGTATCTGTTCTTCAACGAATCCAGCCGCAGCCAGTCGCGCACCGCCACGCTCATCGGCACGGGGCAGGTTCAGGTTTGGGACCCGAGCCGGGGGACGATTCAGGCGCTGGCCGGTGTCGCGCCGGGCAACGGCAGCGTGGCCGTGCCCCTGTCGCTCGAAGCGCAGGAAACGCGCTTCGTCGTCATTGGCGCGTTGCCAACCGGACCGGAGGTGTTGGCGCCGATGGTCTCCGCCGGGCAGGTCATCATCCCCTTGGACAGCGATTGGTCGGTCACCTTGGGCGAAAAACAATTGACAAACGCCCTCAAGAGCTGGGAGGAGATGGGGGTCACATCGTTCTACGATGTGGCGGTCTATCAGCGGGAATTCACCATCGCGTCGGCCCTGCCGCGCGGCCAGCGCGCCTACCTTGATTTGGGCAACGTGCATGAAGATGCCCGTCCTCGTGTTAATGGCACCCAACTCGAAACGCGCTCCTGGCCGCCTTATATTTGGGACGTGACCCAGTTGATCAAGCCCGGCGCCAACACGTTGGAGGTTCAAGTAAAGGCGGCCGCTCCGCCACAAGAACGGCGCGGAGGCGGCGCGGTTGGTGCAACGGCTCGTCGCGGTGCGCCCGGCCCGGCGACTCAACCGGCCGGCGCTCCGCCCGCCGCCGGTGGCACTCGGGGCCCGGGTGCGCGGCGGGGTGGCCCGGCCGCTCCAGCGCCCAATTCTGGAATGCTCGGCCCCGTCCGCATCCTGGCGCAATAAAAAGCGACGGAGAGGGGGCTTAGGGCGCCATCTCCACGGACTGTTGCTGCACCCAGCCGCTGTGGTTGGCGGCGTCGGCCACTTCCAGCCAGCCATCCTTTTTGTCAATCACACGAAGCTCCGCCCCGTCGTGCGCGGTGAAAACGCTCTGGGACTCCTCCAGCGGACTGAGCCGCACCACCGCCTCCGGCACCACCACGACGGAAGATTGCGTTCCGTAGCGCGCATCCAGCGCCAGGCCGAGGCAGACCGTCCCGCAGACAGCCGCCGCCGCCAACGTCCAGACCACGCCGCCGGTGGATTTTCTCATGGACGGCCAGATCTGGCGCGATGTCAATACGATAAAAAACGACGCCACCAAAACGGCCGCCAGCACGCTCCATTCGTTCAGCGTGAGGCGCGTGACCCATCGGGTCCAACTGTTCCCGGGAATGGCCGGCGCGCCGACGCCCTGATTGCGGGCAAAGCGCAGATTGGCCCGAACGTCCGGGTCGCGCGGCGCCAGTTCTTCCGCCCGACGGAAGGCGCAAATCGCACGGCCCAATTGTCCCGCCTTGAACCACGCGTTGCCCAGATTGAAGAAAACCGCCGCGGAGACACTGCCGCTCTCCGTCATTTTTTCGTAGGCGGCGGCGGCGACCGCATATTTGCCTTCGGCGTAAAGTTTATTGGCGGCGTCAAACTGGTCGGACCCGTTGCCGGCGTGCGCGATGGAAGCCGCAGCCAGGAGTAACAGCAGGCAACCAACGCTCTGCAACTTGCCATTCGCGGTGGCGCCGGCGGACTGCGGCTGCACGCGCTGCAAATCGTGGAGCGCCGTTTTGACCTTGGGAATCAGGGAGGCCAGTTCCTGCTCGGTGTGTTCGGGAGCAAAACGGAATTGGTTGCAGGCGTGGAATAATTCGCGCAGTAACCCGGCGGTTTCTTCGCCCAGTCCACGGGCTTGCGCGTGGTCCAAGACCGCCTCGGTAATCGCCGAGGCCGGCAGATCCAATCGCTCGCCCAATTGTTCCTGCAGGAGACGAACGACCGTGCCGTAAAACGCCTCGGCGTCGTTGGCCTTGGCTTGGTTCGCCAGTTCGCCCAAACCGCCTTCCACCAAACGCTTCACCTCCCGGCGACGGCGCAAGCGCGGGTTGTTCGCCAGATTGTCTTTTTGCCGCCGCCAGATCAGCGCGCAAATCCACAACAGCGGCGCGGCGAGTTGCCACGCCAGGAAACCGGGGCGACGCAGAAAAATCGGTCCGCCTTCCGCCAAGGTTCCCAGATGCACTTTGATGTTGACAATCTCCTGGGCGGGAGGCGTCGCTTCGCTGACGGGCGCGGCCGGGGCCGAAATACTCGGCTGCGCCGCGCCGCCGGGAAGGACGTTCAGCGGAATCGGCGCATGGGACAGCGTGCGATAAGACCCGGAACCGGGATCAAAATAGGTAAATGCATACGCCGGGATTTCCTTGATGCCCACATTTTGCGGTGTGATCACCTGTTCGAAATACTTTGAGCCCTCCAGTTGCAACGGGTCGCTGGATTCGAATTTCTTTTGCGGCGGGTAGGTCTTGAACTCCTGCCAGGCCGGACCATCCGTGGCCAACGTTACGGCGTCAAACGCGCCCGTGCCGGTAACCCGCACTTTTAGGGTGATGGGGTCGCCCACCGCCACCGTCGTGGGTCCGGCCTCGAATTGTGCCAGTTGAAAACGCCCGACGGCTCCACTAAAGCCGGGAGGAACGTCATTAGTCGGCATCGGCAGGACATTGAAGTCGAGAATGTCACTACTGGCGTTGAAAGGGGTTGGGTCCACCGCTTGCCCCCACATCGTCCTCTGGGTGTAGATTGTCACGTTCCAAGAGGCCGGACCCAGAGCGAATTTTCCTGATTTGGTCGGTGTCGCCGGCAAACGGAAGGCCAGCAAATTATAGGGGACTCCGCGGATGTTAACCTGGGAACGTCCGGGATTTTCCGGCAACTGTCCGAGAGCGAAGGCCTCGCTGGACAATTGCGGCGGCTGCGCACCGGTGGCGAATTGGTAATAACATCTGATCTCCAACGGGATGGTTTCGCCGACATAAATCGTATTTGTCGGCGCCACCAGCCTCACGAAGGCCGGTTGCAACTGGTCCGGATTGGTCGGCAGGCTTCCTTTGACCACCTTCAAAGTCAACGGCTTGGTCGCCACCTGCCGGCTGTCCACGATCGCCTGCATGGCGGGGATGGTGAAGGTGCCTTCCCGTTGCGGCCGGACCTCAATTGTGATGATTGTCTTGGTGGTGACACGGCCATTATCGATCAGCGTTTGCTTTTGGGAACTTTGACCTCCGTATTGCAATCCTGGAACAGGCCGCGGACTGATCTGGCTGTCCAGACGTCCGTTTTCCACCGTAAAAGTCAAGGTGGCCGATTCCCCGAGGCTGATGGAATCCCGGTCCAGGCTGGCGTCGAATTTTGCCTGCGCAAAAGCGGAAACAGCAACGAACAGGCAAATTGCCAGCCCCCCCCAAACAAAAAAACGCCTTACCTTGGCAGGCCGGTGCGGTACGCGACAGCGCGCGGCGTTCTGCGCAAAGCCGTCGTCCGTCGTCGCCCTGAATTCTTCAATCCAACCGCTTATGTTCGCCTCAAAACTGTTCACCATAGACAAGACAGTCTATTATTTGCCTCTGTTCATTCGTGAGGCAAGGAGGGAGTTGCCAGCGATTGGCGGTCCGACGAAAGGGGTTCTTCTATCATTCCGTCTCCAGCGCGAAAATCCGCCCCGTGTTCTCCGCTTGCGCGTCGAAGCTCAAAACGTAAAGTTCCCCGTCGTTGTCCTCGGAAAAACTCTCAATATTCTTCGGTTGCGCCAGCAGCATGGCATCGGCCGTCAACTTGCCGTTCTCATATCGCATGCCCCAGATCGTCCCGACAACGTAGTCGGCATAGACATAAACTCCACGGAGCGCCGGATACTTGTTTCCGCGATACACATAACCGCCCACGATACACGCGCCGACTCCGTGATTGGGAAACCGCGATTCCGGCAGCAAATTCGCCTTGTGCGGATACTCCATCAGCGGCTCGATGAATTGCGCGCCCACCGGGCCGGGCTTGAAATGATGCGACCCCTCGCGGACGGGCCAGCCGTAATTGCCGCCCTTGACGATCAAGTCAACTTCCTCCCACAAATCCTGCCCAACATCTCCGGCCCACAGTTCGCCGGTCTGCCGGTCGAAGCTGAACCGCCACGGCTCGCGCAGTCCCCAGGCGTAGATCTCATGGCGAGCGCCCGAACCGGCCAAATCCGGCTCGCCGACGAAGGGATTGTCAGCCGGAATCGCGTACGGAAGTGTCCGGCCGGCTTTTCCGCGTCCGCCACCGGGCATCTCCGTCCTGCCGTTAACGTCAATTCGCAGTATTTTGCCCAGCAACGCCGACGGATTCTGGCCGTTGCCGGCGGGATCGTTGCCCGATTCGCCGTCGCCGAGGCCGATGTAAAGGAAGCCATCCGGGCCAAAGCAGAGTTCACCGCCTTTGTTGCCGCCGGAAGGTTGCTGCACCTCCAACAGAATCCGCTCCGACGCCAGATCAGCCAGATTGGCATTCGTGGCCGAGACCTTGAACTCGCTGATAACCGACCGGCGCGGGTAAAGCGCGTTCCGGTTTGTGTTCAACTGATTGTAGTAAACGTAAAAAAGTCCGTTGGTTTTGAAACCCGGATGGAGCGCCATGCCCAGCAAACCTTCGTTGTTTTTGTCAATATGAGGTTTGCGGTCGGTGATGTTGAGAAACTCCTGCGCGACGCTGCCGTCGCTCCCTTTTTGCGTGATCAGAATCCGGCCATTCTGCTCGGCGATGAACATCCGCCGGGAACCATCGGGCGCCTCGGACATCCACAAGTCACGATCCAACGCCAACGCGGGATAAGCCGGAGCCAGTCGGACTTTGGGCAAAGGCTGTGCGCCAGCAGGCGCGATCCATCCGACCAGCACACAGGCCATCACGACTCGGACAAGGGGTAATTTGAGCACGCAAAAAAATACCCACAAGCCGCCCGCGTTGTAAAGCGGGCAGGCGACGGCAATTGTGTCTATTTAACCGCGGGTTTGAGGACGACTTCCAGGCCTTCGCGAGCGGCATCGACTTGCAGGGGTTCGTTCAATGTGGCGACGAAGGTGCGGCCCCACTCGGCCATTTGGGTGACTTTTTCGTCGTTGTGCGAAGGGTCGTGATGGAAGAGGTAAAGGCGTTTGACGTCGGCGTTGGTCGCCAGCGCGACGGCGTCGTCCACGCAGCCGTGGCCCCAGCCGACGCGGGTTTGGTACTCGGTGAGATCGTATTGCGAGTCGAGGATGAGGAGTTCGGCCCCGCGCACGAAATCAGTCAGGCGCTCGTCCATGCGGCGGCCGTACTGCAGGAATTCGGTGGAGCTGGCGACTTCGGGCTGGCCGGTGTGAAACTTGTAGCGCTGGTACGGTTCGTTGTCGGGCAGGTAGGCGATGGCGCCGGCGCTGGTGTTGAGACGGTAGCCGACGCAGACGCCGGGATGATTGAGAAACATCGTCTTGACTTCAACTGGCCCGATGGAAAAGGTCGAGTCCTTGAGTTCCTCGATGGTAATGTGTCCGGGCAGTTGCTGGAACCCGACTGGAAAATAAGGGCTTTCCATCTGGCTGGAGAGGACGGTGTGGAGTCCGGCTTGCGCGCCTTCGTAGCCGAGAATGCGCAATTTGTTGGCGGGATTGTAGGCGGCGTCGAAAAAGGGCAGGCCCTGGATGTGATCCCAATGGGTGTGGCTGATCAGCAGGGTCATGGAAAGCGGGATGCCCTTGAATTCCTTGGCGAGGTTCAAGCCGAGGCCGCGGATGCCGGTGCCGGCGTCCAATATGATGATTTCACCGTCGGCCCGGACTTCGATGCAGGAGGTGTTGCCGCCGTAGTGAACCGTGGCGGGACCGGGGGTGGGCAGGGAGCCGCGCACGCCCCAGAAACGCACGGACACCAGGTCCGGCGGGACGGCCGGAGACGGCCCAGGCGCGGCGGGACCTCTTTTGGCGGCGCGCGGGAGGGTGGAGAGGGTCGTTTCGCCGTGGCCGCGGAAAACATCCACGAGGCGGGCGAGGTCATGCTCTAAAATCGGTTTGACGACGTAATCGTCCGCTCCGGCCTCGACCGCGCCATGGCGGTCCACCCCGAAACCGCCGCTGGTGGTGAGGATGATCAGGGCGCGGGGAAACAGGTCGGTCCGGGCGCGAAGATTGCGGCAGAGTTGGAAACCATTGCAGCGCGGGGCGAGTTGGTCGCAAAGAATGAGATCGGGTTTGCGTTCAAGGGCGAGGTCGAGGCCCGCTTCGCCGTCGGCGGCTTCGATCACCGCAAACCCGGCCTGGCGAAGCCAGCGGGCGAGCGATTCACGCACCACCTGGTCCTCATCAATCAGCAAGGCGGTATTCACGACTTTAGGCGCGACCTCGGGTCATTGGTTAGACCGTGTTTACATGACAATTAGCAAATGCTCAATTGGATTCTGCAACCCCTGCGGGTTGGTTGCCGTTCCATCCGTAACCGGTGGTGTCGCTGCGCTCAACCAGCGGCTGCTTTCCGGCAGCCCTCCGGGTAGCTTCAGGGCTTGGCAACATTCAGCACCACCTCGACTCCTTCGCGGGCGGCTTCGATGATCATGGACGAGCCGCGTTGGGCGGCGAATTGGCGGGCGCGCGCGACCATGCGGGAAACTTGTTCGTCGTTGTGGTCCGGGTCGTGGTGGAACATGTAAAACCGCTTGACGTTGGCGGCGAGGGCGAAGGCGACGGAGTCGTCCGCGCAACTGTGGCCCCAGCCGACGTGTTTGTCGTATTCCTCGGCAGTGTATTGAGAGTCAAGAATAAGGACTTCGGCATCGCGGATGAAATCGAGCACTTTGCGGTCCTGCTCGTTGGCGGCTGGGACGTCGGCGCGCAGGCGATGGCTGAGTTCGACGTCGGGCAGGTAGCAAATGTCCCCGCCAGGCGTGCTCAACCGGTATCCGGTGCAGGCGCCGGGATGATTCAAAAACTGGGCGCGCACGGGAACATCCCCGATCTTGAAACCGAGGCCCTTGACTTCCTGAATGGATACGTGGCCTGGCATTTGGTGCATGCTGACCGGGAAGTAGGGGCTTTCCATCTGGCTGGACAAAGTGCTTTGCAATCCCTGCCGGGCGCCTTCAAAGCCGACCAGTGTGATCTGGTTCTTTGGATTGTAAGCCGGCATGAAGAAGGGGAATCCCTGGATATGGTCCCAGTGCGTGTGGGTGATGAGCAGGCTCAGGTGAATGGGGCGTTCCTTGAATTCGGCCACCAGCGCCAGCCCCAGACGGCGGATGCCACTGCCGGAATCAAGCACAATTATGTCGGAGCCCGCCCGCACTTCCACGCAGGAGGTGTTGCCACCGTAATGAACCGAGGCCGGTCCCGGCGTGGGGATCGAGCCGCGCACGCCCCAGAATCTCAGGCGGACGCTGCGCGATTCTGGACCGGGAGGAACGACGTTAAGCGCGGTCCCGGCACCCTGTCCCAGCAGATCGGCAAAGGTGGAGAAGTCGAGCGGGCGCGATAAATAGGCGTCAGCCCCGGCTTCCAAGGAACGAAAGCGGTCGGAGGCGCAGCCGTTGCCGGTGGCCACGATGAGACAGGGATTGGCCGGGTCTTGCAACTGATGGATTTCGCGGCAGAACTGCACGCCGCCCTGACGCGGCAGGCGAAGGTCGCACAGCACCAATTGGGGAGGCTTTTGGCGCGACAGGTCAAGCCCGGCGGCAAGAGTGTCGGCCTCCAGCACCGTCCAATGCCGGTCCTTCAGCCAGCCCGCCACCGTCTGGCGAAACTCGCGATTGTCGTCTATGACCAGACCTGTGCTCATTTCTTTAAACCTTCAATGCACCTAATAAAAGCGCGGGGGAGACATTTGTCCAACGTCCCGGCGTTCCGGTCGCGGTCCACGCTCCCGCGAGCGTCAGGCCAACTTGATGACCAGTTTGAATCAGCGCAGTTGCTGGATTAACGGCAGGAACGGCCTGAGGGTTAAGAACTTCTGCGGAGATGGAGCCAAAGAGTCCAAAGGCGGAAGGGTGTTGGATGTGTCGCAAGGACTTTCGTGCGAGGCACTTGGATAATTCCATCGCCTCCTTTCTAGGCTGGCATAGACTTGGCTTGGGTCGTGTCTGCACTTGACTGTCATGTATCTGTAACATCCCGTTCGGGCCAAGGCAAGAAATGTTGCCAAAAATCTCACTGCTCACATCAGGTGGCGGCGGGTTTGCGTGAGCTTGAGGGTGTAGCGGTCGTGGTGGCGTTGGAGCCGGATGGGAGCGCGGAATGCCGCAGTCAGGATGGCCGACTTAAGCGTCGTTTTTCGCGGGCCGCGGGCCAGGACGCGTCCCGCGCGCAAGACCAGGACATGGGAGAAGACCGGCATTATCTCTTCGACGTGGTGCGTCACCAAAATCAGCGTCGGCGGGTTTTTGCGGGTGCCCAGGCGTTGGAGGAATTGGAGGAAATGTTCGCGCGCGGCGGGATCAAGCCCGGCGCAAGGTTCGTCCAGGATGAGCAGCGGCGGGCCGGCCATCAAAGCGCGACCGATCAACAGCCGCTGACGCTCGCCCTGGGAAAGGTAAAGCCAGGGACGGTCGGCCAGGGCTTCGCACTCGATCTGGCGCAGGATGCGTTGGGCCTGGCTGCGGTCTGCCGCGGAAACTTTCCCCCAGTAGTCAATCATGGCGAACTTGCCGCTGACGATGGTTTCCAGGGCGCATTCGTCGTCCGGGATCATTTGACGGATGGCCGAACTGACGAGGCCGACGCGTTTGCGCAATTCGCGCCAGTCGGCGGTGCCGTAGGTGTGGGACAGGAGTTCCATCCGACCGGAGGTCGGGGTCAAATAGCCGGTCAAGGCACCGAGCAGGGAAGTCTTGCCGGAACCGTTGGCGCCGAGAATAACCCAATGTTCGCCGGGGGATACCGCCCAGCCAATGTTGTTGAGGATCAACGTGTTGCCCCGTCGCACGGTCAGGTCGGAGACAGCGAGGATCGGCATTAGAGATAATTATCTATGTAGTAAAAAGCTAGGACGATCAGCCCTGACATCAGCAGTCCCACGAGGACACCGAGTATCATGTTGCGCCAAAACCGCTTGCGCGCTCCACGACCCATGCCGGGCAACAGGTAATAAAGATTGTTTTTATGCATTCCCTTCTTGCTCACCCTCATAGCCTTACAAATTTCCAATCTGGTTGGCCAGTCTTTTTTGACAAAAATGTTACACCAGTCTTGGTTGCGATTGGCCGACGGTAACTCAGCCGGCGTTGGCCAGGGGGTGGGATGAGATTTGCAACATCCGATCAATCGGGGCGCGGGCGCGGGCGATGATTTCCGGGCTTAATTCGACCCGCGGGCTCAGGCGCTCCATACAGTCAAAAAGTTTTTCCAATGTGTTCATTTTCATAAATTTGCATTCGTTGCAACGGCAGTTTTCGACCGGCACCGGGACGAACCGCTTGCCGGGGCATTCCTTGCGCAGGCGGTGGATCATGCCGGCTTCGGTGGCGATGAGGAACACCGGGGCGGCGCTCTTTTTGCAAAATTCCACCATCTTCTCGGTCGAACAAACTTCGTCCGCGAGCAGGCGAACAGCGCGGGTGCATTCGGGATGGGCGACGAGCGGCGCGTCCGGAAAATCGCGGCGCAAACGCATCACGCCGGCGTGGGTGAACTCGACATGCGCATAACAACTCCCCTGCCACAGCGTCATTTTGCGCCCGGTTTGTTCCATGACCCAGGCGCCCAGGTTTTCGTCGGGGACAAAAAGCAGGTCGCGGTCGGGCGGGCTGGCGTTGACGATTTTGACGGCGTTGCCGCTGGTGCAGATGACGTCGCTGAGGGCTTTGACCTCGGCACTGCAATTAATATAGGTGACCGTGTAGAAATTGGGGTTGGTGGCCTGGAGCGCTTTGAGCTTGGCGGCCGGGCAGCTTTCCTCCAGCGAGCAACCGGCGTCCTTGTCCGGCAATACGACGATTTTGCCGGGGTTAAGGATTTTGGCGGTCTCGGCCATGAAATGGACGCCGCAAAAGACGATGACTTCGGCCGGGGTTTTGGCGGCCTGCTGCGATAAACCCAGCGAGTCGCCGACAAAATCGGCTACGTCCTGAATCTCGGGCACCTGATAATTGTGGGCCAGAATGACGGCATTGAGCTTGCGTTTCAAAGCAAGGATGTCCCGGGAAAGGGCATCCAACCGCGCCGGTGGGAGCGGGATGCGCGTCACGAAATCGCTGGTGGCTGGGACGGTCATGGTCTCGGTCATGGCGTCAGGTTAGCAAAGCGGCGCGGAAAAACAAACGGGTGGTTTTTCTGGCGGTGGGTTAATTCGAGATTCATGGCAAAAAAAGTGGTTTGATTAGGTCGGATTTGGTCACATGGGTGGGGATATTCAGTGGCTGACTGGGAAAGCGATTTGGGTTCGTTTGGCAATTTCCATGTTTTGGGACGGCCCGTGATTGGTCGAATGGTGGCAGGATTCCGTAAAGACGAACCAAGGATGACCGGGTCGGACGCAGAGGAGGAGGTCACCATCCGTAAAATCCGTGCCAGAACAGGGTGGGCAGGAAAACGGGTTGAATAAAGGGCAGTTGATAACCACGGAATACTCGAAATACGCGGCAAGGGAAGGGAAGACAAAATCATTGATGGTAAAATCATAAAAAGAGACGGCTCGGACAAGAGCACGGCACCTAGGCAATCTGTGGCACGCATCCGGTCCTCGTTTCCCGGTACGGACAATTCAACTTTCATGGGAGTAAGGTGGCACGGGTTTGGAGAAAGAGCATTCCCACGGTGCGGACGATTTTCAAACAAACTTGGAATTTCCTGCCCACGGTGAGGGCGAATTAATTGCGGATTGCGGATTGCGGACTGTGGGAATTCGGGCAACAGGGTGGCCGCAAGAAGGCACAAGAGGCTCAGAATCGGGACAGAAGTCACCTACTGGCCGTCCGGCGGAGGGCCCCGGCGGGCACCGCCGGGAGGACCACCAGGTCCGCCGCGACCGCGCCGGGGGCCGCGGAGGTTGTCGTTGTCGGTGTCAAGAGGAAGTTTCGGTGGATAGAACGGCCCTTCCTCGACCCAGGCGGTGGGGCGCGCCAGCGCTTCGGCGAAGGCCCCGCGCACGGTGAAGAGGGCCGAGCCGAGTCCTAGTTGCTGGAGAAAACGGCGGCGGGACGCGACGGCGGTGATGGAGGGGTTGATCGTGGTGGTATTCATAATTGTATTTTTAAACATGCCACAAGCTAATGCAAGGCACCTTAAGGGAAGATGAAGGTCTGCAAAAAATGAACCTTTTGGCGGGGTGGCGTTATTAACGGACAGACTGGGTTGTCCAGTGAGAGGATTTATATGAAAACAATGAAACCATTCTGTCTGGCGTTGCTGGTTTTGACGGGGAGCCTGCCGGGGGCGCGTGGGGACGATTTTCGCACGGATATCAACCCGGCGTTGTTGTACTACCGGGCTTTTCTGCTGGCGCCGGACCCGCTGTCCGAGGTGGACGGAAATTATCTCGACTCGAAAAAAGGGATGGAACAGAAGCTGCCGGAACGGTTCGGCCCCATCGTGGCTGGCTACGACAATCAGTTCCTCCTGGTGTGCCAGGCGGCGCATGCGAAGGTGCCGTGCGATTGGGGCGTGGACACCAGCCCCGGCCCAAACACCATGCTTCCCCACCTCGCCCGCGCCAAGGCGGTCGCGCGGGCGGCGCAGTTGCGCGCGGTGTGGGCCTTGCAACACGGACAGCCAGACGATGCGCGCGAGGATTTGCTGGCGGCGTTCGTGCTGGGCCGGAACACGGCCAGTGATCGTTTCTTGATCGGCGCGCTGGTCGAGGATGCCATCGAAGGCATCAACTACGTCACGGTGGCGCAGCACTTCGGCGAATTTCCGCCGGAAACGTTGAAACAACTGGTGGACGGGTTCGAGGCCGCGCCGGCCCTGGCCACGATGGCCGAATGCGCCCCGATGGAGAAGCTCGGTTTTTATGATTGGCAGGTGAGGAAGATTCTCGAGTTGCAGAAAGCCCATCCCAACGACGACGCCAAAGTGATGGCGGGTTACCGCGAATGCGGCGTGGTGGAGGTCATGAAAACGGTCGGTCACACTAATTTTTGGCCGCGGCTGATGGCGGCCTCCGGTGGCAGCAGCGAGGGCATCCTCAAGCTGCTGCGCGAGGAAGAGCCGCTCTTCCCCCGGATTTTTAAAATTATGGCGCTGCCGGAACCGGCGTACGAAATACAGGCCAGACAACTGCTTGACGAGATTCGCGATTCGCAAAATCCCTTCCTCAACGCAATTAATCTATATTTCACCGGATTTACCTTCTACGGGGGGGCGAAACTGCAGGTCAGGCCAAAGGAATTCAGTGTGCAGGCGCAACTGGCCATGCTCCACGCGGCGGTGGAATACAGGCTGCACGGTGAAGCCGGATTCGAGGGCGTGCTGGACCCGTTTGGGAATGGTCCGTTCCGTTTCCAACGATTTATGTTCAAAGGCGTGGATCGGGGCTTTGAAGTGCGGTCGGCTTACGCCGGAACGGACGCGCCGTTCGTGATGATCTTTGTGGAGAAGCCCGGGGCGGCGTTTCATGTGAGCGGGCCGGACGTGGGAAAGGCGATTACGCAATGAACCCGGGGCGCACGATAAAATTCATCGGATTCCCGGCCTGCCGCATAAATGCGGCGTTCCGCCCGCCTCGGAACGCTGCATTCATGCGGCAGGGGAAAGCTTCGTCCAGTGACGAATTTATTGCCGGATGGAGTTATTCGGCCATTTGGTTTATAATTGAGGTGTGCCCAGCCTGAGCCCAACGTTTTTCGTGGAACGTGAAACGCCCATCACACGGAGTCCGCTGGATCGGGCGCGGGCGGGCGATGTTGACGCGTATGGCGAAGTCTATCGCGCTCATGCCACGCGGTTGCTGCGGCAGGCCACGGCGCTTTGTGGAAACGCCGCGTTGGCGGAGGAATTGGCGCAGGACACGCTGGTCGAGGCGTGGAAATGTTTGCACCGGTATAATGGGCGGTGCGAGTTTTTCACGTGGCTTTGCGCCATCCTGCTCAACCGCTATCGCAATAACGTCCGGAAGAACCGGGCGGTTTCCGGTTTCGGCGATCGGGAGCAGGATGAATTCGCCCGTGCGGTCGAAGCGCTGCCCGCTCAGGGCACTTTGCCGGATGAATCGGCGCAGTTGCATGAACAAACCGTCCTGGTGCGCCGGTGCATCGCTTCGTTGCCGGCCAAACATCAGCAGGTCATTTTTCTGCGTTTCTACGTGGATGATTCGCTGGAGGGAATCGCGGCGGCGCTGGGGTGTTCGGTGGGGACGGTGAAGTCCCGGTTGTTCCATGCGCTGGAAAAGTTGCGCGGGATGAATGCCATGAACGCGCAGTTTTTGAATCTCAGATCGAAGGACTGATGAAACCTTGTTCCAAAAACAGGAAACGGATTGCGTGGCTGGCACTGGACGCGTTGGACGGTAAACAAGCGGCGGTGTTGCGCCAACATCTTGAACTCTGCGAAGGTTGCCGCGGGTATTGGGAGGAGATTTCGAACGTGACTGAAG
>Ga0302320_10011691_pt1 | contig 18534 bp, 17 predicted proteins | sample Bog_T0_3_FD_202130 | JGI IMG/M metagenome (GOLD analysis project Ga0302320, IMG submission 202130) | Peat permafrost microbial communities from Stordalen Mire near Abisko, Sweden - Bog_T0_3 | ecosystem: Environmental > Terrestrial > Soil > Wetlands > Peat | place: Sweden: Abisko, Stordalen Mire...
CCCCCGGAGCTCAACCCTGCCGGACGTAAATTCAAACTGACTGGCTACGTCGATCGAGGAGACGACACCAAGACCGTAAAAGCAGAGGGCAGCAAGAAGCGCGCCCCCCTCGATCTGCTCGCGTCACTGCCGCTGTCCATCATGCTGGAGACTTCGTTTACCTCGCTCAAGACAGCGCAGCCGCAGACTCAGAACGGCAACTTCGAGTTCCCTCAAGATATCTCCCTGTTCCTCTCGGGGGCATGGACCAGCAACGTCGGCAGCTTTCTACAGGTGACCTACGACACCCAGGACGATCACTTTACCAGCGACAACACCGATATCCGTTACGCGAACAAGACGAAGATGGGCGGCAAGGAACTGGTCTACGGCATCGATCTCAATAACAATCCCACCGTCGAGGATCTTTGGAACAGCACGCCAGCGTGGGGCTACCCGTGGATCGCCAGCGACAACGCTCCCACTCCCAACGCCAATCCTTTCATCAACGGCGGTTTGGCCCAGGACGTAGCCGGACTCGGCGTGTTTGGCATGTGGAATGACCATCTCTATCTGGACGCGTCCATCTATCGCTCTGAGCACGTGGGGGGCCCGCAGCCGAACCCCGGCGTGGGCGCAGGTTTCAATATCCGCGGCGTGGCTCCGTACTGGCGCCTGGCGTGGCAGGAGTTAACCGGAAAGACGCAGTATGAAGTTGGAACTTACGGTATGCACCTGCGGTCGACTCCGAATGAAATCACCGATCCCACCGGGGCCAGCATTCCGACGGATTCGTACACGGACTGGGCAGTCGACACGCAAATCGACCGCACCATCGTCAGGACTGACGTGCTGTCGTTCCGGGCTACGTACATCCGGGAAAACAATGATCTGCTGAGCCTGCTATTTCAGGGCGGTGGTCCTGGGAGTCCGACTCCGCTGGTATCGCAAGGTTCGCACCATTTGAACACGGTCATGGCCAATGCCGAATATCACATCGGCAACAAGTACACGGGCACGTTCGGCTGGTTCAATACGACCGGGACATCTGATCTCGCATTTTATCCAGCGGGGACTGCCGTGTCCGGCAATTTCAATGGCGATCCGAGAAGCGCGGGATACCTTTTGAACCTCTCTTACTGGCCGTGGCAGAACCTGCAACTCGCGGCGCAATACACCGGCTATACGCGCTTCAATGGCGCGGCGACGAACTACGACGGCTTCGGCCGCAACGCGAGCGCCAACAATACGCTCTATCTGGACGCCAGGATCTTTTTCTAGAGATGATTGGCGCTCAGTGGAGGGGTTTCCTCTTAGCAGCAAGTGAGCCGTTATTTGCAACGATTTCAAGGAGAAGACAACAATGAGCAGCAAATTCGCAAGGAAGACATTCGCTGTTATTACGCTGATCGGTGGGCTGGGTGTGGCGTCGTGGGCGGGCGACATCGAGGGCAAAGTTACCGGAATGAAGGGGCACTCGGTGGTTTACGTCGAAGCCGTTGCGGGCAAAACGTTTCCCGCTCCCAAAGAGCATCCGGTCATGGATCAAAAAGGGCTGGTCTTTGCGCCGCACATCATGGCTGTGCAACAGGGCACGACCGTGGACTTCCTGAACAGCGACACCGTTCAGCACAACGTTTTCTGGACAGCGATCGGTAGCGATAAGAAGGCCGGACACAATCTCGGCACCTGGCCCAAGGGTGAAAAGCGAGCCTTTACCTTCGATAAGGCCGGCGTCGTGCCGGTGCTCTGCAATGTGCATCCAGAAATGGCGGGATACATCATTGTCAGCCCGACTCCCTATTTCGCCGAAACCGACGACAGCGGCAGTTACAAGATCAAAGACGTTCCGGACGGCAGCTATACCGTGACCGTCTGGCATGAGGGCGCCAAGAACCAGTCCAAGCCGGTGACTGTGGCCGGTGGGGGCAAAGCGGATTTCACCCTGAGTAAGTAAGGAACAGCAAAGTGAGAGCAACGGGGAGCGGCAAGCGATCGGGCTTGCTCCCCGTATTTTTCATCGCTCTCTTGATCAGCAGTCGTAATCCAGGAAAAGCTGGTTGACGTTCAGCCGTAGCTGGGACTAGAAATTGCCTTCATGCTGAAGCGATACAAGAACAAGAAGGTCGACGGGGACTGGCTAAACACCAACTTTCCCTGCATGATGGCGTGTCCTGCGCACACCAATGCCGGACGCTATGTCGGCCTGATTGCCGAGGGCCGCTTCGAGGAAGCCTATCGCATCGCGCGCGATCCCAATCCTCTGGCCAGCATCTGCGGACGGGTATGTGCGCACCCTTGCGAGACTGCCTGCCGCCGCGGTGAAATTGACCGGCCAATTTCCATTCGCGCTCTGAAGCGTTTCCTCACCGAGCAGTTTGGCCCCGAGTCGAAGCATCCCATCAACGTCAATGAAGGACGCGGGCAGAAAAAGCTTCCCTTCAAGGTAGCGGTCGTAGGCGGCGGACCAGTGGGGCTTTCGGCGGCGCACGATCTCGCCCTCATGGGGTACGCGGTGACGATTTTCGAAGCCGCACCGGTCGCGGGAGGAATGCTGTACCTGGGAATTCCGGAGTACCGGCTGCCGCGTGACGTGGTGGAAGCGCAAGTGCGCGAGATTCTCGAGACCGGCGACATTACGCTCAAGCTGAATCACACAGCCGGCCGTGACTTCACCATTTCCGATCTGCGCCGTCAGGGATTTGACGCCGTGCTTGTCGCCGTGGGCGCGCACCGCAGCCGCGATCTCAGCATTCCCGGTGTGGATCTCGATGGCGTGTACAAGGGCATCGACTTTCTGCTCAACGTAAACCTGGGCTACAAATTCACTATCGGCAAGAAAGTGATCGTGATCGGCGGCGGCAACGTGGCGATGGACGTGGCTCGATCGGCGGCGCGCGAAGTTGTGCGCCAGCACGCGGGTGGCGTGCAGGATGCCGAGCCTTCCGCAGAAAACATGACCGCCGTCGCGACTCGGGAGATGGTCGACATTTCCCTTTCCGCTTTGCGTTTAGGCGCGCAGGAAGTGAATCTGGTGTGCCTGGAGCCACGCGATCAAATGCCCGCCGCGCTGGAAGAAATTGAGGAAGCCGAAGAGGAAGGCATAATCATGCATCCCGGCCTCGGACCCAAGCGGATGGTGGGTAAAGATGGCAAAGTGGTTGCGCTCGAGACCCTCAAGACGAAGTGGGTTTTCGATGAGAACAAACGCTTCAATCCAGCGTTTTTCGAGGGCAGTGAAAACGAGATCGCATGTGACACCATCATTATGGCCATCGGCCAGGCCCCGCGCCTCGACTTCCTCACCCCGGAAGATCAGGTTGAACTGTCTCCGCGCGGCCTGATCGCCGTCAACCCGCAAACGCTGATGACCTCGGCTGCCGGAATCTTCGCCGGCGGCGACTGCGTCTTCGGACCACGCCTGATTATTGACAGCGTAGGCGATGGCAAGCGCGCATCCGTCGGCATCGACGAATATCTTCGCAAGAATAAGCATCCCGAGCCCATCATCGAAGTCGAAGTGCTGAAGCGGCACGGCATGCCGCTGGATTATCTCGACATCAACCGCCAGCCGGTGCCCATGTTGCCTCTCGAGCGCCGCACCGGCGTGACGGAAGTAGAAGTCGGCTACGACGCTCCCGAAGCGATCGCGGAAGCGCAACGCTGCCTGCACTGCTGGGTCAACACGATTTTTGAGGGCTCGCCGGAAGACGGCAGCATGTGCATTTTGTGCGGCGGGTGCGTCGACGTTTGCCCGGAAAAATGTCTGGAACTGGTTTCGCTCGATCGCATCGAGTTCGAACCGCAGACCGTGCAGCACATCCGCGACAACCAGGAATGTTTCGGCGTGGAATTCGACGAGGTAGCAGCCGACGAACTGGGCATCGTTACCGGCGCCGCCATGTTGAAAGACGAAACCCGCTGCATCCGCTGCGGCCTCTGCGCCATGCGCTGCCCCGTAGGCACGATCACCATGGAGTCGTACAACCTTATTCCTGCCGAGCCGACCGGCCTGATTTCGGTGGCGGCGATTGGAGCAGGACTGCAGTCGAAATAGTTAAGAGACAAAAATGCCAGACGAAACCAAACCCGCAAGCTCCGATAACGCGGTCGATCGCCGCAAGTTTTTTGCGAAACTCGGATTGGGATCTCTCACGATCGCCGCTGCCGGCACCGCCGCTTTCGCTTATCAGTTCCTCGAGCCGAATGTGCTGTACGAGCCTTCGCCCGTGGTCAACGCCGGCAAGCCCGACCGCTATCCGCTCGATTCTGTCACGCTCGATGTGAACTCGGGCATCTACATCATTCATTCCCAGGAAGGCTACTTCTCGCTGAGCGCGGTGTGCACGCATCTCGGCTGCCTCACGGCGTGGAAGCCGGAACTGAACCTGATTGCCTGTCCTTGCCACGGCAGCAAATTTGAGCGAGACGGAAAGAAGATCGAAGGCCCGGCGCCCCGGCCGCTGCCGTGGAAGCGCATCTGGCTGAATGACGACGGAGATTTGCTGGTGGACCGCTCCACCGACGTTCCTCCGCTGCAACGGGATTCCTTCGTGAGGGTCTGAGCAATGGCGATAACGAAGACAATAGACCAATATTTCGACGACTTACGCAGCACACGCGTGTGGCGCTCCGTTTTCCGCAGCGGCACCGGCTCGAGCACGCTGCATCGCGCCCTCGCCATCCAGCAGAACGTGTTTCTGCACCTGTTCTCCACCAAGGTGCGCACCCGCATGCTGGGCTTCAGTGCCACTTGGTATCTGGGCACGCTGACGCTGGGGACATTTCTGATTCTGGTCGCCACTGGAATCCCTCTGATGTTCTACTACCATCCGTCCGCGCCGCAGGCTTACGCGGATACGAAGGACTTGCAGTTCGTCGTCTCCTCCGGATTGTTCCTGCGGAATCTCCATCGCTGGTCGGCGCACGCCATGGTCTTCCTGGTGTTTGCGCACATGTTCAAGGTGTTTTATCGGGGCGCTTACCGAACTCCGCGCGAGTTCAACTGGGTGATCGGCATTGTTCTTTTGCTGATCACGTTGCTGCTCAGTTACACCGGCTACCTGCTTCCCTGGGACCAGCTGGCCTACTGGGCAATTACAGTGGGATCGAATATCGCCTCCGCGGTTCCAGTCATGGGTAACAAGATTCACTTCATGTTGCTCGGCGGGAACGCGGTCAACGCCAATGCGCTGCTGCGCTTTTACGTGCTGCACTGCATGATTCTGCCGTTGACGGCGATGTTCTTCGTCGCCATCCATTTCTGGCGCATCCGCAAAGACGGCGGCCTCTACTCCCATGCCAGCGAGCCAGCCACGCTCCGCACAAATGCTGACAGCAGTGACGGCACAGCGAAGGAGGCGCAATAATCATGGCCGACTCCAAAGACTTCACGGCGGGCATCGATTCCAACGCGAAGAAATCCCCGCGCCGCATCGTTTTCATCACCCGCCGCACTTCGGCGCAGGTAAAGACCGACAGTGAGGATCAGGTGCAGACCTTTCCCGAGGTCCTGTTTCGCGCGGCCGTGGCCATCATGACTCTCGCCGTCGCGCTGGTGTGGATCTCGCTCGTGTTCAACGCTCCGCTCGAAGGTCTGGCCGATCCTTCTCACACTCCGAATCCCGCAAAAGCTCCGTGGTATTTTCTCGGGCTGCAGGAGATGCTGCACTACTTTCCGCCGGTTGTCGCCGGTGTGCTGGTTCCGGGCCTGGTGGTGTTCGCGCTGATCGTGATTCCCTACTTCAAGGTCAATATCGAAGCGGACGGACTCTTCCTGAAGGACCGCCAAAAGCGGTTGCGGATCTTCTATTTAATCGCGAGCGGTCTGTCGTTGTTTCTTTTGTTCTTTAAGGTGTATGCCGCCCTCTTTCCCACGCTGATCGTGGCCGGAGTAATGCTTCTGGCGGCGCAGAGTTCTCCGCAATCGTCCTCGGCTTTGCGGCGTTATCTGGCGGCAAGGCCGCTTTCCTACTGGGTTATGACATGGTTTCTATTCGAGCTGGTGGTGTTGACCGCCATCGGCACATTTTTCCGCGGGCCGGGCTGGTCCTGGGTCTGGCCGTGGCAAGGGTCCTGATTTGCTGAAGAAAGTCGCGCTCATGAAAGATCAATTCAAGTCGCTGTGGCAGAAGTTATTCGGAGATAGCATTCGCGCCTTCGGCGTGGTCAGCCTGGTGTTTCTGGTTTCGCTCGCCATCGCCCCGGCGAAAAACTACTTCAGTGAGTGGCGTCACTATCAGCACGGCTATCTGAAGATGATTCGTAACCGCAGCGATGCGGTCACGCTGCAACGCCACTTCCAGGGAGGGATTCAGCAGATCTGGCTGCCCGAGCTCGGCGTGGTCGACCGCTGTACAAGCTGCCACGTTGGTTTGAAGGAGGCCAGCCTCGCTGACGTGAACGTGCAGCCCTTCCGCCCGCATCCTGTGATTCCTCATAAGCTCGACCAATTTGGATGCACCGTCTGCCATCGCGGCCAGGGCGCCGCCACCACCGTGGCCGAAGCGCACAACAGCACGCTGGCCTGGGAGCAGCCGATTCTGCCGGCGAAGTACATCGAGTCATCGTGCGGCGAGTGCCATCGCGGACAACTCCCGGGTGCGCCTCAACTGAATCAAGGCCGGCATCTGCTTTCCCGCTACGGCTGCGTGCATTGTCATACGGTGAAGCTGCCCGACGGAAAAATCATGAAGGCAACCGACGATCCGCCTTCGCTCTCGCACATTGCCGACAAGACTACCCGCGAGTGGATTTATGCCTGGCTGAAGGATCCGCAGGCCTACGCGTCCACGGCGACCATGCCGAATTTCAAGCTGAGCGATGACGACACGCGGGACATATCCGCGTTCCTGATCGCGAACAGCACTTCGTTGCCGGAAGACACTGCCACGCTTGCGGCAAAACCATCGTCCGATCCCGCGGCTGGCGCCAGCTTGTACGGAGAATCCTTCTGCGCCTCGTGCCACGCCGTACAAAATGCCGCCGGCAATCTGGTTGGTGGCGACGTAGGTCCCGAGTTGACTCGCGTGGGCAGCAAAGTAAAGCCCGAGTGGTTGCAGGCGTGGCTGCGCAATCCGCGCAGCTACGACGAAGAAACCGCGATGCCGCACTATCGCTTCAACGATCCTCAGGTCGCGACGCTCTCCGGATTCCTGCTGGCCAAGGCCGATTCCGATCTGCTGGCCAACGTTCACCTCGACGCTGCGACGCCGGAGCAGATCGCTCACGGCAAGCGGCTGGTCTCCGACTACGGCTGCGCCTCGTGTCACGAAATCGCAGGCATCAAAAAACCGGAGAACTTTGCCCCAGAACTCAGCCGCATCGGGAATAAACCAGTCACTCAGCTGGTGTTTCTCCCGGGCATGCAACACACCCTGCCCGATTACATCGCGGCCAAAATCAAGCAACCACGTTTGTTCGGGCAAGCTTTGAAGATGCCGCAGTACACGTTCACGACGGCCCAGGTTGATTCGCTCACAACCGCCTTGCTCGCGCTCAACGAGCGTGCCGCCACGTTGCCTCCGTCCCTGCTAGTGGCGGCACCGCCCGAATCAAACTACCAACCCGCGGGCAAAGCTGGAAAGCTGATGGCCGACCTGGCCTGCTTCAGTTGCCATCGCATCAATGGCCACGGCGGCGATATGGCGCCCGACCTCACCTGGGAAGGCAGTTCCGTGCAGCGCCAGTGGCTGGTGGAGTTCCTGAAGAACCCGAACACGCTGCGGCCATCGCTGATTCGCCGCATGCCAAAACTTAACCTCACCGAAGGCGAGATCAACGAACTCACGGACTACATCATGACCGTGTACCAGAGTCCCGCGGTCGACCGCGATTCCATGCCCTTGAGCGGCTACCCACAAGGCCAGGTTGAGCTAGGCAAACAGCTTTTCTACGGCAAGTACTCCTGCCAGGGCTGCCACATCGTGGATAGCAAGACCGACAAAGGGTACATCGGTCCCACCCTGACGCAAGTCGGTTCGCGCCTCACCGCGGCCTGGATCTTCGAATGGATGAAGAATCCGCAAGCCCTGCGCCCCGGCACGGCGGAACCCAACCGCGCCATGAGCGACGAAGATGCCCGCGCCCTGACTGCGTTCCTTATCTCGCAGAAGGGCGGAGGCAAGTCGGAGGCCGCAAGGACAAAGAAATGATCCGTCACTTCTTAACCATCCTCACGTTGTTTGCCGCCGTGACGCTCATGTCCTGTTCGCACAAGACCGCGTCCGTGCCGCTGCCCACACCAACCGCATTCGGTGCCGCCATCGTCGAATCCAGCGGCGGAAAGCAGACGGCGCAGGCAGGTACAGCGCTGCCTCAGCCGCTGGTTGTGCAGGTGAACGATGAGCAAGGCAATGCCCTCCCCGGCGCTCTCATCGAATTCAAGGCCGCCCCAGGCGTTCTCTTCGATCCCGCGAACGGCCTTGCCGATTCCAGCGGCCAGGTCACCACGAACGTTACCCTCGGCGGCGCGGCGGGGCGCTATCAGCTCACCGCTTCAACCGTCGACAAGGCGCGGAAGAAAATCACACTGACAATTGAGGAGATCGCTCTCGGTTATCAGCAGACTCTTGGACGCCAGCTCAACGATCAGTACTGCGAGCGCTGCCACAATCCCGAGTCGACGGTGGAGCGCGTGTCGAACTTTGACAATCTCGAAATCAAGCCGCATCCCTTCACTGAGGGCGATACGCTCAACAAGATCAGCGACGCCGATCTCACCGCCATCATCAGCCACGGTGGTCCCGCGCTCAACAAATCCGCGCTCATGCCGGCCTGGGGCAACACTCTCAGCAAGTCCGACATTCAGGCGCTGATATCCTACATCCGTGCCATTTCGGATCCCCCCAATCCCAATGCCGGCCCGGTATATGCGCGGAATTAGCCTGCTCTACCTCTGCCTGAGCTTGCTTCTTCCCGCCGCCAAATGGTTGGCATGCGAAATCGATTCCCACGCCGGCTTACGTGCGCACGTGCCGGGCTAGTGTGCTAGATTCAGAAGTTTCATGGATGGCGCTCCCACCATTTCGACCCAGCGCTTGACGCGCCGCTTCGGAGAACTCGTAGCCGTCGATAACGTCGACTTGCGCGTGGCGCCGGGACAATTTTTCGGCTTCCTTGGCCCCAACGGCGCGGGGAAATCGACGACCATCAAGATGCTCACCGGCCTGCTTGCGCCCAGTTCGGGGCGCATCGAAATCCTCGGGCTGGATTTGGAGAAGAATCCGGTCGAAGTGAAGCGGCAAATCGGCGTGGTTCCGGAAGGCATGGCGCTGTTTGGACGGCTGACTGGATCCGAATTCCTGAACTTCGCCGGACGCATGTACGGACTCGACCGCGAAACCGCGGCCAAGCGCGCCGCCGAACTGCTCGACTTCATGCAGCTCGCCGATCAGCCGAAAAAACTGGTGACCGACTACTCGCACGGCATGCAGAAGAAGCTGGCGATGGCTGCGGCCGTAATCCACGGCCCGAAAGTGCTGTTCCTCGACGAACCCTTCGAGGGCGTGGATGCCATCGCCGCTGGCACTCTCAAGGCGATGCTGCAAGGCATGATCGCACGCGGCGCCACGATTTTTCTCACCTCGCACGTGCTCGAAATCGTGGAGCGCCTTTGCAGTCACGTCGCCATCATTCATCGGGGACGGTTGGTCGCCCAGGGATCGCTCGAAGAACTGCGAGCCGGAGTGGAGGCGCAGACGCCGGCGGGATTGGGAAAAGACTCGGGCGATGGCTCGGGGGATGGTTCAAGACCTTCCGGCGAGAAGATGACGCTGGAACAAATTTTTCTGCGTACGGTCGGCGGCGAGCGGCGGACCGATCGGGAGCTTTCGTGGCTGGGATAGGTGCATAAGCAATCATGAATCAAGTGGGCTCCGATCTCCACCGGCGCAACCAACTGGCCGCCATTGCCGAGCTACGCTGGCGTCTCTTTTCCAACGCGCTCCGCACCACGCGCGGCAAGGTAGAGTTGGCCTCTCGTACCCTGGTGACGCTCGCGTTTGCCATCGGCGGACTCGGCGGCGCTTTCGGCATGGGCATAGCGGCATTCTTCCTTATCTCGGCCGGCAAGCCGGAGCTGCTCGCGCTGCTGTTCTGGTTCGTCTTTATCTTCTGGCAAACCTTTCCCGTTATGGCGACCGCGTTCACCAACAATCCGGACTCCACCGACCTGCTGCGCTTTCCGCTCAGCTACGGCTCGTATTTTCTGGTGCGGCTGGCCTATGGCGCTTTCGACCCGGCAACCGTCCTGGGCACCCTGTGGTCCTGCGGAATTCTGCTAGGCGTAGTTGTTGCGAAACCTGTACTGCTGCCTTGGGCGCTGCTCGTGATCCTCACCTTCGCTGCCTTCAATCTTCTCACCATGCAAATGATCTTCGCGTGGGTGGAGCGCTGGCTGGCGCAGCGCCGCACCCGCGAGATTCTCGGCATCCTGTTTGTTCTGCTGATGCTGAGCTTTCAGATGATCGGCCCGCTGACGCGATACTTTGAGAAGCGAGCGCGCCCGGAGGTGCATCGATACGTCGAAATTCTGGCTCCGGTGCAGGGCGTCCTTCCGCCCGGACTTGCCGCCGACGCGATTACGCAGGGCATATATTCGCGATTCACGGTGGGCCTCAGTTCGTTCGCGCTCCTGTGTGCCTTTGTGCTGATCGTCGGTTACGGCCTGCACGTGCGCCTGCTGGCGCAGTATCGCGGCGAGAACTTGAGCGAAGTGGCCGCCGCATCTACTCTCCCAAGAGATCGGCACTTTCGTCTGGGCTGGAATCTTCCCGGATTCGCTTCCCCGGTGGCGGCCGTCTTCGAAAAAGAAATCCGTTATCTTCTCCGCAGCGGCCCCATGCTGCTGACCCTGATCATGCCGATTTTTGTGCTCCTGATCTTCCGCTTTGGAGCGATGAACTCCGCCCGCCACTCCGGGATCTCCCTGGCGCGCACACCGGACATGGCCTTCCCGTCGGCTGCCGCGTACACGCTCCTGATGCTCACCAATCTGGTTTACAACAGTTTTGGCGGTGACGCTGGCGGCATCCAGTTCTTCTACGCCTCCCCGGTAAGTTTTCGTGAAATTGTGCTGGCCAAGAATCTCGCCCACGCCAGCATTTTAGCCGTGGAAACACTTGTAGCGTGGATCGCGGTCAGCTACCTCTACGGCCGCCCTGGGCTCGACGTCACCTTCGCGACTTTGGCGGGTTTGCTATTCGCCGCGCCGGTGAATTTTTCCGCAGGCAACCTCCTCTCGGTCTACTCCCCGAAGAAACTGGACTACTCCGCCTTCGGCCGCCAGCGCGCCTCCCAGCTCACCGCTCTCATTAGCCTGGGAGTGCAACTTGTCGTAATAGGTGTGGGAGTCGCAGCATTCTGGATCGCGCGCCACTACGGCAACCTTTGGATCGCCACGCTGCTCTTGTTGGTATTGGCGGGAATTTCGATCTCGCTTTACTGGATGATCCTGAACCGCATGGATGGCTTGGCTCTGGAGCGACGGGAGACGCTGGTGGCCGAGTTGTGCCGGGCTTAGCTGCGCCGGAACCAGCCCTAACCTCGGACGCAGCGCCATGATAATGAGAAGTCGAAAGCTTTAGGAAATCGTTCGCATCAATGAGTCCGAGGACTATTCGCACGAGAAGCGGGAATCGTTGCCGTGACGGGTCATGCACGATGACCGGCGAGGAAAGTTGATACGCGACGCGGCGGGTTTCAAGCTGACACCCCCCAGCGGCCAGTACATTGCCGACCCACCCGCTATCCTGCCCATAGGTGAGCGCGATCAGGAATCCCTCGGGCTCTCGAAAAACGTTCACCGGCGTCCGGTAGAGTCTGCCTGACTTTCGACCTACGTTTGTAACGATGGCGAAGCCGGGCAATCGGGCGGCGAATCGAATCGCGATTCGATTCGTAACAGCTCGATGGAAGGCTGCCACACGCCTTTTGCAAAACCGGACCAGAAGAATGGCAAGCAGGATCGCGAGGAGAAAGAAAACAGCTGCGGCAAGTTTCATGGCCGATTACCTACCTGTAGCAGCCGAATCGCTGTCAACCTGATCAGCCATTCGCCCTCGGCCAAACATGCCAGACGAATAGCCCAACATAGCTGGCCGCAAGAAATGAAAACAGCAGAGTTAGCAAGGCGTGTCCCACGACAAAGACCGTTCCCTTGGGCCAGTCGGCGTGCGAAAAGTAAATCGCATCGACAAAAATCCGCGTAGTCCAGTAAATCCCGATGAAGCAGGCCAGTCCCAGCGCAGCGCGGTCACCTCGGAGCAGCTCCGTATGAAGCGCCAGCGTCAGAGTGCCAAAGGCAATAATCGTCAACACGGTGAATCCACCTTGCACCCAAAGCAGTTTCCTGTTGAACGGTATCAATTGTTGCAGGTCCTGTTTCCAGTCCAGTCGATATGGCACTTGAAAGCTGGCGAACAGGATCACAAAATGCGCCGCTCCGACGAGCCACAAGTCGATGTCAAACAACCGCTGCACGAGTGCATTAGTCATAGCGCGTGAATGGCTCGCATGAATGGAAGTATTACACGCAGTACAAACCAGGGGTGAAAAAGCCCAAAGACTGGTACCGTAAGGAACACCACCATGAAACACCAGCCGCGCACTCCCTGCCCCAGTCCGAAGCGCTTACCGAAGCGCGACCGCTCAACGGTCACGCCCGTGCCCTGCAGCAGGAAGTAGAGCGTCGGCAGACCATAGCCCCCGCTAGCTGGCAGCGAGATCACCAGATCGTGGATCAGCCCAGAGACCGCGAAAACCAAGAAACCAGCCGTGTTCGGTCCTAACGTTCGATGGAGAGGGCGAAAGATTAATTCATGAGCAAGCTGACGGAAACCGAGGTTCCATCGTTTCCCCCAGAACTCTCCGAGAGAAGTAGAACGGAGAGGCTCAGACATGATGGATTCGGCCTTGATGCCAAAGCTCTGCCATAAGAGAGCGACGATCTGGAAAGTACCGAAGTGAAGGAGCAGGATCAGACCAACCATCCCTACCCACCCGCGTACAAGAGGTTGTCCTGCCGGAAGGGATCGCGCCATGACCCAAAGCAGGATCGCCCCGAGAATGGTTTCGAGCGTCGCCCGGAGCCAAGTCCAGGTCGCGGGCGGGGACACACGCTGTCTCGGATCCAGGAAGGCATCCGCATCCATTCCCGGCCAAGCGAGAAGATAGGCTACCGAGCGCCACGCCGGATGGGCTATTCGTGATCGCGCTCTCCACCACGTCAGCCACTTCAGGCTAAGATAGATGGCGAACGAAAGAATCCACATGAATACCCAAGGCGGCACCAGATTGCGGCAAGCCACCGCCGTCAACGGCAGGACGCAAATCGGAAGCCAACCGATCATTTTGTAGACGGTTTGGAAATTGTCAGTCGAATTCACATTTGATCTTGTAATCCGAGCTCACTTCTTTTCCGGATTCGCCAGGAACCGGTACCCCACGCCACGAACCGTGAGCAAGTGCCGCGGCTGTGCGGGATCGTCTTCAATGTAGCGCCGCAGCCGCACCATAAAGTTGTCGATGGCGCGTGTATCCGTGTCTTCGTGCAGGCCCCAGACTTCTTCGAGAATCTGTTTACGGGAAACCACCCGCCCGTCGTTGCGCACCAGGTGGCGCAGCAGTTCTGACTCCATCAGCGTCAGATGAATCACGTTGCCGGCGGTGCGCAGCTCGAGCGTGCCGAAGTCGATGGTTTTCCCACTGAAAGAAAACGTTCCAAAATCTCCGACGCTCCGCGGGTCGGATGCAGCCTGAACTCCATTCGCCAGCCCAGCCGGCTGCCCATCTCGCACCCATTGGCTCCGCCGCAGCAATCCCTGCAAACGGGCTAGCAGGATCGACAGATCGAAGGGCTTGGGTAAATAATCGTCCGCACCCGCGGCGAAACCCTTCAGCACATCTTCCGGACGGCCGCGCGCGGTCAGCATGAGCACGGGCACATAGTTCCGCGCTGCCCGCAATTCTGAAACCACGCTGAAGCCGTCCTTGCCCGGCAGCATGATGTCGAGCACGATGGCGTCGAAGTTCTCTTTCTTACCGATCAGGCGATCTGTAGCGGCCTCTCCATCCCCCACAACCTCGGCGGAATAGCCTTCCGCCTGCAAATTGAAACGCAGACCCTGCGCCAGATGCGCTTCGTCTTCCACTACCAGAACCCGGCTCATGCGCTCGCCCTCATGACCTCGACCTCATGACAACGACCTCGGCAGTTCCATCGTAATCGTGGTGCCTTCGCCTTCTCCGTCGCTCGCGGCAAACACTTTGCCGCCGTGCTTCTCGGCAATCGACTTCACAATAAACAAGCCCAACCCGGTACCTTTCACGTGCGCCAGCGAGCGGTGCGTGACGCGGTAGAAGCGCTTGAAGATGCTCTTCATATCGTCAGCAGGGATGCCGACTCCGTGGTCCTGCACGCTGAGCACGATGCGTTTTTCGTCGGGCATATTCAGACGCACCCGCACATCCACGTGGTCGCCGGAATATTTGATGGCGTTGTCGAGGACGTTAAAAACAGCGGTGCGAAGGTCCTCGTCACTGCCCAGCACGCGAGGGCCGGCGCCATTGCCCGGCGCCTCCTCATAGCGTAGCGCTTCCTGTGGCAGATGATGCCGGGTACGAGCGGCGTCCATGCAGTCGCGCACCAGTTGCCGGAAGTCAACTGCGGATTTCTCCCGCCCAGCCTTCTTATCCCCGGCGCGGCCGGCGCGCAGAACTTGCTCCACCGTTTCAGTCAAACGATCAGTGTCGCTGAGCATCAGCCGGTAGAACTCCTGCTTCTGCGCCTCCGGCAGCTCGCGCCGCTGCAAGGTTTCCAGGTGCAGGCGAATCGAGGCGACCGGCGTTTTCAGTTCGTGGGTAACAGCATTGATGAAGCTGTCGTGCTGCTCGCTGCGGCGAATTTCACGCAGCAGAAAGGTTGTGTTGACGATCATGCCCGCAATGATCACGGCAAAAAAGATCACCCCGAAGAACAGCAGCACTCCTTCGCGCCAGTTGAGGATGATCCATCCGACATTGAGCGCAACCGCCAGCGCCACCAGGCCAATGCCCAGGCAGAGAAAGAACACGATAGTTCCGCGGCGGCTCGTGATGCGCATGGCGTCAGGGTGATTTTACCGCGTTCAAGATAAAGCGCTACTAGAGCACCAAGGGCGAGGTTACGCCAGTTGATCGAAGCTAATCCCCGCTCCCCGAGACGGACACCGCGAGATACACAAGCTTCGAGTCTTTAAACCGGACGAGAATATATTGCTCAACAGAGTAGAAATCGAACTTCTTGTGGGCTTCCTCATCACTAAGTTGCATGGGAAATTCTTTTCGAAATATCGCAAACTCTCGGAGTCGATTTCTTATCGAACTGGCGAGAGTACACAAAGTCATCTACCGTGGTCGCGTCGGGATGCCCTAGAATGGCTTCAACCTCGGGACGCGTGAGTCCAAGCCTAAGGCCTGACCGGGTACTGAGGCTATCTGAGACCCGTTTCGACTGGATGCAGTATTTGCTGCCTTTCCACGGAGCGCCGCCCGAGAAAAGATAAAAAATAGACTCATCCTCGCCAAACTCGAATACCACATGCACCGTACTGTTTGCAGCTGAGGCAAAGCAGAGTTGAGAGCGTCCAGTGCTCGCGTCACCACGTTCAATTTCAGGTGCTTGGCCTAGCCTCGCCGTTATTGCTTCAACTCCACCTTGACCCAGAGTGATGCCAGCTAAAGAGAAGTTGCTCGGCTGCAACTCGTGATTACTGGGCTTGACATTCGGAGTGCGAGAGTCTTCCCTGCTGATCGACCACCAATCGGAGGAGTCATTCAGCCTCTGAGGATGGGCAGGTGCCGACAAAAGTGCCAGAGTGCAACAGAGGATGGCTGGGTATTTCATTACCAGTGATTTTAATAGCGAAAAAGGGGCGAATCGAATTACCGTTGTAGTCAGGCGAAGCGAAAAACCCGCCGGAAAGGCGGGTTCTAATCCAAGGGAACTTTGGAGGCCAGTCGCGTGCTCTAGTCCCCAGCCGCCATACCCTCCGGCAGAACTGGCCCAATCAGATGTCCGTTCGGCGTAGCCACCAGGCCTCGTTCCAGATCAGCCAGCTTCACCCGCTTGATATCCCACGCCAACCCGAGCGTCTTCAGCGTCCAGATGCCGTACCAGTTCATATCGACTTCGTACCAGGTGAAGCCGTGCTGCGCCGCCGTCGGATGCGCGTGGTGGTTGTTGTGCCAGCCTTCTCCAAACGTTAGCAACGCCACCCACCACCAAAAGGTGGAAAGATCGCGCGTGGTAAAACGGCGCGTGCCCCAGGAGTGCGTAGCCGAATTCACCAGCCAGGTAGTGTGCAGGCCAACCACCGTCCGCATGAAGACGCCCCATAGCAGAAATGGAAGTCCGCCAATCGCATAAAGTACAACACCCAGCACGATCATGGGCACGTAGTGATACTTCGTAATCCAGACGTGGAACTTATCCTTCGCAAGGTCGGGGACGTAGCGGGCCAGCGTGGTTGTGTCGTGGTGCATGGACTTGCCCATGAGAATCCAGCCCATGTGCGCCCACCATTTGCCGTCGATGGGCGAATGCGGGTCGCCGTCCTGGTCCGAATATTGATGATGAATGCGGTGCGTCGCCACCCAGAAAATCGGTCCGCCTTCGAGAGCGAGCGTGGCGCAGACCGTTAGAAAATACTCGACCCACTTCGGAGTCTTATATCCGCGGTGCGTGAGCAGGCGATGATAGCTCATGCCGATGCCGAGGCTGCCCGAAACCCACCACAGGAACATGGCGACGAACAATGCCTTCCATGTGAAGAAGAAAAGAGCCGCGATGGCTCCGACGTGAAACAGCGCCATGAAGACCGCAGTCACCCAGTTGATTTCACCGTTTGCAGCTTGTCGCTTCTCGAGGCTTTCCAGTTGTATGTCCAAAGTAGGTCCCCATTCGCCGGACTTGAATTCGCGCTTGCCTCACCTAACCTATCAAGAGACCGGGCTAAACACTGTAATACTTGTGTAATAGCGGGATTTGGGCACATTACCGAAGTATCCAAGCCGAAAAACTAAGGGCACGGCCTGCGCCGTACCCTCTGACTACGAGCAGAAATGCGGGCCTATTTTGCTCCAACGCTTCAGGCGCTCTTCGGCATCTGCTTCATGAATTCGCTCTGCGCTTCGTCGATCTCTTCCATCGACATATCGCGCTTATGGGTTGCGATAGACCACTTGTGGCCAAATGGATCCGCCAGCTTGCCGTAGCGGTCGCCCCAGAACATGTCACCAACCGGCATCTCCACGGTTGCGCCGGCCTTTACAGCGCGATCAAAAGCAGAATCCACATCCTCGGTGTAAATGTGCAGTCCCATGCCGGCGCCGCCTGTGGACTGCGGTGACAACGATCCAAATTGAGGAAATTCGTCGGCGAGCATGAAGATGGAATCACCGATGCGCAGCTCGGCATGCATGATCTTGCCGTCAGGACCTTTCATGACGCCTTTTTCCACCGCACCGAAGGCCTGCTTGTAGAACTCGATGGCGCGGGCTGCGTCGCGGACGGTCATATATGGAGTAAGCGTGTGGTAACCCTGAGGAACAGCTTGAACGGTCATATTAGTCTCCTATGGAGAAATCGGGCGGCACGAAGTGTACACCAAAAACTGCGGATCGGTTGTCAAAGGAGTGTTACAGCGGGTTTTCACGGTCTACAACAATCTGGGTTCCGACAAGGACAATCGAAAAGGAGGCTAGAAGAACTTCGTTACGCCCTCTTCCAACACCACCACCCGGTCTTCGATTCCCGCCGCATGCGCTTCCTGCTCCAGCAGTTGCAGCGGCTCATCCACCGGCTCGTGCGATAGCCGAAAGCTTCCATAGTGCATCGGCACCATCCAGCGCGATTTCAGGTCGAGAAAGGCGCGGGTAGCGTCCGCCGGATTAGTATGCACATTGCGAAACGTTGGCGGATTGTAGGCACCGATCGGAAGCAGCGCCAATTCCGGCGACAGCCGCCGTCCGATCTCGCGAAATCCCGCGAAGTATGCCGTGTCCCCGGCGTGGTAAACAGAGTGCTCCCCTGCTTGCAAAACATACCCGCCATAGCCGCGGTGTGAATCTTTCAGAATCCGCGCGCCCCAATGCCGCGAAGGCACGTGCGTCACCTCCACGTTGCCGTGACGCGAACTGTTCCACCAGTCCATCTCGATAATCTCGGAGAAGCCAAGATCGGAGATCAAATCCGTCACATGACTTGGAATAATGATTGCCGGGGCAACTCCGCGCGTGCGCAGATTATTCTGCACGATCGCGCGCAGCGATGGACGGTGCAGATGATCGAAGTGGGCGTGCGTAACCAGCACAACGTCGATTGCCGGCAGATCGCGCACTCGAAGCCCGGGACGCCGCAGACGCTTCAGCACAAACAGCCAGCGCGCGAAGTTGGGATCAATCATCACGCTCTGCCCGCCGATCTGCACAAAGAAACTGGAATGCCCGATGAAAGTGACACCCAGCTCGCCGTTGGAGGCGAGGAGCGGTTTGTGCGTCTCTCCACATAGCGGAGTC